>Ga0209594_1000975_pt1 | contig 15094 bp, 12 predicted proteins | sample AshMeaCrysSpring_FD_184126 | JGI IMG/M metagenome (GOLD analysis project Ga0209594, IMG submission 184126) | Groundwater microbial communities from Big Spring, Nevada to study Microbial Dark Matter (Phase II) - Ash Meadows Crystal Spring... | ecosystem: Environmental > Aquatic > Deep subsurface...
CGATGTCCCCGAGTCCCATGGCGCCGAGCAAGGCGTCGCAGAGCGCGTGGAGCAGCACGTCGCCATCGGAGTGCGCGACGACCCCCTGCGCGTGCGCGATGCGCTCGCCGGCCAATACCACGTGGTCACCCGGCCCGAACGCGTGCACGTCGTATCCGATCCCCACCCTCATCGTCCCCTCCCCCGGCCCAGGATGGCCTCCGCGATGGCGCGATCGTCCGCACTCGTGAGCTTGATGTTGTCGGCGCGTCCCCGCACGAGGCGCGGCCTGAGCCCGAGCGCCTCGATCGCGGAGGCCTCGTCGGTCACGGGCCGCTCCCGCTCGAGGCAGAGCGCGAGTGCGCGCCTCAGCAGCCCGTAGCGGAACATCTGCGGCGTGAGCGCGCGCCACAGGCCCTCGCGGTCCGCGGTGCGGGCGCTGCGATCGCGGCCATCGTCCACCTTGAGCGTGTCGGCGACGGGCACGGCGAGCAGGCCGCCGACCGGATCGCCGCGCGTCGCCAAGATCAGGTTCGCGACGTCTTCGCGCCGCAGGCAGGGCCGCGCGGCATCGTGCACGAGCACCCAGTCGCTGTCGCGCGCGCGTGTCTCCAGTGACTCGAGCGCGTTCGCGACCGACGCCTCACGGCGCGCGCCGCCCACGCAGGTCTCGACCCGCGCGTTCCTCGATTCGGGACAGTGCCGCCAGCGCCGGTCTCCAGGTGCGAGCGCAACGACGACGCCCTCGATGGAGGGTTCCGCCAGCAGCGCGCCGACCGACCACGAGAGGACCGGCCGGCCGAGCAGTCGCACGTATTGCTTCGGGGTCGGACCGCCGAAACGCTCGCCGCGCCCGGCCGCCACCACGACGGCCCAGCGCCGCTCGCGCCGCTTCATTGCTTCTCGGCCTGGGCGGTCCGTCGCTGTGCGGCTGGATCCTGTGCGGCGGGCGCGGCCGGCGCCGGCGGGACGATCTGGAAGAACGTCTCGTTGGCGCCGATCATGCCGAGGTCCGTGCGGGCGCGCTCCTCGATGGCCGCACGCCCCTCCTTGAGGTCGCGCACTTCGGCCGCCAGGGTGCGGTTGCGCTGCTCGAGCCGCCGGTTCTCCTGCGTCTGGGCCTCGATGGCCCTCTCGGTGCGCCAGACGTCGCGCATGCCGTTCGGCGACACCCAGAGCCGGTATTGCAGGGCGAGAACACCCGCGAGCAGAAGTCCGGCGACGATCCTGAGCATCATGGGCGCGAGAGATTACCAGCCGGCAGCGGTACCGGGAAGGCGTCCCGTCCGGCGTAGCCCGCCTGCGAGCCGAGTTCCGCCTCGATGCGCAGCAACTGGTTGTACTTCGCAATGCGGTCCGAGCGGCAGAGCGAGCCGGTCTTGATCTGCGTGGCGCGCGTCGCGACCGCGATGTCGGCGATCGTGCTGTCCTCGGTCTCGCCCGAGCGGTGCGAAACGACTGAGCTGTAGCCGGCCTCCGCCGCCATGTCGATGGCGGCCAGCGTTTCCGTCAGCGTGCCGATCTGGTTCGGCTTGATCAGGATCGAATTCGCGATGCCGCGGGCGATCGCGTCGCGCAGGATCTTGGTGTTGGTGACGAAGATATCGTCGCCAACGAGTTGCAGCCGCTTGCCGAGGCGCGCGGTGAGAAGCGCCCAGCCGTCCCAGTCGCCCTCCGCCATGCCGTCCTCGATCGTGACGATCGGGTAGCGGTCGGCGAGCCCCGCGAGGTAGTCGACGAACTGCGCGGACGTAAACTTCCGGCCTTCCGACTCGAGGTTGTAGATCCCGTCCTGGAAGAACTCCGAGCTGGCGACGTCGAGCCCGAGGAACACGTCGCGCCCCGCCTTGTAGCCCGCACGCTCGACCGCCTCGAGGATCGTCTCGAGGGCGGCCTCGTTCGACGGCAGGTTCGGCGCGAAGCCGCCTTCGTCGCCCACGGCCGTAGCGAGCCCTCGATCGTGCAGCACCTTCTTGAGTGTGTGGAAAATCTCCGCGCCGTAGCGCAGCGCCTCGCCGAAGCTCGGCGCGCCGACCGGCAGCACCATGAACTCCTGGATGTCGACGCTGTTGTCGGCGTGCGCGCCGCCGTTGATGATGTTCATCATCGGCACCGGCATGGTCTTGGGCCCGGCGCCGCCGAGCAGCTTCCAGAGCCCCTGTCCCGAGGCCCGCGCCGCGGCGTGACCCGCCGCGAGCGACACGGCGAGGATCGCGTTGGCGCCGAGCCGCGACTTCGTCTCGGTGCCGTCGAGCGCGATCATGCGCCCGTCGAGTCCCTTCTGGTCGCGCACGTCGTGTCCGAGGAGCGCGCTGCGGATCTCGCCGTTCGCGTTGGCCACCGCCTTGAGTACCCCTTTCCCGAGGTAGCGCTTCTTGTCGCCGTCGCGCAGCTCCACGGCTTCGCGCGTGCCGGTCGACGCGCCCGAGGGCACGGCGGCCCGGCCCATGACGCCGCCTTCGACGTACACGTCGGCCTCGACGGTGGGATTGCCGCGGGAATCAACGATCTCGCGGGCCTTGATGTCGACGATCTTGGTCATAGTCTCGATTCCTCGTAGGGCCGCGCCTTGACCGCGGCATCGATCTCCTTGAGCACCTCGAGCAGCGACGCCATGCGCTCGAGCGGCCACGCGTTCGGGCCGTCCGACAGCGCACGCGCCGGGTCGGGGTGGGTCTCCATGAAAACTCCGGACACGCCGGCCGCCACCGCAGCACGCGCGAGCACGGGCACGAACTCCCTCTGTCCGCCGGACGCACTGCCCTGCCCGCCCGGCAACTGCACCGAGTGGGTCGCGTCGAACACGACGGGCGCCCCGGTCGCGCGCATCACGGCGAGGCTGCGCATGTCCGAGACGAGATTGTTGTAGCCGAAGCTGAAGCCGCGCTCGCAGACGAGAATCTGCTCGTTGCCCGTCGATCGAGCCTTCTCGACGACGTTCGTCATTTCCCAGGGCGAGAGGAACTGGCCCTTCTTGACGTTGACCGGCCTGCCCTGGCGGGCGACGCTCAGGATGAAGTTCGTCTGGCGGCAGAGGAACGCGGGCGTCTGCAGCACATCGACCACCGCCGCGACCTCGGGCAGCGGCGTGTCCTCGTGCACGTCGGTGAGCACGGGGACGCCCATGCGGCTGCGCACCTCGGCGAGGATTCGCAGGCCCTCGTCGAGCCCGGGGCCACGGAAGCTCGACTTCGACGAGCGATTTGCCTTGTCGAACGAGGCCTTGAAGAGGTAGGGGATGCCGAGCCGCGAAGTGAGCTCCTTCATGCGCCCGGCCACGTCCATCACGAGCGCCTCGCTCTCGATGACGCACGGCCCCGCGATCAGGAAGAACGGACGGTCCGGCCCGACCTCGAACCCGCAGAGTCTCATGCGCCCGCCGCGGCCGGCATCTGGGCGGCCCGGTGGTCGCGCGCCGCGCGGATGAAGCCGGTGAAGAGCGGGTGGCCGTCGCGCGGGGTCGAGCGGAACTCGGGGTGGTACTGGCTCGCGACGAAGAACGGGTGGTGCGGCAGCTCGACGATCTCCACCAGGCCGTCGCGCGAGAAGCCTGAGAATCGCAGACCCGCGTTCATGAGCTTCTGCAGGTAGTTGTTGTTGAACTCGTAGCGGTGCCGGTGACGCTCGCGGATGACGTCGGCCCCGTAGACCGAGTGAGCGAGCGAGCCGTGGGAGATGCGTACGTCCTGCGCCCCGAGGCGCATGGTGCCGCCGAGGTTCGACCGTTCGGTACGCTCCTCGACCGTGCCCTTCTGGTCCTGCCACTCGGTGATGAGGGCGATCACCGGGTGCGGCGTCGCGCGGTTGAACTCCGTGCTGTGCGCGCCTTCGAGCCCGGCGACGTGGCGCGCGTACTCGATGATCGCGAGCTGCATACCGAGGCAGATGCCGAGGTAGGGAACGCCGTGCTCGCGCGCGTAGCGCACCGCCTGGATCTTGCCCTCGATGCCGCGCTCGCCGAAGCCGCCCGGCACCAGGATCGCGTCCATTGCCTCGAGGGCGCCCGTGCCGTGCTTCTCGACGTCGGTCGCCTCGACGAACTCGACGTTGACGCGCGTGCGCGTGCGCAGTCCCGCGTGGATCAGCGCCTCGTTGAGCGAGATGTAGGCGTCCTTGAGGTTGACGTACTTGCCCACCATCGCGATGTTGACCGTCAGGTCGGGGTTGCCCTTGGCCGCGACGACCTGCTGCCACTCCTTGAGGTCGGCCGGGGGCGCCGAGAGCCCGAGCTTCTCGCAGACGATGGCGTCGAGCCCCTGCTCGTGCAGGAGCTGCGGGATCTTGTAGATGTCGTCGGCGTCGATGGCGGAGAACACCGCGCGCTCGTCGACGTTGGTGAAAAGCGCGATCTTGCGCCGCTGCTCGGGCGGCAACGGGTCCTGGCAGCGGCAGAGCAGCACGTCCGGCTGGATGCCGATCGAGCGCAGTTCCTTGACCGAGTGCTGCGTGGGCTTCGTCTTGATCTCGCCCGAGGTCGCGATGTAGGGGATCAGCGTCAGGTGCATGTAGAGCACGTTCGGGTGACCCATCTCGACGGCGAGCTGGCGGATCGCCTCGAGGAACGGCAGCGACTCGATGTCGCCCACGGTGCCGCCGATCTCCACCATGCAGACGTCGGCATCGCCCGCGCCCATGCGGATGCAGTGCTTGATCTCGTCGGTGATGTGCGGGATCACCTGTACGGTCGCACCGAGGTAGTCGCCGCGGCGTTCCTTGGCGATCACCCGTTCGTAGATGCGGCCAGTCGTGAAATTGCTGTTGCGGCCGGTCGTCGTGCGCACGTAGCGCTCGTAGTGACCGAGGTCGAGGTCGGTCTCGGTACCGTCGTCGGTTACGAACACCTCGCCGTGCTGGAACGGGCTCATCGTGCCCGGGTCCACGTTGATGTACGGGTCGAGCTTGACCATTGCGACCTTGAGGCCGCGCGCCTCGAGGATCGCCCCGAGGGATGCGGCCGCAATCCCCTTGCCCAGCGAGGAAACGACGCCGCCGGTCACGCAGATGAACTTGGTCATGGGGATCACCGTCGCAGGAGAAGCACGACGGGAGAACAGTCTATCGGATCGGCCCACCTGCGGCCACCGCGCGGCACCTTCACGTGCCCACGGGGCTGCCGACGGCTTCGGCCTCCGTCAGGACCGGGCGCCCCGACCAGTCCACGATCCAGGACGCCTCGCCCGGCGCCGCGGCAAGCGAGCCGCCGTACGCGAGATCCCCGATCGCCACGATCTCGCCCCCGGCCTCGACGATCGGCAGCCGATCCCGTTGCCACGGCAGCACGCCACGCTCCTGCAGCCACTTTCGCAACGGCCTGCGGTGCGCGGCGCCGGCCGGGAGGAATCGCGCGCCGTCCGGCCGCCGCACGATCGCGAGGGCGGCAGGCAGGCGATCGCGGCTGAGCCCGACGCCGGTCGACGGCCGCAAGTCCAGCCGGCCGAGGGCACCGAGATCGAAAGATGTGCCCACCATCCAGGCGCCCTCGCGCAACGGGTCGGACGACTGCCCCGCGACCGCGAACAGGCGGCCCCGATATCGGTAAACCCGCGCGCCAGGCCAGTCGACGCAGGGCACGCGATCGGCCGCGGCTTTCGCCGTGTCGCCGATCAGCGACCGGACCGTCGCCGCGGAGGGCACCGGCAGGGCCCGGGCCCTCAGCCAGGCCCTGAGCACCCGTCGCTGCCGCGGCTCGGGCAGCGACGCGAGGCGAGCCACCGACAGCGTGTCGCCCTCGCGGACCGCTGCGAAGTCCTCCGCCGCGACGACCGCCTCGATCTCGAGCGCCTCTGCGGCCTGCGCCGCCACCCGGCCCACCGTCCGCGCCGCCGCGGGCCAGCGCTCGAGGATCGCGGGCAGCACCTCGAGACGGAGGTAGTTGCGGTCGAAACGCGGATCGGCGTTCGACGGATCCTCGAGCCACTCGAGACCCGCGGTCCGCGCCCAGGCCTCGAGTTCGGCCCGACCGAACTCGAGCAGCGGCCTCGCGTGCCAGCCGCGGTGGAACGGCGCTATCGCGGGCATGCCGGCCACCGCGCGCAGTCCGCCGCCGCGCAGCCACTGCAGCAGGATCGTCTCGAACTGGTCGTCCGCATGATGGGCCGTGAGCAGCACCTCGCGCTCACCGAGTCGTGCCCCCAGTGCCCCGTAACGCGCCGCGCGTGCGGCGGCCTCGGGACTCTCCCCCGCCGCCGGCCTTGCATCGACCTGCAGCTGATCGAGGGCGACCCCGAGCGTGGCGCAGAGCCGCGCACAGTGTCCGGCCCAGGTTGCGGAGTCCGGGTGGAGCCCATGGTCGACGTGGATGGCGCGCAGCGGCAGCGGCCGGCCCGGCCGATGTGGCTCGGCAAGGGCCGCCAGGAGGACCGTGGAATCGAGCCCGCCACTCAACGCGACGCAGAGACCGGCGGGGCGGACGAAACCGTCGAGATCCCGCTCGAGCGCCGCGGCCAGTCGCTCAGGACTGAAGGTCACGGTTCAGTTGGCGCGGAAGATGCCCTGGTCGCGCAGGCGCCCGTAGCGCCGATCGAGGAGTTCGTCCTCGGACCACTGCGTGACCGCATCGAGGTGACGCAACAGAGCGTCCTTGAGCGCCTCGGCCATCACCTGCGGGTCGCGATGCGCACCCCCGAGCGGCTCGCGGACGACCTCGTCCACCAGACCGAGCTTCGACAGCCGTTCCGCGGTGATCCCCATCGCGTCAGCTGCGAGTTCCTTCTTCTCCGCGCTCTTCCACAGGATCGAGGCGCAGCCTTCCGGCGAGATGACGGAATAGACGCTGTACTGGAGCATGAGCAGGCGGTCGCAGACGCCGATGGCGAGCGCACCCCCCGAGCCGCCCTCCCCGATGACCGCGGTCACAACCGGCACGCGCATCCGGGCCATCTCGAACAGGTTGCGCGCGATCGCCTCGCTCTGGTTGCGCTCCTCGGACCCGACGCCCGGGTACGCGCCCGGCGTGTCGACGAGCGTGACCACCGGGACGCGGAAGCGCTCGGCGAGCCGCATGAGCCGCAATGCCTTGCGGTAGCCCTCGGGCTTCGGCATGCCGTAATTGCGGCGCACCCGTTCCTTGGTGTCGCGGCCCTTCTGGTGGCCGATGAGCATGATCGGCCGGCCGTCCAGCCGCGCGAACCCGCCGACGATCGCCTGGTCGTCCGCATACATCCGGTCGCCGTGCAGCTCGGTGAACTCCTCGAAGATGGCCGCCGCGTAATCGAGCGTGTAGGGCCGCTGCGGATGCCGCGCGAGCTGCGCGACCTGCCAGGGCGTGAGGTTCGCGAAGATGCTGGTCGTGAGCGCCCGGCTCTTTGCACGCAGCCGCGCGATCTCCTCGCCGATGTTCACCTCGGCGTCCGAGGAAACGAACTTCAGTTCGTCGATCTTCGCCTCGAGCTCGGCGATGGGCTGTTCGAAATCCAGGAAGCTGAGCGCCATGGGCCGGGAGGATGCCTCGGGTGGGGGAAGAAGAATAGGGGGTAGTGATCAGGGGGTAGGGGGTAGTGGAAGAGGTTCGCGGCAGTCGACGCTGAGGCCGCGCCTTCTGCACTACCCCCTACCCCCTATCCCCTACCCCCTTCTCCTCATCCCTCCACCCGCGGCGCATACACGATCTCGACCCCGTCGCGGCCGACGATCTGCCCAAGCCGCTCGACCAGGTCGCGGGAGGGCCGCACGGTCCACTCCTCGCCGAACTGCAGGCAGGCGGCTGCGTCGCCGCGCGTGTAGCGTACCGCGACCGCGCAGCGTCCGCCGCGGCTCGGCCGCAGCGCCTGCTCGATCGCCGCGACGAGCTTGCGGGCGTCGCCATTGCGCTCGTCCTTCGGCCAGCGCAGCACGAGACGCCTCGCGTACTGCTCGCGGGCCTGGTCCACGTCGAGGATCTTCCTGGCCGTCAGCCGCCAGTCCTCGATGAAGTCGTCCCAGCGGAGGCCGCCATCGACGACCAGGATCGCGTCCTTGGCGATGAGAGCGCGGTACTGCTGGTAGACATCCTCGAACATCGTGACCTCGAGTCGCCCGCTGCGGTCGTCGAGCACGAAGCTCGTGCGGCCGCCGCGCTTGCGAATCTCGAGGACGAGCCCCGCGACCGTGACGCTCCGGCCGGGGCCGCGCCAGCCGCCATCGCCCTGGGACTGCCCCACGGGTCGCGCGCCGCCGACGTCCGCGATCCGGCCGCTCACGATCGGCCTGAGTTCCCGCTCATATTCAGTGATCGGGTGGCCGGTGAGGTAGAGCCCGAGCGTCTCGCGCTCGCCCGCAAGTCGCACGGCCTCACTCCAGTCCGGCAGCGTCTCGCGAAGCTCGGCCGCTTCTTCCGCGGCCGGCGCCGCGGGCTCGGCGAGCCCGAAGAGGTCGTCCTGTCCGGCGGCCAGTGCCCTGGAATTCTGGTCCGCGGCCTGCATCGCGCCCGGCAGCTGGTGCATCAGCGTCGCCCGGTTCACGCCGAGTGAGTCGAGGGCGCCCGAGCGCACGAGCGCCTCGAGCACCCGCCGATTCACGCGGTTCAGGTCGAGCCGGCGGCAGAGATTGCGCAGGTCACGGAAGCGCCCCCCGGAGGCCCGCTCCGCGAGCATGTTCTCGACCGCCGCCTGCCCCACGCCCTTGATCGCACCGAGCCCGTAGCGGATCGCCTTGGGCCCCGAGACCGTGAACATGTACTGCGACTCGTTCACATCCGGCGGCTCGACCGCGAGCCCCATCCGGTTGCACTCGTCGATGATGGTCACGACCTTGTCGGTCCTGTCCATGTCGGAGGACAGCACGGCCGCCATGAACGCCGCCGGGTAATGTGCCTTGAGCCACGCGGTCTGATACGAGAGCACCGCGTAGGCCGCCGAGTGCGACTTGTTGAAGCCGTAACCGGCGAACTTCTCCATCAGGTCGAAGATGTGGGCCGCGGTGCCTTCCGCGACGCCGCGCGCCACCGCGCCGTCGACGAAGATCGAGCGCTGCTGCGCCATCTCCTCGGCCTTCTTCTTGCCCATCGCGCGGCGCAGGAGGTCCGCCCCGCCGAGCGTGTAGCCCGCGAGCACCTGCGCGATCTGCATGACCTGTTCCTGGTACAGGATCACGCCGTAGGTCGACTGCAGCACGGGCTTCAGGTCCGGGTGCAGGAAGTCGATCGCGCCGCCGGTGCGGCCGTGCTTGCGGTTGATGAAGTCCTCGACCATTCCCGACTGCAGCGGGCCCGGGCGGAAGAGCGCGACGAGCGCCACGATGTCGTCGAAGCAGTCAGGCTGCAGCCGCCGGATCAGGTCCTTCATGCCGCGCGATTCGAGCTGGAACACCGCGGTCGTCTCGCAGCGCTTGAGGAGCGCGTAGGTCGCCGGGTCCTCCATCGGGAGCGTCGCCATGTCGAGCAGCGGCTCGCCGCGGGACGTGCGCTCCGCGTTGATCGTGCGCACGGCCCAGTCGATGATGGTGAGCGTGCGCAGCCCGAGGAAGTCGAACTTCACCAGCCCGGCCGCCTCGACGTCGTCCTTGTCGAACTGCGTCACGACGCTCGCGCTGCCCTCTTCGCAGTAGAGCGGCGCGAAGTCGGTGAGCACCGACGGTGCGATCACGACACCGCCCGCGTGGGTGCCGGCATTGCGGACGAGGCCCTCGAGCGAGCGCGCGAGATCGATCACCTCGCGGACGTCGTCCTCGTTCTTGTAGCGCTTGCGCAGTTCCTCCTCCTTCGCGAGCGCGTCGTCGAGCGTGATTCCGAGCTCGAACGGGATCAGCTTCGCGATGCTGTCGGCCAACCCGTAGGACAGGCCGAGCACCCGCGCCACGTCACGGACCACGGCCTTCGCGGCCATCGTGCCGTAGGTGATGATCTGCGACACCCGGTCGCGCCCGTAGCGCCCGGCCACGTACTCGATGACCCGGTCGCGGCCCTCCATGCAGAAGTCCACGTCGAAATCCGGCATCGAGACGCGTTCGGGATTCAGGAAGCGCTCGAAGAGCAGGTCGTGGCGCAGCGGGTCGAGGTCGGTGATACCGAGCACCCAGGCGACCAGCGACCCGGCGCCCGAGCCGCGTCCAGGGCCCACGGGCACGCCGTTTTCGCGCGCCCAGCGGATGAAGTCGGCGACGATCAGGAAGTAGCCAGCGAAGCCCATCTGGCAGATGACGTCGAGCTCGGTGCCGAGCCGCGAGTCGTAAGCCTCGCGCTCGATGGCTGCGCCCCGAGCCTCGGTGGGGACCGCGAGCCGCGCCTCGAGCCCACGGAGCGATTCCTCGCGCAGGAAGTCCTCGGTGCTCTGCCCGCCCGGGATCGGGTACGCCGGGAGCGACGCCTTGCCGAGCCGGATCTCGAGGTTGAGGCGCCGGGCGATCTCGACGGAATTGTCGAGTGCCTCGGGAATGTCCGCGAAGAGCTGCGCCATCTCCTCAGGGGAGCGCAGGTACTGCTCCTCGCTGTAACGCCGCGGCCGCGCGGCATCGGCCAGCAGCGTGCCGTCCTGGATGCAGACGCGCGCCTCGTGGGACTCGAACTCGTCGCGCGCCACGAAGCGCACGTCGTTGGTCGCGACGACGGGCACGCCGAGCGCCATCGCGAGGCGGAGCGAGCCCGCGATGCACTCCTCCTCCCCCGGCCGGCCGGTGCGCTGGAGCTCGAGGTAGTAGCGGTCGCGGAAGAGCTCGAGCCAGGCCTCGAGTGCGGCGCGCGCCGCATCGTCGTGGCCCGCTAGCAGCGCCCGCCCGACGTCGCCCTCGCGGGCGCCCGAAAGCGCGACGAGACCGGCGGTGCTGTCGGGATCGAGCCAGTCGCGGCGCAGCGTCGGCCCGTGCCGTCCCTGCCCCTCGAGATAGCAGCGCGTGACGAGCCGCGTCAGGTTGCGGTAGCCGCGATCGTCCTGGCAGAGCAGCACGAGGCGGCTCGGCTCCGCGCGCTCGCCGTCCTCGCGCACGAGCGCGTCCACGCCCACGAGCGGCTTCACTCCGGCCGACTGCGCGGCCCGGTAGAACTTCACCAGCGCGAAGAGGTTGGCCTGATCGGTGAGCGCCACCGCCGGCATGCCGAGCCGCACGCAGGCGTCGATGAGGCCCTCGCGAACGAGCTTGCCGTCCTTGTGCTCGCTCTCGACGCGCACGACGCCATCGACGAGCGAGTACTCGGTGTGGACGTGCAGGTGGACAAAGCGCGGCATGGCGGGAACGTCAGCGACGGTCGCAGGATTGTACCGGCGCGAAGCTCCGCCGGTGCACCGGCGACGGACCGAGCCGCCGCAACGCCTCGAGGTGCGCCGCGGTCGGATAGCCCTTGTGCCCGGCGAACCCGTAGCCCGGGTAGCGCGCGTCGAGATCGAGCATGTGCTCGTCGCGCACGACCTTGGCGAGGATCGAGGCCGCGCTCACGCTCGCCACCAGCGCGTCACCCCGCACGACGGCCTCGACCGAGCACTCGAACGGCAGGGCGCGCAGGTCCGGGCAGCGATTACCGTCGACGATGACGTGCGAGGGCGGCACCGCGAGCGACTCGACCGCACGGCGCATCGCGAGCATCGAGGCCTGGAGGATGTTCACCGTGTCGATCTCGCCCGCGTCGGCCCAGCCGATCGCCCAGGCGAGGCAGCGTTCCCGGAGTCGCGCCGAGAGCTCCGCGCGGCGCTGCGGCGAGAGTGCCTTCGAGTCCGCGAGCCCCTCGACCGGTCGCTCCGGGTCGAGGATCACCGCGGCCGCCGCGACGGGCCCGGCGAGCGGCCCGCGCCCCGCCTCGTCGACGCCGGCGACGTGGCCCGGTCGCACCCAGGCGAACTCGGCCTGTGGCGAGCCGCCCCGGCCCCTCATGCCGCTGCACGCCGCTCGGCGAGGAGTTCGAGAATCGCGTCCGCGGCCTGGGCACTCGCCCCCTGCCTCAGGCGCTCGTGGATCGACGCGAATCCGGCAAGGAGTTCCGCGCGGTCAGGCCGCTCGTATTGACCGAGCACCGCCGGCCCGAGGACCTCCGGGCGGACGTCCTCCTGGAAGAGCTCCGGCACGACCTGCCGGCCGGCGAGCAGGTTCGGCAGCGAGAAGAAATCCGCCTTGAAGAGCCCGAGTCCGCGCATCAGCCAATCGGTGAGCGGGGCCACGCGGTAGGCGACCACCATGGGCCGCTTGGCCAGTGTCGCCTCGAGCGTCGCGGTGCCCGAGGCGAGCAGCACGACGTCGCTGGCCGCGAGGCATTCCTGGGTCCGCCCGTCGACGAGGCAGACGTCCACCCCCGGCGCGTGCGCGGCGAGCGCGAGCTCAAACTCGGCACGCACCTTGGCGTTCGCCATCGGCGCCACGAATCGCACGCCGGGCTGACGCGCCGCAAGCCACGCCATCGTCCCCGCGAACGGCGGTCCGAGCCGCGTCACCTCGCTCATGCGGCTGCCCGGAAGCACCGCGACGACCGGCGCGCCCGGCGGCAGCGACAGCGCGGCTCGCGCCGGGGCCGGGTCGCTCTCGAGCGGAACCCGGTCGGCGAGCGGATGACCGACGAACTGAGCGCGGACGCCATGCGCGCGGTAGAACTCGACCTCGAACGGCAGGACGCACAGGACGAGGTCCACCGAGTTGCCGATCATGCGCACGCGGCCCTGCCTCCAGGCCCAGACCTGCGGGCTCACGTATTGCACGGCCGGGATGCCGAGGGACTTCATCTCGCGCGCGACGCGCAGGTTGAACTCGGGGGAGTCGATGCCCACGTAGACGTCCGGCTGCGCCGCGGTGAGGCGCTCGATCATGGCCCGGCGCAACCGCAGCAGGCGCGGCAGGTCGCGCAGGATCTCGGCAAGCCCCATCACGGAGAGATCGTCCACCGGGTACCACGCCTCGCACCCCGCCGCGCTCATGCGCGGGCCGGCGATCCCGTAGAACCTCGATCCTGGGGCGCGAGCCGCGAGCGCCTCGATGAGCGGCCCGCCGAGGTTGTCGCCCGAGGCCTCGCCGGCGACGAGGCCGAAACCTCCGGCCTGCGGGACGTCGCTCACCCGCGCCCCGCTCAGCGGACGATGCCGCGCGTGGCGGTGGGCAGGAACTCCACGAGCGGGAGGAGCTCGGGCTGGTCCTTGGCGAGCCGTTCGAGCTCCGCCGCGGCCTCTGCGAGCTTGAGCCCGGATCGGTACAGGACGCGGAACGCCGCGCGGATGTTGCGGATCTGCCCCGGCGTGAAGCCGCGTCGCTTCAGCCCCTCGGCGTTGATGCTGTGCGCGTCGGCAGGCTGGCCCACCGCCATGACATAGGGCGGCACGTCGCGCGTCACGGCCGCGTTGTTGGCGATGAACGCGTGCGCGCCCACCTTGCCGAACTGGTGCACGGCCGAGAGACCGCCCATGATCGCCCAGTCCTCGATGTGCACGTGCCCGGCGAGCGTCGCGTTGTTGGCGAGCACGCAGTTGCTGCCGACGATGCAGTCGTGCGCGACGTGCACGTACGCCATGAGCAGGTTGTCGTTGCCGATCCTCGTGACACCGTGGTCCTGCACCGTGCCGCGGTGCACGGTGACGCACTCGCGGATGACGTTGCGATCGCCGATCTCGAGGCGGCTCGCCTCACCGCGGTACTTCTTGTCCTGCGGGTCCGCACCGACCGAAGCGAACTGGAAGATGCGGTTGTCCTCGCCGATGCGCGTCTCGCCCTCGATCACGACGTGCGGCCCGATGCGCGTGCCGCGCCCGACCGTCACACCGGCGCCGATCACCGAGTACGGGCCAACCTCGACTCCGTCGGCGAGCACGGCGTCGGGCGACACGATGGCCGTGGCGTGGACGACGGCCATCATCCCGGCATCACCATCATCTCGGCGCTCGCGACTTCCTTGCCGTCCACAGTCGCAACCGTGGCGTACTTCCAGATCGTGCGGATGCGCCGCTCGAGCGTCGCGGTGAGCACGACCTGGTCGCCGGGCACCACCGGCCGGCGGAAGCGCGCGTTGTCGATGCCGGCAAAGTAGAACTTCACGTTCTCGTCCGGGTAGACCCCGGCCGTCACAAAGGTGAGGATCCCGGCCGTCTGCGCCATGGCCTCGAGGATCAGCACGCCGGGCATCACCGGCCTGCCCGGAAAGTGACCGGCGAAGAACTCCTCGTTCATGGTGACGTTCTTGAGCGCGACGATGCGCTCGCCGGAGATGCACTCGAGCACGCGGTCGACGAGCAGCATGGGGTAGCGGTGCGGCAGGCGCCGCATCACCTCGTCGATGCCGAACCCGGTCGTTTCACTCATCGTCGTCTCCCTTGCCGCCCGGGCCGGCGGAACCCTCCAGGCGCCGCAGCCGCTTCGCGAGCTCGTCGAGCTGGTTGAAGCGCACGGCGTTGCGGCGGAAGCGCGCCGCGTCGTCCGCGGTCAGGCCGCTCGAGTACACGCCGGGCTTCAGGATGGAACTCGCCACCATCGTGCGCCCGGTGAGCGCGACGTCGTCGCAGATCTCGAGGTGGCCGGTCACGCCGACCTGGCCGCCCAGCATGCAGCGCCGGCCGATCGTCACGCTGCCGGAGACCCCGACGCAGCCGGCAATCACCGTGTGCTCGCCGATGCGCACGTTGTGGCCCACCTGCACGAGGTTGTCGATCTTCACGCCATCGCCGATCACCGTGTCGCCGATCGCGCCACGATCGATCGTCGAGTTCGAGCCGACCTCGACGTCGTCGCCGATCACGACGGATCCCACCTGCGGAACCTTGACGTAGCCGTCCCGGTCGGGCGCATGGCCGAACCCGTCGGCGCCGATCACGCAGCCCGGCTGGAGGATGCAGCGACGGCCGATGCGGGTGCCCGGCCCGAGCGTGACGCGCGCGACGAGGCGCGTGTCGGCGCCGATCTGCGCGTCCCCGAGGACCACCGACCCCGGGCCCACGCTCGCGCGCGGGCCGATGCGCACTCCGCGCGCGACGTAGGCCTGTGCGCCGATCGCCGCCGTCGGGTCGACCTCGACGCCTGCCTCGACCACGGCGCTCGAGTCGCGCCCGGGCACGACCGGCGGCGTCGGATAGAGCACTTGCGCGATGCGTGCGTAGGTGGCGTATGGGTTGCGCGCGACGAGTGCAGCGACCGGGCACTCGGGCGCCGTCTTTGCGTCGAGCACGACGACCGACGCCCGCGTCGAGGCGAGGTGGCGGCGGTAGCGAGGGTTCGCGAGGAAGCTCACCGCGCCGGGACCCGC
>Ga0209594_1000977_pt1 | contig 15078 bp, 15 predicted proteins | sample AshMeaCrysSpring_FD_184126 | JGI IMG/M metagenome (GOLD analysis project Ga0209594, IMG submission 184126) | Groundwater microbial communities from Big Spring, Nevada to study Microbial Dark Matter (Phase II) - Ash Meadows Crystal Spring... | ecosystem: Environmental > Aquatic > Deep subsurface...
CGACGGAGGGCTTCACGCGCAGCCTCGCGCTCGAGCTCGCACCGCAGCGCGTGCGCGTGAACTGCATCCAGCCGGGCAACGTCGAGGGCGACCGCATTGATCGGGTGATCGCCGCGAAGGCGCAGGCGTTCATCGCCGGCCGCGCGTATGTGACTCCGCAGGATGTCAAATCGATCGGGATGGACGTGCTCCGCCACCGCATCGGCGTGAGTTACGAGGCCGAAGCCGAGTCGATCACCAGCGAGAGCATCGTGGAAAAAATCTTCGCGGGACTGCCCGTGCCCTGATCCCCGGCGCACGCGCCGCCCGGTCCCCGTTTATTTCGCAGAGGAGCCCCATCATGCCCGACACGAAAGAAATTCTGGCGAAAATCCGCCGCATCGAACTGCGCACGCGGCGGCTGGTCAACTCGTCGTTCTCCGGCCAATACCACAGCGTCTTCAAAGGCCAGGGCATGAACTTCGAGGAGGTGCGGGAATACTCGCCGGGCGACGAGATCCGCTCGATCGACTGGAACGTCACCGCCCGCATGAACGTGCCGCACGTGAAGACCTACACCGAGGAACGCGAACTCACCGTGATGGTCGTCCTCGATGTGAGCGCCTCGGGCGTCTTCGGCAGCATCGACCAGAGCAAGCGGGAAATCGCCGCGGAGGTCGCCGCCATCCTCGCCTTCAGCGCCATCACCAACAACGACAAGGTCGGCCTGCTGCTTTTCTCCGACCGCATCGAACTTTTCATGCCGCCCAAGAAAGGCCGCCAGCACGCGCTCCGCCTCATCCGCGAGATGCTCTTCTTCGAGCCCCAAGGGCAGGGGACCGACCTTGTGCAGGCGCTGGATTATTTGAACCGTGTGCTGGTCCGGAGGTCGGTGGTGTTTTTGATTTCGGATTTTCTGGCACCCGATTTCACGAAGCCGCTCACGCCCGCGAGCCGGCGCCACGACGTGGTGGCGATGCCGGTGCGGGATCCGGGCGAGGAATCGCTGCCGGATGTCGGGCGGATTGTGTTCGAGGACGCCGAGACCGGCGCGCTGGTCGAGGTGGACACCGGCCGGGCGCAGGTGCGCGCCGACTATGCCGCCGCGCAGGCCGCGAAGCGCAAGGAACTCGAGAAGGTGTTCGCGGCGCGGCGGGTGGACATGGTGCCGCTCGTCACCAATACCGACCCGGTCCTCGCGCTGAGGGAATTTTTTGAAACCCGTGAGAGGAGGCGCGCGGCATGATGCCACAGGCGGCTCCCACTCCGGCACCGATCCACGACATCGCAGGCCCGTGGCAGATCGCCGGCTACCCGCTCGGCTGGGTGCTCGCGGCGGCGGCGGCGGTGATTTTCCTCGGTCTTCTTCTCGCGTGGGTTTTCCGTGGCCGTCCGCGGCGCAGGCCACTCACGCCGCTGGAAAAGGCGCTCGCGGGTCTCGCGGCCTTGCGCGCGGACGGAGGCTCCGCCTACGAGTGCGGGGTGCGGGTGTCGGACCTCCTGCGCACCTACATCTACGAGCAACACGGCCTGGACGCCGTGCACAAAACCTCGATCGAATTCCTCGAGTCGCTGCGCGGCAATCCCACCTTCTCCGCCAATGAAACCGCCGCGCTGGCCGCGTTTCTCGAGGCCTCGGATCTCATCAAATACGCCCGCGCGTCGGCCGCTGCGGCCGAACTGGAGAACATCTTCGACACCGCCGAGCGGCTCGTGCGCTCGGGCGCGGCGGCGAAGGCCAAGGAAGGGAGCGGGAAATGACATCCGCCGGTCCCGAATCGTTCGCGTTCGCGCATCCGTGGGTGTTGTGGTTCCTGCTGGCGGTGCCGGTGCTCGCGCTCCTGCGCGGGCGTATCGGGGGGACGGCGGCGGTCACATTTTCCTCGGTCGGGAAATTCGGTTCGCTGGGGAAGCCGCTTCGCTCGCGGGTGGGCGGGCTGCGCGGGTTGCTCGCGCACGCGGCGCTGGCGTGTTTCATCGTGGCGATGGCGCGTCCGCAGCTCGGCAGCACGCTCACGCGGGTGCAGGCGAGCGGGGTCGATATCATCCTCGCCCTGGACGTCTCGCGGTCGATGCTCGCGGAAGATTTCACCATCGGCTCGAAACGTGCCAACCGCCTCGAGACCGTCAAGCTCGTCACCGAGAAATTCATCCGCGCGCGCCCGAACGACCGGATCGGCATCGTCGCCTTCGCCGGACGCCCGTATCTGGTGAGCCCGCTCACGCTCGACCACGATTGGCTGATCGCCAACCTCGACCGGCTCCAGATCGGCTTGGTCGAGGACGGCACCGCCATCGGCTCGGCCATCGCTTCCGCCGCCAACCGCCTCAAAGACAAGGAGGCCAAGACCAAGCTCATCGTCCTGCTCACAGACGGCGACAACAACGCCGGCCGCGTGACCCCGCTCACCGCCGCCGAGGCCGCCGCCGCCCTCGGCATCCGCATTTACACGATCGGAGCCGGAACCAACGGGCAGGTCCCCTTCCCGTTCCAGGACCCGTTCGGACGCACGGTTTACCGTCCGGTCGAAATGGAATTCGACGAGGAAGCGCTCAAGCAGATCGCGGCCGCCAGCAAGGGCGAGGCCTTCCGCGCGACGGACACGAAGTCGCTCGAGCAAATTTTTGCCGCCATCGACAAACTTGAGAAAACCAAAGTGGAGGTCGAAAAATTCGCACAGTTCCGCGACCTCTTCCCGTGGCTTGTGGGGGCGGGGCTCCTGTTCCTGCTGGCCGAAGCGGGCCTTTCACAAACACTATGGAGACGACTTCCCTGACCTTTGCCGACCCGGTTTGGTTTGCGGCGCTGGCGGTCCTTCCGGCTGCGGCCGCGCTTTACGTGTGGTCGTATTACCGCGGACGGAAATTGGTGGGGCGCGTGGTGGCGCCGCGTCTGCGCGAGCGGCTTGCCGGCGCGGCGAGTCCGGTGCTGCGGTCGGCGCGGGCGGTGTTGATGTTGCTGGCGATGGCGGCGGCGGTTTTCGCGCTCGCGCGTCCGCAACTCGGCTTTGTCGAGCGCGAGACCAAGCAGGAGGGGCGGGATATTATCCTCGCCGTGGACACCTCGCGGTCGATGCTCGCGACCGACATCGCGCCCACCCGCCTGGCCCGCGCGAAGTTGTTCTGTCAGGATCTTGTGGCCATGGCGGCCGGGGACCGCATCGGGGTCATCGCGTTCGCGGGATCCGCCTTTCTCCAGGCCCCGCTCACACTCGACCGCACGGCGATCAACGCGGCGATCGACGAACTGGACACCTCGATCATCCCCAAAGGCGGCACAAATATCGCCCAGGCGATCGAGGTCGCCGTGCAGGCCTTCGGCAAAGGGGAGGGACAAAGCCGGGCGCTCGTGGTCGTGACGGACGGCGAGGAACTCGACGCCGACGGCATTGCCGCCGCAAGGGAGGCAGCAAAAATGGGCATCCGCATCTTCACCGTGGGCGTGGGCTCGCAAGAGGGTTCCCTCATCCCGATCGAGGATGAGAGCGGCCGCAAGGATTTCGTGCGCGACCCGCAGGGCAAGCCGGTCCAGAGCCGCCTGGACTCGGCACGGCTGGAGGAAATTGCCTCGGCAACGGGCGGATTTTTCGAGCCGCTCGGGCCGGAGTCGGCCAATATCATTTTCAACAACGGGATTCTGCCGCTCGAGAAAGAGACGCGGGGAACGATGGCATCGCGGCAGCCCATCGAACGCTACCAGTGGCCGCTGGGAGCCGCGATTTTGTTTCTCGTTCTTTGGAACCTGCTCGGCGAGCGCAAGCTTTCCGCATGGTGGGCAAGGCGGGCCGCGGCCCTCGTCCTCGGAGGTGCGCTGGCCGGGTTTGTGCCTGCGGGAGCCGCTGCGGCCACGAACGGAGTGGAGGCCTATGCGGCGGGTGATTACGAGGGCGCGCGCAAGGATTTTTCCTCCCGGCTCGGCAAAGATCCCGAGTCGGCGAAGCTTCACTTCAACGCCGGAACCGCCTCCTACAAGCTCGGCGACTTCGCCGCAGCGGTGGACGAATTTTCCAAGGCGCTCGCCGCCGAGATTCCCGAATCCGAGAAAAAGCTGCGCGAGGAAGCTACCTACAACCTCGCCAACGCGTTGGTCCGGCGCGGCGAGGCGGCCCAAAAGCCCGAGGAGAAAAAGGCGGATTGGAAGGACGCGATCACCCACTACGAACACGTCCTCAAAATTTCGCCCGAAAATACCCCGGCGAAAGAGAACCGCGACATCGTCAAAAAATTGCTCGAGGAACTCGACAAACAGCAGGAGCAAAAGAAAGACGACCAGCAGAAGCAGGACGACCAGCAGAAGCAGGACGACCAGCAAAAGCAGGACGACCAACAGAAGCAGGACGACCAGCAGAAGCAGGACGACCAGCAGAAGCAGGACGACCAGCAGAAGCAGGACGACCAGCAGAAGCAGGACGACCAGCAGAAGCAGGACGACCAGCAGAAGCAGGACGATCAACAGAAACAGGACCAGCAGAGTCCCGGCACGCAGAATGACCGCCCGCAGTCGGTGCCGACGCCCACACCCGGCGAGAAAAAAGAGGGGGAAATCAAAGCCGCGCAGCCCGAACCCACGCCGGAGCAGGGTTCCGCGCAGGCGGCCGAGGCCGAGGAAAAAGAGGGCGAGATGAGCCCCGGCCAGGCGCGCGCGTTGTTGAACCGCCTCAAGAGCGACGAAGACCGCGTGCCATTAATGTTGCGTCAGTCCGCCCAAGAGGAGACGTTGAAAGACTGGTAAAAGTATGATGAGAAGAATCGCACAGACAGGCGCCGTGCTGGCGGCTTTGGTTTTCAGCGCATCGGCGCTGTGCGCACAGGAAGTGCGTGCCGAGTTGAGTGCCGGCAGCGCGTCGGTGGGGGAACCTGTCGAATTCACGATCACGGCGACCGGCAAATCGCAGGCCCGGCTCGCCGATGAAATCGCGGTGGACGGTCTGGAAGTGGTGTCCAACCAGCGTTCGTTCAACATGCAAATGGGGTTTCCGAATATCACTCCGCGGGTGACGACGATTTACCGGATAGTGCTTGTTCCGACTCGCGAAGGGGAATTTTCGATTCCGCCGTTGCGCGTGGAACTGGGCGGCAAGGTTTACAAGACGCTTCCGTCTGTTCTCACAGTGAGCGGGCAATCGGTCCAGATGCCCGGCGGCATCCCGGTTCTGCCCGCGATCCCGGTCCCCGGCGGGCAGCAACCCATCACGCCGCAGACACAGCCGCCCGTGCAAACCCAGCCGCGCCAGAATCCCGGCCAGAATGCGCGGGCGTATTATGGTGAGATGGTGATCCCGAAGGGTTCGGCCTACGTGGGCGAATTCATCCCGGTGGACCTCCGTTTCTACATCGACGCGCGGGTGCCGGCCCAATTCAGCGAACGGCCGAATTTTTCCGGAGACGGGTTCACCGTGCAAAAATTCGAGCGTCCGAGCGAGACGCGCGGCAGCCGGGACGGTGTCGATTACGCGTGTGTGGTTTACCGGACGGCCATTACGGCGGCCAAGGCCGGCCCGCTCGAGATCCCGCCCGCGATGCTGGACGCGCGGGTGCAGGTCCAATCGCGCCTGCCTCAGAACATCGACCCGTTTTTCGGCAACCTCATGCAGAACATGCCCGGCTTCGCCGAGTTGCGCGAAATCCAGATTCCCACCGAGGGCGCGCAGATCGATGTGAAGCCGCTCCCGAAGGACGGTCGGCCGCCGGGTTTCGACGGAGCCATCGGGAATTTCCGCATGGAAGTCGCGGCCACGCCCGAGCGGACCGGTCCGGGCGAGCCGGTGACGCTGCGGGTGGTGGTTTCCGGGCGCGGCAATTTCGAGGCGATGGGGCCACCCGTCCTTGTCGATGCCGATGGATGGAAGGTCTATGACCCGTCGGAAAAGTTTGTTCCCAGCCCGACCGACCCGACCGGATTCAACGGGGAAAAAATTTACGAATTCGCGATAGTCGCCAGGCAGGACCAGAAAGCAACGCCGTCCGTGCAATTTGCGTTCTTCGATCCCGAGGCCGAAAAATATGTCACGCTCGACGGTCCGCCGGTGACGGTGGAGGCGATGGGCAGCGGAGCGACTCCCACCCCGGCGCCGTCGGCTGTTTCGTCCGCCACGGCAACCCCCGCGCCCGGCGCGACCCCGTCACGGGTTCCGGGCGATCTTTCGCGCAGGTTTTCCCCGGCCACGTTCCGGCCCGCCGCATGGTCGCCCGGTTTTCTTGTCGCCGGCGGCATTCTCGGTGGGCTTTGGGTGGCCGGGTTTGTGTTCGCCTGGATCCGCCGCCGGGCGCGCTCGCCCGAGGCCGCCATGGCGGCGCGGTTGCGGGATCTGCGCAACGGCCTGCGGGGCATCGCCGCGCCCGAGACCGCCGATCTGGCCTTCCTCGAAGGGGTCGCGCGGTTCGTCGAGAAACGCTTCGGCGGCATCGAAGCCGCCGCGGCCGGGCTCGGGATCGATGACCACAAAATTCTCGCCGATGCGCTGGCCAAATACGAGTCCTCGAAATTTTCGACCGCCGGGGTCTCGAAGATCGATCCGGATATCCGGAAGCGGGTTCTCACGGCCCTCAGCACTGCCGACAAGGCCTTCAAATGACGAAGTATCCAAATAAATCGGAGTCAAAGAATCTGCCTGCACCGGCCACCCCTCGAAGCAAGCCATCTGTTCATCCATCCGAATTTCATCAAACCCAGCCCGTAGTCAAGGAACCCCTGCTAATCCCCCGCGTCGCTCAACCAATTAAAGATTCCACAATCTACCGGGGAGATTCCCTGCGTGTTCTAACGGGTCTTCCTCGGGAATCCGTTCAGTGCATCGTGACTTCGCCACCTTACTGGGGACTCCGCGACTACAGGGTCGGAGGTCAGATCGGTCTCGAGGGGACTATCACGCAGTATATCAACAGTCTGGTCTCGGTCTTCCGAGAAGCGCGTGCGGTTCTCAAAGAAAACGGTGTTCTCTGGCTAAATATCGGTGACGGCTACACAAGTGGAAATCGGGGCTGGCGTGCTCCGGACAAAAAAAACCCCGCTCGCGCTATGTCCATTCGGCCGGACACCCCGGAGGGTCTCAAACCCAAAGACCTGCTTGGAGTTCCCTGGCGCCTTGCATTTGCGCTTCAGGATGACGGTTGGTTTCTGCGGTCCGACATCATTTGGAACAAGCCCAATGCCATGCCGGAAAGCGTCAAAGATCGTCCCACAAGGTCCCACGAATATTTGTTCATGCTCACAAAATCCGAAAAATATTTCTATGACTCAGAGGCATCGAAAGAATTGAGGGAAGATGGGCGCGGTCTACGCAACCGCCGCAGTGTGTGGAATGTCCACACCGAACCATCAAAGTGGGCTCATTTCGCAACATTTCCGATAGGCTTGGTCGAGCCCTGCCTGCTTTCATCCACCCGCCCAGGAGACTTTGTGATGGATCCCTTTTTCGGATCAGGAACGGTCGGGGTCGCATGTCTAAAACACGGGCGCCGGTATGTGGGTGTCGAATTGAACCCCGACTACGTAACGGCGGCGCTCGACCGCCTTTCCATTGCATCTCTTAATGGACTCCATTAGCCCAGATTTGCAGATTCAGTTTGCAAAAAATCTCCTTGAATTGCAGGGGAGTTCTCTTCAGCAGGCACTGTTTGAAGAGGTGGCCAAAATGAGCATCCCCATTATTGATCGGGAGCTCGCGCAATTTGCAAATCAAAGTGCCCTCTCGATTCTTGCCGGGGAGGGCATGAGGGGTGAACTGGTTTTTGCGGTACCCAGCATTCTGCTTTCAGCACCCCGGTTGTTGGCCTATTACCGACTCATGCTGGGTGCCAGTCAAAAGTCGTTTTACTCAATGAAAGGTTATGCCCGATTCAAGCCCATGGAATCCTCTGGGATTCGTCCGGACGAAAGAGCCGTGCGCGACCTCTGCATGGTTCTCTGCGATTCCGCCGACCGTCTGGTTTGCGGGTTGAATTCCGTTCGGCTCAATGCCGACTTGCTGAAGGACTTGTCTCTCCTGACCCTTGGGAGCCAGCTTCGTGGAGGGGCAAACGTAAGGAAGGGCGAGGAAGGAATCGGTCAGGTTCTTGCCGCAATAAAGGATATTATCTCACCTTACGCAAAATTAGTGGGGAACCGATATATTGCGGTGACGAATTCTGCAGGCCGTGCTGTCACCGTCAGGATGGCCGCCGACCCGGACATTGTTATTTGTGAAAAACTCAAGACCGGTGAACGCCTGATCATTGCCATCGAGGTAAAAGCCGGGACTGATTTCTCAAATGTTCACAATCGCACCGGCGAAGCGGAAAAAAGTCACCAGAAGGCCCGCGCAAATGGCTTTACGGAGTGTTGGACAATTTTGAATGTCGATCGCGTCGATTTCGACAAAGCCAGAAAAGAATCTCCCTCGACCGACAGATTTTATCTCCTCTCACAGATCATCTCCCGGAAGGGAGAGGGTTACAGTGATTTTCGAGAGCGCCTTCTGGCGCTCATCGGCTTGCCACAGGGTGTTTCCAAAAAGCGCGCGAAGAAATGAAATCTTTCATCAGAATATTCCTGGTTCTCTCCCTCCCTTTTGGTTGTCTGCGTGCCTCTGTCGAGGATGCCTTTGCCGCCTACGAAGCGAAGGATTACGCGGCGGCCGCGCGCGGATTTGAAACCGCCATCGCCGCCGGGCCGGCGAGCGCGGGTCTGTATTTCGACCTCGCGATGGCGCTCAAAAAGTCGGACGACCCCGCCGGCGCCGCCATCAACCTCCGGCGGGCGATCGCGCTCGACCCGCGTTTCACCGACGCCCGCATGGCGCTGTCCGAGATCGAGCGTTCCAAGGGGATCCCGCTCGAGCAGGCGAACTGGCGCTCATGGCTGGCCGAATACGCGCCGCTGGGGGTTCTGCTGGCGGCCGGGTTTTCGCTTTTCTGGGCGGGTGCCTTCGTGCTTCTCGCGCAGGCGTTTCGGGCGCGCGCGTCGTGGCCGGGTTCCGCCTCCGGTGTGTTGCTCGCGGCGGCGGGCGCCGGGCTTTTTGTCGCGGCGTATTATTCCGACCCGCGATTTGCCTGGCGCGACATGGCCGTCGTCGTGAACGGGGCCGGATCGAAATTGAGCGCCGACCCGTCCGAGCGCGCCGACGCAGTCGCAAGGCTGCCGGCGGCGACCCCGCTCGAGGCGGTGCGCGCCAACGGGCCGTGGACGTATTGCCGGATGGCGGACGGCCGCGGCGGGTGGGTCCCGACGGCCGACCTCGCGATGGTCATCCCGACGGTCAAGAAATAAGGCGCGACCTTGGATCCCGCCCTCAAACAACAGGACCCCGAGTTTGTGAGGGGAACCTTCTCCTCCATCGCTCGGCGCTACGACCTCGCCAACCACTGCCTCTCCGGCGGGATCGATTTCCTCTGGAGGGCGCGCGCAGCGAAGATCGTCGCCTCATGGCGGCCCGGCCGGGTGCTCGACCTCGCGACCGGCAGCGGTGACCTCGCCCTCGCCATCCGCCGGGCCTGTCCCGGCACGCCCGTCGTGGGGGCCGATTTCTGCGTGCCCATGCTCGAAATCGCGCGCGACAAATCGGTGCCCGCGCTCGTCCAGGCCGATGCGCTCGCCCTGCCCTTCCGGGACGGGGTTTTCGGCGCGGTCTCGGTCGCCTTCGGGCTCCGCAACATGGCATCGTGGCCGCGCGCCATCGCCGAGATCGCCCGTGTGCTCGAGCCTGGCGGCCGCCTGCTCGTGATGGATTTCGCGCTTCCGCAAAACCCGATTCTCCGGGGAGCCTACCGGATCTACCTCCACCGCGTTCTCCCCGTCCTCGCGGGCCTCCTCACCCGCAGGCCCGACGCCTACGAATACCTCGCCGAATCCATCGAAAAATTCCCCCGATGGGAAAATATGACCTGCTTGCTCGAATCCGGCGGACTCCGCCCGGCCGCCCCCGTTCCCCTCGCGACCGGCATCGCCGCCATCTACACCGCCCAAAAACCCGCCGGAATATTCCCACATCCCGTCGATGGGATTTTTCAGAATGTGGGAATATCGTCGTCGGGATCCCGGGCTTAATCGCCTTTTTGTTTGTGATCCCGGCGTGTGAGAACAAGTTCGTTTTGAAACGCGGCCAGCGCCCGGTGGAGGCGCTTTCTGGCCGCGCCGGCGTCCGCCACCATCCGGAAAAACGGGCGGATCCGGCGCGGGTGGAGGACCAAATGGGCCAGTAGAGCGGCGACACGCGGGTGGCCGGCGCGGGGGTCGCAGAGCACATCCGCCGGAACCGGCAAACCGGCCGACGCGGGGTCGCTCACGGAGCGGAGTCCGAAAAACGGGAGCCGGTTTTCCGAGCACACGCGGCGGATGTGTTCGGTTTCCATGTCGCAAATGGCGGGGCCACCCCGGCGGCACGCTGTGCGCGCGGCCCGCTTTTCCTCGGGTGAGACGAGGACCGTCGGCGAGTGGTGAATCTCGGCGGGGGAAAATCCCGCCCGTTCCGCCGCCGCCGCGAGCCGGGGGGCGTCCACCCGGTCGTCGTAAAAGAGGGCTGCCACCCCGGCGGTCGGATCCAGCGCGCCGGCAAGACCGGTCGAGACCACCATTGCGGGCGGGGCGTTCCGGGCGTCGAGGTGCTTTTCGAAAGCCGCCCCGCAGGCGGCTCCGGCCACGCCCGCCACGAAGGTTTCGTGTGGTGGCCGGGGAATGAACCCGGCGGCTTCAAATTCCAGCGCGAAGACGAAGAGGATGCCCGGCTTCAAGGCTTGGCCGATGGCACGAGGGTGAGGCCGACAACCCCGGCTCCCTCCGGCAGATCCACCGGGATGCCGGTGGCGAGGGCCGCGCGGCGCGAAAATTCGGCACCCGTCCCGATCGGGAGACTCGCGAGCACCCGGATTTCCGAAGTGGAACGTTCTTCGACAAGCGCCGAGCCGCCGAGTTCGGTGGCCAGCGCGGCGAGGTTCTTTGCCGAGCGGCCCACATCGGCCACACGGAGGGTCAACTCGGCCGCGGCTTCCGCGAGCGGGGCCGGCTGGAGGGCCGAGTCGGCGCTCCGCTCGAGCGCGGCGCGGAGGGGGTCGGGTCCACCGGCGGCGTCCGCCGGATCTGCGGAGGGCTTGCGCGGGGCGAACCCCCACACCATGAGCCCGACCGGCAGGGCCAGCATGACGAAGAGGAGTCCGAGAATCGGAAGCATTTGCGGGTTGAGGCGGAAGGGACGGTTTTGCACGGTTGACCAGCGGGTGTGGGTGAAGGATACTGCCACGCTTTTCCCGATGGCAATCGAACTCACGCGCAATTTCTGCATCATCGCCCACATCGATCACGGCAAGACGACGTTGTCGGACCGCCTGCTCGAAGCGACGGGCACGATCCAGGCCCGCGAGGCCCAGGAACAATTGCTCGACGCCATGGACCTCGAGCGCGAACGCGGAATCACGATCAAGGCCCACCCGATCACGATGCGCTACAAGGCCAAGAACGGGACGACCTATAAATTAAACCTCTCCGACACGCCCGGGCATGTCGATTTCTCGTATGAGGTCTCGCGTTCGCTGGCGGCCTGCGAGGGGGCGCTGCTCATCGTGGATGCGGCGCAGGGGGTCGAGGCCCAGACCGTGGCCAATGTCCACCTTGCCGAGAAGCAGGGCCTCAAGCTCATCCCGGTGATCAACAAGATCGACCTCCCCAACGCGGACCTGCCGAGCGTTCACCGTCAGTTGGAAGACATCCTCACGATTCCCGCCAACGAGGCGATCCACGCCAGCGCCAAGGCGGGCATCGGGATCGAGGACATCCTCGAGGCGATCGTCGAACGCATCCCGCCGCCCGGCGGCGACCCGAATGCCCGCCTGCGCGCGCACCTTCGATTCCACCTTCGACACGTATCGGGGCGTCGTCATTTACACACGGGTGGTCGAAGGGACCGTGAAGGCCGGGGATCCGGTGAGACTCATGGCGACCGACCGGGCGTATGAGGTCAAGGAAGTCGGCACGTTCCGTCCGCAGGCGCCGAAATACGTGCCCTGCGAGAAACTCGTGGCGGGCGACATCGGCTACGTGATCGCCAATATCAAGACGAGTTCGGAGGTCAAGGTGGGGGACACGCTCACCTCGGGCCGCACGCCGGCGAGCGAGCCGCTGCCCGGCTTCCAGGAAGTCCAGCCCATGGTCTTCAGCGGGATTTACCCGATCAACACGGCCGATTTCGAACACCTCAAGGCGGCCATGGCCAAGTTGCAGCTCAACGACGCCGCTTTTCATTTCATGCCCGAGTCGAGCGTGGCGCTCGGGTTCGGGTTCCGCTGCGGGTTTCTGGGGTTGCTGCACATGGAGATCGTGCTCGAGCGGTTGCGGCGCGAGTTCGACATGGACATCATCGCGACGTATCCGTCGGTCATTTACGAGGTCGTGCGCACGAATGGCGAGATCCTCCGCATCGACAACCCGGCCCAGTTGCCCGACTTCAGTGTGATCGAAGAAATCCGCGAGCCGGTCGTGCGGTGTTTCATCATGATCCCGAACGAATACATTTCCCCGCTCATGCAGTTGATCATGGACAAGCGCGGCGAGATCACGCACACCGAGTCGATCGACACCCGGCGGGTCATGCTCACCACCGTCCTCCCGCTCAACGAGATCCTCGTCGATTTTGTGGATAAAATGAAGTCGATCACGCGCGGATACGGTTCGATGGACTACGAACACGACGGGTTCCGCCCCGGCAAACTCGTCAAACTCGACATGCTCGTCAACGGCGAGCCCGTGGACGCCTTCAGCAGCATCGTCCACCGCGAAAAAGCCGAGGCCCGCGGCCGCGCCCTCGCCGCCAAGCTCAAAGAAGTCATCCCCACCCAGCTCTACCAGGTCTCGATCCAGGCCGCCATCGGGGGCAAAATCATCGCCCGCGAAAACGTGAGCGCGCTGCGCAAAAACGTGACCGCAAAGTGCTACGGCGGCGACATCACCCGCAAGCGCAAGCTCCTCGAAAAACAAAAGGAGGGCAAAAAGCGCATGAAGGCGATCGGCTCGGTCAACATCCCCCAGGAGGCCTTCATCGAGGTTCTCAAAACCAACTGACCCATGACCAAGCCACGCTACCCCGAACTCACCCTCCTCGGCCGCAGCGACGCCGCCTTCCCGAAACACCCGTCGCGCGAGACCCTCGAAACCTTCCCCAACCGCCACCCCGGCCGCACGTATTGGGTCCGCTTCGACTGCCCGGAATTCACCTCCCTGTGTCCGGTGACCGGCCAGGCCGACTTCGCGACCGTCCGCATCCGCTACATTCCCGGCCCGCGCTGCATCGAGAGCAAATCGCTCAAATTTTATCTCGCCTCGTTCCGCTCGACACCATCGTTCGGCGAGGACATTGCCAACCGGATCCTCGAGGACCTCGCCGCCGTCCTCGAACCCGTCCGCCTCGAAGTCGAGGCCGAATTCTCCCCCCGCGGAGGAATCGCCCTCAATGTCTCGGCCGCGTTCCCCGAAGCGGCTGCCTGACCCGGCCTCGTGCGCCGGAGGGCGAGGCTCCGTTCGAGAAATCACGGCCCACACGGAGGTTCGCCCTCCCACATGGTGGCTTCCCCCTACCGGCGTCGGTGTGGCGTGCGGAACACGGCTCTTGCGGGTGTCTTGACGGACCCGGTTCCGCCGGTAATTTCCAATTCGGAGTGCTGCATGTGTATAGCGCGGGCAACCCGTGCGGGGAGTTCCCGACCGCCGGGCAGGATTGGCGGCGGGCTCAGGGAATCCGGCGGCCGGTGGCGGGATCGAAAAGGTGGGCGTGTTGGGTTTGGATCACGAAGCTGGCGCGCTCGCCGGCCTGGCGGGGGGTCGGAGTCGGGTGGCTGCGGCTCACCATGTTGTGGCCGCCGGTTTGGATATAATAATACGTTTCGGCCCCCATTTGCTCGACGATATCCACCATCGCGTCGAACGTGCGTCCGTCGGCCGGATGCGACCCATCCCACATGTCACAATTTTCCGGACGGATCCCCAGAATGACCTCGCGACCAGCGAACGATTCTGCGGCGGGACGCGGACCCAGATCGAGGCGCACCGGCCCGTTGGCGGCCTCGTGGAAAAGTATCCGCGCGCCGTCTTTGGCGAGCGATCCCTTGATAAAATTCATGGGCGGACTGCCCAGAAAGCCTGCCACGAAGAGGTTCGCGGGCTCGTTGTAGAGTTTGAGCGGGGTGTCGATTTGCTGGACGACCCCCTCCTTGAGGCCGGTCTCGGGATTCACGACGGCGTCCATCACGACGATCCGGTTTCCCATGGTCATGGCCTCGACCTGGTCGTGCGTCACGTAAATCATGGTCGCCTGGAGGCGCTGGTGGAGCTTGATGATCTCGGCCCGCATCTGGACCCGCATTTTCGCATCGAGGTTCGACAGGGGCTCGTCGAATAAAAACACGGCGGGCTGGCGCACGATCGCGCGCCCGAGCGCCACGCGCTGACGCTGCCCGCCGGAGAGTGCCTTCGGTTTGAGCTCGAGCAACTGTTCGAGGCCGAGGATGGCGGCCGCGTCGTTCACCCGCTTGCGGATTTCCTCCTTCGGCATCTTCCGCAGCTTGAGACCGAACGCCATGTTTTCATAAACCGACATGTGCGGGTAGAGCGCGTAGTTCTGAAAAACCATCGCGATATCCCGGTCCTTCGGCGGGACATCGTTCACCTTCCGGTCCCCGATGAGAACCTCCCCGCGGGAGATTTCCTCAAGCCCCGCGATCATGCGCAGGGTCGTCGATTTTCCGGATCCCGAGGGTCCCACGAAAACCACGAACTCGCGGTCTTCGATGTCCATGTTGAAATCCCGCACGGCCGTGACGTCCACGCCTTTCTCCCCGGGGTAAATTTTGTAAACGCCTTTGAGTGTGACTTTTGCTATTTTGATTGTTTGGTTTGGTGCCCTTGGATTTAAGGCTCGAAACGGGCGGTTTTCGGGCCTGTTGAAACCCCGGAAATATCCGCCCGCCGCGGCCCGGTCAATCTTTCGTCACCGGCCATGATCCGCAAGTCACTGAAACGCCGGCGTCGGAAGGGCGAAGCTCCGCAGGGGGCCGCTTCGCGGGAAAAGTGGGTTCGGACAGCCGACCGAAGGGAGACAAGGGAAAGAGCGAAGCGTCCAAAGCCTCGCACCCCCCCCC
>Ga0209594_1000979_pt1 | contig 15074 bp, 11 predicted proteins | sample AshMeaCrysSpring_FD_184126 | JGI IMG/M metagenome (GOLD analysis project Ga0209594, IMG submission 184126) | Groundwater microbial communities from Big Spring, Nevada to study Microbial Dark Matter (Phase II) - Ash Meadows Crystal Spring... | ecosystem: Environmental > Aquatic > Deep subsurface...
CCACAGCGCCACGAGCTCGGGCGCGAGCCGCGCGTCGAGCCGGATCCACGGCGTGGGATACCCGTTGTTGAAGCTGAGCGCGGCGTTCAGAAAGGCGAATGCCGCGAGCGTCTTGAGCGCGGGGAGCGCGCGCGCGCGGTCGATCGTCATGCCCTCAGCCCGGCTCGCCTGCGCCGCTCAGCGCCGTGGACTCGGACGCAGCCAATCCCGGCGACCAGAGGGGCGCGGGATCCGGACCCGCGTGGCGCGCAAAGCCGAGCGTGTCGCGGATGTCCCGATAGCGCGCATAGAGATCGGCACGGTCGCGGCCGGCGAGATTGAGGACGGCGAAGCGGTGACTGCCGAGCCACTTCATCTCGCGCGCGAGGTCCGCCCCGTGCTTCAGGTACAGCATCAGGCGCGCTTCCGGGTGGCGCTCGGCGACCTGCGAGAGCTGCGCGGCGCCCGGCGCCGGGCGTACCGGACGGCCGTCGAAGCGACGGAAGACGAAGCTCGCGGCATAGGCCTGCGGCTGCGGCTGGCGCTCGCAGCGCGGGGTCTCGCCCGCCGCGAGGTCGAGCGCGATGTCGTAGAGGCGCAGGCCGTCGACACTCTCGTAGAGGGTCACGAACTGCGAGGCAATGCGCGGGTTGATCTCGACGACCCGGATCGCGTCGGTCCGCGGGTCGTAGCAGAGCTCGACGTTGAACAGGCCGTGGTCGAAGCCCACCGCGCGCATCGCGCGCTCCGCGGTATCGGCGAGCCGTGCCTGCACCTCCCGCGGCAGCGAGCTCGGGTACTCGAAGCGGTTGAAGGCCATGGTCCCCGGGTACATCAACTCGTCGACGATCCCGAGGAGGCGGATCGCGCCGCGGTCGGCGTAGCCGTCGACGTTGACCTGGATGCCGGCAATCAGCTCCTCGGCGACCAGGTGGTGCGCGTCGATCTCGAACTCGGGGTAGCCGGCGAGCAGGTCGTCGAACGGCCGGATCAGCCGCTCGCCCACCAGGCGCTCGAAGGGGCCGAAATGCAGGTGGCGCGCGAGGTCGGCGACGCCGTCCACCCGCCGCGCCAGCACGGAGAAGGTGGCCTTGACCGGTTTGACGAAGAACGGGAAAGGCAGCGGCGGCGCTGCCGGCGCCCGCCGGTCGAAGCGGAAGGCCGCGAAGCGCGGCGTCGCCTCAGGCAGGGCGGCGGCCATCGCCACGCGGGCGTAGTACTTGTGCTGCGCCCGCAGGATCGCGCGCGGGTCCGGGCCGGGCAGCCCGAGCCGGGCCGCGATCTCGGCAGCGATCAGCGTGCCGAACTGCTCGTGCGGGCTGATGACGCCCGCCACGCCCTGCCGACGGGCGAGGCGCATCATCCGGTCGATGAAGCGGCGCGCGCTGAACCTGAGGAGGCGGAGATTCTCAGGAAAGCGGAACAGGTCGAAGCCCGCGTGCAGGAATTCGTAGCGGGCCGCGAGCCGCGGGTCGGCCAGCGCGAGGCGGTCCCATTCCTGGGCGAACAGCACGAGTATCTTTTTCTTGCTCACCGGACCACGCCCCAGCCGATGTACCCCGTGCCGTATAGCACCGACTCCCGCGCGAAGGTTGCCAGATGTCCTTCGAGCAGATCCCACGGTCGGCGCAAGCCCTCGAGCGTGGTCATGTAGGGACGAGCCTTCGCGCGCACGACGAGGTTGGCGGGCGCGAGCCACCAGGGGGCGAGCTTCATGCCGGCCACCGCAACGCGCGCACCCGGTCGCGCGGCCGACAGGATGCGGCCGAGCGCGGCGGGCGAGCGCAGCACGTCGTGCGTGAAATGGAACAGAATCGCGTCCAGCGGCCCTGGAATCTCCGCGGTCTCCATCGCCGACTCGATCAGCGTCACGTTGCCCCAGCCCTCGCGCGCGCAGCGCTCGCGGGCGAGCGCCAGCATGTCCGGGCTCAGCTCCACGCCAATGATCCGCCCCGACGCGCCCACGCCCTCGCGCAGCAGCCCGAAGCTGAGCCCGGTGCCGCAGGCGACGTCGAGCACCGTCTGTCCGGGCTCGAGCGCGAGCTTCGCCACCGTGCGGCGGCGCAAGGCCATGGTGCGCGCGGCGGAGGCGTCGTAGCCGGGCGCGTGGGCGCGGTAACGCGCGATCGCGAGCTGCGGATCAGGCGCGGACATCGATCGCGATCGGCGCCTCGGCTTCGCTGCGCGGCTCGATCCGGCCGACGATCGTTGCGGCGGCGTAGCCGAGCGACCGAAGCTCGGCGATGCAGGCGGCGGCGTGCTCCGCCGGCACGCCGGCGAGCAGCCCGCCGGCCGTCTGCGGGTCGAACAGCAGCGGGTAGCGCGGATGCCTGCCGACGGTCTCGAGGTCGCGCACCGCGCGGCGCAGGCGCAGGTTCTGCGGTTGCAGCGACGAGAGGATGCCGAGCGCGACGGTCTCGGCCGCGCCGTCGAGCAGCGGCACGGCCTCGAGCGTGAGCGCCGCATCGACGTTCGACGCGCGCGTCATCTCGACGAGATGGCCGAGCAGGCCGAAGCCGGTGACGTCGGTGCAGGCGGTTGCGCCGTGCCGGCGCAGGCACGCGGCCGCCGCCTGGTTGGACAGCACCATCGACTCGATCGCCGCGTCCACCCAGCGGCCCTTGGCGCGGCGGCGCATGTCGGCGGCGAACAGCGTGCCGGTGCCGATGGGCTTGGTCAGGACGAGCGCGTCGCCCGCCTGCAGACCGCCCTTGCGCCAGGTGGCGTTCGGATCCACCAGACCGTTCACGACGAGGCCGAAGGCAAGCTCGGCCCCCTCGCTCGAGTGCCCGCCGGCGAGCACCGCCCCGGTCGGCTCGAGCGTCGCGAGCGCGCCCGCAAGCAGCTCGTAGAGCGACTCCTCGACCACCCGCTCGCGGCCGTAGGGCACCGTGGCGACGGCGAGCGCGGACTGCGGCTCGGCACCCATGGCGAACAGGTCGCCCAGCGCGTGGTTGGCCGCGATGCGGCCGAAGGCATAGGTGTCGTCGATGAAGGCGCGGAAATAGTCGACGCTCTGCACCAGCGCCTTGCCCGGCGGCACGGCGAACATGGCGCAGTCGTCCGGGGCGTCCAGGCCGATCAGCACGTCGGCGCGGCGCGCGCTGGCCGGCAGGCGCTGGATGACGCGAGAGAGCACGGTGCTGCCGACCTTGGCGCCGCAGCCGCCGCAGCGCATGGCGAGCGTCGAGAGCTCGCGGATCGCCTCGCCGTCGGCGAGGCCCGCGGCGAGCACGGGCGCCTCGCCCGCCCCCATGTCGGGCAGCTCGTTGAAGCGGCGCATGAAGCGCCGGTCGATCCAGTCCTTCCAGCGCCAGAGCAGCGCGCCTTCGGCAGACCAGTTGCCGCGCGAGGCGACGGCATAGCGGTCGCCGGTGCTGATCAGGCCGAGGAAGTGGCGCTGCGCGCGATAAGGACGCAACGGCCGGCCGGTCGCCGCGCGACGCAGGTTGTCGGCGAGCACCGGCCCCTGGCGGACCGCGAACACGCCCGACTTCGGCCGGGGATCCGGCAGCGCCGCGTTGTCGCCGGCGGCGAACACCCCCGGGTGCGAGACGGATTGCAGACAGGCGTCCACGTGAATGAAGCCGAGGTCGTCGACCGCAAGGCCCGCGGCCCCCGCCCAGGCGGGCGCGGCCGCGTCCGTGACCCAGAGCACCGCGTCCGCCGCGACCGGCTCCCGACCGGCGGCGCGCACTTCCGCTGCCGTCACCTCGACGACCGTGTGGTCGGTCCGCAGGTCGATGCCGCGCTCGGCGAGCACGCGGGCGAAGCGCGCACGCACGCCAGCGTTATGCGTGGGCAGGATCTCGGGGCCGCGGGTGAGCAGCGCATAGCGCACCCGCCCCGGGTCGTCGCCGCGCGCGGCGAGCAGTTCGCGCAGGCGATGCTGCGTGGACAGGGCGAGCTCGACGCCGCCGGCGCCGCCGCCGACCACGCAGAGGCGGAACGTCCCGGCGCTCGCGAGGACGCGCGCGGTCAGCGCGTCCCATTGCTTAAGGAAGAGGTCGATCGGCTTGACCGCGAGCGCGTGCTCGGCCGCGCCGGGCACGTCGATGGTGCGCGGGCGCGAGCCCGCGTTGATCGACAGCAGATCGAAGGCGACCGGGGGTCGGCCCCGGACCAGGACCCGCCGCTCGCCGAGGTCGATCCCCTCGACCTCGGCGTGGTAGAGGCGCGCGCCGGCGAAGCGCGCGAGCGGGCCGAGGTCGATGTGACAGTCTTCGTGCGCGTAGAGTCCGGCCACGTAGCCCGGCAGCATGCCGGAGTAGGGGGTGTGCACGTCGCGGGCGATCAGCGTCAGGCGCAGGCCGGGCAGCGGCGCCATGCCGAAGCGGCGCAGCACGGAGACGTGCGCGTGACCGCCACCGACCAGCACGAGGTCCTTGACGACCGGGGTGCCCGTTGTGCGCATGCTCGGTCTCTTCATCGGGTGCAGCATGGGCGCCGGCAGATCGCGCCGCGGACGGCGCCCCCGCCCTGCCGTGCCGGTTGGTCGGAGCGACCTCCTGGTCGCGATCGAATGCCGGGTCGGCAGAGCGCAGCGATGCGCATCAATCCACCCTCAGGAGGTGCACGGCGAACAGTCCGCGCGCATCGGTCCACACGGCCTCGGGGGCGAAGCCCGCGCGCGCCGCGAGGGCCTGGAACTCCTCGATCCCGTACTTGTAGGAGTTCTCGGTGTGGATGGTCTCCCCCGCGGCGAAGGCGAAGGACTCGCCCGCTAAGCGCACCGTCTGCGCGCGCTGGCTGACGAGGTGCATCTCGATGCGTCCCGCGGCCTCGTTGTAGAAGGCGCGGTGCCGCCAGGCGCCGAGGTCGAAGTCCGCGTCCAGCTCGCGGTTCATGCGCTCGAGCAGGTTGAGGTTGAAGGCCGCCGTCACGCCCGCGGCGTCGTCGTAGGCCGCGTCGAGCACCGCCTTGTCCTTCTTGCGATCGGCGCCGATCAGCAGGAATCCGCCCGGCCCGACCAGCTCCGCCACCGCGGCGAGGAAGCCGACGGCCCCCTCGGGATCGAAGTTGCCGATGCTCGAGCCGGGGAAGAAGGCGACCCTGGGCCCCTCGGGCTCGGGCGCGGTCTCGGGCAGCGTCATGGCCCGGGTGAAGTCGGCGCAGCTCGCGTGCACCTCGAGCCAGGGAAACTCCGCGGCCACCTGCTCCGCCGCGGCGCGCAGGTGCTCGCGCGAAATATCCATAGGCACGTAGGCGCAGGGTCGCAGGCCCTCGAGCAGGATCCGGACCTTGGCGCAACTGCCGCCGCCGGGCTCGACCAGCAGGCTGCCCGTGCCGACCCGACGGGCGATCTCCGCGGCGTTTGCCGCGAGCGCCTCGACTTCCGCCCGCGTCAGATAATACTCGGGCAGCAGGGTGATCTGGTCGAACAACTGCGAGCCGCGCGCGTCGTAGAAGAACTTGGGGGGGATGTAGCGCGGTCGGCGGCGCAGCCCGTCGAGCACCTCCGCCGCGAAGTCGGCCGGCGTGGGGTGCAGGTCGTGGAACTCGATGGCAGGGTGGCTCATGGCAGGGCGCAGGTGCGGAAGCCGGCGAACACGTCGTTGCGGTCCGGGCCGTAGTAGTTGCGCCAAGTGTTGCGGATCAGCCGCCCGCGGGTCGCCCAGCAGCCCCCCCGCAGGACCCGGGTAGAACCGAAGAGCGGCTGCGAGTAGTCCTGGTACATGTCGGGCGTGAAGCCGGGGTAGGGGCCGAACAGCGTGTCCGTCCACTCCCAGGCGTTGCCGATCATCTGCCGGCAGCCGAAGGCGCTGTCGCCGGCGGGCAGCGCGCCCACGTCGATGGTGCCCAGCGAGCCGCCGTCCAGGTTGGCGAGGGCGGGCGTGGGCGAGGCTTCGCCCCAGGGGTAGCGGCGCTTGCGCGGGGCGAGAGCGACGCCGTCCGGCGTCGGCTCGCCCGCGGCCGCCACCTCCCACTCCAGCTCGCTGGGCAACCGGCGGCCGGCCCAGCGGCACCAGGCCTGCGCTTCGTGCCAGCTCACGTGGATCACCGCCGCATGCGGCGGCAGCGGCTCCCAGCGGTCGAAGCGGCGCCACTCCCAGCCGTCAGCGCCCCGCCGCCAGTAGACCGGGTGCTCGAGGCCGCGCTCCTCGCGCCAGGCCCAACCCGCCGCGTCCCAGACCTCACGCCGACGGTATCCGTTGTCCGCCACGAAGGCGGCGTACTCGGCGTTGCTGACCGCTGCGCGGGCTATGCGGAACGGCCGCACCTCAACCGGGTGGGCCCACTTCTCGTTGTCGAAGCAGAAATCGGCATCTTGCAGCGCCCCGAGCCTGAACTCGCCCCCCGGAATGTCGGCGTCCCCCGGCAGACCGCCCGCCTGCCAGGAGGGGGACGGCTCAGAACCTATCGCCGGCGTCGGATAGCTCAGCGTCTGGCGGGTGTAGCTGAAGGCCTCGGTGTGCATGTCCTCGTGGAACACGCCGTACTGCGCGAGGTAGTCGCGCTGCGCGTCGGGCGGATCGTGCGCGAGGTGCGCGGCCACCCTCTCCTGCACCTGACGCATGTAGTCCAGGGTGTCGGAGAGCGTTGGAAGCGGCAGATCCCAGCGAACGTCGTGCGCGATGCTGATCGAGTCGTAGAGGCGGTCGACGTCCGGCCGCCCCGGCGCCTCGCCGAGGTGGCGGCGCAGCACCCAGTACTCGTAGAAGTACGCCGCGTGGCCGATCTCCCAGCGCAGCGGATTGACGATGGCGAGTTGCGGCCCCAGCAGTTGCGCAGCATCGAGGCCGTCGACGAGCGCAAGCGTGCGCAACCGCGCGTCGGCCAACTGCGCGATGAGCTCGGTAGGTGTGGGCAGGTTCATCCGGCCTCCTTCGCGCAGCATGTTGCCAGATTCCGGGCGCGGCGATCACCCCGCAGTGGCCCGGGACACGCGCCGTCCCGTCCGGCGCGGGCTCGGCGGGATTGCCTGGGAAGGCACTTGGCGTGGACACTGCCGCTCCGCGCCCAGGAGCTTGCCATTCGCATCCGTCTCGTCACGCCCGCCCCGCCCCGCTCGCGCGCCGGCAACCGCGCCACCGCGGCCCGCTGGGCGGCGATCCTGCGCGCGCTCGGCCACCGGGTGGACGTTTCGCTGGACTATGCCGGGGAACCGGCCGACCTCCTGATCGCTCTGCACGCCTGGCGCAGCGCCGAGGCGATCGCGCGCTTCGCCGAGGGACGCCCGGGCCGGCCGCTCGTCGTCGCCCTGACCGGCACCGACGCCTACCGGTTCATCCACAGCCATCCCGGGCCGACCCTGCGTTCCATCGCGCTGGCCGACCGGCTGGTCGGGCTGCACGACCTGATCGGCGAGACCGTGCCGCCGGAGCACCGCGCCAAGGTGCGCGTGATCTATCAGTCGGCCCGGCCGATCGCCCGGCGTTCGCCCGTCAAGGGCGCCTTCCGGGTCTGCGTCGCCGGGCACCTGCGCGAGGAGAAGGACCCGCTGCGCCCGGCCTACGCGGTCCGCGACCTGCCGGCGGCGAGCCGGCTGCGCGTCGCGCACTACGGCGGCGCGCACACGCCCGAGTGGGCGGACGCGGCGCGGGCCGAGATGGCGATCAACCCCCGCTACCGCTGGCACGGCGAGATCGGACACGACCGGCTGCGCCGCGTCTACGCGTCCTCCCACCTGCTGGCGCTGCCGTCGCGCATGGAGGGCGGCGCCAACGTGATCTCCGAGGCGATCGTTGCCGGCCTGCCGGTGGTCGCCTCGCGGATCGCGGGCTCGGTCGGGCTGCTCGGCGCCGACTACCCCGGCACCTACCCGGTCGAGGACACCGGGGCTCTGCGCGCGCTGCTGCTGCGCGCCGAAGCCGACGCCGCCTTCCACGACGATCTCGCCGAACGCTGCGCCGCCCGCCGCCCGCTGTTCACGCCCGAGCGCGAGCGCGCCGGCTGGGAATCGCTGCTGCGCGAGCTCGGCGTCGGCTGACCCCGGCCCCGCTCAGACGGCCGGCTCCTGGTAAAGGAAGCGCTTGATCTTCTGCGTTGGCGTCTTCTGGAAGGGCTCGGGCCAGCTCACCACCCGCTGCAGCTGCGAGAAGCGGTTGAGGCGCGCGTTCACGCGGGCCTTGAGCTCGCGCAACAGCTCATCGACGCGCTTCTCCACCCCGTCGCGCAGGTCTTGGTAGCGCTGCTCCAGCTCCTCGCGGTTCAGGTGCACCATCGCCACCAGCCGGCCCTTCTGCTGCACCACGATCGACTCGACCACGTAGCGGAACGAGTTGATCAGCGCCTCGATGTCCTCGGGATAGATGTTCTCGCCGCTCGCGCCGACGATCACGTTCTTGAGCCGCCCGCGGATGGCGAGGTTGCCTTGGCTGTCGAATGCCCCGAGATCCCCTGTGCGGAACCAGCCGTCCGGAGTGAGCACTTCGGCGCTGAGGCCGGGCTCCTTGAAGTAGCCCTGCATCACGCTGGGCCCGCGCACCCACACCTCGCCCTCGCCGGTACGCGGGTTCAGGTCCCGCAGCTCAACCGCCAGGCCCGGCAGGCGCGGGCCGACGGCGCCGACCCGTGTCGCGAACGGTGCCGAGCCGGCCACGAGCGGCGCGGTCTCGGTCAGCCCGTAGCCGATCGCGTAGGGAAAGCGGGCCTCGTGCAGGAAGCGGTCGACCCCCGGGTCGAGCTTCGCGCCGCCGATGCCGAAGAACCGCAGTTGGCCGCCGAAGGTCGCCATCAGAGAGTTTCCAGCGATGCGGTGCAAGGCGCGGCGCGCTAGCGGGAACCGGTAGAGCAGGCGCGTCACGAAGTTGCGATGCAGAACCGGCAGCACGCGGTTCCTATAGATCTTCTCGATCACCAGCGGGACGGACAGGATCGTCGTGGGCCGCACCGCCTGCAGCGCCGGCAGCAGGACGGCGGACGTAGGCGGCTTCGTCAGGTAGTGCACCGACGCGCCGCACAGCAGCGGCAGCACGAGGCCCAGCGTGTTCTCGTAGGTGTGCGACAGCGGCAGGATGCTGAGGAAGCGATCGTGCGCGTCGACCGGCTGGATCAGCCGGCTCTGTTGCGCGTTCCAGCAGATGTTGCGGTGCGAGAGCATCACGCCCTTCGAGCGGCCGGTGGTGCCGCTCGTGTAGACGATGGCCGCCAGCTCGTCTTCCCGCACCTCCGGCAGGACCGCCGCGGGGGCCGCCTCGGGGTCGAAGGCGAGGCCCGGCACCGGCGACTTGACGATCGCGAAGTCGTCGATCCGGACGATGAGGTCGAGACCGGAGGTGTCGACCTCCGCCAGCCGCCGGCCGAGGCTCTGGGTGATGAACAGGGCCCGGGCCTGGGCGTGCGCGGCGATGTTGCCGATCTCGTCGCTGTGGAAATCGGGCAGCAGCGGCACCGCCACCGCGCCGAGGCAGGTCGTGCCGAAATAGGCCTTCGCCCAGTTGGGCATGTTGTGGCCGAGGATCGCGACCCGGTCGCCGCGGCAGATGCCGGCGCGCTGCAGCAGCGCCGTGACGGCGCCGATGCCCCGCTCGACCGCCGCGTAGCTCTCTGCGGGCTGCCCGGCGAATGCGAGGGCGTCGCGGCCGGCGAACCGCCGGAACGAGGCTCCCAGCATCGCCGGCATCGTGTAGCGGAGGGACTCGGACATCTTCGTCTCCCTGCGCCGCGCTCAGGCGGCGACGCCGAACCAGAAGGCCGCGCCCTTCCCCAGAAACTCGTCCCAGCGCAGGTAGTGCGAGCCGTCGCAGGAGAAGGTCAGGCTCACCATGCCGTTGTAGACGTTGATGGAGGAGGTGCGCAGATAGATGTTTTCGTCCGCCAGCCGCAGCGCCTGCAGGCGGGCGAGGATGCGGCCGATCTCGGCCGCCGGAATCGTCGCGTCAGCGGGGTAGGGCCTGGCCGGATAGACCAGGCAGATGTCCGGGTCGCCGAGCGCCTCATGGTCGAGGATGCGGTAGCGGAACGGGTCGTCGACCGTCCAGATCGTGGCCTGGCTGCTCGAGAAGTGGATCTGGCACTGGAACACGCCGCGCTCCGTCAGCAGCTCCTCGAGAATGGCAAGCGCCTTCTCGATGTTGCGGTCCATCGGACTGTCCACCCGGCACTGCTGGAACAGCGCGCCGCGGATCGCCGGATCGCCCTTGACCTGACGCCACTCCCCCGGCTCCTCGTAGAGATCGGACGTTACTGGGAGATTGCGGAGATCGAAGTCGGCGCCGAGGTAGCCGAGCAGGCCCGCGCCGTCGCGCACCAGTTGCAGCGCCGTGAGCGAGGGCCGCTGGTGCGAGAGGCTGATGTAGGCGTCGGACAGCAGGAAGCCCCACCCCGGGACGGTCTCGGTCATGTAGGGACGCCGCGACCGATCGCGACCGAAGTGGGCGGGGTCGATGCCCGCCGGACCGACGTTGTCACTGAGCTGCACGCCGTCGGTTCCCAGGCAGTAGAGCGCCGCGCAGTGCGGGATGGCCGGCAGGCCTTCGATCAGCACCGCATCCAGCCGCGCGCGATCGCCCCAGACCGGCGCGCAGCGCTCCGCGAGCTGCGCCAACGGCTGGTGCAGCAGCCGGGCGAGCTGCGCCCGCTGCAGGTAGATGCTGTCCTTCCAGGGGGTCGTCATGGGTCCAGTGTCGGTCTCCTTGGTTTCGGAACGATGTCCGCCGTGGATCAATATACTGCCCCCGCCCCCCTCTCGCAGGGCCTCGCCATGCGCAAGGCCACGCCCTTTGGCGTCGGGTTCGCCACTCCCCGACCGCTGCGCCAATTTCACGGGAAGCGCGCTTACAATGGGCCAGGGGCGCGGGGCCGCGCTTCATCTGCCGCCTACGGCAGCATTCGAGGACGCCATGACCGAAGGGCTCCACAAGATCGGGGACGTGGCCGAGAAGCTCGGCACGACCATCCGCGCGATCCGCTACTACGAGGAGGAGGGACTGCTCAAGCCGGTCCGCACCCCCGGCGGCACCCGCCTCTACTCCGCGCGGCACCTCGACCGCCTGCGGGCGATCCTCGCGCTGGCGAAGAACGGCTATCCGCTCGAGGCGATCCGCGCGCTCGCCGAGCTGCGCACGCGGTGCGCGACCGGCGACGAGACCCGGCGGGCCGTCGTGACGCGCCTCGAGGAGCTGCTCGACGAGATCGAGCAGCGCATGCACGACCTGCGCAGCCTGAGCGTCGAGCTGCGCGCCGCCCGCAACGTCGTCCAGCAGTGCGCCGGCTGCCATCGCACGCCGAGCACGCAGGGCTGCCCCCAGTGCCCGGTCCTCGACCGCCTGCCCTACGTCGAGATGCTGAACCTGATCTGGGACCAGGAAAGCGGGGCGGCCACAAGGGGGGCGTAGCCGGCCTGCGTCGAGCGCACACGACTCGGCAGGGTGATGCCCATGAGCATGCAAGTCAGCGAGCTCCTCGTCCGTTTCCTCGAGCGCCTCGGCGTCCGGTGCCTCTTCGGCATTCCCGGCTCTCACATCCTGCCGGTCTACGACGCGCTCTACGACTCGCCCATCCGGACGGTGCTGGCCAAGCACGAGCAGGCCGCCGCCTTCATGGCCTGCGGCCAGGCGCTGCACACCGGCGGCGTCGGCGCCTGCATCACCACCGCGGGGCCCGGCGCGACCAACCTGGTCACCGGCATCGCCAACGCCTATGCCGACAGCCTGCCGGTCATCGCCATCACCGGCGAGGCGCCGACCTACATGTTCGGCAAGGGCGGCCTGCAGGAGAGCTCGGGCGAGGGCGGCAGCGTCGACCAGGTGGCGCTGTTCGCCGGCATCACGCGCTACCACAAGCTGATCGAGCGCACCGACTACCTGGCCAGCGTGCTCGGCCAGGCCGCGAAATGCCTCACCGGCGATCCCCCGGGTCCGGTGGTGCTGAGCATCCCCTTCAACCTGCAGAAAGAGACGGTGGACGCGGACCTGCTCGATCGGATCGGCTTCGGTCGCCGGCCCGGCGCGCCGCTGGTCGCCGACCACCACGTCGAGCAGACCCTCAGGCTGATCGGCCAGTCCAGGCGCCCGCTGATCGTCGCCGGGCACGGCTGCCTGCGCGCCGGCGGGGCCCCCTCGCTGCAACGCCTCAGCTCGCGGCTCAACATCCCGGTCACCAGCAGCCTGAAGGGCAAAGGCGCCATCGACGAGCGCTCGGCCCTGTCGCTGGGCAGCCTCGGGGTCACCTCCGGCGGCCATGCCCTGCGTTACCTGGAGCGCGAGGCGGACCTGGTGATGGTGCTCGGCGCCAGCTTCAACGAGCGCACCAGCTACGTCTGGGACAGGTCGCTGCTGGCCGGCAAGAAGATCCTCCAGGTGGATAACGATCCCCAGCAACTGGAGAAGGTGTACCGGGCCGACCTGGCGATCCAGGCGGACCTGGGCGCCTACCTGAAGGCGCTGGAGGCCGCGGTCGAGCAGCGGCAGATCGCCGCCAAGGAACCGGTGGATATCGCCGGCTTCGTCGCCGACCTCCAGGCGCGCATGGACGGCGCGGGCGAGACCATCTTCAGCCCCCGGTTTGACCACGTGAAGGGCCTGTACCGCTGGTTGGAACAGCGCTTTCCTGACGGCCTGGTGATGTTCGACGACAACATCGTCTTTGCGCAGAGCTTCTTCCGGGTCTCTGCCAGGGATCGCTTCTACCCCAACACCGGCATCTCCTCGCTGGGTCAGGCGGCGCCCGCGGCCATCGGCGCCCGCTTCGCGCCGGACTACGACGCCGCCCGGCCGGTGTTCGCGATGATCGGCGACGGCGGCTTCCACATGTGCGCCATGGAGCTGATGACGGCGGTCAACTACCGGCTGCCGCTGAACGTGGTGCTGTTCAACAACGACACCATGGGCCTGATCCGCAAGAACCAGCACCAGCACTATCGGGACCGCTTCATCGACTGCGACTTCGTCAATCCCGACTATGCCGCCCTGGCCCGCGCCTTCGGCATACGCCACGCGCGCATCGACGCCGGCCGCGACCTGGACGAGGCGCTCGGCGACTTGGACTGGGTGCGGGGGGTCAACCTCATCGAGGTGCGCGTCGACCGGGACGCCTACCCCAACTACTCATCCCGGCGCTAGCCGCGCATGACGGCGCTCGCCACTGCCTGCCTCGAGGATCTGCTGGTCCGTCGCGGCGGCGCCCTGCCGGACCTGGCCCCCCTTGCCGAGCGGCTGCAACGACTGGCCGGCCGGCACGCGCCGGACGCCCTGGCGGAGCTCTACGAGCAGGCCTACCCGGTGATCGAGCGGGCCCTGTGGTCGGGTCCGGCGGATTTCGACGCACTGCTGGACGACTACCAGGCCCTGTTCCGCGAGCAGGACGCTTTGCTGCGCGCGCGCGCAACCGACGACCGCCATCGCTTCATCATCGCCATCCCGGTCGCCGACCGCCCCGCCCACCTGCGCGCCTGCCTGGAGAGCCTCTTCCAGGTCTGCGAGCGCTTCGGTTACGGGGGCAAGGACGCCGGCGTGCACGCGCGCGTCAAGGTCGTGGTCGCCGAGGACAGCCGCGCGCCGGCCAGCGTGCGGCAGCATCAGGCGCTGGCGGACGAGTACCGCGGCAAGGGCCTGCAGGTCGTCCACTTCGGTCAGGACGAGCAGTACGCCCTGCTGCAGTCGATCCCCGCGGCGCAACGGGCGCGACTTGGCCGCCTCCTCACCACCCAGCCGAAGGAGCGCTTCCACCGCAAGGGGCAGGCGGCCAACCGCAACCTGAGCTACCTGAAGTGCCTGCAGCTGACGGAAGACCGGGATCGCACGCTCTACTACATGATCGACTGCGACCAGTCGCTGTGCGTGAACCGGCGGACCGATCACGGCGAGGCGGTGGTCTACGCCCTCAACTACTTCCACTACCTCGACCGGGCGTTCCGCCGCTCCGACACCCTGATGCTGACCGGCAAGCTGGTGGGCGACCCGCCGGTGTCGCCGGCGGTGATGGCGGCGAACTTTCTCGACGACGTGAACGCCTTCTTCGTCCGCCTGTCCGGCTTGGCGGGCGAGTCGCCCTGCCTGTTTCACGGCGTTCCGGACCGGCTGCCCGGCGACGCCGCCTATCACGACATGGCGAAGCTCTTCGGCTACGCAAGCGAAGGCGCCTCCTTCCCCTATCCCTGCCGGCTCGGCGGCGCGCACGACCACGCGGCCTGCCTGCGGGATTTCGCGGCGCGACTGAACGCCTTCTTCTTCGGCGAGCACCTGTTCCGCAGGACCACCTTCGCCTACGGCGAGGGCTTTTCCACCCTGACGCCCGCGCGAACCGTCTATCCCGGCAACTACGTCGTCAATTACGCGGGGCTCAAGTACCTCATCCCCTTCGGCCACCTGCGCCTGCGCATGTCCGGCCCCACCGCGGGACGTCTGATCGCCGCCGAGATCGGCGGGCGCTTCGCCTCCTTCAACATGCCCAACCTGCACCGGCGCACCACCGCGGCGGGACCGGAGGACGAGTTCCGCCCCGGCGTGGAGCGGGCAGACGTGGGCATCGACCTGTCCGACGAGTTCGAGCGCCAATTCTTCGGCGACCTGATGCTGTTCTCCACCGAGGAGCTGGTTGGCCGCGCGGATGTGAGCCGACCCTTCGAGCGGGACCTCGTCACGGCGGTGATCGAGGGCAAGGAGACGGAGCTGCTGGCGCTCTACCAGGAAAAGCACGAGGCCATCCGGGAACGGGTCCGGCGCCTGCGCGCGCTGGCGCTCGAGGGCGGCCACTGGTGGACGCGGTCGCCGGCGTCGGCCCCTGCCCTGCGGCAGGTCGAGGCCTTCCTCGCCGACGTCGAGCGCAACTTCGGCGACGACTCGCCCGCCTGGCGGCAGATCCAGTCGGCGGACCACCGCGCGGCCCGCAGGGCGCAGATTGCCGACGCCCTGGCGAGCTACCGGGACGAGCGGGCGGCGTGGGATCAGCTCTTCTGAGTGGCGGGGCCGTCGGTCAGCGACTCGATGGCCAGATTGAGAATCCGGCGGCGGCAGTCGCGATAGACCGTGCGAGCGTCGTCGAGCAGTTCCGGCGGGAGGGCGACGTCCGCATAGTCGCTGGGCGCGGGGCTGATGCGGCCGCTGCGTATCGCCGAAGAGGAATCGCCGCTCCGGGCCAGGCCGGTGCGGCTGAAGGTCTCGTAGCGTTCGTCGAGCGGCGCGTCGAGCGCCAGCCAGCGCGTGAGCGCCGGC
>Ga0209594_1000980_pt1 | contig 15069 bp, 13 predicted proteins | sample AshMeaCrysSpring_FD_184126 | JGI IMG/M metagenome (GOLD analysis project Ga0209594, IMG submission 184126) | Groundwater microbial communities from Big Spring, Nevada to study Microbial Dark Matter (Phase II) - Ash Meadows Crystal Spring... | ecosystem: Environmental > Aquatic > Deep subsurface...
TGACTAATTTTAAAATTTTGTTTACTATTCATTTAGATACCTCCACTTTATGTAATTTTTTTGTAGTGATTATATTTTACATTGAGGTATCTTTTTTTATTACTACTTTTTTATAACACAGGAATTCTCATTTGTTTGAATAACACATTTTAGCACAAAAAAAAAGAATTGTTAATTTTTTTACAAGCGTGATATAATGGAGTAAAAGTCTATACTATATTGTTGGAGGATTAATGGAAGAAAAAGTTTTTGAAACAAAAAAAGAAATGGTTGAATATTCAATAAGAAATACTTATAGAAAGAAAATATGGTCGAAATTTACAAAGGCGATAAAAGACTTTGATTTAATACAAAATGGAGATAAAATAGCTGTTGGAGTATCAGGTGGAAAGGATAGTTTATTATTGTCAAAATTATTTCAAGAATTAAAAAGAGATAAAAGTAAAAATTTTGAAGTAGCCTTTATATCAATGAATCCAGGATTTGGATCTATGGATTTAGAGCAATTTAAAATTAATTTAGAAGAGCTTGGAATTCCATGTGAAATATTTGATGCAAATGTTTGGGAAGTGGCCTTTGAATCGTCTCCTGATAGTCCTTGTTTTTTATGTGCAAAAATGAGAAGAGGAGTTCTTTACACAAAAGTAGAGGAGTTAGGATATAATAAATTAGCTTTAGGACATCATTTTGATGATTTAGTAGAAACTACTTTAATAAATATGTTTTATGCAGGGACTACAAAAACAATGATTCCTAAAGTAAAATCAACAAGTGGAAGATTAGAGTTAATAAGACCATTAATTTATATAAAAGAAAATGATATTATAAATTTCACGAAAAAAAATGAAATTATGGCAATGGCTTGTGGCTGTCCAATTGAATCTGGGAAAGTTGATTCAAAGAGAAAAGAGATTAAAAATCTACTATCGACTTTAGAGAAAACAAATCCTCAAATAAAGCAAAGTATATTTAATTCGATGAAAAATATAAATTTAGATTATGTATTAGGATATGTATCTGAAGCAAAAAAAGGAGAGTAGTGTGTTAAAAATAGATAATATAAAAGAGTTAAATGGCTACACATTTCAATCTTTTACTTTTGAAGTTAAAGAAAATATAGTTTTAATTAATAATTTAAAAGATGAAATAAAAATAGAGATAACGTATACTGAAAATAAAATAATAAAATTAATTGATAAAATTTATAAACAAACAGGATTAAAAATAAATTTAAATAAATTAGATGATAGAGAAATTTTATCGTTTATTCAAGATAAGGGTTTTGAAAAAACATTATGGAGTCCAATAGGAAGGGCAATGCATGATTACAATATGATTGAAGAGGGCGATAGAATTGCTGTTGGAATATCAGGAGGAAAAGATAGTTTAACAGTTTTAAATGCTTTAATAAGAATAAAAAAAATATCGGGAATAAATTTTGAATTATTTCCAATTCATATTCATCCAGTTGAAGAGGGTGGGAAATATGGTGATATAAAAGATTATTGTTCTAAATTAGGGGTAGAACTACAAGTAATAGAAACATCAATAGGTGAAAGTATTTTGACTAATGAAGATTTAAAAAATCCATGTTTTATGTGTGCAAGAGTAAGAAGAGGACTTCTGTATAAAGAAATGAAAAAACAAAGTATAAATAAGCTAGTATTGGGTCATCATAAAGATGATATAATAGAAACCTTCTTATTAAATATTTTATATCAAGGAAATATGGGTGTAATGAAACCCGCTTATCATTCAGAGGAATACGGATTGAACGTTATTAGACCATTAGCGTATGTAGAAGAAAAGGAAACAATCAGGTATGCAAAGAAATTAGGATTACCAATTTTACATAATGAGTGTCCATATGAAACAAGTGATAATTCAAAACGTTTAAAAGTAAAAAAGATGATAGAAGAGTTATCTAAAGATAGCCCAAATATAAGAAGTGTGATGTTAAATAGTATAAAAAATCTATTTGTTTAAAGAAAACTTTGATTGTTAAAGCTTTATCCTTGACAAATGTTATTTAGTGGAATATAATTCATATATGAATAACAAATAATACTAGGAGGTTTATTCTATGACGTCGTTAGTTTTTGCAGAACAAAATAAAGAGTTTGTTATAAAAGAGATAAAGGGAAGAGATAAAGATAAGAATAGACTAACAGAAAAAGGATTTTGTATAGGTAATAAAATATGTTTATTAAGAGATGACCAAAGTAATTATATAGTGAAAATAAATGATACTAAATATATTTTAAATTTTGGATTAGCAAATAAAATAATAATAGATAATGAATAACATTAAATCACAGTTTATAAACTGTGATTTAAATTTTGAAAATATATTTTGGGTGTCAAAATATATATATAACTAATAAGTTTGGAGGCTTGGAATGAAATTAACAGAGTTAAAAAGAGGAGAATCAGCTAAAATCGTCAAAATTGGGAAAATTGGCGAATTAAAAAAAAGGTTAGTTGATATGGGTGTAACAGCAGGAGAGATAATAAAACTTGAAAGAAATGCTCCTTTAGGAGACCCGCAAGAGTTTATTGTAAAATCAACAAATATCGCTATAAGAAAACAAGATGCACAAAATATTGAAATAGAGATAGATGGATAGGAGATGAAGATGATAAAAATAGCATTTACAGGAAATCCAAATGTAGGAAAATCAGCATTAATAAATGCAATAGCTGGTTCAAATTTAAAAGTAGGAAACTGGGCAGGTGTAACAGTTGAAAAAAAAGAAGCTGAATTTGAATACAAAGGTGAAAAAATTCAATGTATTGATTTACCAGGAGTTTATAGTTTGAGTCCATATACTTTAGAAGAAACTATAACTAGAGACTTCATAATTAATGAAAAACCAGACGTTATAATTAATATAGTTGACTCTACAAACTTAGAAAGAAACTTATATTTAACAATGTTATTAAAAGAGTTAGAAAAACCTATGATCATGGCCTTAAATTTTTATGATGAATTTGAAAAGTTAAATTATAAATTAGATATGAAAAAATTTGTAGATATGATTGAAATGGATGTGGTAATGACATCTGCAACAAAAAGAACAGGAGTTCAAGAGTTGCTTGATAAAGCGTTAGTTATTGCAAAAGAAACTAAAGAAAATAAAAAATATACATTGTTATTTGATAAATGTTTAGAGGAAGCTATAGGAGAGGTTAAATGTAAAATAAATTGTGACGAAAAATTACAAAAAGCTTCTGAAAAATTTGGATTAGATTTTCTGGCAATAAAGTTATTGGAGCAAGATAAGCATTTATTAGAAATTTTAAAAACAGAGTATAAATATGAAGAGGATAGCGGTATATTAAAAATTACAAAACAGCTTGAAGATGATCATGATGAGGATATTGAAACTATATTTGCAGAAGGAAGATATGGAACAGTTAAAGGAATATTAGCTAAAACTTTTACAACTTCAATAAAATCTAGATTAGATTTTACAGATAAGGTTGATAGAGTTCTATTAAATAAATATTTAGGGTTGCCAATATTCTTATTGATTATAGTGGGATTAATGGGAACTGTATTTAATGGATCAGCTCCTTTGATTGATTGGGTTGACGGATTTGTAAATGACTATATAGGTAAGTACGTAAGTATGTTAATAGATGAAAATACTCCTAATTGGTTGGCATCATTAGTTATGGATGGAATTTTAGGAGGAGTAGGAGGAGTAGTTGTGTTTGTTCCTCTAATGTTATATCTATATTTCTTCTTAGCAATATTAGAAGAAAGTGGTTATATGTCTAGAGTTGCTTTTTTAATGGATAAAATAATGACAAAATTAGGATTAAATGGTAAGGCTTTTGTTCCTATGGTATTAGGGTTTGGATGTACAGTTCCAGCAATTTATGCTACAAGAACTTTAGAGGACGAATCATCAAGAAGATTAACAGCAGCAATGGCACCATTTATGTCATGTGGTGCTAGACTTCCAGTATATGGATTATTTACAGCAGCATTCTTTGGTGCTAAAGCTGGAATGGTTGTAATGTCATTATACGTATTAGGAATTATTGTGGCTATTTTAACAGGATTAGTTTTAAAGAATTTTGAGATGTTTAAAGCTGAGGGAAGAGCATTACTAATAGAGTTACCACCATATAGAGTACCGAGTTTAAGAGTAATTATAAAATCAACATTAATTAGAACTGGATCATATTTAAAAAAGGCTACAACAATAATAATGGGAATGTTAATGATTTTATGGGCACTAACATATTTTCCAAATAATGGAGATACTGCAAACTCATACATGGCTAAATTTGGAAAAACATTCCAAGGAGTTTTAAAGCCAACAGGATTTGCAGATAGATGGGAAACAGTTGCAGCAATACCACCTAGCTTAGCAGCAAAAGAGATTGTGGTAGGATTTATGGCTCAAGTATTAGTAGGAGATAAAGAGGCTCAAGATGTTGAAGAGGAAGTAAATGATGCAACAACATTTATAGAGGATACAGTGGGTCAGTTAGCCGGATTAGGAGTGGCAATTAAAGATTCAATAGTTGGAGTTGTTAGTTTAGATGTTAAAGGGCTATTTAGTGTCCCTGATGAAGCGGAGATTGAAGAGGAAGGAAGTGGAGTTGTAGCAGCGACAAAAATGTTGTGGACAGATGAATTAGCTCCTTTAAGAGCATATTCATTTATGGTGTTTATTTTATTAGTAGTTCCTTGTGTTGTAACATTAGGAGCTATAAAACAAGAGTTTGGATATAAGTTTACAGGATTTATAGTAGGAATATTATTAGTGGTACCGTATATCGTGTCAACGCTTGTATTCCAAATTGGAAAGTTATTTTTTTAGCTTTTCTATATAAGGAGGCAAAGGTGAAAACTTTAGTTTTAATAGGAATAGTTACACTAATTGGGGGAATAGCCTTAAAAAGTTTGTATAAAATGTTAAAAGGTGAAAGTGAATGTAGTTGTTCAAAAGGGAAAAATGGAAATTGTAGTTTAAAAGATAAATGTAAGTATTAGTTTTAAATAAGAAAAAAGGAGTAATTCAACGAATTACTCCTTTTTTTCTTATTCGTCATCTCTTAACCAATGAACTTTTTCAGTTGAATCATCAGGTTCAATATCAACATTCATCAGATTATAGATAAAATCATCCAAAGGACAAACTAAAACAGCCATAACTACATTATCAGGAAGTCCCATTCTAAAGCTTTTTAATTTTTTTAAAAGTAAATCTACTTTAAAACCAGATACGATGAGGTGAAAAACAGCTTCAGATCCAGGCCAAACATGGTTATTTAAATGTCTAATTCCATGTTCCCAACTACCTTCTAGTTTAGATTGGATAGTATAATAATGAAAACCAATTGAATGTAAAAATGTTTGTAAATTATTTTTTTGAGAATTATTAATATATATAACGACTCTTTTCGCATTTTTTCTATCAATAACCATAAAAGATTCCCTCCTATAAAATGTGATTACTACTTTATTACTATATTTTTAAAAAAAAATCAATATATTAATATGGTAAAAATTCTTACAGAATAAGAACATGTAAAAAAACAACTCATAACTAATAAATAAAAATTTAAAAAAAGTACACATTTTTATAAATCTATGTTATAATCTAATGAATGAATATAAATAATTTAAGGAAGTGAATATGGAAAAAATATTAACATTTAGAGATTTAGGTTTAACTGAAAAAACTTTAAAGCCTCTAGAAAAAAAAGGTTTTGAACAGCCAAGTCCAATACAGGCTTTAACTATACCCGCATTATTAAATGGAGAAAAGGACATAATTGGTCAAGCACAAACAGGAACAGGAAAAACTGCAGCGTTCTCTTTACCAATTCTTGAAAAAATAGAGAAAAGTACAGGACATGTACAAGCTATAATATTAGCCCCTACAAGAGAGTTAGCAGTTCAAGTAGCTGAAGAGATGAACTCATTAGCACATGGAAGAAAATTAAAAATAATTCCAGTTTATGGAGGCCAATCATTAGAGCAACAAAAAAGACAACTTAACAAAGGTGTTGATATTGTTGTAGGTACTCCAGGAAGAGTAATGGATTTAATGAACAGACAAGTTTTAAAATTAAATAACATTGATTATTTCATATTAGACGAAGCAGATGAGATGTTAAATATGGGATTCGTTGAGGATATTGAGCATATCTTAACTCAAACTAACGAAGATAAAAGAATGTTATTCTTCTCAGCAACTATGCCAGCAGAAATTTTAAAAATAGCAAAATCTCATATGAGAGAACATGAAGTATTAGCAGTTAAGAAAAAAGAATTAACAACAAACTTAACAGAGCAAATTTACTTTGAAGTAAAAGAGAAAGATAAATTTGAGGCTTTATGCAGAATAATTGATATCGAGTTAGATTTCTATGGAATTGTTTTCTGTAGAACTAAAAATGATGTAAATGAACTTGTAGGAAAATTACAAGATAGAGGATATGATGTTGAAGGGTTACACGGAGATATCAGTCAAAACCATAGAGAAGTTAAATAAAAACTTAAATATTCTTATTGCAACAGACGTAGCAGCAAGAGGTATAGATGTAAATGATTTAACACATGTTATAAACTATGCAATTCCTCAAGAGGCAGAAAGTTACGTACATAGAATTGGAAGAACAGGAAGAGCTGGAAAACAAGGTACAGCAATAACATTTATAACTCCATCTGAGTATAGAAAGTTACTTCAAATTCAAAGAATAACAAAAACAGAGATTAAAAAAGAGCAAGTTCCAGGAGTAAAGGATGTAATCTTAGCTAAGAAAACTAGATTGTTTGATAGTGTTAAGAACATTATATCAAATGGAGATGCAGAATCTTACTATGATATGGCAAAAGAATTATTAACTCAAGAGACAACTCCAATTGAAGTTATAGCAGCTATATTAAAGAATTTCTATGATGAGGAATTAGAGGAAACAAACTACTCTGATATAGAGAGTGTTTCACTTGATAAAACAGGAAAGACAAGACTATTTATAGCTCTTGGTAAGAAAGATAAAATGACTCCTAGAAAATTAGTTGACTTAATATCTAAAAAGACTAAAGTTCATGAATCAAAATTAAAAGGTGTAGAAGTATATGAGAACTTCTCATTTGTTTCTGTTCCATTTGTTGAAGCTGAAACAATAGTTGATATTTTCCAAAAAGATAGAAAAGGAAAGAAACCTTTAATCGAAAAGGCAAAACAATCAAGAAAGTAATTGAATAAAAATAAAAAAGCTGTAACTAGGGAAACCAAAGTACAGCTTTTTTCAACATAAAAATGGGAGAGTGTTATGAAAAAGAAAATCTTAATATTGTTATTTTTGATAATAACAATACCAGTGGCTCTTTTTAAATTTTATTCAATAAAAATAGAGGAAAAAAGAGATTATAAAGTTCAAGTTAATCTAAAACAAGGTACAAGTTTAACTAGTGTTTTTAATAAATTGGGAATTGATAAATCAATTATTTTTAAAATATTTTTAAAATATGAAAAAAATTCAGGTAAAAATATAAAAGCTGGATTTTATGAATTTGATGGAAAATATTCATATAAAGATATACTTCAAATGATGGAAGAGGGGAAAGTTAAGTATACTATTTTGACGATTCCAGAGGGATATTCAATAAAAGAGATAGGTAAATTACTTCAAGATAGAGGTATTGGAACAGAGGAAGGATTAAAAAAAGCGCTAGAAAATATAAAAGACTTCCCATATTTAGCACCAAATGGGAACTATGAAGGGTATTTATATCCTGAAACTTACTATCTTTCAGTAGATACTAATGAAAATGAGATAGTAAAAGCAATGACAGGAGAATTTTTAAAAAAGTTTCCTCCAGAAAAATATCCTGATAAGAAAAAATTTTATCAGGAATTAATTATGGCATCGATTATTGAAAGAGAAGCACAATTAAAAGATGAAAAGCCTTTAATGTCATCAGTTTTTTATAATCGTTTAAAAAAAGGGATGAATTTAGGTTCAGATGCAACGGTAAACTATATATATGATTACACTAAAAGAAGAATGTATTATAAAGATTTGAAGATAGATTCTCCGTATAATACATATATGTATAAAGGATTGCCACCAGGGCCAATATCTAATCCAGATTATAACTCTGTTATGGCAGCAATAAATCCAGCTAAGACGGATTATTTGTTTTTTGTAGTAACTAGTAATGGAAAACATACATTTACAAAAACATATAAGGAACATCTAGAGGTTCAGAAAAAAAGTAATAAGTAGTTAGGAGAGATATAAAATTATGGAGAAAGTAGTTTTAGTTGGAATAAATAGTCAGTTTATTCACACAAACTTAGCAATTAGATATTTAAAAAATTACGTTGAAAAATACAGTAGTTTAAAAATAGAGTTATATGAAAGCAATATAAATAATCAAATTCAAAGTATAATAACAGATCTTTTTAGGTTAAATGGAAATCACTACATTTTTTCAACATATATATGGAACAAGGAATATGTTTTTAGTATTATAAAAGAATTAAAAAAGATAATGCCTCATATAACAGTGACTCTTGGAGGACCAGAAGTTAGTTATAATGTAAAGGAATCATTGATAGAAAATAAATGCATTGATTTTGTTTTAGTAGGAGAGGGAGAAAGAGTACTTTTAAATTTTTTAACTAATGAAAATAAGAATCAAAAAGGAGTAGCTTTTTTAAAGTCTGGAGAGTTTGTATATTTAGGTGATGAATTTCCAATAGAAAATTTGGATACAATACCATTTCCATATAATGACGAAGAATTAAAAGAAAATATAAAGATTTTATATTATGAATCAAGTAGAGGATGTCCTTTTAGTTGTTCATATTGTTTATCATCTATAGATAAAGGTGTTAGATATCTATCTTTCGAGAGAGTAAAAAGTGATTTGAAAAGATTTTTAGATTCAGGAGTAGAATTAGTAAAATTTGTAGATAGAACTTATAATTTAAGAAAAGATAGATATTTAGGAATTTGGGAATATTTATTAGAGAATTATAAAGAGGGAGTAACATTTCATTTTGAAATAAATGCTAATATTTTTGATGAGGAAATAATCGCTTTTTTAAAGAAAGTTCCAGATGGATATTTCCAATTTGAAGTGGGAGTTCAAAGTATTAATAAAGAAACAATGGATAGTATAAATAGAAGAAATTTGTTAGAAAGGCTAAGAAATAATATTAAAGTGATATCTAAAAATATTCATTTACACGTGGATTTAATAGCAGGATTACCATATGATACATATGATACGTTTAAAGATTCATTTGATTATGTATATGATTTAGATGCTGAAATGATTCAACTTGGATTCTTAAAAATTTTAAGTGGAACAAAAATAGCTGGTGAAATAGAGAAGTATGATTATAAATATATAGAATTTCCTCCATATGAAGTACTTTCTAATTGTTTTATAAAATATGAAGAGCTAGTAAAATTAAAAAATGTAGAAAAAATGCTAGATTATTATTATAATTCTGAGAAGTTTAAGTATTCGGTAAAGTTTATAATAGAAAATTATTATAATAGACCATTTGACTTTTTTGAAGATATTTCAAATTATTATGATAAACAAAATTTGTTAGGGCTAGGTCATAAAGTTGTAACTATTTTCAATAATTTAGTTAAATTTTTTGAAGAGAAAAATTTTCAAGGAAAAAATATTTTTATAGAGTATTTAAAATTAGATTATTTACTTTTAGGAAAGCCAGGGGTATATCCAGAATGGTTCATTTCTAATAAAGATAAAGAAAAATATAATAATATAATAATTGAAAAAGATTTTATATCTTCAAGAGAGGGATATAAAAAAACTGAGTTTGAAAAATTTAATTATGATGTATTAAATAACAAAAATGGAGAGATTGAAATATTTTTTAACTATACAAAGAAAAAAACAATTTTAGAAACTTTTTAGTTGAAAATAAGAGGTAAAAAGAGTTTTAAAAAGAGGCTCTATATGGTATAATTCTATAAAATACTGTTTTAAAGGATAAAATTATGTTAAAAAAAATTTTAAAAAAAATAAAAGATGAAAAATTAATACAAGAGGGCGACAAAATAGTTCTTGGTTTTTCAGGAGGACCAGATTCAGTATTTTTATTAGAAGCTCTAAATTATGCTAAAAAAGAGATAAATTTTGAGTTTGTTTTAGCTCATGTTAATCATTTGTTGAGAGGAGAAAACTCAGATACAGATGAGAAATTTAGTATTGAATGTAGTGAGAGATTAAATATACCAATTTTTCTAAAAAAAGCTTCGATAGAAGAGATTGCTAAAGAAAATAATATAGGTTTAGAAGAAGCTGGAAGATTTATTAGATATGAATTTTTTAAAGATATATTGAAAAAGATTTCGGGTAATAAAATAGCAATAGCTCACAATTTAGACGATCAAATCGAAACATTTTTATTTAGGCTTATTAGAGGTTCATCTTTAGAAGGTTTAGAAGGAATTCAAAATAGAGAAAATATTATTAGACCAATTAATGAGGTTTACAAAAGTAATATTTTAGAATTCTTAGATGAAAATAAAATTAAATATAGAATAGATGAAACTAATTTTGAAAATGATTTCACAAGAAATAGTATAAGATTAGATTTGATACCTTGGATTGAAAAAAGATACAATAATAATTTCAAAGATAAAATTTTTAATTTGATTTCAGAGATTAAAGAAGTAAATAAAATTTTAGAAATTGATTTAAAAAAATATGAACAGTTTAAAGAAAATAGATGGTTTTTAAATATAGATTTAATTGAATTAGAAGAAAATTATATTCAAAGAAAAATAATTAATGAATATTTAAAAAAATATAATTTAGAAGGTTCAAGAGAAAAAATAGGAAATATTATAAAATTATTGAATAGTAATGGAAGCAAAATAATAAAATTAGAAAAAGGTTTTATATTGAAAAAACAATATAAAAATATTTGGATAGAAAAGGAAAAAAAAGATAAATTAGAAAAAATTAATAAACTAGTTACAGAAAAAATACCGTTTAAAATCATTTTTAATAGCTATATTGTGGAAGCTATAGAGGATAATAAAAGTTTTGGTAAAAATGAATTTTTAACAAATTTAAAAATAGGTGACACTATAGAGATTAGAATGAGAAAGGATGGGGATAAGATAAGACCTTTAGGAATGGAATCATATAAAAAATTAAAAGATGTTTTTATAAATGAGAAAGTTCCAAAAGATTTAAGGGGAGAAATACCATTAATATTGAAAGACGATGAAATAGTTTGGGCTTCAGGCGTAAAAAAGAGCGAGAGTTTTAAGGGAGAAGAAAATAAAAAGGGAATTAAGCTAATCATAAGGAGGCAAGATGAAGAATAGAGAAGATAATGAAAAAATGGCATTGTATAACTTCATTGAAGAGGAGCCAAAAAAAGATGAAAGCGACGATGATGAAGCTGAGAAAAACAATGACAAAAAATCAAATGAGGAAAAAGAAAAAGAAGAGTTAGAGGAAAGAAAAAGAAAAATTAAAGAAAAATTAAAAGAGGGTATAGATAAAGGAAAACAAGATAAAGATTCAAATGACTCAAGAGAGTTAGGTGGAAGATTTAACTTAAAAGGATTTGTGATGTTATTATTTATAGTAACAATAATTTTATCTCTTCCAACAATGTTTTCTAAGTCAGATTCAACAAATGTAAAAACAATAAGTTATACAGATTTTTTACAAGATGTAAAAGATAATAAGTTAGTTAGAGTAGATGAAAGAGAAGGGTATATATATGGATATACTGCTGAAAAAGATTCATCTGCAGTAAAAGCTAGAATGATAACAGATAGACTTGGAGGAGATTTACAACTAGTTGATTTAATAGAGAATAAAAATATCCAAATACAATCTTTACCACCACAAGAGTTACCATTTTTATTAAATATGCTAGCATCTTGGTTCCCGATGTTATTGTTAATTGGAATTTGGATCTTTATGCTTAATAAAATGAATAAAGGAAGCGGTGGAGGACCACAAGTTTTCAATATGGGTAAATCTAAAGCTAAGGAAAATGGTGAAAACGTATCTCAAGTTACTTTTGCTGATGTAGCTGGAATAGATGAAGCAAAAATTGAATTAGAGGAAATTGTTCAGTTTTTAAAAGAGCCTGATAAATTTAAAAATTTAGGTGCTAAAATTCCAAAAGGAGTTTTATTATTAGGTGCTCCTGGAACTGGTAAAACACTTTTAGCTAAAGCTGTAGCTGGTGAGGCTGGGGTTCCATTCTTTAGTATGTCAGGATCAGAATTCGTAGAAATGTTTGTTGGAGTTGGAGCTTCAAGAGTTAGGGATTTATTTTCTAAAGCTAGAAAAAATTCTCCATGTATAATTTTTATAGATGAGATTGATGCAGTGGGTAGAAAAAGAGGAAGTGGTCAAGGTGGAGGAAACGACGAGAGAGAGCAAACACTTAACCAACTTTTAGTAGAGATGGATGGATTTGGAAGTGACGAAACAATAATAGTATTAGCTGCAACAAATAGACCTGAAATATTAGATAAAGCTTTAATGAGACCTGGAAGATTTGATAGACAAGTAGTAGTTGATAGACCTGACATAAAAGGTAGAGAGGCTATTTTAAAAGTTCATTCAAGAAATAAAAAGTTTGCACTAGATGTAGATTTTGATGTAATAGCAAGAAAAACACCTGGATTTGTGGGAGCGGATATTGCTAACATGTTAAACGAAGCAGCTATATTAGCTGCAAGAGCTGGTAGAGATGAAATAAATATGTCTGACTTAGAAGAAGCTTCTGAAAAAGTTACAATAGGACCAGAAAGAAAGTCAAGAATGGCAGTTCAAAAGGAAAGAATTATAGTTGCATATCACGAAGTTGGTCATGCGATGACTCAAAGATTATCTCCCCATACAGAGCCAGTTCATAAAGTTACAATAATTCCTAGAGGAATGGCTGCTCTTGGATATACAATGACTCTTCCAACAGAGGATAGATATTTAAAATCTAAAAATGAATTTTTATCTGAGCTTGTAACACTTTTAGGAGGAAGAGCGTCAGAAGAGATTGTATTTGGCGATATAACAACAGGTGCTAGTAATGATATAGAAAGAGCTACAGCGATAGCTCATGCTATGGTAACTAAATATGGTATGAGTGATAAATTTGGACCAATAATGTTAGATGCTACTCGTGATGGAGATATGTTCCAACAAAAACTTTATGGAGAAACAACTTCAAAAGAGATAGATGATGAAATAAGAGGATTAGTAACTACAGCTTATAATAGAGCAAAAGAGATTTTAACTGAAAATAGAGAAACATTAGAAACTATAACTCAAGCATTGTTAAGATTAGAAACTATAACAGGTGAAGAGTTAGATGAGATGTTAAAAGGAAAAACTGTTGAAAGATTAGAAGAAGAAAATAGAATAGAAGAAAAATTAGCTGATTTAAAAGAAGAGGAAAATAAGCTAAGAGAAGAATTGAAACAAAAAGCATCTCAATCAGTTTTAGAGAATCAAAAAGAGGATAAGACAGAAAATTAGACTTTACTAAAATAAGATATTGTGTTATAATAATAACAATCTATGCTAGGATTTACGATTAAGCCCCGTAAACCTTGGCTTAGATATTAAATATTCAGGAGGAAATAAAATGGCTATAAACAAAGCAGAAATCATCAGCGCTTACGGAAAAGACGGGAAAGATACAGGATCTACAGAGGTTCAAATCGCTATCTTAACTGCACAAATCAACCACTTAACTAATCACTTAAGAACTCACAAGAAGGACTTCCACTCAAGATTAGGATTATTAAAAATGGTTGGAAAAAGAAAGAGACTTTTAAGCTACTTAATGAGCAAAGATATCGAAGGATACAGAGCTCTTATTGCTAAATTAGGAATCAGAAAGTAATATTAAAACGAGGAAGTCTTCCTCGTTTTTTTTATAAAATAAAAAGGGGAGAGTGTATGAAAAATTTTTTTTTATTATTTTTAATAATATTTTCCACTGGAATATTAGCTCAAGAGATAGAGAATAATGAGAAACAAACACAAGAAGAGTATATAAAAGGAAAAATTTTATATTTAGAGAGTACAAAAAAAAGTGGGTATAATGGACAGGATGGGATAAAGGAGATTGAAGAATATAGAGTAAGAATATTAGAAGGTGAGGATAAAAATAAAGAGATTTTAATTCAATCGCCAGTTTATTTAGAGAAAGCTTATAATATTTTTATAAGAGAGAATGAAAATGTAGTATTGTATAAAGAGCATGGAGAATTAGGTGATAATACATACTATATAGTAGATATTGATAAAAGAGACTCTATATTTTTAATAGTAGGTATATTTGTATTGTTAACAGTTATAATTGCCAGATATAAAGGAATAAAGGCGATTTTATCCTTAGCAATAGTAGTAGGGATAATATATAATATTTTTCTGCCTATGATATCAAATGGCTATTCACCGATTTTGATTTCAACCTTATGTGCTTTATTGTGTTCAACAATTACAATAGTTTTGACAACCGGCTTCTCTCAAAAAGGATTGGTAGCAATACTAGGAGCAGTTTCAGGAGTAGTAATAGCAGGAATAGTATCAATATATTTTTCATATAAAATGGCTATGACAGGTTTTGTTTCAGTAGAGGCATTAAATTATTCAACATTACTTCAGGGAATAAAAATTAGAGAAATAATATCGGCTGGAGTTATCTTAGGAAGTATGGGAGCAGTAATGGATGTATCTATGTCAATATCTTCATCCCTTACAGAATTAAGAAAGAGAAGCGCAGATATAACTAAAAAAGACATTTTTGAATCAGGGATGAGAATAGGCGAAGATATTATAGGAACAATGGTAAATACCTTAATATTAGCGTATATAGGAAGTGGAATATTATCAACTTTATTCATATATTTACAAAAAGAACAATTTCCTTTAATTAGAATTTTAAATTTTGAATCAGTAGCAGCTGATATTATAAGAGCTTTTGCAGGAAGTATAGGAATTTTAGTTGCAGTGCCAATAACTTCATATCTATGCTGTATTATATTTATAAAAAAAATAGCTGA
>Ga0209594_1000981_pt1 | contig 15058 bp, 18 predicted proteins | sample AshMeaCrysSpring_FD_184126 | JGI IMG/M metagenome (GOLD analysis project Ga0209594, IMG submission 184126) | Groundwater microbial communities from Big Spring, Nevada to study Microbial Dark Matter (Phase II) - Ash Meadows Crystal Spring... | ecosystem: Environmental > Aquatic > Deep subsurface...
GAGGCATCCGGCCGGTCGACCGCGCCCTGCAGGACGCGCTGCGCGACCTGCTTGCCACCCGGGCCCGCGACGGCAGCGTCTGTCCGAGCGAGGCGGCCCGGCTGGTGGCGCCGCAGCAGTGGCGTGCCCTGATGGAGCCCGCGCGTGCCGCCGCCCGCCGGCTGGTGGCGGCGGGGGAGGCCGAGATCACCCAGCAGGGGCGAGTCGTCGACCCGTCTCGAGCGCGTGGGCCGATCCGGGTGCGTCGGCCGCGATGACCCGCCTGCCGGCGCCGAAGCGTGGCCAGGAGGTGACCTGGGTTCGCACCCACCTGGGTGATCTCGCCGCCGAGCCGGCGGGGCAGATCGTTGCCAGTCCGGCGTTCCGTGGTGGGCAGTCGGCCGCTGATGCGGCATTGGCCGCCCTCGACGTCGCCGGCTACGCCCGTGACCGTGGCGAGGTCTGGCCGGCCGGGCGCCGTGGCGCGAGTCGTCTCTCGCCCTACATCCGGCACGGCCTGCTCCCCTTGCACCGGGTGTGGGACCACGTGGCCACCGGGCCGAGCCGCGACGTGTCGAAGTTCCGCGACGAGCTGCTCTGGCAGGAGTACGCGCGCCACGTCTATGCCCGGCTCGGCCGGGGCACCGGGGCCCCGCTGCGACACCTGCCGCCGCAGCCGCCGCTGACCTCGTCCTCGTCGCCGTGGGACAGGTCGATGGCCTGCGTCGATCTCGCCGTCGGCGAGCTCGAACGGGACGGCTGGCTGGTGAACCAGGCCCGGATGTGGCTGGCGTCGCAGTGGACGGTGCGCGGCGGCTGGGACTGGCGCACGGGTGAGGAGGCGTTCTTCGCCCACCTGCTCGACGGCTCGCGCGCGGCCAACCGGCTCGGGTGGCAGTGGACGGTCGGCACCGGGACGGGACGCCCGTACGGGTTCAGCCGCGGCCAGGTCCGCCGGCGTGCCCCCGGGCTGTGCGAGACGTGTGGGCTGCGGGCCGCATGCCCCATCGAGGACTGGCCGGACGGTGCGCCAGGCCCCACGATCGACCCGGATCCACGGCTGCGCACCGACCCCGACGCACAGGCCACCGCCGGCCCGAGCTCTGCGCGCCGGCTCCGTGAACCCGAGGTGGTGTGGCTGACAGCCGAGTCGTTGGGGGCGGGCGACCCGGCGAGCCGGTCGAACCCCGATCTCCCGGTGGTCTTCGTCTTCGACGAGCAGCTGCTGGCTCGGGTACGACTCTCCGGCAAGCGGCTCGTGTTCCTCACCCAGACCCTCGCCGAGCTCGCCGAGAGCCGCCTCCTGCAGGTCCACCGGGGCGACCCGGTCAGCGTCCTGGACCGCAGGGCCGTGGCTGTCACATTCGCCCCCGTCCCTGGATTCGTCCGCCGTGCCGCGCTGCTGGAACCTGCCGAGCTGCACCCCTATCCCTGGCTGGTGCGTCCCCTCGATACGCCGATCGCAAGTTTCAGTTCCTGGCGGCGTGCCATGGGGGTCTGACGCCGCGCGGTGGGGCCTGGCAGGAGGGTGTCGATGTCGTCGCGTCGGCGTGTGCCGTGGTCCCACGCTCGAAGCGCGTGACCGCCTTGCACGGTCGGCTTCGGCTGGTCCACAACCACTTCGAGACCGAGGCGGACCTGTTCCACGCCGCGGTGTCGGAGGTGCTCGAGGCGTACGGCACGCAGCTGGACCTGTCGTGCGACGGGATCGAGGACTGGGCGCAGCGCTGCGCCGTCGGGGTCCGGCAGACCGCGCGGCTGGCCACCACCCATCCTGGGGGGCCCAGGTACCGACCGTCTCCGGCAGGTCATTCCGGCTCAGCGAGGCCGGGCTGGCGCCGCGAGCCAGGCGCGACATCGAGCAGGGGGCTGCCGCCGGACGGTTCCGGGTGGACAACCCCGTGGTCGGTTGGTGACCACGAGCGCCTGCCGCTGACGTGCCCACCCCTGCCCGACCATCAGGGGTTCCACTTCGGTTGATCGCGCCAGCTCGCTGGCACGCGTCCGGGCTGTGTCGGCGGACCCTAGCCGTCGGCGCTGGCGAGGGCGTGGATCGCGCGATCGCGGCCCAGGGCGATCATCTCGGCTGCCAGGTGGAAGTCCATGGTGCGGCAGGCGTCGCGCGAGATGGTGACCAGCACATCGGGCGGGTTGCCCGCCATGCGGTAGCGAGCAATCACCGCGCCCATCGTGTCCAGGGAAGCCCCGACGACGTCCGCCATGGCGGTCGATGGTGCACCGGCCATCCCCTCGCGTTGGCTCGGTTGCGCGTCAGTGCCCCGTACCCCCGGAACAGGCAGTGATGGCCTGCGGCCGCGGCCGGCCCGCGTGACGGTCGCGTTGCCGGGTGGGCCGGACAGGGACACTGCGACGGTGAGGTCGGCCATCACCCCCCGCGTCGGCTCGAGCGGAACCGGATTCATCAGGCCGCCGTCGACGAGCATGTGCCCGTCGACCACCACGGGCGTGATGACGGTCGGTATGGCGATGCTGGCGCGAATCGCGGTATGCACCGGTCCGTGCTGGAACCAGACCTCGCGTTGCTGGGTCAAGTCCGTGGCCACAGCGGTGAAGGGGATCTGGCAGTCCTCGATGAGGACCCCTCCGAGCATCTGCGCGACGGTGTCGATGACACGTTCGGCCCGCAGCGCACCACCTCCGGTGAAGGTGGGATCAAGCAGCCGCAGGATCTGGCGCCGGGTCAGGCTCAATGCCCACTCGGTGTACTCGGCCAACTTCCCGGCTGCGGTGACGCCTCCTACCAGGGCACCCATCGATGTCCCGGCGATGGCGACGACCTCGTAGCCACGCTCGGCAAGCACCTGCAGCACGCCGACGTGGGCATAGCCCCGAGCACCGCCGGACCCCAGCGCGAGCGCTACCCGAGTGGTCATGGTGCACCTCCCGTCCCCTGGCACCGTAGCCCGGAGCAGCGGTCGGCAGTCGAGCCTTCACCTGGGTGATGGCTGCCACGTCCACCCGGACGACCATCGAGCTGGCCCTCCTCCGCGTGCTGGTCGTCCCGGGTGGAGAGCCGCACTCGCCACCTCCCCGGTGGCCTACTCGGCGAGCCCCGCCAACGGGTCAGCCTGCCCGTGGGAGGGGCGGTCCACGGTCGAGGGACCCGTGGTCCCGCCCGGTCGGGACCATCGGCTCCCGTCATCGGTCGGGACATCGGGGACAGTTCGAGTGTGGTCGAATCGATCCGCATCGAATCTGTTCCGGTTCGACAGGCCGAGGCCGTCGAGCTTCTCGCCGCGGTGGCAGACCCCGTGCGGTGGAGGCTGATGCGGGAGCTGGCGGACCGGGGCATGCGGTGCGTGTGTGACCTGCAGCCAGTGGGTGGGGTGGCGCCCAACGTGCTGTCCTACCACTTGAAGGTGCTGCGCGACGCCGGTCTGGTCACGGCCACACGGCGAGGCCGGTGGATGGACTACGAGCTGGTCGAGGGCGCCCTCGAGCGGTTGCACTCCGCCTTGCCCGGGAGCGCGCCGTGAGCGTGACTGCCCGCCCTCCTGCGCCCGGCCGAGAAGGTACCGGCCGGCTGTGGCTCGGCCTGGTGGGAACGGGCTCGGCTTGGGTGCTGCTGTACCTGCTGAACGAGCGGCTGTGGCCGGTGCTTCTGGGCGACTGGCTGGGTCTGGACCTGACCGGCCGCGCGGGGGAGAGCCTGGCCTTCTTCTTCTACGACACCGTCAAGATCATGCTGCTGCTGGTCGGTCTGATCTTCGTGGTGGGGATGGCGCGCACGACGCTGTCCCCGGAGCGGGTGCGAGACGTGCTGGCGGGGCGAGGCCTGCTGGTGGGGCTGGTGCTGGCGGCCCTGCTCGGGGCGGTGACGCCGTTCTGCTCGTGCTCGTCGATCCCGCTGTTCATCGGGTTCGTCGCGGCGGGGGTGCCGCTGAGTATCACGTTGAGCTTCTTGATCGCTTCGCCGCTGATCAACGAGGTCGCCGTGGTCATGCTCGGTGGCACGTTCGGCTGGGGGGTGACGGCCGTCTACGTGGTCGCCGGTCTGGTGCTGGCGATCGCGGCGGGGTGGGTCTTCTCGCGCTTCGACCTGGACCGCTGGGTGGAGCCCTTCGTGTTCTCCACCCCCGTCGCGGCACTGAGCGCCGAGGGTGGGTCGCCGACGCTGGCCGCCCGGATCGGGGCGGCCCGGGCCGAGACCCGTGACATCGTCGGCAAGGTCTGGCCCTACGTGCTGGTGGGTGTTGGCCTCGGGGCGCTCATCCACGGCTGGGTGCCGGCGGACTTCTTCGCCCGCTACGCCGGCGCGGACAACCCGTTCGCCGTGGTCGTCGCCACGGTGGCCGGCATCCCGTTGTACGCCAACGCCGCTGGGGTGATCCCGCTGGCGGAGGCCCTGTGGGTGAAGGGAGTGGCCCTGGGCACCGTGATGGCGTTCATGATGAGTGTGGTCGCCCTCTCCATCCCCTCGCTCGTGATGCTGCGGCGCGTGCTACGGATGCCCCTGCTGTCGCTGTTCACGGCCATCATCGCCGTCGGCATCGTCGTCGTCGGCCTGCTGCTCAACCTCGTCACCTGACCAAGGAGGTCACCGTGCACGTCAAGATCCTGGGGCCCGGCTGCAAGAACTGCCAGAACCTGGAGAGCCGCACCCGTGAGGCGATCGCCGAGCTGGGGCTGGACGCCAGCGTGGAGAAGGTCACCGACTACGCCGCCATCGCCGGCTACGGCGTGATGAAGACCCCCGGGCTTGTGGTCGACGACGCCGTCGTCGTGTCCGGGCGTGTCCCCACCACCGAGGAGATCACTGGGCTGCTGCGCTCCGCGACGTCCTCGTGACGCCCCGGCAGCCGGCCTCACAGGACACCGCGAAGGTCGCCTCCCGGCTGTCGACGCTGGATCGCTACCTGCCGGTCTGGATCGGGCTGGCCATGGCGGCGGGTCTGCTCCTGGGGCAAGTTTTCGAGGGCCTGAACGACCTGATCGAGTCGGTCACCATCGTCGGCACGTCGCTGCCCATCGCGCTGGGCCTGCTGCTGATGATGTACCCGGTCCTGGCGAAGGTTCGCTACGAGGACATGAGCCGTGTCACCGGGGACAGGCGCATGCTGTGGCTCTCCCTGATCCTGAACTGGCTCGTCGGGCCTCTGCTCATGTTCACGCTGGCATGGGTGTTCCTGGCCGACTACCCCGAGTTCCGGACCGGGCTGATCGTGATCGGTCTGGCTCGCTGCATCGCCATGGTGCTGATCTGGAACGACCTGGGCTGCGGGGACCGAGAGGCAGCGGCCTTCCTCGTTGCGATCAACTCGGTGTTCCAGATCGCTGCGTACGCCCTGCTGGGCACCTTCTACCTGCAGGTCCTGCCGACCTGGCTGGGGCTGGGGACCGAGGACGTCACGTTCTCGACCTGGGAGATCATGAAGGCGGTGCTGATCTTCCTTGGCATCCCGCTGGCGGCCGGCGTCATCACGCGTGTCGTCGGCATCCGTCGCAAGGGCATCGACTGGTACGAGAACGAGTTCGCGCCCCGGATCAGTCCGTTGGCACTCTACGGGCTGCTGTTCACCATCGTGATCATGTTCGCGCTGCAGGGTGAGGCGATCCTGAACGACCCCGCGTCGGTGGCGCTGATCGCCGTCCCCCTGCTGATCTACTTCGCCGTGATGTGGGGGGTCTCGTTCGTCGCCGGTCGTCGGGCTCGGCTTGGCTACGAGAAGACCGCCACCGTCGCGTTCACCGCCGCGGGCAACAACTTCGAGCTCGCGATCGCCGTCAGTATCGGCGTGTGGGGCATCACCTCAGGCCAGGCACTGGCCGGCGTCATCGGTCCTCTCGTCGAGGTGCCCGCGCTCGTCGCGCTGGTCTACCTCTCGCTGTGGCTACGCCGTCGACTGGCCTGGCCAGACCCGTTCGGCATCAGCTGACGCCCCGGCGTCCTGATCACCCGTTGCCCCGGCGATCGAGTTGACACCCCCTATCTACTCAGTCATGATTGAGTCAATGGACGCTCACTCGTCGGTCGAGCAGAGAGCAGCGGTGCATGCCGCGCTCGGCGACCCGACCCGGCTGTCCGTCGTGGACGCACTGCTGCTCGGCGACGCCTCGCCGAGCGCGCTGGCGTCCCGGTTGGGCATCACCTCGAACTTGATGGCGCACCACGTGAAGGTGCTGGAGTCGGCCGGACTGGTGTGCCGGGTGCGGTCCGAGGGGGACCGGCGCCGGTCCTACCTCAGGCTGAACGTCGGCACCTTGGACATCCTGACTCCGGTTGTTCGCCTGGCCGCCCCTCGGGTGGTGTTCGTGTGCACGCACAACTCCGCCCGCTCCCAGCTGGCCGCGGCGCTGTGGCGCCAGCACAGCGATGTGCCGGTGGCCTCGGCGGGCACCCACCCGGCGCGGCAGATCCACCCACGGGCACTGGCGGCCGCGCGGCGGCACTCCCTGCGTGTCGACCGGGCCCGGCCGGCACCGGTGGCTGACGTCCTGACCGACTCCGACCTGGTGGTCACGGTGTGCGACGGCGCCCACGAGGAGCTCGAGCGCGAGCTTGCCCAGCGCGGCACGCCCGCGCTGCACTGGTCGATCCCCGACCCCGCCGCTCGCAACACAGACAAGGCGTTCGAGGTGGCCTACCGAGCCGTCGAGGCGCGCATCGAGTCACTCGCACCCGCTGTTGGCCCCACCCACTGAGGAGTACTGCCGATGGCTGCCGATCGCCCCGTCATCCTGTTCGCCTGCATCCACAACTCCGGCCGCAGTGTTGCTGCCGAGGTGCTCGCCCGGCACTATGGCGCGGACAACGTCGTCGTCTCCTCGGCGGGCAGCGAGCCTGGCGGTGGCGTGAACCCGGCCGTGGCCGAGGTGCTCGCCGAGCGAGGCCTGTCCACCCAGCAGCACGCCCCGACCCTGCTCACCCCCGACGGGGTCCAGCAGGCCGACGTGGTCGTCACGATGGGGTGCGGGGAGACCTGCCCCATCTTTCCGGGGAAGCGGTACGAGGACTGGCAGGTCGACGACCCTCACGGCCAGGACCTTGCCACCGTGCGCCGCATCGTCGACGACGTCGATGCCCGCGTTCGCGCCCTGCTCACCGACCTGAACGTCGCCATCCCCGCCTGAGCCACCCGCCTACTCGAAAGGACCCGCAGTGAGCACCACTCCCCATCAGCACCCCGACATCGCTCTGGACCAGCACCAGGCGCTGCTGACTGCCGCGACCCGGCTGCAGCGAGACTTCGACGGCGTCTTCGGCGTGGAGACCATCGAACGTTTCCTGCACTCCTCCTACGACGAGTTCGCCGGCCGGGCCACCGTGGCGAACTTCCTCCCGCTGATCGCGGAGCGATTCGCCCGGCAGCGGCTGCGGGCGCTGGCGAGGGTCGAGGGCAAGGCGCTGTCGGGTATCCCGACTGTGCTGTTCCTGTGCGTGCACAACGCCGGCCGGTCGCAGATGGCGCTGGGCTTCTTCACTCACCTGGCCGGCGACAACGCGGTCGCATGGTCCGGTGGGTCCGAGCCGGGCAGCCAGATCAACCCGGTCGCCGTCGCGGCGATGGCCGAGCGAGGCATCGACATCACCGCCGAGTTCCCCAAGCCGTGGACCGAGGAGATCCTGCAGGCAGCCGACGTCGTCATCACGATGGGTTGCGGCGACGCCTGTCCCATCTACCCGGGCAAGCGCTACCTCGACTGGGACCTCGACGACCCGTCCGGTCAGGACATGCAAGCCGTCCGGGTGATCCGCGACGACGTTGAGCGCCGCGTGCGCGCCCTGCTCACCGAGCTCGAGGTTCCCGTCAGCGCCTGACCTGCGACGCCTCGGCTCCGGATGGACGGCTGGTCGGCGTCGGCTGCCGCGATGCACCGGAGTCCCGAAACTCGGGCGGAGCGGGTTGGCCTGGTCTAGCGTTGGTGGGGACCGCTACTGCTGGGAGGTTTCCGTGTCGTCGTTCGGTATTCAGGCGGTGTCTGCGTTGGAGGTGCTGGACTCCCGGGGTCGCCCCACCGTCCAGGTCACGCTGTCTCTCGGTGACGGGACGACCGCCGCGGCGGGAGTGCCGTCCGGAGCGTCGACGGGCACCCGGGAGGCGGTCGAGCTGCGGGACGGGGACGCGGCTCGGTTCGGTGGCAGCGGCGTGCTGTCCGCCGTGGGCAACGTCAACGGGGAGATGGCCGACCTGCTCCGGGGACGGTCGTGGACCTCGCTGGCCGAGGTGGACGAGGCGCTGATCGCACTGGACGGCACGCCGAACAAGGGCCGGCTGGGGGCGAACGCCATCCTGGGGATCTCGATGGCGCTGGCCCGAGCGCTGGCTGCGTCGCACGGCCAGCCGCTGTACGCCTGGCTACCCGGGTTCGGCGCTGCACCTCGGCTTCCGGTGCCGTGCTTCAACGTGCTCAACGGGGGTGCCCACGCGCCCAACCCGCTGGACTTCCAGGAGTTCATGATCTCCCCGCTGGGGGCGCCGTCGATGGCCGAGGCGGTGCGCGCCGGCGCGGAGGTCTACGCCGCGCTGCGCAAGCGGCTGGCCGCGGCCGGCCACGCCACCGGGCTCGGGGACGAGGGTGGGTTCGCGCCGAACCTGGCCGAGCCGGAGGAGGTGCTGGACACGATCGTCGCCGCGATCTCCGACGCCGGGTACACGCCCGGCCGCGACGGTGTCGGCATCGCCCTGGACCCCGCCGCGTCGGAGTTCCACCAGCCTGACGGCACCTACCGGGTGAACGGGGCGGCGCTGTCCAGCGACGACATGATCGAGCGCTACGCGGCGATGGTGGAGGCCTACCCGATCTGGAGCATCGAGGACGGCCTGGGCGAGGCCGACCACGACGGGTGGCAGCGCATCACAGCCCGGCTCGGAGATCGGGTGCAGCTGGTGGGTGACGACAACTTCTGCACCAACCCGGCGATCATCACGCAGGCAATCGCCGACCACGTCGCCAACGCTGCCCTGATCAAGCTCAACCAGATCGGCACGGTCACCGAGACCCTGGAGGCAATGGCGATCTGCCACCGCGCCGGGTACGGGCAGATGGTGTCGCACCGCTCCGGGGAGACCCCCGACACCTTCATCGCCGACCTCGCCGTCGCCACCGGCTGTGGGCAGCTCAAGACCGGTGCACCCGCTCGCGGGGAGCGCGTGGCCAAGTACAACCGCCTCGTCGAGATCGCCGCCGGCGCCTCGGACCTGCCCTACGGCCTGTCCAGCTGAGGCGCGTTGGCCCGGTCTGCCTCGGCGGTGCCGGCCGCTGGCGAGGTGGGAGCCGTGCCGCGATGAGCCAGGAGGAGCCCACCGCCGCCGGTGTGTTCGACAAGCCGCGTAGCCGTCCGCCGCGTCGCTGGGACGTGGCTCTGGTCATCGCTGCCGGAGGCGCCGTCGGTGGCGCGGCACGGTGGTCGCTGAACCAGGCGATACCCCCGACCCCGGGACACTTCCCGTGGTCGACGTTCATCGAGAACGTCACCGGCTGCCTGCTGCTCGCGGGGTTGCTGGTGCTCCTGGTCGAGGTACTCCAGCCGCACCGCTACATCCGACCATTCCTCGGAGTGGGCGTGCTCGGGGGGTTCACAACCTTCTCGACCTACACCAACGACGCGCGTCTGCTGCTCGCGGACGGGTATGTCCCGACCGCGCTGGTGTACTTGGTCGTAACCCTGGTGGCCGGGCTGCTGGCGACCTGGCTCGGTCTGGTCCTGGCCCGCGCTGCGACCCGTCGACCCGCCCGTGAGGGCTCACGGAGGAACGCATGAAGCTCGAAGGAAGCGCGATGCGGCTCACCGTCTTCCTCGGTGAGTCCGACCAGTGGCACCACCGCCCCGTCTACACCGAGATCGTGCACCGCGCCCACCGAGCAGGACTGGCCGGCGCGAGTGTGATGCGCGGGATCGAGGGGTTCGGCGCCTCGTCCCGCATCCACACCACGCGGCTGGTGAGCCTGAGCGAGGACCTGCCTGTCGCGGTCGTGATCGTCGACAAGGAGGAACGGATCAACGCGTTCCTTCCCGACCTGGACGAGCTCGTGACCGAGGGGCTGGTCATCCTCGATCCCGTCCGCGTCATCCGCTACGTCGGACGCCCCGCCTGACGCGGCTACCGGGATGCTTGTCTGGGTGATGCTCGGCGCGGCGCTCGGCGCATCGAGCCGATGGTTCGTCGACCAGATGGTGCAGTCCCGGCACGACAGCGTCTTCCCCTGGGGCACCTTCGCCATCAACGTGTCCGGCTCGCTGGCACTGGGGCTGCTGCTCGGCGCCGCCGCCCTGGGCCCCGCCGACGCCCGCTGGGTCGCGGCCGCCGGAACCGGGTTCTGCGGCGGGTTCACCACCTTCAGCACCTTCGGCTACGAGACCCTCCGCCTGATCGAGGACGGCGCTCGGCTCGAGGGCGCCATCAACGCTCTGGGCAGCCTCGCCGCCGGTCTCGTCGCCGCTTTCGCGGGTTGGGGTGTTGCCACTCTGATCTGGGCCTGACACCGGTCCCAGGCTGAGTCGTCGCGTTGGTCCGTTGCGAGCCGCGAACGCCCCCGCCTGGACCGCTCGGGCTCGGGGTCACGTCAGCGCGACCCCGAGCCCCCGCGCCAGCGACCGCTCACGCTCACGCTCGAAGTCCCGCGCGGCAGGCGCCGCCGGGGCGAAGCGCTGGGCGGCGTGGTACATCCCGGGGACGACCAGCAGCTGGCAGTCCACGCCGCTGCGACGTAGCTCGTCGGCGTAGGCGACGCACTCGTCGTGGAACAGGTCCACCGCACCCACCCCGATCCAGGTCGGTGGCAGCCCCGCCAGCCAGGTGCGCCGCGCCGGTACGGCGTAGGGCGCGGGGTCGTCCAAGCCGGGTTCGTGGCCGAGGTAGGAGGCCCATCCGAAGCGGTTGGAGCGGGGCGTCCACACGGCCGTCCACTGCCCCGACTGCTCGGCCCGGCGCACGGTGCGATCGTCGAGCATCGGGTACACGAGGTGCTGGAAGGCGACCGGGATGCCCTCGTCCACCGCACGCTGCACCAGCCCGGCGGCCAGGCCTCCGCCCGCGCTCTCACCCGTGATCCCGATGCGGCCGGGGTCGATGCCGAGCCGGTCGGCACGTGCGTGCAGCCAGCGCAGCGCGCGCAGGCAGTCCTCGTGCGCGGCCGGGAACGGGTGCTCGGGCGCCAGCCGGTAGTCCACGCTGACGACGAGCACGCCAAGCCGGCGGGCCAGCGCAGCGCAGATGGCGTCATCCTGGCCGGCCGAGCCGACCACGAAGCCGCCGCCGTGCAGGTACAGCACCACCGCACCGCCGCGTTGCCGGTCCGGCGGGTCGTACGTGCGCACCTGCACGCCCTGGAGCCCGCGCTCGGGCGGCACGGACACGACGTCGAGGGTGACGCCCGGGGTGTCGGTCGGGGGCGGGTCGGGCAGCCGCCGCATCACAGCCGTGATGCGCGGGCCGAAGGACGCCGGCGCGTACACGACTGGTGAACGAAGCTGCGGGTCTATCGCGGCCACCACCCGCCGTTGCCGGCGCAGGACGGGCAGGGCCCAAGCGCCGGTCCCGACCATCGCGGCCAGCACCAGCGTCGCCAGGAGCCTTCCTCTGCCACTCATGGTGAGGTTCTACTCCAGCGCCGGTCCGGCCCAGGCCTCGACCCGGCTACCAGCCGTGATCATGCCAGCGGGTTGATCCATCGACAGCGGGGGAACCGGGCGAAGTCGCTGTCGTTGCTGGCCACCGCGACCCCGTGCTCGATCGCGAGCGCGGCGAGCTGGGCGTCCGGGACGAGGTTGCCGGTGACGCCTCCGGCGAGAAGCTCACCCAGCACCTGGGCCGTGCGCTCGCCCGCCGGCGGGATCCACACCTGGGGTTGGGCCAACCAGTCCCGCACGAACGCCCACGCTGTCGCCGAGTCAAGCGGATGGCTCACGACGCGCGGGTGGGTCACGATCCGCAGGAAGGCCCCGATCGTCTGCCAGGGCAGGCCGACGCGGGCGGGACCGTCGAGCACCTCCTCGAGCCAGGCGAGGGCAGGCCGGTGCTGAGCGCTGGTGCTGTCCACTGCGTAGACCAGCAGGTTGGCGTCAACGATCAACGCTGTCCACCAGGTCGAGCACCTCGGCGACGTTGCTCACATCGATGCGTAGGCCGAGGGCCGCCGTCCGCTGGCGGAACACCTCAGTCGCAGGTGAGCGAGCCATGCCGGCCCTGGCCAGCTCGTTGACGGCTGCGCTCACCCCGATGCCGTCCCGGCGACGCAGCCGCTCCACCTCCGCAGCGACGTCGGGGTCGAGCGTCACAGTCGTCCGCACGCCGCCGAGGATAGCATCGTGATGCGCCTGGTGGTGCATCTCGATGCACCAGATGCCCCTCGGCGGCGATGGTGCGGGGCGAGGCGTGGTCGCGGTGGCCGTCGCGGTGACCGTGGTGCTGGGGGCGTGTGCCGCCCTCCGTGCGCTGGTCTCGCGGAGCCCGTGGCTGGCGGGTGCGGTCAGTCGACCGGATCGCAACGGGCTGGGACTCGACCCCCTCGGGGGCGCTTGAATGGGCCACGGTGCGGCCGTCGACGGCCCGGGGCCGAGGCCCTCCGGCGACGTCTGCACCGAAGGACCGCACGCCACGAAGGAGCAGGCATGAAGCTCGGTGTCCACCTGGTCGACTTCGACGGCCCGGTTGGCCCCGAGTCCATCGCGCCCACCCTGGCAGCGGTCGGTCGGGCGGCGGACGAGGCAGGCGTGGACAACCTGTCGGTGATGGACCACTACTTCCAGCTGGCCTTCCTCGGCGACGTCCACGACCCGATGCTGGAGGGGTACACCACGCTCGGCTTCCTGGCGGCTCACACCCGCTCGGTCGAGCTCCAGCTGCTCATGACGGGCGTCACCTACCGACACCCCGGCCTGCTGACCAAGATCGTCTCCACGCTGGACGTGCTCTCCGGCGGCCGGGCAGCCCTCGGCATCGGGGCTGCCTGGTACGAGCGCGAGCACCGTGGCCTCGGCGTCCCGTTCCCGCCGCTGGCCGAGCGGTTCGAGCGGCTCGAGGAGACGCTGCAGATCGTGACGCAGATGTGGAGCGAGGACGACGGACCGTTCCACGGCCGGCACTACCAGCTGGCCGAGACCATCAACTCACCCCAGCCGATACGCCGACCCCGGCCTCCGATCATGATCGGCGGCGGCGGCGAACGGAAGACCCTGCGCCTGGTAGCCAGGTACGCCGACGCGTGCAACGTCTTCGCCGGTGGCGACAACGGGCCCGAGCAGGTTGCTCACAAGCTTGCGGTGCTGCGCGAGTGGTGCGAGCGAGAGGCCCGACCCTACGACCAGATCCGCCGCACCGTGCTCTACAACGGTCCGGTCGCAGCAGGCCGGTCGGGAGCCGCCGCCTTCCTCGAGCAGATGCGCGCCCTCGCAGACGTCGGCGTGCAGGAGGTGCACGTCATGCCCTTGCAGGCGGACCCGGTCGGCTTCGTGCGCACGCTCGGGGAGCAGGTCGTCCCCACCCTCACCTCGCTTTGACGGCCGCAAGTCAGCACGCGACCTGCGACAAGCCAGGCCGCCGCCATCGGGTACTGCTCGATGAGGAACCAGGCGTCGTCGCCCACGGCCACCTCGTCGACGATGCTCGCCGCGTTCTCCGGCTCGCCGGACGAACACTTGGAGCCCCGCCTGCCCATGCTCCTCGACGGGATCGAGCGGCGGGCTCGAGCGAGGGCACCGGCCGACGGCGGGGCTGCTCGAGCTCGAGGGTCACCCCCGGCGGGGCGTGGGCGGTGACACAGCGGAGCGGCCAAGGGCCGAGGCGGTCATGATGCCTCCCCGGTCGGGTGCGTCCTGCGCTCCTGCTCGGCGTCGGTGAGGGCGGCGAGCCAGCGGCGGAGGAGGTCGAGCAGCTGGCTGGTCTGGACGGGGTCAGGCCGGCAAAGGCGTGGCTGAGCATGTGCTGGGTGCGCTGCGTCATCTCGATCGTCGGCCGCTCGCCCAAGCAGGGTGCAAGGCCCTGCCACGGGGTACCTCCCCACTGGCAGCGGGGAGGTACCGGAGCCGTAGAGCAGGAGCGCATGGTCCGGGCGGGTGCTCTACCCGCCCCCGTCCGGGCCCGCTCCCGCACCGTGCCCGGCCGGTGGAATCCGGACTACCCCCGAGGTCACCGTGCCGGCCCGGTAGGCCGGTCAGCCCGGCAGGAGGAGGCGATCGACGATCCCGTCGACCTCGGTGGCGAAGAAGGCGCCGGCGTCGCTGCCGGGGTAGACCCAGTCGAGCTGGCCGAGCACCTCGAGTGCGACGAGTCCGTGCAGGTGCGCGTAGGCGCCGAGGAGGGTCGGGACGGCCGGCGCCGGAAGCTCGGTGCCGAGTCGGGGGGCCGCGCCGAGCTCGCCGGGGGTGGGCGGGCGGCCGGAGGGCGGGATCCTCAGCGAGCCCTCGGCATGGGCCTGGACTGCCAGCCGGAAGAAGGCCGTGCCGATTCGGCGGTTGGCCACCTCGGTGGGGCCGTCCTTCGGCGCTGAGTAGCCAGGGACGGGAGCGCCGAAGATCAGCACGAACCGCTGGGGGTCGGCCAGCGCCCAGCCCCGGTAGGCGTGCATCGCGGCGCGGAGGCGGTCGCGCACCGTCCCCGGTTCGCCCGCGGCGGCGGTCACGGCATCGGCCAGCTCGCCGTAGGCGTCCGCGATGAGGGCTGTGAGCAATGCCTCGAGGCTGTCGTAGTAGCGGTACAGCCCTGCCGGGCTCATCCCGATGGCACGGGCAACGCCTCGTATCGACAGTGCCGACGCCCCCCGCGTGGCGATCTGGGCCAGCGCAGCCTGCTTGATCTCGGCGTCCGTCTCGGCGCGGAGGCGCTCTCGTCGGCTCACCGGGTGCACGGCGACCACTGTGCCTCCTCCGACGTCCGTCAAGCACGGCATTGACAATGCGAACAGTGTTCGCAACACTATCAACGTTCGCATTCAGCCGTTGAAGGGATCCCAATGATCACGTCCCCGTCCACCGTTGCCGCCACGACTCCTGGGGGGACCAGCCGTGCCGTCGCTGTCCTGGTCCGCGTGGCCCTGGTCGCTGCGGCCCTCGGGCTGGTCGCCACCGGCCTGCTGCTCGTGTCCGACCCCGACGACCAGATCGGTGCCTGGCTGCAGC
>Ga0209594_1000985_pt1 | contig 15038 bp, 18 predicted proteins | sample AshMeaCrysSpring_FD_184126 | JGI IMG/M metagenome (GOLD analysis project Ga0209594, IMG submission 184126) | Groundwater microbial communities from Big Spring, Nevada to study Microbial Dark Matter (Phase II) - Ash Meadows Crystal Spring... | ecosystem: Environmental > Aquatic > Deep subsurface...
CCCCTCGAGGTCGGTCAGATCCGCGCCTTCGCCCTCGCGGACGGCAGGGAAACCACCGGCACTCTCGTCGCCATCGGGGACGAGACGATCCGCGTCGACTTAAACCACCCCCTCGCCGGGCGGGAGGTGGTGTTCCGCGTGCAGGTTCTCAACGTCGGCCCGGGCTGAACCGGCTTTTCCAGGGGCCTGCCCCTGGAAACGCGACTGCTCCTACAATGGCCACGACTGCCCCCGACGAGGACGACGCCCCGCCGATGAAGATCCTCCTCGCCAACCCCCGCGGCTTCTGCGCCGGCGTCGACCGCGCCATCGAGATCGTCGAGAAGGTGCTCGACGCGTTCGGCGCGCCCATCTACGTGCGGCACGAGGTCGTGCACAACCGCTTCGTCGTGCAGCGCCTGCGCGAGCGGGGCGCGGTGTTCGTCGACGACCTCGGCGAGGTGCCGGACGGCCAGACGGTGATCTTCAGCGCGCACGGCGTGTCGCAGGCGGTGCGCGAGGAGGCGCAGGGCCGCAAGCTGCGCGTGTTCGACGCCACCTGCCCGCTCGTCACCAAGGTGCATCTCGAGGTCGCCCGTCATTGCCGGGATCGCATCGAGGTGGTGCTCATCGGCCACCGGGGCCACCCCGAGGTCGAGGGCACGATGGGCCAGTACCGCTGCGAACGCGGCGATGGCCACGGCGTGCACCTGGTCGAGACCGTCGACGACGTCGCCCGACTCGAGATCCGCGACCCGAAACGCGTCGCCTTCGTCACGCAGACCACGCTGTCGATGGACGACACCGTGGTGATCATCGACGCCCTGCGCGCGCGCTTCCCCGACATCCTCGGCCCGAAGCGCAACGACATCTGCTACGCCACGCAGAACCGCCAGGACGCCGTGAAGGACCTCGCGCAGCAGTGCGACCTGGTGCTCGTCGTCGGCTCGCCCAACAGCTCGAACTCGAACCGGCTCAAGGAGATCGCGGTGAAGCTCGGCCGGCCGGCCTACCTCATCGACGGCCCCGACGACATCCGCGCCGAGTGGCTCGCCGGCGTGCAGACGATCGGTCTCACCGCCGGCGCCTCCGCCCCCGAGGTGCTCGTCGGCCAGGTGATCGAGCGCCTCAAGCGCTGGGGGGCGGAGATCGTCGAGGAAAACGCCGGCAAGCCGGAGCAGGTGACCTTCGGGCTGCCGAAGAACCTGGTGGAGGCGCTGGGGGCGGAATAATCCCGCCAGGCCGCGGCGCGACACCGGTCCCGAGTTCATCACCACTCCCCCTGGCCGAGCGAGTCGAGGCCAGAGGACTCGAGCCCGCCTCCATCCAGCCGGGCCGGCCGACGCATCCCGCCGAACTCGAGAAGCAGCGCGGCGCCAAAGGCGCCTCGTCGTCCTTTGGGCAGCCGCTTAGGTTTGAAGTCCTTGTTTTTTCTTATATATTACAAATTGGCATTCCAATTAGCGATTTGTAAGAAATGATCCCCCGTACCGCCGCACAGACCCTGACCCGGCTGGCGTCCGGATTTCCCGTGGCCGTCGTCACCGGCCCCCGCCAATCCGGCAAGACCACTCTGGCCCGGACGACATTCCCCGACCTCCGTTATGTCTCGCTCGAGGATCCGAACGAGCGCGCATTCGCCCACGACGACCCCATCGGCTTCCTGGACCGGTTTTCGGATGGCGTGATCCTGGACGAGGTTCAGCACTGTCCCGACCTGTTGTCCTACCTGCAGACGCGGGTGGATCGCAATCAGGCCATGGGGAGGTACGTCCTGACCGGATCGCAGAACTTCAGCTTGATGTCCCGCATCGCGCAGAGCCTCGCCGGCCGCGCGGGAGTTCTGCAACTGCTGCCGTTCAGCCTGACCGAATTGCGCAGCGCGCGGGTCCTGTCCGGGAGCCTCGACGAGGTGCTCTATCGCGGCCTCTACCCCCCTGTCCACGTTCGCGATGTGGATGTCGCGACGTGGTATGCCAGCTATGTCGCCACCTACCTCGAGCGCGACCTGAGGCAGATCGCCGCCATCCAGGACCTTGCCGTGTTCCAGCGGTTCGTGCGCCTCTGCGCCGCCCGGACGGGACAGCTCCTCAACCTTTCATCGCTCGCCAACGACTGCGGCATCGCGCAGGGAACGGCAAGAAGCTGGCTGGGAGTGCTGCAGGCAAGCTACATCGCCTTCCTGCTCCCGCCCCATCACCGCAACTTCGGCAAGCGCCTGGTGAAGACACCCAAGCTCTATTTCCACGACACGGGACTTGCCGCCGCCCTCCTCAACGTCCAGGGCACCGACCACATGGCGATCCACCCCGCCCGGGGCGCCCTCTTCGAGACACTGGTGATCAACGAGTTTCTCAAGGCGCGCTTTCACCACGCTCTCAACTCGAATCTGTTCTTCTGGAGAGACAACGTCGGCAACGAGGTGGACCTGCTGCGCGAGCAGGGGTCGACCCTCGAGGGCGTCGAGATCAAGTCAGGCCAGACCCTGCAGGACGAGCACTTCGCAGGCCTTCGCCGCTGGGTCGCGCTTGCCGGACAGTCCGCGGGACCGGCCTCCCTCATCTACGGCGGGTCGGACTCCTACACGCGCGGCGGATTACGCGTCATTTCATGGCGCGAGCTCGACGCGGCCGACTGAGCAAGGCCGGCGCCTCCGGGCTGGCGCGGCGCTGGATCGTTTACAGGATGTCAGGCCGCGTAGGTAGGAGCGCCGTCCACGGCGCGATTGACCAAGTGGGTCGGCCTTCAGGCCGACATCGCTATCGCGGCCTGGAGGTCGCCTACGCGGGTGTCTGGTCGGAGCGGCGTCCACGCCGCGACTGGCGTCGACAGGCCCCTCTACCAGCACTTCATCTCGGAGGCGCTCCCCGCTTTCGTGCCTGACTGGACTCCCCGCCCGTCCAAGGTCATCGACGTGCAGTAGGTGTCGTTCGCCTGGCTCTTGCCTGTCTCCGGCGTGACCGTCACCAGGAAATTGTTCGTGGTCAGCGTCACCTGCCAGCCGTAGTACCCCTTCTCCGACTTGCAGCTCGTCCCGGAACAGTCCTGGCGGAAGGGCGACGACGCATCGGGAAAGATTGACGCAGGCGTCACGTTGTAACGCCCGTTAACCGTGAAGAAACGTTCCTCGGCGAGCGCAACGGCGTGCGCCGCGGTACGTCCGTCGCCCCGACGCACGCTGCGAATCAGGCTCTCGTATGCCGGGTAGACGATCGTGGCGAGGATGGCAATCACCGCGACCACCACCATCAGTTCGATGAGGGTGAGCCCCTTGATCCGGGTGGGCGTCAAGAACGTCTTCACGCGCATCATAGCCTCTCCGAAGCGGTCATTCTTAAGCCCATTGGCTCAAGGAAGCACCCGAATTTCCGCAATCTGCTTTCGCCCCAGCGGGTCCATGCCAAACACCGCCGTAGCACCGAACCGCCGATGCTTGTCCTGCCGGATTCTAAGCTGCTCGGCCAGCGAACCTGCCGCCTTGGGCGAGAGCAGGTAGACATGACGACCGACCACGATAGACCCTTCTGCCGGGCGGTACTCGTCCACAACCAGAACGCTGCGCTCATCCGCTATACCAACGTCAGCGACATCAGCGGCATAAGCCCCACCAACAGCAGCAGCCGCCAGAAACATTGCCAGGATTTTTTCGAGGCCCCTACGCATCGTCGCCTCCACTACTTGAAAAGCTGTATCCAGGAATTTCGCCCAAAGTCACCAGGGCCGGGGTTTTCCTTCACCACCTCGATTACACCGGACTTCGCGCCTGGCTGATATTTGTACTCCATGCCACCGCCTTCACGGGAAAGAATGGCGGGAGTCGGAACGATACCCACGGTGGACTTGCGACCGCTGGGGGCTGCCGCTACTGCGGCGCCACTGGCACCGTCATAATCGATGTAGTCCGCCTGACCAAACAATCCGTCGCCGGTGGCATCGAATACCGTGAACGCCGTGCGACCGCCGGTCACTGCATTTAGCTCCATCAACCACCCTTCCCCACCAAAGCTGCACGGATCGGCGCTTGGAATTAGCGTGGTAAATATGACCCGGCCGTTCCGTATCAAGGAATCGGAAACCTGGCGCTCGCCGAAATTTTTTGTGTTGTTGTTTTCGGTATCCAATAGGTCAAGATACCATCCTCGCTTCTGGATATTCTTCTGCGCATCTATCCATACGACATCATTGTCGGTCGTTACTCGATATACGTTCCCATCTGAACCGGCTCCTTCACCGAGGATTTCCTGCTTCTGCATCACGCTACGGGTAATGGTTGTGTAGTTCGACTCGCCATCGTCCCAAACCCCGTAGAAGGTCTGGGTCACTTGACCGTCTTGCGTGTTGTCAACCGTTGGCTCGAGGTATTTGCCCGTTCCGAACAGCACGAGCGTGGTTCGCTTATTGTCAACCAGCACGGGGTGGCGCATGACCTGCGGGCGTGTCGTGATCGACTGCGGCTCATTGGTAGCCTCCGACACTGCCTTGAAGAGCAGGGTCCGACTACTTGCCTTTTCCCAATCACTAGGCTTGGCCGATGTAAGGTCAAACTTCCAGAGATTGCCGTACAGATCACCGCCGTACACATAGTCCACCGTGAAGTCGCCGTCGATGTCGACGGGCGCAACCGTCGCCAATCCATTCGTGCGGCTTGGACTGACGGGGTCCGTCGCTGTGGCAGTGATTGGTGCGTCAGTGACGAGCCTCCCTGTCTCGAGGTCGACGATGAAGAGGGCGGCCTGTTTGCTGCCGCTATTGTTGTAGCCATTGCCGAATATCGCCACCCACTTGTCATTGGCCAGCCGAACGATGTTCGGCCTGCTGTAGGTGAATCCCAGATCCGGGTGACCATTGGGCTTGCCGCTCGCGGCAGTGTTCACGTCGGTGAATTCCCACAACACCTTGATCGAGGATGCGTCGGTGATGTCCAGGGCATAGATGCTGCGCCCACCGCCGCCTAGCCCGCCCACCAGCACGGTCTTCCAGGTCTTGCCCCAGAACACATCCCCAACCGACGGCGTTCCGTCAACGAAATACTGGTGCGCGTATGTTCTGTTGGCGAGGTTCTTAAGGTTACTGATGACCTTGCTTGGGACAAAGGCGAACACTTCGGCACCACCAGCGGTGGTCGCCGACGCATCGAATGCGTGCAACATGCCATCGTTGGCTCCGACATAAACTCGAGGCGCACGGTTCGCAACGCCATTCGACAAGCGGAACGCGGAGTACGTCTGGGCGTCGGATGCGTTCTCAGGCGCCTTTTTGTCAACGTTATCGGGATCCAAGCCCTCAATCCACACGTCGCGGTAGGAAGCCGTGGGGGCAGCGACGTAAACCGGCGCAGAATTCACGATGTCACCAAGCACCGATTTCCGCTCGCGGTACGCGATCCCGCCTGTAGTCGTACCTTCAAGCGTACGGGCACCTCTCAGATAGTTGAGAACCTCTTCGCTACCGATGGCGCTTAACTGGGCAGCGGACATGGTGTCGACTGTGGGCGCGCCTACCCACATGAACGGAACCCCTTTCGTTCCGTTGTAGGTCATGATGTTGCGCTTGGCATGATCCGGGATTTTGGCGTTCGCGTCCCATAGTGGCGTCGGGTTGAGGTTGCCATTGGGAAGAATCTCATAAGCAAGAAGGCTTCCGTACCAGTCCGGCGAGTAAAACTTCGCCTGAAAAAGCGCTGAGTCGGTCTGAAGGGCGGCACTGTTCAAGACCACGGATGCCGCGGAGCCAGAGCGTTCGCTGATGTCCCGCAGCGCTTGGGAAAGCGCATCCTTAAAGGATTTGGCGTCGTTGGCCTGGAGAAATGCGCCGCGGGAATTGACCGCCGCATGCAGCAGGTCATCGAGACGGGCATCGGGGTATTTAATATTATCAAATGGGCTAGGCCAGCCCTTGGTTCCGTCCTTTTTGGTTACTTGCGTCTTGGTCGCGATTGCAGCAAAAGCATCGGTCGGGATCACCTGTAGACCGCTCAGCCCGAGCCCCACGGAGAAAGTGACCAAATGCTGCCAATTGGCATCATCGACTGCATTGGGCGGGACGAGGTTATCAGTAGTAGCCAGGAGATCGGTTGCCCAATATTTCATCGCAAAGTCGGCGAGCGTATCGGAAACACCGTCCTGAAAGGGATCGCTCTTGACATAGTTATTGAAATTAGCTCCGTCGATGTTACCAATTGTGGGGACATCTTCGTTCCAGTACCCATCCGACATGAGGATGTGATAGGACTGCCGGCAGCGGCTCTTGTAGAGATCGGCGGTCGCATCGCTGCCCGGCGTCTCATCCCATGGACCAAGCGTATCACTTCTGAGAAAATAGTTGCCCACATCGTACACCGAACGCCGCAAGGGCGTACTGCCATTGGCGGGGCTTCTGTACAACTCATCGTAGAACTTCTGGCGGTCTGCGCCGATGAAGGGGCGAACGCCCAGCCGCAAGGTCGTGGTGGCATTCACCTCCCCTGAGCCTCCCCCGGAGGGACTATTGATTCGCCCGAAACCCACCCGGCTGTCCTCGGCGACATCGGCAAACGCCTGGCTGATGCCCGCCTTCGCCAGCATCGTCCGCTTGCGATAGTACGAATACCAATTGGCGAAATTCTGTTCCTTGGCGACCTCATTTGGAATTTCTACTTTTCCATAACACTGATCTATAGAAGGATCGGCCGGATCAGGACACCCGCCAGTTCCAGCAAGCAAGGTATTGTAAACATAATAAAACGCCCTCTGCCCGGCAGGGAGGGAGGTGCTAGATGCTGCCGCCCCCCAATATTCCGGTAAAGTGCCCCTGGCCTCAGTAAACCAGTCGTTGATCGCATCACAGCTATACTGGCCACGCCCGTCGGCGAAATCCCAGGTTGGCCGATAGTCGCTACTCAGATCAACGGTGGGACAATCGCTCGGGAGTGTTCCAAGATACGCTGCGTATCCATCGTCCAAGGCGGCCGTGAAACTGGCTGGCGGCAAGACAATCTTGTTGCCAGAGGCATCGTACGTGACCGGCGGGGTGTAGGTAACATTTGGATTGTACGCCAGCGTATTGAACTCGTAGTTCAGGCCCTGTGGCCTTCCGAAATATGCCGCAATCGTGTCGGGCATGTAGCTCCACGCCATGCTTCCGGAATCGTCCAAGGTGAAGACGATGTTCGGGGGAACGCCCCCGCCGAGAAAGAGCGGTTGCTGGCCAAGGCTGAGATCGACCGCATGGCTCGAGGTGGCCGAGACCGTCGCGAGCAGGGCGGCAAGCCCAACGGACTTGATGCGGTAGAGGGAACCAGAGCGCTTCGTCATGTTTGTCACCCTCGCTCAAAAACGGCGGGCATAGGTGCTACGAAGGATAACTTCGCTGCGGGAGGTTGAATCGAGACCCCGTGCTGTGACCTGGTAAAAGGTGCGGCCCCCGCCAAGCTCATCCTGGGGCTGTCCGCGAACCAGCGAATCCGTGACCACACCACGTTCCTCGATGAGGAAACGCGGCTGCGCCGGCAGCACTGACCCATCGCCGGTAAACTCGAGCGGATTGTCCGATGCGGCCGTGTAGCTGTTGTTGATCCAATCTGCCTGCACCCATTCCTGCCACCAGTTGGTGGCGGTAATTTTTTTGACGCTTTCCGGCGATGCTAAGTCAGACTCCAGGCCGAAGCGCCACAGCTTCAAGGTCTTGCCGTCAGCCCCGGTCACATTCTGCCCCGCCACTGGACGCGAGGTGAGCCCGAAAAGCCACTCCTCCCCAGAGCGCAGGCCTGCTTCCGCTGCCTGGAAAGCGATGTTTTCCCGGCGCATGTTGCCGGCCATCCTCTCCTCCATCGAGGAGTTCTGCACTGCCGCCAGGCCGAGCAGAGTGAGAACCAGTAGAATGATCAGGCTGACGATCAACGCCATGCCGTATTGCTGCCGCTTTTGCATCTGTGGCTTCATGGCACGCGATTCCTGATCGCGATGGTGCTGTCGACCAGCAGCCGCAGGCTGCGGTCGCCGCCGAAGGTGCCTTCATTGAAATCGATCTCGCGCGCTATTTCCGTCGCATTTTCGTCGGCGGACCGAACCAGCAGTGAGATGCGCGCGCTACGGACTCTCGCCCATTTGTCTGGCTCGTCATCTACTTCTGCTGCCGTGAGATAGCTATCGACGGCCTGGTTATTGTCCGAATCGTAGCCATACTCCACTTCCATGGCCTCGATACCCTCGACCAAGTAATTGCCGATCGTCGGAGGCTGCCCGTTCTCGATCACGTAGAGCGATGGGACGTTGTTGTCATTGAGCCCTACATAGTAGGTACGGTTCGTCACCCTCATCAGTTGCCCGCCGCCCCAGCCCCGACCCAGCTCCTTGGCATCGCGGCCGTTGTTGCCACAGTTGCCTTCGGCGATGGTGTGGAGGATGTTGTTACTGTTGAACCCAGTGACGTAGAAAAGAGCGTATTCGGAGCAGTCCGTGACCATGACGATGTCACCCTGCTTCACGCAGCTCGTCGATGACATCTGCAGCGGTGCACTGCCCGGGATCTTGCCCCCGGAGGACGATTCGCTGGGGTGCTTCTCCACTGTGTTGTCGCAACCTTGAACGGTGCGGATCGTGATTATGTCGGACCCTGCCAAGGGCCTGGGTGACGATCCGCCAAGTCCCAACTCGCTGTCCGAAAGCAATCCCGGAACCCAACCTGTGCCGCTTGCGTCGAAGCCTTCGACCGGGTTTCCATATCGCAGCTTGTACTTATCAAAGTCACAGACAGTGTTTCCCACTTCTACCGGTGTCATGCTGCCACAGCCTGAATAACCTGCACTGCGGAGGTCACGTGCCAACAGCGTCAGGGCAAATCGCCCGTTTTCCTGGTTGCGGGCCAGCGCCTCCTGCAAGCGATAGGTCTGCTTGTTGGCAACAAACACCGTGCCAACACCCGCGAGCAGCACCAGACCCATCACGACCGCCACCAGTAGCTCGACGAGCGTGAGGCCGGAAGCATGCGTCCGGATTGCAATATTAGGCTGTCTCATATCTCGGTACTCAACCTGATCTGGACCGGCTTTCCTGCGCCACGGTCTTCCTCCCAATCAATTCGTACCCGGCAAATCCCCGACCCGCCATCGCACTCAACGGCCCCCCCGGCATTGGGCAACGAGCGGGCAAGCAGCGCCTGCCATGTCTTGAGATCACAGGAAGGCATCGCTTCATTAGTTGCACAGTCGCCTCCCACGGCGACCGGCAGCGCGCTTGTGGAGTCGACGTCGTTTAGCGCGTAAGTGGCAGGATTGGCAATGACGGTCGCGCGGTTGGCACGGATGCGATCGATGATCTCGTATGCGAGGAAGTTGGCCTGAGAGCGGAGGTAGGCGTTCTGATTGCTCTTGAGGCTGTTGGCGATCAATCCGGCCACGCCCAGAAGTCCGAATGAGAGCACGAGCAGGGCTATCAGCATCTCGATCAGCGACAAACCCACTACTCGCGCGCCCGTTGGCGAACGAAGCTGAAGAGAGATAGGAGTATGTGCAATTACGGACACGTGTCTTTCCTCACGGTTCGCGGGGCCCCCACAACATTGACAGTGACGCAACGCTTCTGCCCGGCCGTGGAATTGGTCTGATAGACGAGCATGCTGATAACTGCTGGCGAACCGGCACGAGGTCGCTGGTACCCCTCGGTACCGAAACGAAGCATGGTTGTCGCGGTGTCAACCTTTGGAATTCCGCGCGGTCGCGAGAACGTTCGAATAGTGTCAGCCACGGCTGGCACAGTGCCGCTCCCACTCGGGTCGGCGAAGACGATCCAGCCATTCACCCAGTCGCCAGTGCCGCCACATTCGGGCGCAACCCCTTCGGCAGACTTGTTCGGGCAGACTGCGACCGGCACCCCGCGCGCCATCGCCTCGGTACGGGCCAGGGTCACGGCGGATACGATGCCGTTGGCAAGCGCCACTGCCCGGTTGTTCGCCTCCATCCCCTGAAACGCCGGAATCCCGATCGCCAGCAGGATGATCGCCACCGCGAGGGTGACCATCAGCTCGATCAGGGTCAGGCCAAGTTGTTGTCCGTTCATGTCGGTCCTTCTAGCAGGGTCTTGGCCGTGCGGCCGGGGTTGGATGATAGGCCAAGCGGATTCCCCGACGAGCGGCTGGCGGACAGGCACCTGGCACCTGCGGCGGTCGTCCGGCATCCGCCACGAAGAAGGCCAAGTGCCCCTCCGGTAAACAGTCTCGCAGTGAGGCCGGCAGGAGCAGCAGCTGATCGGGGTCGTAAGCGCAAAAGGTCGTAATCCCACCGAACTCCAATGAGCCAGATCACTACCCACCTGCCCGACGAGGTCTTAGCCGCGCTCGACCAGGCCGCCAGCGTCCTTCGCTGCCCCCGCGCCGAGATCGTCCGGCTGGCCATCGAGCGCTATCTGGAGAATTTCGACGACCTGAGCGTCGCCGTGGGGCGTCTGCGCGACCCGTCGGACGCGGTCCTGGACTGGGAAGGGGTCAGGAGTGCCATCGCGGCCAGGAGGCCGCTCCCACCAAGACCGATCGCGCCTGAAGGATCTCCTACCCGCCAACGGCGAAGCCCGGTAGGTGGCCCGCCCGCGGGCCGATGGTTCGCGGCGGGGAGGCCGCCTACAAGTGCTCGAGCCGACGCTCGAAGCCATCGAGCAGATCAATCAGGCGCCGCGCGGCGCCAACCGCCGCCTGAAAGCGCTCGAAACGTTCTTCCGCCGACTCGGGGTACTCGTGCGCGAACTGGTTCCGGACCTGGCGCAGCTCCATCCACTCGTCCGCGGACGTAAGCCAGCCCAACTGCTCGAGGCGGTTGAAACGGTCCAGGGCCGGCATGGGAACGATGTCTTCGCCGAGGGCGGTCAGCACCGCCGGTATGAGGCGCGCCCCCATGTCGTCCTGCAGCCGCGGGTAGCGGTAGGCGAACTGGTCCAGCAGGCGGCGGTCCGCCTTGTCGAGCCGGTCGAGATCGCCGGGCCCAAAACCCCTCGCCGCGATGTCGGACAGCGCGTCGGTGAGCGCTTGGGCGTGGGCCGCGCACGTCTCGCGCGCAAGCCGCAGGGCCATCGATTCCGGGCGCGGGCTCATAGCCGGACGCCGGTTGCGTGGGCAACAGCGACGATCGGCCGGTCGTCGGTCGGCGCTTCGACGACGACGTCGATCCTGCGTTCCCCCAAGGCGCGCTCTAGGCGGGCGAGGAACCGAACGCGGCGACGGAACGGCTGGTCTGCGGCACTGCGCCCGGGGCGTATCAATAGATCGATGTCACCACCACGGCGCGTGTCGTCGGTCCGGGAACCGAAGAGCCAGACTTCGGCATCATCACCGAAGACATCTGCCGCGGCGGTACGGATGGCGTCGGTTTGGGCGTCGGTAAGGCGCATGGGAAGATCGTCGGTCTGGGAAACCGGATGAAGCCTAGCCTACCGCGAGCTTGCCGACAGATGGAGGGCGATCGTGGCCAGGAGGCCGCTCCAACCAGCGGCCGCGCGCATCCGCCGACTCCGGAGGCGCTTGCGGGAGCTGGTTGCGGGAGGTCGACCCGCGCAGCGGCTCAAGTCGGTCCTCACCCGCCGGGATTCCTGCGCACCGATCCGATACGCTCTCCGGCATGAGCGACTTCCTCCTCATCGGCGGCGGGGTGATCGGCCTGCTCACCGCGCGCGAGCTGCGGCTGGCCGGCGCCGAGGTCGTCGTGCTCGAACGCGGCGAGCCTGCGCGGGAGTCCTCCTGGGCCGGCGGCGGGATCGTGTCGCCGCTCTACCCCTGGCGCTACGCCGAGCCGGTCACCGCCCTGGCCGCCGCGAGCCAGGCGCGCTACCCGTCGCTCTGCGCCGAGCTGCGCGCGGCCACCGGCATCGACCCGGAGCTCGAGCGCAGCGGCCTGCTGATCGAGTCGCCCGGCGAGGAGGCCGTGGCGGCGCGATGGGCGGCCGCCCGTGGGGTGCGGCTGGAAGCCGTTGCGCGCGAGGAGATCGCCGAGCTCGAGCCCGGGCTCGCCGCGCCGCCGGCCGGCGCGCTCTGGCTGCCCGACGTCGCCCACGTGCGCAACCCGCGGTTCACGAAGGCGCTGCGGGCGGACGTCGTGGCGCGTGGGGTGCGCCTGCTCGCCGGGCACGCGGTGAGCGGGTTCGACATTGCCCCGGGCCACGGATCGGGCCGCATCGCGGCAGTGCTGACACCCCATGGCCGACACGCGGCGGAGATCTACATCGTCTGCGCCGGCGCCTGGACCGGCGACCTGCTCGGGCCGCTCGGCCCGCGTCCGCCGATCGATCCCGTGAAGGGACAGATGCTCCTCTTTCGCGCGCGGCCGGGCATCGTGCGCACCACCCATCTGGCGCAGGACCGCTACGCGATCCCCCGCCGGGACGGCCGCGTGCTGTTCGGCAGCACCCTGGAGCATTCAGGTTACGACAAGGCAACGACCGGGGCGGCGCACGAGGAGCTGTGGCGCATCGCGACGTCCCGTTTCCCGGCGCTCGCGGGGTTCGAGGTCGAACGGCACTGGGCGGGCCTGCGGCCGGGCTCGCCGTCCGGCATCCCGTTCATCGGCCGCCACCCCGCGTTCGCCAACCTGTTCGTCAACGCCGGGCACTACCGCAACGGCATCGTGCTCGGGCCCGCGTCTGCCGCGCTGCTCGCAGATCTCGCGCTCGGCCGGGAGCCGTCGCTCGACCCCGCGCCTTATGCGATTTCAGCGGCCCTTTCGGGCGTCCACTCCTGAGCTCACTGAGCTTCGGTCCTCGTCGAACCCGTTCTTGAGTCGGAGGTTCGAACCTTCCGGGCCCCCGGCTCACAGAAAAAAGGCCCGTCTCGCGACGGGCCTTCTCTCGACTCTGGCGCGCCCGGAAGGATTGTCGGCCTGCGGCCGTCCTTCGGACCTTCGGTCCTCGTCGAACCCTTTCTTGAGTCGGAGGTTCGAACCTTCCGGGCCTGCTACGGAAACAAAAAGGCCCGTCTCGCGACGGGCCTTCTCTCGACTCTGGCGCGCCCGGAAGGATTGTCGGCCTGCGGCCGTCCTTCGGACCTCCGGTCCTCGTCGAACCCGTTCTTGAGTCGGAGGTTCGAACCTTCCGGGCCCCCGGCTCACAAAAAAAGGCCCGTCTCGCGACGGGCCTTCTCTCGGCTCTGGCGCGCCCGGAAGGATTCGAACCTCCGACCACCTGGTTCGTAGCCAGGTACTCTATCCAACTGAGCTACGGGCGCTTTGGGGAGGCGCATTCTCCGTTTTCGGCCCCGCGCTTGTCAACGCGGCCAAGCGATGAATGTGCCATGCTTCTGTCGTCCTCCTTGAGTGGCTTCCCATGCGCTGGCTGGACCAGATTCCGCTCGCTGCCCTGATCGTCGTCGCGCTCGGGCTCGGGCTGGCGCCGTTCGTGCCGGAGCCGCACCTCGTCGAGAAGCTGCGGATGCTCGCCCAAGGCAAGCTCGTCAAGCCGATCGACATCTTCGATCTGCTGCTGCATGGCGCGCCCACCGTGCTCCTCGCCCTCAAGCTCATCCGGCTGGCCACGCGCTCGCGGCCCGAGGGTGACGGATGATCTGAACTGCGCGGCGAAAGGTTTCAAGGGGTCTGCACTCCCAAGGGTCGCGGTAGGTTCTGCCGATGCGCGTCATTGGTCCCCGCTCTCGACCACCGGCTCCCCGGCCGCGAGGAGATTCGGTGTGTCGGAAAGCAGAGTGCCGAAAACCTGCTGGAGCCGTTTGGTGGACAGGTTGCCGTGATCCAGAGCACCTGCGGCGGGGCGCCAAACCTGGCAACCAAGTCGGCGAAGTCACTGTCTTTGCTGACGATGTCCACCTCGCGGCGAGCTCGTTCCTCGTCGAGTATCGCGCGATCCTCGGCATCCCTCAGACCAAGGTCACGAATGGCGACCGCACTGACGTCATGGTTGCTCGCGAGCCAGGCACCCAGCGAGGGCGGGAGCTGAGCATCGAGCCTGGATAGCGCAGCCCCTTGCCGGGCGCCCCAATGCAGAAGACCCCGCAAGCCAGCAAGGTCACGCCGATCAGTCGGGCGCGAGGCAGGGACAAGAAGTGACCGCCGAGCGGCGCCCCCTCGCCTACTGCGCCAGGAACTCGCGAAGGGTGAGGATCGGTACGTCCTCATAGCGCTCCAGCCGGAGTATGGCCTTGTCGCCAGTCACGATGGCATCGGCGTCGCCGGAGACGGCGCATTCCAGGATCCGGTTGTCGGGCTCGTCCGCGAGCACCGTCGCGTGATGCGTCACGGCGATCTCCTCGCCGACATCCGCCAGCAAGACCGCAACGCGGGCGAGCGCCTCGCGGTCGCGACCGAACTTTCGGGCCAGCACCGCGAACACCTCGTGAATGATCGGAATCGAGATGACCAGGCGGTCGGTCCCAGCGATCACTCGCGCCACGCCTGATCGACCTTGCCGCCAGGGAACGCAAGAACCGCGACGCGGACGTTGGCGTCGAAGACGACCCTCACTCCTCGAGGTACCTCTCCAGCGCCTTTTCCGTCAGGATGCCGCGCTCCTGCGCCTTCTTCGACCAGTAACCCTGCAGGTTTCGCAGCTCGCCCTGGAGCCGTACCTGGCGACTGAGCCGCAGTGCGTCCTGGATCACGGCACTCAGGGTCTTGCCCTCCTCGCGTGCTGTGGTCTCCGCCTCCTCGGCCAAGTCGGGCGGCAGGGAGATGGTCTTCTTCACAGCAATGGCCATGGCAGCGCATCGTCTCGATAGGGATGAATCGAGACTACCAACGTGCCAGCCGCCGTCAACCTGGTGAGTTCCGGCTCGCCGGCCAATGGGAGGATATCGGGAGTCCAGGCTGACGGACGCTCGAGCACTTGATGCTGATAGCGCACGGCGCGCATGGGCGCGATGCCGCGCATCCGAATAAAGCGCGAGAAGTGAAAAGAGCCAAGCTGTCAAACAGCTTGGCTCTGAACGTGGCGGAGAGAGAGGGATTCGAACCCTCGATGGGCTTTTGACCCATACTCCCTTAGCAGGGGAGCGCCTTCAGCCTCTCGGCCATCTCTCCAGTAACACTGTGTCGGCGCTCCCCCTGCGGCGCAGGGTCGCGCGTTACTCCGTACCTCCCTGTACTCCGCCCCTTC
>Ga0209594_1000987_pt1 | contig 15012 bp, 10 predicted proteins | sample AshMeaCrysSpring_FD_184126 | JGI IMG/M metagenome (GOLD analysis project Ga0209594, IMG submission 184126) | Groundwater microbial communities from Big Spring, Nevada to study Microbial Dark Matter (Phase II) - Ash Meadows Crystal Spring... | ecosystem: Environmental > Aquatic > Deep subsurface...
CGAGGTGGACGCCGTGCCTGACGAGGTAACGCTCGACGAGACGCGACATCTCGGGGTCGAGGGGCGGCATCACCTGGCTCAGTTTCTCGATCAGTGTCACCTCGAGGCCGAGGTGGGCGAAGTTCTCCACCATCTCGAGGCCGATGAACCCGCCGCCGACCACCACGGCGCGCTTCGGCTTCGTCACGACCTGGAAGCCCGTGTACGAGTCCATCCCGGTCTTGCCCTCCGTGCCGCGCTCCAGCCACTGGCGGATGGTCCGGGCGTCGGGAACGGTCCTCACCGAGAAGATCCCCGGGAGGTCGATGCCGGGGAGCGGCGGCCGGATCGGCGCGGCGCCCGGTGACAGCACGAGCTTGTCGTACGTCTCGGTCGTCTTCTCGCCCGTCGCGTGGTTCGTGATCTCGACGGTCTTGTCCTTGGGGGAGATCGCGGTCACCTCGCACCGGGTGCGCGCGTCGACGTTGAACACCGCGCGGAACATCTGTTCCGTCGCGACCAGGAGGCTCGACTCCTCCGGGATGACGCCAGACACGTGATAGGGCAACCCGCAGTTGGCGTACGACACGTACGGGCCGCGCTCGAGCATGACGATCTCGGCGTGCTCGTCCAACCGCCGCAACCGCGCCGCGCACGACGCGCCCCCCGCCACTCCCCCGACGATGACGACCTTCATGACTGATCTCCTCCCCATAGCGGCGGGCGCCGCCACGCGACGACGCCCGCCAATGAGACCCTGCTACCCGATCCGCTGGCCGGACGACAGCAACTCCGTCGCCTCCGGGAGCTTGGCCGTGGTGACCTTCTTCCACTGCTGCTCGATCAGTTCCTTGGCGGCCTGCTCGATGAACTCCGGCGCCGCCCACGTCTGCACGTCGAAGTCGTTCTTGATGTACCCGTGGCTCAGCATGAAGTCCTTGCCGATCTCCACCGACACGAGGTTCTGCGGCGAGAGGTTGGGGACCATGTCGATGAGGCGGATGCCCTCGTAGGTGGCCTCGACGTCACGGTAGAACGTCTGCTTGTCGAGGATGGCCGCGGCGGCGCGCTTGTGCTCGTTGGCCCAGCGCCCGACCTTGATCATGCCCTTCATGAACGCGACGACCAGCTCCGGGTGCTTCTCGGCCATCACGTCCGTGCACGTGATCGCCGCCGGGATGTTGGCGACCTGCAGCGTCCAGTCCGGGTAGCGCGCCAGGTCCTCGATCGACTTGAACTTGCCCGTGGCCTCCGAGAGCTGCGAGAGCGGGCCCGTCTGCATGTACATCGCGTCGATGACGCCCTTCTCCAGGGCCGTCTCGAGCGGGCGGAACGCCAGGTCGTGCTTGTGGTCGCGACGCAGCCACAGCTCCGACGGGTTCTCCATGAGCGGCCCCATCATCTCCGGCTTGTCGTACCAGTCGTCCGGATAGGGGAACTCGACGATCGTCACCTCGTCGCGCGTCATGCCGTTGAGCCGCAGCATCAGCTCGATGCCCTGCTCCTCCTGAATGCCCCACCAGTCGGTCTTGATGGTGTTCTGGCTCCGCGACAGTCCGATCTTCTTGCCCTTCAGGTCGGCCATCCGGTAGATGTCGTCCCGCGAGCGCACCATCATCACGCCGCCCTCGCGCGGGGCGTGCGTCACGCCCAGCAGCCGCGTGCGCCGGATGTCGGCGTGCACGTGGATCGGCGGAAACAGCCCACCGAAGCGGATCATGTTGTCGAGGTTGTGGATGTAGTGCGGGTACCAGTCGTTCTCCGCCCGGGCGCGGAGGTACAGGTAGTTGACGCCGAGCTTCTTGTACTCCTCCTTCGTCCAGCCGAGCTCCTGGTCGACGTTGCTGGCGGAGACCAGCGGGCAGTTCGTGTAGTAGACCTCGCTCCAGTTCAGGTCCACCGTGCTCAGTTGCTTGCCTTGCACGGTCATCTTCGGCATGTCGGCTCCTCGTGTCGTGCGCGCGTCGTCTCAGGTCAGGGTTCGTCGAGGCCTCGGTCGGCTGGGGAGCCTCGCGAGCGTTCGACCAGTTCGATGCCTTCGGTGGCCGTCACGTGGTCGAAGCGGACCTCCGGGGGGCTGCCGGAGAGTTCGAGTGCGACGAGGATGCGGCGGTACGCCTCGGAACGCAGGTGCTCGTCGAGCGCCTCGGCCGAGTCCCACTGCTCGACCAGGACGACCGCGTCCTCCGGCGCGTGCTCTTCGTAGATGTGGCAGGCAGCGCACCCCTTCTGGGCCATCACGGGCCCCTGGATGGAGTGCAGCAGCTCCAGCACCTCGTCGCGTCGATTCGCCGGCGGCAGGATCCTGACGGTCCCGACGATCATGCAGACCTGGAGCAGCGGATTCCGTACCGCCGCGATCGCGCAGCGACACCCCTGGCCCAAGTGTCCTGGAAACAGATACTTACTGGCGGACGCGGCGCTTCGCGGCACGCAACGCGAGGCGACGCGAGAGACGACATGAAGTCCCCGGGTCGGGATATCGTCCCGCGCCGCACGAGTCGTGGTCAGCCTACGAGGGCCGCCGGATGCCCAGCTTCTTCATGCGGCTGTACAGCGTCGCCGGGTTGAGCCCCAGCTGCGCGGCCGCGCCCTGGGCGCCCTTGATGTGCCAGCCCGTGCGTTCGAGCGCCTCGAGGATGTGCTCGCGTTCGGCCTGAGCCAGGGTCAGCGGCGGCGCGCCCACCGGCGGCGATGTCGCCTCGTCGAGCTGTGGTATCCGCAACGTGTCGCCCGCGGTGACGATGGCCCCGTGCTCGATCACGTTGCGCAGCTCGCGGACGTTGCCGGGCCAGGGGTGACGCTGGAGCGCCGCCATCGCCGCGCGTGGCACCTGGGTGATCTTCTTGCCCATGCGGGAGGAGAACTCCTCGAGGAAGCTCCAGACCAGCAGCGGGATGTCCTCCGTCCGCTCGCGGAGCGGTGGCACGCGGATCGGGAAGACGTTGAGACGGTAGTAGAGGTCCTCGCGGAAGCGGCCCTGCCTGACGGCCTCGGTCAGGTCGCGGTTGGTGGCTGCAATGAGGCGCACGTTGACCCTGATCGTCCTGGGACTCCCGAGCCGCTCGAACTCGCCCGCCTCCAGCACGCGCAGCAACTTCGCCTGCACGTCGAGCGACAGCTCGCCAATCTCGTCGAGGAACAGCGTCGAGCCGTCCGCCACCTCGAAGCGGCCGACCTGTCGCGTCAGTGCGCCGGTGTACGCCCCCTTCTCCCGGCCGAACAGCTCGCTCTCCACGAGGCCGGACGGCAACGCCGCGCAGTTCACCTTGACCATCACGTGGCGCTGGCGCGGGCTGCACCGATGGATGGCCTCCGCGATCAACTCCTTGCCCGTGCCCGTCTCCCCACGCACCAGCACCGTGGAATCCGTGGGTCCCACCTGCCCCACCAGTCGCAGCACGTTGGTGATGGCGGCGCTTCGCCCGGTGACCGCACCGCGGGCCTGCGTCACCAGGACCTCCGCCTTCAGGTAGTCGCTCTCCGCCTGCAGGCGGTCCTTCAGCCGTTCGATCTCGGCGTACGACTGACGGAGGGCCTCCTCGGCGCGGCGCCGCTCGGTGACGTCGCGGAAGACACCGAACGTCCGGACGGCCCGGCCGGCGGCATCGCGTGACGCAACACCCGCCAGGTGGTGGATCCACGTCTCGCCGCGCGCCGGGTGGAGGTAGCGGTACTCCACCTCGAAGCGGTCCTTCCTGCCGTCGTGCAGTTGCTCGCGCGCGTCGAGCACGCGGGCCCGGTCCTCCGGGTGGAGGTGTTCGAGCCAGAGCGCCAGGACCGCGAGACCCTTGTCTGCGCCGGCCGCGATGCCACACAGGTCGCGGAGCCGGTCGTCGACGTACATCTCGCCGCGTGTGAAGTCCACCTCGTAGAACGCGAGGCCGGCGAGGTTGGCGCCCGCCGCCAGGCGAGCTTCGCTCTCCTGCAGGCTCACTTCGTGGCGCCGCCGGGCGAGCGCGTTGGTGAAGACCTGCGCCACGAGCAGCAGTCGCTTCACCTGGTGATCCGGCCAGTTGCGCTCGGCGTGCAGGGCGTTGAAGGCCAGGGCACCGACGGCCGGCTGGCCTCCGACGGCAAGCGGGAGGGTCAGGCTCGACTTGATGCCCCTCAGGCGCGCAGACTCCCGGTCGATGGCAGCCTCCGCCGGCAGCTCCTGCAACGAAGACACCGCCACCGTGCGGCCGGCCAGCATCTGTTGCACGATCCAGGGGTACTGCTCCTGGCGAATCGGCACGAGAGGCTGCGAACCGTCGCGGGCGGCATGCACGTGGGTGGGCGCGATGACACCCGGGGCGCTGGGCGACCATTGCCAGAGCACCGCCAAATCGAGGCCAACAAGCTCGCAGACACGGCGGAGGGCGTCCTCGATCTCGCGGTCCACCGCTCCAGGAGGCAGGTTGATGAACCTCGAGGAGAGTTCGGCGAGCAGCGTCTCGAACTCGAAGGAACTCCCGAGGTGCTCGCCACGGACCGGCGGCTGATCTCCCGTGGACACTGCGGCGAGTATACCGGGTCGGCGCAGACGGGACGAGATGTCGCCCCCCCACGCTTGACACGGCGCGGGCGGGAGTCATACTCGTCGCTGGATGGCACGGCAAACGAATTGGGAGGACCCGATCATGCTTGCTTCGAAACTCCGTGTGTCTCTGATTGTCGCGGCGGCGATGTCGATCGTCGTGGCCGGCACCCTGCTGTTTGCCAGCCCGGCCGCGGACCAGGCCGCCGGCACAATCGAATTCACGCTCTACAAGGCGGGCTTCATTGTCGGAGGCAGCGGCGGCAAGGGCGCGCTCAAGTTCCAGGGCAAGGAGTATCCCCTGAGCATCGGCGGCGTGAGTCTAGGTGCGACGATCGGCGCGTCGAAGGCCGAACTCGTCGGCGAGGTCTACAACCTGAAGGCGCCGGGCGACATCGAGGGCACCTACACGGCGGGACAGGCGAGCGTTGCCGTGGCCGGTGGCGCCAAGGTCGCGGAGCTCAAGAACTCGAAGGGCGTCGTGCTCAAGGTCAAGGGCAAGCAGGTCGGGCTCGAGCTCGCGCTCGACCTGAGTGGCCTGGAGATCTCGCTCAAGAAGTGAGGCGGCGTTCGGCCCCTGCGCGCCGGCGCCGCGAGCGTGTCGAACGGTGCGACTGAGGCTACGACCGAGGCAGCACGCCGGAGCCGGCAGGCGTGGATTCCCCATCCGGCGCGCTGGCCTTCACGCGAAACGCCGGCGCCTCGTACCCGGCCCCAACGTAGTCGCCCGGGATGGCGATCCGGTTGCCGTCGCGCAGTGCGCCGAAGTGCGGCGACATGATCTCCACGCCGGCCTCGTTGAACGCGTCCTGGATGTTCGCGTGCAGGTCCGAGTAGATCTGCACCATCCGTTGGGGCTCGTGCGTGTACGCGTTGATCTCGTACGCCACGTAGAAGTCGTTGAGGGCCGTTTGCAGCACGAAGGGCGCCGGCGCCTCGACGATGCTGCGCGTGCGCCGCGCCGCCGCGATCAGCAGGTCGTGCACCTGCCGCCAGGGCGCGTCGTACCCGATCGTCACCCCCGTGTGCAGGATCAGCCCGTCCTGCCGCGCGAGCGCCGAGTAGTTCACCATCGGACTGCTCAGGACGACGGCGTTCGGGATGGAGACCACGACGTTCTTGATCGTGCGGATCTTCGTGACGAGCATTGACGTCTCGATGATGTCGCCGACCGTGTCTCCGATCTTCACGCGGTCGTCGAGGCGGAACCCGCCGGTGTAGGTGAGCACGGTGCCGGAGACGATGTTGCCGATGGCTGCGCTTGACGAGAGCGAGATCAGCAGGCCAAGAAACACGGAGATGCCCTGGAAGGCGGGTGAGCTCGAGCCCGGGATGTAGGGGTAGGCTGCCACGACGGCCAGCGCCACGAGCAGCACGCGCACGAGCCGGTAGGTGGGCAGGGCCCACTCGGCCGGGAAGTTCGCCAGGCGGAGCGCGCCGCGCTCGACCTCGCGGAAGAGGAACCTGACGAGGCGCAGCGCGAAGCGTGTCACGAGCGCGATGACGGCGAGGTAGAAGAAGTTCGGGAGGCTCTCGATCAAGCCGTGTGCGACGAACGTGATCGGCTCCTCGACGTAGTCCATCAAGCGCCGCGCCGAGGGGCGCGTCCAGGGCAGCGCCGCCAGCACCACCTCGAGCCACAGCAGCACGAGCGATCCCAGGACGACGAGCCGTGCGAGGCGCAGCAGCGGCGCGGTCAGCGCGGCGAACTGGCGCCGCGCCACGAGGGGAAGCCGTTCGTCGCTGCCAGCCTGGCGCGGTGGCTGGGCTGCCACCTGTTCGACGGCGCGGAGGACGCGCCGGAACCCGCGCGTGACCACGACCCAGAGGCCGGCGAGCGCCAGCGTGGCCAGCAGCGCCACCAGCAGCGACCGCACGATGGCGTTGCCACTGAAGTCCGCTCGGGTCTCGATGATGACCCGCCTCACGTCCGCGAGGATCAGCTCGGCCATCTCGTGACGGCGCAGCCCCGACCCGGCGGCGTCTTCATCGGTGACCACCCCGATCGCACGGCCGCGCAATATGACGCGACTGGCGGTGGCGGTGTGCTCGAGGGTGATGTCCTCGGGCTTCACGCTGACGTCGTTCACGAGTTCGTCCAGCCGCCTGGCCACCGTGCGCGCACGGTCCTCGGCCGAGAACGGGCCCAGGGAGGCCCGGACCCTCCAGAGTTCCTCGCCGCGGTACACCACGGGCGCGCCGAGGGCCTCGGGCTCGGCCACGATGGCGTCGGCGGCGGGCGGCGCCTGACCCGCCGGCTGGGCACCCGGGCCGAGCGTCGTCGTCTGCGCCGGTGGCGCCGTCGCGGGGCCGTTGTCAGCCTGCGCGGCACGGGCGGGCCCGGCGGTCACCGTGGCCAGCCACGTTCCGGCAAGGCAGGCGATGAGGAGGGGGCGCACCGCGAAGCTCCAGGCTGGCTACTGCGTTGCCGTCATGGGCCGCTCGGCGAGCTTCTGCAGCTCCGCGTCGGACCAGCCACCGCCGAGCGCGCGGTAGAGCTGCACGACGGCGACGAGCTGCACCCGCTTGATGTCGGTCAGGTCGAGCTCGGCGGCGAAGAGCTGACGCTGGGCGTCGAGCACCTCGAGGTAGCTCGACACGCCGCCCCGGTAGCGAAGGTCGGTGAGTCGCAGGTACTCCGCCGCGGCGGCCCGGCGCGCCTCCGACTCGACCATCTGCTCGCGCGCCTTCTGGATCGTGATCAGCGCGTCGGCCACCTCGCGGAACGACTGGAGGATCGCGGCGCGGTAGTCGATCGCCGCCTGCTCGGCCTGGGCGCGCGCGATCTGCAATCGCGCGTTGCCGGCCCCGCCGTCGTAGAGCGGCAACTGGATGAACGGCCCAATCGACAGGAGCCCCTCAGCCTTGTCGCCGCCGCTGAAGAAGTCCGACAGCGAGGTGCCGACGCGGCCGAAGGACCCCGTGAGACCGATGCGCGGCACCGGGATGCGTTCGGCCGTGGCGACGCCCACGCGCGCAACCGCCGCGTGAAGCGCCTGCTCGGTGGCAACGATGTCGGGGCGCCGCTCCAGGAGCTGCGAGGGCAGGCCCGCCGGGACCTCGGGGGCCGCTGGCAGCACGGCGGGGCCCGCCTCACGCCGGATCGCGGACGGCGGTCGCCCCACGAGCACACTCAGCAGATTCTCGGCCTGCACGATCTGCCGCTCGACGAAGGGCAACTGCTCCCGCGTGGTGGCCACCTGCAGCGTGGCCTGCGCGACCTCGGTGCCGGAAGCGACCCCGCCTTGGTCGAGCTTCCGCACAAGCGTGAGCCACTCCTCCTGGCTGGCAATCGTCCGGAGCACGATCTCCCGCTGCTCGTCGAGCGACCGCAGCGTGACGTAGGACTGCGCCACCTCGCTCACGAGCGACGACATCGTCGCCCGCGCGCCCCACTCGCTCGCGAGCAGGTCGGCCCGCGCCGCTTCCGAGCCGCGCCGCAGGCGGCCGAAGAAGTCGATCTCCCAGTTGAAGAAGATGTTGGCGCTGTAGAAGTTGTCGAACTTCGTGCCGGTAGGCGTCCCGGAGGTTGTGGCCTCGGCACCGACGAACGGCTTGAGGTTGGCGCCCGAGAGCGCAGCGCGGCCGCGGAACTCCTCGACGCGCGCGGCGGCCCGCTTGAGGTCGAGCCCGTTGTCGATCGCCTCTCGGATGAGGGCCGACAGTGCGGGGTCGTCGAACATGTCCACCCAGGCCAGGTCGGCGAGCGACCTGGCCTGGTCGGGAGTGACCGTCACGTCGCGGTACGTGGGCGGCGGCGCGACCGTGGGCCGCGTGTAGTTTGGCCCCATCGGCGCGCAGGCCGCGCCCAGGCCGGCGAGGGTGAGCAGAACGGGGATGACTCGATGTCGCGCCATCTCAGCGCCCTCCCCCGTGGGCCGGTGCCGGCACGGGCGGTGTCGCGTCGGTCGCGGCACGCGGCTTCCTGCGCCCGAGGGACTCCACGAACATGTAGTTGCCGGGGATGAGGAACACGCCGACGGCCGTCGCAACCAGCATGCCCCAGAACACCGCCGTGCCCATCACGTTCTGGGCGCCGGCACCCGCGCCGCTCGCCTTCATCAGCGGCACGACGCCGAGGATGAACGCGAAGGCGGTCATCAGGATGGGCCGGAAGCGGAGGCGGGCCGAGGTGAGCGCGGCCTCCTGGACGCTCATGCCCTCCTCGTGCTTGGCCTTGGCGAACTCGACGATGAGGATCGCGTTCTTGGCGGCAAGGCCGATGAGCATGATGTTGCCAATCTGGACGTACACGTTGTTGTCGAAGCCCGCCAACCAGACGCCGAAGAAGGCCCCGAGCACAACCAGCGGCGATCCCAGGAGCACGGCCCACGGCAGCCGCCAGGACTCGTAGAGCGCGGCGAGCAGCAGGAACACGAGGACGATGGCGGCGAGGAGCGTGGGCCCGGCCGGCGGAGCGGTCTTCTCCTGGTACGACATCTGGGAGTAGGCGAAGCCCATCTCCGCAGGCATCGTCTCCTTGAACACCTCTTCGAGGGCGGCCAGCGCCTGGCCCGAGGCGTACCCGGCGCCCGGTGTTCCGTTGAACTCGACCGACCGCAGCAGGTTGAATCGGTTCGTCAGCTCGGTCCCCCCCTGAGGGGTGATCGTGACGAGCGTGGACAGCGGGATCATCTGGCCGGTCGACTTGCTGCGCACCCAGATTTCACCGATGTCCTCGGGCCTGCGCCGATAGTCCGCCTCCGCCTGGACGTAGACGCGGAAGAGCCGTCCGAAGCGGTTGAAGTCGTTCACGTAGCTGCCGCCGAGGCTGGAGGCCAGGGCCTGGAATGCCTCGTTGATCGGGACGCCGAGCTTGCGGGCCTTCTCGCGGTCCATCTCCACCTTGACCTGCGGATAACGCGGGTCGAACGAGGTGAAGATGTTGCCGACCTCCGGCCGCTGGCGTGCCGCCGCGGCGAACTGCTGGCTCAACTCTCCGAGCCGCTCGACGCTCAGGCTGCCGCTTCGGTCCTGAACCAGGAAGTTGAAGCCGGCCGACGCCCCGAAGCCCGAGATGGTGGGGATGTTGAACGGGAAGATGATGGCGTCGGGAATCTGGGCGAACTGGGCCTGCAGTCTCTTCATGATGGCGAGGGCATGCTCGTCGGGATCGTGCCGATCTTCCCAGTCCTTCAGCCGCAGAAAGATCGTGCCGAAGTTGGGCTGGAAGGTGGCCGTCACCGCGCCGTAGCCCCCCACCGTCTGGTACGAATCGACCGTCGCGGTCTTGCCCAGGATCTGCTCGACCTGCGCCAACACGGCGCTCGTGCGTTCGAGCGACGAGGCCGGCGGCAGGGTGACGTTGACGCCCAGGATGCCCTGGTCCTCTTCCGGGATGAAGCCCGCCGGCAGCTTGCCGCCGAAGTAGCCGGCGCCGACGGCCACGATGGCCACGATGGCGATCGTGAGGAAGGACTTCCGCACCAGCATCCCGGCACCCTTGACGTAGGCGTTGGTCGAGGCGTCGAACACCTTGTTGAAGCCCCTGAAGAATGCGCCGATCGGACCGCGCGCCGGCTTGGCCGGCTTCAGCAGCATGGCCGAGAGCGCGGGCGACAGCGACAGCGCGCTGAAGGCCGACAGCAGCACGGAGATCGCGATCGTGAGCGCGAACTGCTGGTACATCCGGCCGGTGAGCCCGGGGATGAAGGCCACGGGGATGAACACCGCCGAGAGGATCAGGGCGATGCCGACCACGGGGGCCGACACCTCCTTCATGGCCTGGATCGTCGCGTCTCTCGGCGTCATCCCGTGTTCGATGTGGTGCATCACCGCCTCGACCACGACGATGGCATCGTCGACGACGATGCCGATGGCCAGGACGAGGCCGAACATCGAGAGGGTGTTCACCGAGAAGCCGAGCAAGGGGAAGAAGATGAACGTGCCGATGAGCGACACGGGCACCGTGATCAGCGGGATGATCGTGGCCCGCAGGTTCTGCAGGAAGATGAACACCACGAGCGTGACGAGCACGACCGCCTCGAGGAAGGTGTGGAAGATCGACTCGATCGAGGCTTCAACCGCGGGGGTCGTGTCGTAGACGATCTTGTAGTCCATGTCGGAGGGGAAGAAGCCCTTCGCCTCGCGCATGGTCTCGTAGAGCGCCTCGGCGGCCTTGAGCTGGTCGGCCCCGGGCAGGAGGTAGACGGCCATCGCGCCGGCGGGCTTGCCGTCGAGACGGCCAAACGAGTTGTAGTCCTGCGAGCCCAGCTCGACGCGGCCCACGTCCTTGATGCGGATCTGCCCGCCGGTTGCGCTCTCGCGGATGATGATGTCGGCGAACTCGTCCTCGGTGATCAGGCGGCCCGGCGCGCTCACCGTGTAGGTGAACTCCTGGTCGGCGGGCGACGGGCGCATGCCGATCCGGCCGGCCGGGGCCTGCAGGTTCTGCTCCTTGACGGCGTTGATCACGTCGGACGGCGTGAGGCTGAACTTGGCCAGCTTGTCGGGCCGCAGCCAGATCCGCATGCCGTAGTCGGTGCCGCCGAAGAGGTCCACCTGGGCGATGCCGGGGATGCGCAGGAGCTTGTCGCGGAGGTTGATGCCGCAGTAGTTGATGAGGAAGTTCGCGTCGTAGCTCCCGCCGGGCGAGTGGAGCGAGATCAGCATCAGGATGCTGGGGCTCTGCTTCTTGACCGTGATGCCCTGCTGGATGACCTCCTGGGGCAGCCGCGCCTGGGCCGACGACACGCGGTTCTGGGTGAGCACGTTGGCCATGTCCTGGTTGGTGCCCACCTCGAAGTTCACGTCGAGCAGCATGCGGCCGTCGCTGGTGTTCGACGACTTCATGTAGATCATCCCCTCGACGCCGTTCACCTCCTGCTCGACCGGTGTGGCCACCGACTGCTCCACGGCCACCGCCGAGGCGCCGGGGTACGTGGCCGTGACGCGGATGCTCGGCGGGGCGAGGAACGGGTACTGCTCGAAGCTCAGCCCCCGCAGGCTGTTGAGTCCGAGCAGGACGATGATGATCGCGATGACGATGGCGACGATGGGCCGCCGGATGAAGAAGTCAGCCATGATTCAGTTGACCTCGGCGCCCTTCGTTGCTCCCGTGTCGGCGGTGGGCGCTGCCGGGGGAGCGGCGGCGGGCCCTTCCTGGATCGTGACCGTCTCGGGCTTGACCTTCATCCCGGGGCGGACTTTCTGCACCCCTTCGACGACCACCCGGTCGCCGGCCTTGAGGCCCGCGTCGATGACCCACAGGTTGCCCACCCGCTGGCCGGGCGTCACCATGCGCACCTCGACCGTGTCGTCCGCCTTGACGACGGCGACGTTGTAGATCCCCTGCAACTCCGAGACGGATCGCTGCGGGACGAGGATCGCGCCGGCCTTGGTTTCCACCGCCGCCCGGACGCGGGCGTACTGCCCGGGGCGCACGATCCCGCCGGGGTTGGGGAACGCCGCCTCCAGGAGGATGGTGCCGGTCTCGGGATCCACGTTTCGGTCGACGAAGACGAGCCTGCCCCACTCGGGATGCACCGTCCCGTCGGCCAGCACCAGTTCCAGCGGCCGTGGTGACAGCTGGTCACCCTGACCGCCCTCCGCGCGCCGGCGCGCGAGGCGCAAGTACTCGCGTTCGGGGAGCGTGAACCTGACGTGGATCGACGCGATCTGCGAGATGTGGGTCAGCAGGTTGGTTTGCCCCTGGCCCACGAGCGTGCCAGGGTAGACCTCTGTCTTGCCGATCAGGCCGGCTTCGGGCGCAAAGACCTTCGTGTAGCCGAGGTCGATCTGCGCCCGCTGGACCGCCGCCTGCGCCGCCTGCACTGCGGCAGCCGCCGCCCGCTCCAAGGCGACGGCGGTGTCGTACGTCTCCTTGGGGATCGCGTTCTCGGCGGCCAGCGGCCTGTAGCGTTCGACATCCTGCCTCGCGCGGGCCAGATCCGCTTCGGTCCCGGCGAGCGTCCCCTTCGACTGCGCGAGGTTCGCCTCGAAGGGGCTCGGGTCGATCGTGTAGAGCAACTGGCCCTTCCTGACGGGCAGGCCCTCGGTGAAGTTGACCGTCTGGATGTACCCGCTGACACGGGCCCTGACCTCGATCTCGGTGGACCCCCGCGTCTGGCCGATGGCCTCGAGGTAGATGGGGACGTCCTTCTGCAGCACCACCCCCGCCTTCACTGGCGTGGGGGGAGGCTCCACCGGCGGTGGCGGTTCCTTGCAGCCCGTCTGGAGGGCGGCAGGCAGGGCCAGAAGCACGGCCAGCACGAACGGGTTCACCTTGCGCATGTGGTCCTCGGATGGTTCGACAATGGTGCTCGCATCGGACGTGGGTGGCTCGCACCTTTCAGCCCAGGCGTCCGCAGAAGGTTCACGGGACGACCCGGCGAGTATATTCCCCGCAGCCTCCGAAACGCTCGCGAGCCTCTGATATTCCGGAGGCCGAACCGGCGCCCCCAACCAGTGCGATCAGCCGTCACACGACCGCCGCGGCCAGCTCCCGGCACTTCGTGAACACTGCTTTGTAGGCCTCGCAATAGGGGTCCTTGGCCAGGATGGTCCCCCTGGCCGCGAGCGTCCGGACCGGGCAGCCGCCGTGGCACAGCGACAGGTGCGGGCACGACGCGCAGTCTTCGAGATCCATCAGCCGCGCCGGGCGCTCGCGCAGGATCCGGCGCGCGTCGCTCGCGCCGAGCAGCGCCGAGAGGTCGGGCGTCGCGAAGGCGTTGCCGAACGCGTACTGCGGGTAGCTGGTCACCCAGCAGTCGCAGAGCGCCACCTGGCCCCGCGCGTCGATGGTCACGAAGTCGTCGGCACAGTTGGCCTGCCAGATGCACGGCAGGCGTGCCGGCCGGCCGACGAAGTGGTGCATCAACTCCACGAACGGGGCGAGCCGAAAGCCGTGCTCCCGGTACCGTGCCATCCAAAGGTCGAGCAACTCCACGAGGAAGCGGGACACCGCCGCCGGGTCCAGCGTGTCGCCCCCCTCGCCGGGTCCGCCGGGGAACGGCAGGTTCACCTGGAGGTCGTCGATGCCGGCCGTCTCGGCGAAGAACCGCAGGAATCCCTTGGCGCCGGCCCGCAGGCTGCCCTCGTGCAGCACCGCAATCACGCTCACGTCCAGGCCGGCGGCGCGCGCCCGCGCGACGGCCTCGAGCCACGCCTCGGTGTACCGCGTCGTGCTCCCGTTCTTCAGCCGCCGATGGTCGTTGGGGAAGTCCATCGACGTGCCGACCGCTCCGGCGAACATCGTCCGGATGACGTCGTTCCACTGCGGCCCGTAGCCGATCAGGTTTGACTGGAGGTAGTGGTGGAACGCGGCGCCGCGCGCCGTGGCCGCGGCCGACATCGACGCGTGGGCGGCGGCGAACCACGCCGGGCCCAGCAGCAGCGCCTCGCCGCCCTGCCAATACACCTCCGCGTCGCGGGTGCCGATCGCCCCCATGTGATCGAGGATCGACGCCGTGAGCCGGGGAAGGTCCGCGAGCGAGAGGCGGACCGGCAGCTTCTGCTCGAAGCAGTAGTCGCACGCGACGTTGCAGTCGAGCGTCGGCAGGAGGATCAGGCTGAGGGGTGGGGCGCTCATCGCTCGAGGGCCCGGGCCTCGTCGAGATCGCGCGAGAGTTGCGCGGCGCTGTCCTCGATCCTGGCCAGCAGCGGGATCGTGCCGCCGTCGCAGCGGTAGGCTGGGTCCGGCCACTTGAAGAACCCCTGGCACCACTCGCGGAACCGGCACGTCGCGCACTCGGCGCCCGCCTCCACCAGGCTCGCGAGCCGGGCCCGCACGAAGCCGGGCTCGGCCGGCGGCGGTGGCCACGCGCACGCCTCCGTTGCCTCGCCTGCAACGCGCGGAAACCAGTCGGGGTCCAACTCCAGTGCGATCCACACCGGCGGCGCGTCGCCGTGCAGGCACCACGCCAGGGCCGATTGCAGGAACTCCACCGGCGCCGCGGTCTGCGCGCCGCGCAGGTAGACCTCGAGCACATCGTCGAGTTCGGCGAGCACGTCGGGAGACGGCTGCGGCGTCAGCAGGCGCACGGGCAACTGGAGCGCCATGGCCACGCGCGCGGCCCGGGCGATACCGGGGCGCCCCGGGATCGTGACGCGCACCGGTCGCTGCCTGGCGATGGGATTGAGCGCGTAGAGTCCGGCGGCCTCGCGGGCCGGATCCTCGAGCGCCACGTCGAGCGGCACACCCTCCGGCCACCCGGCGCCGGCGAGGCCAGGCGCCACTTCGATGGCGACGATGCGATCGGGGTGGAGGCCTGAGACGGCGACAACATCCTCAGCCGTCGTCGCACGCACGGCGATCGGGCCGGCGGGATGAGCGAGCGCCCACCCCACCGGCGCGTTGTGCACGGGTTGTGGCAGCGAACCGGGCGGCTCTACCGATTGACCCACGCGGCCCCGCCGCCGCCGTAGCGGTTCACCCAGCCGGCGCTGCCGCCGCCGCTCCGGTTGACCCAGCCGCCGGCGCCGTTGACCCAGGCCCCGGCCCGGTTGATCCAGCCGCCCCCGCCGTGATTGACCCACGCCCCGCCGCCGCCGTAGCGGTTCACCCAACCGCCGCT
>Ga0209594_1000990_pt1 | contig 14977 bp, 13 predicted proteins | sample AshMeaCrysSpring_FD_184126 | JGI IMG/M metagenome (GOLD analysis project Ga0209594, IMG submission 184126) | Groundwater microbial communities from Big Spring, Nevada to study Microbial Dark Matter (Phase II) - Ash Meadows Crystal Spring... | ecosystem: Environmental > Aquatic > Deep subsurface...
GGGGACTCCGTGGGCCACCAGATCCACCGGACAGCGGTAGGCGGCATCCAGCATTTCCTGGGTGATTTCGCCCGATCCATGGTAGTGCAGGTCGCGGTTGACGCAGGCCACGGACTTGACGTGGCTCGAGAGGATCATCATGTCGTGGCTCACCGCCACGATCGTCACCGTTCGGTTCAACTCGGCGAGCGCTTGGTAGAATTCGCCGCGGCCCTGGGCGTCGATGCTGGCCATGGCCTCGTCCAGGAAGAGGATTTCCGGCTTGGACACCAGCGCACGGGCGATGAACACGCGCTGGAGCTGGCCGCCGGAAAGCTCGCCGATTCTCCGTTCGCGCATCTCCCAGACCCCCACCTGCTCCAAAGCCGCCTGCGCCGCCAGCCGGTCCTGCCGCTTGTGCCGGGACCATCCTTTGCCCGTCCGCAGGCGGCCCATCAGGACCACGTCCAGCACCGAAACCGGAAAGGTCTTGTTGATGTGCACGTTCTGCGGAACGTAGCCGATCCGGTGGGCGGCCTTCTGCGGCGGCCGGTCGAACACGCGCACCGTGCCGCGGGTGGGTTCGAGCAGCCCCAGCATTAGCTTGAGCAGGGTCGTCTTGCCGCCGCCGTTGGGGCCGATGATCACCAGGAAATCCCCGCGCGGCACCTTCAGCTCAACGTCCTGCAGGACCGGCTGCCCGTTGAAGGAAAACCAAACCCCGTTGGCGTCTATGATGATAGGTTCGGCCATGACCGCCCACCCAATCACGTGAATCGAACCGCACCGGCTATCGCCCGCCGGGTCACGGGAAGGCCGCCTTGAATCTGCGGCCGACCATGCGCAGGTTCTCCGCCCAGTCGCCGGCCAGCGGGTCGACGGCCACCACCTGGCCGCCGATCTCCCGCGCGACCATCTCGGCGTTCTTCGTGGAGAACTGCGGCTGCACGAAAACCACCTTGATCCCATGCTCCCTGGCGTGTCGGATTAATTCCCTTAACCGGGCCGGCTTCGGGTCCTTGCCCTCGATTTCGATGGGGATCTGCTCCAGTCCGTAGGCCCGGGCAAAGTAACCCCAGGAGGGGTGGAACACCATGAACCGCGCGCCCGGGCCGGCGGTGAACATCGATCGCAGCTCGGCGTCAAGCGCATCGATCTCCCCCAGGAATGCGGAGAGGTTTTCTTCATAGCGCGTCCGGTTGGCCGAATCAACCGCCGCCAGCGCATCGGCGATATGCCGCGCTTGGGTCTTCACCAGCGGCGGCGAAAGCCAGATGTGCGGATCCGGCGCCCCCTCGCGGTGGTCATGGGGCGTCTTGGCGGAATCGGAGGCGGGGCCCTTCTCGTCGTGGGAGGCTCGATGGCCCTTGGCGTCGTCGTGGTGGCCGTGCGCGGGGAGAGGCGTCTTTTCGATGCCGGCATCCGTCTTTACGATCCGCAGGCCGCGGTTGGTGGCGGAGATCTTCTGCATCCAGGCCTTTTCAAAATCGATCCCTATCGCGAAATAAACGGCGGCCTTGGCCAGCTCGGCCATCTGCCGGGGCTTGGGTTCATAGGTGTGCGGGTCGGCCCCGGGAGGCACCAGGACGGAAACGTCCACCAGGTCCCCTCCGATTTTCTGCACGAAGTACTGCTGCGGGGTGATGCTGACGAAGGCCTTGACCGGCGCGGCGTGAGCCGGCAGACAGGCAATCCACATTCCGATCGAAATCCCGGCCAGGCAGCCGAACAGGCTCATGGAACGTCTCCTTTCATGGAATACGGCAACTATTTTGCATCAACAATTCCTGCCGCACTATAATGTTTAAGAACCGGATGCCAGTGGCATTGGATAAATAAAAATTAATTATATCATTTTTTAAAATAGGCGACCGATCGAATTGTGCCCGAGGAGCGTACGCCCGATGATCACGGTGTTTCAATGCAAATATGTTGCAATAATTGGTTCAAGTCAAGATATTTCGCCCTGCGGAGGCCGGGGGCGTTGAGGTGCGAAAACGAAGTTACGCCTTGAGAATCTGCATCCCCTCGCGGGCGTCCTTGACCGTGTAGCCGAGGTCCTGGATCTCTTTGCGCAGCCGGTCGGACTCGGCCCAGTTCTTGGCCGCGCGCGCCGCGCGGCGGGCCTCCACCAGCTCCAGAATCCTCGCCGGAATCGCCTGGTCCTTGTCGACCTGATCCAGTTCCAGGCCCAGCACCCGGTCGAAATCCAGGACGGTGGCGAGCTTCCCCGCACTGGGAATGTCGCTCTTGAGCATCTCCTGCACCACCGCCATGGCGCGCGGCATGTTCAGGTCGTCGTTGACGGCCTCCAGGAATTTTTCGCGGAAGACCGGGTGGGGATCGCCGGCGGGCGCTTCGCACGCCCTGGCTATGTCGCGGACCTGGTTGCAGAGGTGCTCCAGACCGTTCTGGGCGGCCTGGATTGACTCGTCGCTGTACTCCATGGGCTTGCGGTAATGGGTCAGGAACGCCGCGAACCGGTAGGCGAGCGGCGGAATCCCGCGCCGGGTCAGCGCATTTTCGAGCGTCAGGAAATTCTCCGCGCTCTTGGCCATCTTCTTGCCGCCCTGGATGTTGAGAAAGGCGCCGTGCATCCAGAAATTGAAGAACTTCCGACCGGTGGCGGCCTCGGACTGGGCGATCTCGTTGGTGTGGTGGATGTCGATGTGGTCGATCCCGCCGCAGTGGATGTCGAGCTGATCGCCCAAAAACTTCATGCTCATGGCCGAGCATTCGAGGTGCCAGCCGGGAAAACCGACCCCCCAGGGGGATTCCCATTCCATTTGACGCCGGGTGCCGGGCGGGGAGAACTTCCACAGGGCGAAGTCGGTCGCGTGGCGCTTTTCGGGGTTTTTCTCCACTCGGGCCCCCTCCTGGAGCGCCTCCAGGTTTTGGCTCGACAGCCTGGCATAATCCGGAAATCTGGCGGTATCGAAATAAATCCCGTCGCTGGTGTTATAGGTGAATCCCTTCTCTTCCAGGATGCGGACGAGTTCGATCTGCTCGGGAATGTTGTCGGTCGCTTTGCACCAGAGGGTGGGTTCCAGGATGTTCAGCTGGGCGATGTCCTGCTGGAAGGCCCGCGTGTAGAACTCGGCGATGTCCCAGGCGGTCTTGCCCTCGCGCCGCGAGCCGCTCTCCATTTTGTCTTCGCCCATGTCGCGGTCGCCGGTCAAATGGCCGACGTCGGTGATGTTCATGACGTGGCGCACCGCGTAGCCGTTGAAGGTCAGCACCCGCTTGAGAACGTCCTCGAAAATGTAGGTGCGCAGGTTGCCGATGTGGGCGAAGTTGTAGACCGTCGGCCCGCAGGTATACAGGCCGACCTTACCGGGCCGTATGGGTTTGAATTCTTCTTTCTGCCGCGTCAGGGTGTTGTAGAGATGCAGGCGCATGGGTCGTCTCCGTCGATGCATATGCCGGATGGTTTAGCACACCCGGACGCGGCGCTCAACCGAAGCGGCGGCGAGATGAAGCGCAACGCCGAAATTGGACTGTTTACGAAGCCATCAGAGTTTGCCCTTTTTCAGGATGGCCACCAGCAGCCAGATGCCCATCAGGGCCGCCGCCAGGAACCCGATGATGCCGATCAGGGAAATGCCGTAGAAGAGCGGCGGCGTCTTGGAGATCACGATCAGGGCCGAGCCCACGATGAGGGCCGCAATGATGATGGCGAAGGAGATGCGGTTGCTGATCTGGTCGTGGGTGGCGAGGACTTTATCGAGCCCGTCGTGCTTCAGCTGCAGGCTGAGTTTCTGCTGCCGCATCAGGCCGGCCAGATCAAGGAGGTCCTTGGGGAACTGATGCAGGAACTTGAGCAACCGCGCCGCCAGGTCGCCCGCGTCCTCGGCCACCCGCTGCGGGTTGAAACGGTCCATCATCACCTGCTCGATGAACGGCGCGGCCTTGGCGATCATGTCGAACTCCGGATCGAGCATCCGGCCGACCGCCTCCACGGTGCTGACCGCCTTGAGCATCAGGAAGATGTCCGGCGGCAGCCGCAGGCGGAACCGGGCGGCGATCTCCAGAAGGTCCTGCAGGAGCTTGCCGACCTCGATCTCCTTGAGCGGCCGGAAGAGGTGGCGGCCCATGAATTCCGACAGCTCGCGCTCCAGCTGCCGGAGATCCGGCGGGCGCTCCCAGCTCGTCAGCTGCAGCAGGGCCTGGGCGGTCCGGGCCTCGTTGCGGCGCACGACGCTGTCCACCAGCTCGACGAAGAGCTCCCGGGTCTGGCGGTCCACCACCCCCACCATTCCGAAGTCCAGCAGGCAGATGACATTGCCGGGCAGCGCGAAGATGTTGCCGGGGTGCGGGTCCGCATGAAAAAAACCGTGGTGGAATACCTGCTTCAAGACGATGTCGGCGCCCCGGGAGCAAAGCAGCCGCAGGTCATAGCCGCCGGCGACCAGCCGGTCGAGGTGCGAAATCTTGACCCCTTCTACGTATTCGGTGGTCAGAACGCAGGCCGTGCTGAACTCCCGAAAGACCGCCGGAATGTAGACGGTCGGATCGTCGAGAAAGCCCTGCGCGATCCGGTCGATGTTGGCGGCCTCGATCCGGAAATCGATCTCCTTCTCCAGCGTGCGGGCGAACTCCTCGACGATCTTGACCGGCCGGTGCAGGGCCAGCTCCTCGACATGCCGCTCGGCCAGGGTCGCCAGATGCAGCATGATCTCAAGGTCCACCTCGATGATCGCGCGGATGCCGGGGCGCTGGATCTTGACGGCCACCTCTTCCCCGTTTTTCAGGCGCGCCCGGTGCACCTGGCCGATGGAAGCCGAGGCCGCCGGCTCGCTGGCGATGAAGTCGAACGTCTCCGAGGAAGGTGCGCCGAATTCGCGCTGAAGGATGGCTTCGGCCTCGGCGAAGGCAAACGGCGGGACGCTGTCCTGGAGCCTGGACAGCTCTGAGGTGAAATCGGACGGAATGAGGTCCGGCCGAGTGGAGAGCACCTGACCGAGCTTGATGTAAGTGGGGCCGAGCTCCTCCAACGCCATGCGCAGGCGCTGAGGCCGGCTGAGGGGCTCCTCGCGCGCCGCCTTCTTTTTCGAAATGAGCTGGAGCCCGACCTCCAGGTACTGGTCGATCTTCAGCGCTTCCACCAGCTCGCCGAATCCGTGTTTCAACAGCACCGCCAGGATATGCCGGTACCGGTTAAGATGGCGGTAGGTCCTGCTGATGACACCGATTTTGCGGATGCTCAGCATGGCGCACCCGGAGCCGAGGCTCCTGTCATTCAGGAGGACGGCTTGGCCCTGGATCGGCTCCTGGCCGGAGCGGCCTTGCCGGTCTTCGGCGTTCTGGCCGCCTTGGCGGTCTTGAGCTCTTTCTTCAGCCCCTGGATCTCCCGCTGCAGCGACTTCAAATCATCGCTGGTCGCGATGTCGGCCTTCCTGAGAACGTCCTTGACCAGGCGATGCACCTGGTTTTCCATTTTCTTCTGGGTCTTTTCGTAGCTCTCCTTCAAATGGCTGAGAAACTGGCTGGCGTCCTTATCGGAGAGCTGCGCCTTCTTGATCATCTCTTTTCCAGCAGCCTCGACTTCGGCCCAGGTTTTGAGGGCCAAGCCGATTCCCGTGGTCATGGCTTTCTTCAACTGGTCGATCATGCTCCATTCTCCTTATCGTGCTATTTCAACTTGCCGAGCACCGCGCTGGCGATGGTGTTTTTCTGGATCTCCTTGGTGCCCTCGTATATCTCGGTGATCTTGGCGTCGCGGTAGAAACGCTCCACCTCATACTCGGTCATGTAGCCGTAGCCGCCCAGCAGCTGAATGGCCTCGTCCGCCACCTCGACCGCCGTGCGCGCGGCGTACATCTTGGCCATGGAGGTGAGCTTGGGATCGATGCGGCCCTGGTCGAAGTTCCACGCGGCCTTGTAGGTCATCAGGCGGGCCAGCTCGATTTTGGTGGCCATGTCGGCCAGCTTGTGCTGGGTCACCTGGAAATCGGCGAGACGGCGGCCGAACTGCTGGCGCTCCTTGACGTAGGCCAGGGCCCGATCGAACGCGCCCTGCGCGATGCCCAGGGCCTGGGCGGCGACCAGGATCCGGCTCTCGTCGAAGAACTCGAGCACCTGATAGAACCCGCGGCCCTCCTTGCCGATCAGGTTGGCGGCGGGCACCCGCACGTCCTTGTAGTTCACTTCGGCCGTGGCCATCATGTGAATGCCCATCTTCTCGCCGACATCGGCGGTGGTCAGCCCCGGCCGGTCGGCCTCCACCAGGATCATGCTGATTCCGCGGTAGCTTGGCTGGGCGCCCACGTCGGTCTGGCACAGGGTGCAGTAGAAGCTGGCCAGCCCGCCGTTGGTGATGAAGGTCTTGGTGCCGTTGATGACCCATTCATTGCCGTGTCGCACGGCGAGCGTGTCCAGCGAGGTGATGTCGGACCCGTGGCCGGGCTCGGTGAAACATCCGCCGGAGAGCATGTTCCCCTCGGCCACCGGCGGCAGGAACCGCTTTTTCAATTCCTCGCTGCCGAACCGCAGCACGCATTCGGATGCGAAACTCGCCAGGATCACGGCGCTGCCGATGCCCGAATCCCGCGCGCAGAATTCCTCGGCGATCAAAATGTTCTCCAGGACCCCGAGCCCCTGACCGGAATAGGTCTCCGGAAAGTGCACCCCCACAAAGCCCAGCTCGGCCGCCTTCTTCCAGATTTTCCTGGGAAACTCGTGCTTGCGGTCCCATTCGAGCGCCAGCTCCTTGTCGAACTCGCCCTTGGCAAAATCTCGGGCGGCTTTCTGGATCTCCTTCTGCGGCCTGGTGAGTTCAAAATCCATCGTTGCCCCCTTTTCTCCTTAATGCGCACGGATTCAGCCGGTTTTCCACAAGTTGCGTAGCATAGTGTTACAGCCAATTCAAGGCATTTGCGTCGTCGGCCGCAAAGCCCGCAACCCCTACCGGCAGCCGCTTTGAATCCATCTTGACTGTCGCAAGAAACTGGCCTAAAGATATCGAGTCTCCGAAGGCGCCGGCATGGCGCCGCGGGCGGAGCAGCCCACAGAAAGGAAGCTCGCATCGTCATGGCGTTCTCAATCGCCCTGGCCGGCAAAGGCGGCACCGGAAAAACCACTTTGGCCGGTCTCTTGATCAAATACCTCATGGCGCGCGGCAAGACGCCGGTGCTGGCGGTCGATGCCGACAGCAACTCCAACTTGAACGAAGTCCTGGGCGTGTCCGTGGAGTGCACCCTCGGAACCGCCCGCGAAGACATGAAAAAAGGCAATGTTCCCAGCGGCATGACGAAGGACGTCTTCATGTCCATGAGGCTTGAGCAGGCCGTCGTGGAATCCAAATGCTACGATTTGGTCGTCATGGGTCGACCCGAGGGCGCCGGCTGCTACTGCGCCGCCAACTCTCTGCTGACGGGGTTTCTGGAAAAGCTGGTGGACAACTACCCGTACATCGTCATGGACAACGAAGCCGGCATGGAGCACATCAGCCGGCTCACCACCAAGAACGTCGACGTTCTGCTGCTGGTCTCCGATCCATCGCGGCGCGGGCTCCAGGCGGCGCTGCGCATCGACGAACTGGCCCGGGAGCTGAACATCGGCGTGGGCAAAAGCTATCTGGTCATCAACCAGGCCAAGGCAGCGCCGTCTGCTGCAGTTCTAAAATGGGTCGCTGATGCCGGCGTGGAGCTCGCCGGCACCGTGCCGGCCGACGAAACGGTCTACGACTTCGACTCCCAGGGCCGCCCGACCATCCAGATGCCGGAAACCAGCCCCAGCGTTCAGGCGGCGTTTTCGATCTTCGACCGGATCGTGCCTTGATCGGAGCACCCTTCCCGCCCGTCGGCGGCCGGACCGCAGGGCCAACGTCTCATTCAAGGATGAACGCCTATGAAGCGAACCGGTTTTCTCTTCGATGAACGCTATTTGCTCCATAAGACCGGCCCCTATCATCCCGAGGTCCCCGAGCGGCTCACCGCCATACTCGAAGGCATCACCCAAGGCGGCCTGATCGACAAGCTGGTGCCGATCCCGGCGGTGCCGGCCGACCTGCTGTGGATCACCAGCGTCCATACCGCCGAGTACGTCAAACGTTTCGATGCCGCCTGCCGCTCCGGCAAGCAGATGTTCGACTCGCCCGATAACCAGATGTGCGCTCAAACGTATGAAACCGCCCTGTTGGCGGTCGGCGGAATTCTGGAGGCGTGCCGCCAGGTCATGGAAGGTCGGCTGGACAACGCGTTCTGCGCCGTGCGTCCTCCCGGCCATCACGCCGAAGTCAGCCGCGCGATGGGCTTTTGCTATTTCAACAACGTCGCCATCGCCGCGCGCTACCTCCAGAAGCAATTCGGCCTTGCGCGGGTGGGCATCGTCGATTTCGATGTGCACCATGGCAACGGCACCCAGCACATCTTTGAGGACGACCCGACGGTCTACTACTACAGCATCCATCAGCACCCGTCCTTCGCCTATCCCGGCACCGGGCGCGAATTTGAGTACGGACGGGGCGACGGGTACGGATATACGAAGAATTCGCCGGTCCTGCCGGGGCAGGGCGACGAGGACTACCAGCGTCTGCTGGAGCGGGACCTGTTCCCGGCTTTTGCGGAGTTCAGGCCCGAAGCCATCATCGTTTCGGCCGGCTTCGACGGCCACCGCGACGACGACATGTCCGACACCAAGCTCTCCACCGAATTCTACACCCGGATGATGCAACAGATCCTGCATATCGCCAATACCCATTCCTCGGGCCGCTTGGTGTCCGTGCTGGAGGGCGGCTATTGCCTGCAGCGGCTGCCGGAGCTCGCACGCCACCATGTGGAAACCCTTTTAAACGGCTGAAGGGGTTAACCTTTTCCCATAGAACAGGGGGAGACTATGTTTGTCAGCAGATCGATGACCCGTCGGGTCGTCACCATCGGTCCGGATGCATCCATTTTCGAAGCCCAGGACCTGATGGTCCAGAACCGGGTTCGGCACATTCCGGTGGTCGAGGAGGGCGACAAGCTGGTCGGCATTGTGAGCGACCGGGATTTGCGCAGCGCCCTGCCCTTTCGGTATTTTCGCGAAGGCCTCGATCCGGGTGAGAAGGCCAAGCTCCAGGGCCTGTGCGTCAAGGACATCATGACGCGCAAGGTGTTCACCATTTCACCCGGCTACACGATTCAGGACGCGCTGCTGATGATCCAGAACTCCAAGGTGGGCGCGCTGCCGGTGGTGGACGAAGACGGCCGCCTCAAGGGAATCCTCTCCGTGCGGGACCTGTTGCGCGCGTTCATCAACGTCCTGGGAATCGGCCAGCCCGGGACGCTGCTGTGCATCCTGGTCGAGGAAAAGGTCGGACAGCTGAAAAAGATCGTCGATGCGATCACCGAGATGGGGGTTTCCTTCGGCAGCGTCCTGGTGGCGCGCTACTGGGAGGAGGACAAGCGCGCGGTCTTCCCCTACCTGCTCACCCAGAACGTGGCCCACGTCAAAAAGAGACTCAAAGAATTGGGCTACACCCTGCTGGATCCCATGCAGTGGTATCTGGACCAGCTTCCGCAGGCAGATGAGCCGCCGGAAAAACCGAAAACCTGACCGCCGCTCATGCCCAGCCCCTACGCGGAGTTGTTCATTTATCAGCTGGAGGGCCGGCCGGAAGCCCCTATCGCCATCGAAACCGACGCGTATCTCGGGCACTGGCAGGAGGAAGGCTCGGCCTTTTTGTTTTTCTCGTCCCCGATGCCGTCCGTGGTGCAGGACATTCTCCGCGGGCAGCCTCATCTGCGCCTGATTGACAGCACCCACATGGCGTACGATCAATGGCAGGGGGCATTCTCCGGGGTTGAGCGCATCGGCCGCTTTCAGATCATCGCCCCCTGGCTCGCCGCTTCGGCCGAAACGAGGGAAGCCGACCCGATTCAGATCCTGCTCGACCCGGGGCTGGTCTTCGGAGCCGGCACCCATCCCACCACCCGTGATTGCCTGGAGGCGCTGGAGCTGGCGGCGGACGGCGGACGCCCGAAGGATGTCCTGGACCTCGGGACGGGCACGGGCATCCTAGCGCTGGCGGCCGCCCGGGGGCTGCGCGCCCGGGTGCTGGCGATCGACCTGAACTTTCTGGCCGCCCGGACCGCCGCCCGCAACGTCCGTCTCAACGGGCTCGGCGACCGGATCCTGGTGGCCCAGGCGCGCGCCGAAGACGCCATCGGCGGCAGGGCGGACCTCGTCGCCGCGAACCTTCACGGCGAAGCAATGCTGCGCATGACGGAAACCCCTGGCTTCCGGCGAAAACGACGGTTCATTCTTTCCGGCCTGATGCGCAGCGACGCCAAGGAAGTCCGGCGCCGTTTGGGCGTTCTGGGCATCATCATCCACAAAGAGTGGGTGCGGGACGGCATCTGGCACACCTACTACGCCGAAAATCCTGCCGCCCCTGAACTCTCAACCCCTTGATCCCTTTTGATGTTATGGATTCACTCATCGCACGCGCGATCAACGACCTGACTGCCGCCCGCCGGGCGGTGGCATTGACCGGCGCGGGCATCTCCATCGACAGCGGCATCCCGCCGTTCCGCGGCGCGGGAGGGCTCTGGGAGCGGTTCGACCCCATGGAGATCGCCCACATCGACGCCTTCATGCGCGATCCGGCCTTGGTCTGGAAAGTGCTGGTGAAGGACCTGAAGGACGTCATCGACGCCGCCCGGCCCAACGACGGGCACCGCGGCCTCGCCCGCCTGGAGCAGCTCGGCATTCTCACCTCGGTCATCACCCAGAACATCGACGGGCTGCACCAGGCGGCCGGCAACACGGACGTGATCGAGTTCCACGGCACGTTCGCCTGGCAGCGCTGCATCCTGTGCGACCGGCGCATCGAAACCAGCAAGGTCGATGCCAGCCGCCTGCCGCCGCGCTGCGCCTGCAGCGGCATTTTGAGGCCGGATGCGGTTTTCTTCGGGGAGATGATCCCGCCGGCCGCGCTGTGGCGCTCGCAGGAGGCCGCCTCGGATTGCGACCTCATGCTGGTCGTGGGGACCTCGGCCGTGGTCCAGCCAGCCGCCAGCATGCCCGTTATCGCGAAGGAGTCCGGGGCCGTCGTCATCGAGATCAACCCGGAGCCGACCGACCTGACCGGCCGGGTCAGCGATTATCTGATTCCAGGCAAGGCCGCCGATGTCATGAACCGGATCGTCGCCGGGCTGGAAGCGAAGCGGTGAGCGCCGCCCCCTGGGTCCGCTGCGTCACCCTGCCGGCGCCGACGCTTCGGAACAATACCGCCGACGCCGACCGACTCATTGCCGGGTTGGCTCAGGCGCTTCCGGCGCCCGCCGGCGCGATCGACCTTGATCTTGATCTGCTCCGGCAGCTGCCGGAGCTGTTGCGCCGCTGGGATTACCGGTTGCGCTGCACCCTCTTCCGCGAGCGCGACCGCTGGACCCTGACCGGAGTCTCCGGCGCCGATGAATCCCGGCCCGCGGCCGGCCTCGCCGTGGACCTCGGCACGACGCGCGTCGTCCTGAGGCTGATCGATCTGACGGGCGGCGGTCCGCTCGCCGAACATGCCTTCGACAATCCCCAGGCCGCCGTCGGGCCGGACGTCCTCACCCGCATCCACCATGCCGAGAGTCCCGAAGGCCTGCGCCATCTGAACACCCTGATCATCGACGGCCTGAACCACGCCATTGGCGCCGTCTGCCGCGCGGCCGGCCTTCAGCCGCCGGATGTCTGCGCCCTCAGCGTCGCGGGCAACACCTGCATGACCCATCTTTTCATGGGCCTGGTGCCGCGCTGGATCATTCGCGAACCCTACATCCCGGTCGTCAACCGCCCCGGCGCTCTCAGGGCGGCGGATCTCGGCATCGCGGCGGGCCCCTTCGCGCGCGTACGGGTTTTTCCCAACATCGGCAGCTACTTCGGCGGCGATCTCATCGCCGGCATCCTCTTCTCGGGGCTTCACCGCAGCAGCGCCACAGCGATACTCGTGGACGTCGGCACCAACGCCGAGGTGGTCCTGGGAAACCGCGACTGGCTCATCGGCTGCGCCGGGGCGGCCGGACCGGCGCTGGAAAGCGGGGTGACCCGGATGGGCATGCTGGCCGGCCCCGGGGTGGTGGACCGGGTGGCGATCGACCCGGCGACCGGCAGGTTCGATGTTCACACGATCGAAGAGAAGCCCCCCAAGGGGATCTGCGGCTCCGGGGTCATCGACCTGGCGGCCCAGCTGTTCCTGAGCGGCAGGATCGACATCCGCGGCAAGCTGGTCGCTGCGGCCTGCGGCGAGCGCTTGAAGGTCGTCGACGGCCTCCGGCATCTCGTCGTCGTCCCGGCCGAAAAGTCCGCCACCGGCGCAGACCTCACGATCAGCCAGGCGGACCTCGACAGCCTGGTCCGCTCCAAGGCCGCCATGTACACCATTCTCGAAACCCTCGCCATGACCGTCGGTGTCGGCCTCGGCGAGCTGAGCCGCTTTTATGTGGCCGGCACCTTCGGCTGCTTCATCAACCCGCGCTCGGCCATCGCCATCGGCATGCTGCCGGACCTGCCGCTTGAGCGCTACGTCCCCATCGGCAACAGCTCGCTGGAGGGCGCGGCCCTGGCCCTGACCTCGGCCGACGCGGCCGAGGAGATCGACCGTATCCGCGACCGCATCACCTACCTCGAGCTCAACGTCAACCAGGATTTCATGAACCGCTTCAGCGCCGCCAAGTTCCTGCCTCACACGGACGCCGGGCGGTTTCCATCGGTGACGGTGAGATGATGCCCCTTGCCGTTACGGTCGCCAGTTTTCTGTATCCGAGCTTTATGCGATGTCGTGCAACTTCAGCAAAGTTTGACTGATGGACGGAGCACCCTATCCGAATCTCCGCTTCACATAGTCGTCCAAGCTCAGAAAATAGGCCAGGGAGTTTAATGCTAGGGGAAGACACATGATGCTTTTTGCGAGAGTTAGTCGCATGACCGAAAAAAACACCTTGCGGCGAGCTTTGTCAAAAGAAAACAGGTAATCTTTTATCACTCGAAGGGTCCATAAAAACAACGCGGTTCGAAAGTTCTTAATATCCATATATTTTTTCAAAATGGAATCAGGACCGATCAGCCTTAAATCAATCTGGCTTATAAATGATCGATATCGCGATAAAAAATGATCACATCCATGAACTTTTTTTATTAGTTGAAAGTAGTTACTTTCGAGCTCCGCTTTCGTCATCAAAAGAGGGACGACATTTGTTTCTCGTTCCTGGTCGCCGAATTCTGAACCGGGCACCAGGCGTCCTTCTTTCTCCAGCCGTTTCCAAAGCTTTGTGTTTTTTGCAGCGACCAGCATCCCTATCATCGGAACCATTATGCCGGCCTCTGACAGAAATCGTTCCTGCTGTCCAAATATCTCCAGATCGTCGGTGTCAAACCCAACCACCATGCCGCTGTAAACCATTATTCCGTGGGCCTGTATTTTTCGGACGGCTTCTTTTAAATCAAGCCGTAAATTGATCTTCTTGTTTGCAATCTCCAAGCTCTCTTTTTTAGGGGATTCGATTCCGATAAAAAGTGCGACAAATCCCGCGTCTCTCAAAAGGCAAAGCAATTCATAATCTTCAGCCACGCTCACGGTTACCTGAGTAAAAAAAGCGATGGGCTTTTTCAGACTTCGATTCAGCTCAATCAGGTGTTTGACAATATCCTTGGCGTATTTCTTATTTCCAATAAAATTGTCGTCGGCCAGAAAAATCTCTATGGCACCGTGATCCGCAAACCATTTGATCTCCTGCATCACCTGGTCGACTTTTTTATAGCGACACCTGTGCCCAAACAAAACGGTTACATCGCAAAACTCACAGTCATTGGGACATCCTCTAGAGCACTGGACGATTCCGGCCAAATAGCGATCAATTGGCAATAAATCCCATCTGGGTTGAGGTGAGCTTTTAAGATCAATGGAGTTCCCCTCTGAATAGCAGCGTTCAAATTTCTCCTGCTCCCAATCCGCTAAAAATTCAGGCCAGATTTTTTCCGCCTCTCCCTTTATCACCACATCGAAATGCGCCAAGCATTGTTCCAGATGGGAGGAACAATAAACGCCGCCTCCCACGGTTAAGACCCCTCTTTTGCGGAATTCCGAGGCGATCTCAAACATACGCTGGGCATGCACGGTGTAGCCGGTAATACCGATAAGGTCGCATTCTATTGCAAAATCAATCGAATCGATGTTCTCATCGATGATCACGACTTCATAGCCACTCGGCGTAAGCGCTGCCACGGTCGCCGGGGAAATGGGCGGAAAATTTCCATCTTTGTGCATGAGGTCTATAAACTTTTGCAGGGTCCAGAAGTTTTCCGGCGTTCTCGGTTGTATCAATATAATTTTCTTTGTCACGGATGGCCGAACCTTCTTTGTGTATCCTGTTGTTGCAGAAGACCTGATTATGCCTCGCTAAAACATCAAGCTGCATGATAATCAGCGGCCAACCCGACTCAGGGTTAAACAGGACCATCTTATTGAATGGAGCAAGATCCACCAAAACCGGCAACTAGCCATCTCAACTTGTATGATTTTCTTGTTTTGTCGATGGTGCCTGCTTGCTGCTTTTAGAGCCTTTTGCTTTTTTAGGCACAGGTTTAGCCTGAGCAGATTTTTCCTGCTGCAGTGCATTTTCCCATTGACGCCGTTTCTGAATTCTCTCTTGGAACTCTATTGATGTTTGAGCCTCTTCACCGTTTTCCCACCGAATCACCATGTCCTCTTTCGATATGGAGATTACCGAAAACAGACCCTTTTCATTTTCGTAGTTTTCACCGACTACGAATTCAAATTCATTTTCAGAATTCATATGCCCTCCTTGATCACAGTGGCCAGATCGAAATTTCAAGCTCAAGCCTGTTAAAAAGATAGAAGCCTGTTAGAATGGCTCTTAAATAAGGGGGGAGTCAACTGGGTCCCTGCACCGTTCAAGCATAGTTGGCATTCTTGGCGCATGAGATCCTCTTGGCCGCTTTAGCCAGTTGATTGTTATCCGTGTACCGAATTTACTAAATAGTGTCCATCCACGGCAATAACTATCTG
>Ga0209594_1000991_pt1 | contig 14968 bp, 14 predicted proteins | sample AshMeaCrysSpring_FD_184126 | JGI IMG/M metagenome (GOLD analysis project Ga0209594, IMG submission 184126) | Groundwater microbial communities from Big Spring, Nevada to study Microbial Dark Matter (Phase II) - Ash Meadows Crystal Spring... | ecosystem: Environmental > Aquatic > Deep subsurface...
GCGCGCTTCGTGGCAGCCTCGAACGTGTCGTCGGGAACCGAGATGGCCGTCTTCACACCCCGGAGTATAACCCGGTACTACCGAGCGGGGGTCGGACCGACAGCTTGCAGAGACGCTTTGTGTACGTCGGACCACCCCGTGAGACCGCGCCCGCCCGGCTTGCAGGCGCGCTCACCTGTAGCCGCGGGTCGGGCTGTTGCGATCCTGCCGAGTTGAGGGCGTTCGTGGAACGTCTTCAGAGGGGCTGAAGACCCGCGTCACTTCGCCCAGTAGGGGCTACGGCGTCGGTCATGGTGGTTTGCCTGGCAAGGTCGCCCTACCGCTGGCCTCGAGCCTGGCTACAGCTGGAGATGGGCCCGAAGGGCGTCGTCGAGTCGTTCCATGACGTGGGGTGGGACGCGCCCGATGACCGCGCCCAATCGATGTACCGACACCGAACGGATCTGTTCGCAGTGTGCTTTGGAGTCCACCCGTAGGCCGGTCTCGTCGGCAGTCAGCAGGGCCTGGAACGGGAAGACACGAGTGACGTTGCTGGTGATCGGGACGACGGTCACGACACCGCGGCGCAGCCGGGCTGCGGTGGCATTGGCACGGTCGTTGCTGACCAGGAGTGCGGGGCGCCGCTTGCCGGCTTCACTTCCCTGTGTCGGGTCGAGATCGGTCAACCGGATCTCACCGCGCAGCATCGACAAGCCCGTCCGCAAGACTGGTTTCCCACGCGGCGGCATCGCCTGAGGCCTCCCACTCGTCCCATGCGGCCGCGTACGCGTCATCTAGGGCAGGGTCACCCAACATTCGGATGGCGCGCTGGATGGCCGCAGAGCGTGACGTGAGCCCCACCGCGTCGGCGTAGCGGTCGAGGATGGCGACATCCTCTTCGGGCAGGCTGATACTCAGCTTCATGGAGCGATCCTACTCTAGTAGGACCAATGATACTACCGAGGAGCGCCTCGGCTGCGGCCGCTACTGATCGTCCTGTGGGTGCGTCACAGCGCCGTGTAGCGTGCGGCCACGGCCGTCCCGCAGCGCTGCGTGTCGGGTGCGTTCCGCCAAGGACTCGGGGAACGGGTCACTCCGCCCACGCGGGTGGGTTTGTGATCTTCACCTGTGTGAATGGTGGGCCGGTGAGGGCCGGTGTGGCTGGCGGGTCATGCGGCTTCGTCGCCGTTGGCGCGGTGGAGGATCGGCACGGCCCGCATGACGACGGTCGTCCTGGTCACCGGATGGTGGTCGGCGATGAGCTCGACGCTGGCCTGGGCCTGCAGCGCGGGGCGGAGGTGGGCGACGTCGTCGAGCTCGGCCTCCAACTCGGCCACGTCCACAGCGGGGCTGTCGCCCACCGGGGGTGGTTGGTCCCACCACGGCCCGGCCTCGGCCAGTCGCAATGGCGAGCGGGTGGCCAGGTCCGCGGCGACGGTCAGCAGCGCCGGCTCGACGAGCGCGGGTGCCCAGCCGCGGATGAGCGCCAGCTGGACGACTGCGGCCAGATGCCACTCACCCCAGCGTCCGTGTCGCCTGCCTCGGCCCGTCGAGTGTGGCCCTGTCGCTGGGAATGGTCTACCGCGGGAGCGGCGGGGGGTCTAGTGTCCGCGCAACTGCTGTGGGAGGGAGTCCCCGGGATGGCGTTGCTCAAGGTTGGTGCAGTGGCCGGTGCTGCCGCGCTGGTACTCGCAGGCGTGCCGGCGGTGGCGGTCGCGGGCCCGGCGTCGTGTGACACCCGGACGAACAACACGATCGAGAAGCTCCTGGAGTGCGTGACCGTGGAGGGGGTGCGTGAGCATCAGGCGGCGTTCCAGGCGATCGCCGACGCCAACAACGGGACGCGGGTATCGGGCTCGCCGGGCTACGACGCCTCGAAGGACTATGTGGTGCAGCGGCTGACCGCGGCCGGGTACGACGTGTCGGTCCAGCCCTTCCAGTTCCAGACCTTCATCACGCTGAGCCCCACTGTTCTCGAGCAGGTCGCACCGCTACCCGCCGGACCGGTGGACACCAACATCCTCTCCTACTCCGGCAGCGGCGACGTGACCGCAGCGGTGAGTACCACCAACGCGATCACCGGCTGCAACGCAGCCGACTTCGCCGGGTTCCCGGCCGGGAACATCGCGCTCATCAGCCGGGGGGCGTGCACGTTCGCGATCAAGGCGACCAACGCCTACAACGCCGGCGCAGCCGGAGTGATCATCTACAACAACCAGCCGGGGGTCCTCAACGGCACCCTGGGCAACGGGTTCACCCTGGACATCCCGGTCACCTCCGTGACGCAGGCGGTGGGTCAGCAGCTGGCCGCGACACCCGGGCTGGTGATGCGGCTGAAGACCGACACGTTCCGGGGACTGGCGACCACGTACAACGTGCTGGCCGAGTCCCGTCGGGGTGACCCGACCAACGTGATCATGGCCGGTGCCCACCTGGACTCGGTCAACGCGGGGCCCGGGCTCCAGGACAACGGTTCGGGCAGCGCCGCGCTGATCGAGGTGGCCGAGCAGATGGCAAAGGTCAGCCCGCGCAACAAGGTGCGGTTCGCCTGGTGGGGCGCGGAGGAGTCCGGGCTGGTCGGCTCGACCTACTACGTCGACAACCTCGCGCAGGCCGAGGAGGACGCGATCACGCTCTACCTGAACTTCGACATGATCGGCTCGCCCAACCACGTGTTCTTCATCTACGACGGTGACGACTCCGACGCCGTGGGTGCCCCGGCGGGCCCGGCCGGTTCGGCGCAGATCGAGAAGACGTTCGAGTCCTACTTCAACAAGGTCGGCCAGCCGTTCAAGGGCACCGACTTCTCCGGGCGCTCGGACTACGGCCCGTTCATCGCTGCCGGCATCCCCGCCGGTGGGCTGTTCACCGGCGCCGAGGGCATCAAGACCACGCAGGAGGCCGTGATCTGGGGCGGCACCGCGGGCCAGCAGTACGACCCCTGTTACCACCTGGCCTGCGACACGTTCGACAACATCAACCTGACCGCCCTGGACGTGAACTCCGATGCCGTGGCCTACGCGGTGCTTCAGTACGCCATGAACACCCAGGACATCAACGGCGTACGCGGTAAGGGGAACTTCAAGCCCGACTCGCATGACCACACCGAAGAACTCAGCGCTGCCTGACACGAAGGACGCAGTGGGTGGACTGGCGACTGACCACCGTCCACCTCTGCCTGACTGCCGCGCGGATCAAGCACGAGCGGATGGTCGATGCCGGTCGGCGACCGCTCACCCACGCTCCCTCGGCTGAGATTCGGCCCGTCTGCGGGCTGTGCGCACCCGCCCTGGTTGTTGCGATCCTGATGGCCGCGTCGGCCTGCTCGTCCAGCGACGCTGACAGCCAGGCCGCCGTCGACGCCGCCAGTGACGCTGCGAGCGCCGTCGTCGAGGACGACGCAGCCGCCTTCAACGCCCAGGACGTGGTGGGTGTGATGGCGACGATGTCGCCGGCGATGGACCGAGTGCTTGCCGCCCTCGTCGAGTGCGAGCACCAAGGCGGTCTTCGAGCAGAGCGACGCGACGTTGTCGATCGACTCCGAGGCTGACCCCCGCACCGGGGCACGCGCGTACGAGGTGATGGATGCCTCCGGTGAGGTACGGGACTCCGGTGCCGTCACCTTCGTGTTCGCCCACGATGGCCTGCTGAACGGTGCCACGCTTCCTCGCGAAGTGGGTGCCGACTTCGGCGTGGACTTCTCCGCCTGCACGCCTGCCGAGTAGGCGTCCCCCGCGCGATCGCCTCGCCAGGCTCGCTTCCCCAGCGCCTCCGCCCCCGGCCCAGGCCACGGACAACGACCGCCGCGGCCAGCACCGAGGGCGCCACCCGGCCCGCGGCATGACAGCGAGTTCCACCGCTGGCAGCGCAACCCAGCGAGCCAGCGCCAGCGCCACACCGTGGCTGATAGCCGGTGGTGGCGTCGTGGAGTTCGACGGTGAGGGCGAGGTCGGTGAGGGCGGGGCCGCACCGGTAGGCGGCGGGGGCGGGGACGAGGCAGCCGACGGGGGTATCGGTGTCGGGGAAGACGACGAACTTGCGGTGGTAGACGCCGATGTCTCCGGTGCGCCCGACCCAGGGCTCGTCGGCGAGGCTGCCGCGCAGGGTGCCCAACCCGTACCAGGCGTCGTCCTCCCGGGCGGGTTGGTCATCTGCTCGGCCAGGTCGGAGTCGATGACGTGGCCGCCGCAGAGCAGTGGCCCCAGCGGGCGAGGGTGGGGGGCTTCGGCGGGGAGACCCCCCACCCGACCCCACCCGGCGCCGAGCCTGCTGTCCCGATACCGGGCTTCACCTGTGAGGCGGTGCAGTGCGCTCCACCGGGCCATCTCGGGCCGTCTGACCGGGCCGGGGACGGGCGATGCATGCTCGCAGTGCGTCGCCTAGGCCCTCACTCCCAGCGGTAGGCCAGCCATGCGATCGTGCCGCTGACGGCGGCAACGGCCACGGTCACCAGCGACTCGCGGATCAGCCACTCCCCGGTCAGCCAGGGCTCCTGCAGCAGGCGCACGATCGGGGTGAGCGGCAGCCAGTCGCCGACGGTGCGTAGGCCGTCGGGCAGCACCTCCGGGGGCGGGCCAGATCCGGAGAGGAACAGCACCACGAACCACAGCAGCAGGCCAACGGCCTGGGCGGAGCGTGCGGTCGGCAGCAGCGTCCCCAGCATCACCCCGAGCATGACGATCGCGACCGCGCCCAGGGCGAACGCGGCTGCGAACAGGGCGACGTCGGCGGGTGAGGACGCGCCGGCGAACAGCAGGGCGGCACCGAGCAGCAGCGCCGCCCCCACCGTTGCGATGACCAGCGCCACCACGGTCTGCGCGGCCAGCACCGTGCCACGAGGGACTCCGGAGGCCTGGAAGCGGCGCAGCACGCCGGTCTCGCGGTACTCCACCATGTGTGCGGGCAGCGCGATGAAGGCGAAACCGGCCACCGCGAGGGCCACGTAGGCGGGGGTGTACCAGTCGGCGGCGTCGAACCCGCGGTACACGACGAAGTCGCCGGCCCCGCCGGCCCCGCCGGCCCCGCCGGCCGCGTCGGCGCCGAAGACGCCGTTGAGGATGTAGAGCACCATCAGCGGCAGCGCCAGTGTGAAGATCACCGTGATTGGCTCGCGCAGGAACAGCGCGAGCTCGGTCCGGGTCATCGTGCCCAGCCCGCGCATCAGTCCTCCCTCGACACGAGGCGGAGGTAGACGTCCTCCAGCGACGGCCGGTGCACGGCCAGGTCGTCAGGCACCACGCCGTGCTCGACGAGCGTCTTGCCCACGGGGGCCACGACCGCCGGCTCCCCGTGGACGACGACCAGCGCGCCGTCGCGCTCGACCCGGTGGACGCCGGGCAGGGCGCGCAGCGCGGCTACCACGTCGACCGGCTCGGGGGAGGCGGTGAAGGTGACCGAGACGCCGTCGGTATGCGCCGCTACCAGCTCGGCCGGCGTTCCGGCGGCCACGATGGTGCCGTGGTCGACGACCACGAGCCGGTCGCACAGCCGCATCGCCTCGTCCATGAAGTGCGTGACCAGGACGACGGTGGTGCCGCCGGTGCGGATCTGCTCGACGAGGTCCCAGGTGGCCCGTCGCGCCGCCGGGTCCAGCCCGGTCGTCATCTCGTCGAGGAACACCACGCGAGGGTCGTTGACGAGCGCGAGGGCGACGAGCAGTCGCTGCCGCTGCCCGCCCGAGAGGCTGCCGAACGAGGCCTTGGCCTTCTCGGCCAGCCCCCACTGCTCCATGACCTTCCGCCAGGGGGGACCCTCGGGGTGGAAGGAGGAGAAGAGGGCCAACGCCTCGGCCACCCTCATCCGGTGAGGCAGGGAGGACTCCTGCAGCTGCGAGCCGATGCGGGTGCGCAGCGCGCGTGCCTGGGTATGCGGGTCGAGGCCGAGCACCGTCACTCGGCCGGCGTCACGGTGGCGGAGCCCCTGCACACACTCCACGGTCGTGGTCTTCCCCGCGCCGTTGGGACCGAGCAGGCCGAAGATCTCCCCGTCGCGGACCTCGAAGGAGACGTCGGCGACGGCGTGGAGGTCCCCGTAGCTCTTCGCCAGGCCCTCCACGGTGATAACGGGAGCCATGTCAGCGCACTGCCTGGCTGGCCTCGCGGTACGAGGCGATGGTGACGCGCAGCAGCGCAGTGGCCCAGACATCGGCGCGGGGGCCGACGTGGTCTGACGCCCGACCACCCGCGACAAGGATCCGTCGTGTCACTGGCGCCTCCTCGTCGTGGACGCTTCCCGTCGAAGCGCGCCCGACGTTCCCAGACTAGGCGAGCGACGCGGCCTGGACTCCCGGCTGACCGCGCTGACCGCCGACGCCTACAACGACCTGGCCGACGCCGCCGGGCTGACCGTCCTGCGCTACGACACCGACGTCGACCTCATCTCCGCGATGACCGGTCAGGCCTGCGAGTCAGCCCGCACATCAGCAGGGCCGAATCACCGTGCAGGCGCTGATCCACGCACGTGCCAGGGCCGGCCGTCCTGAGTCGTGCGGGGTGTCGCGATGATGATCGTGCTGGTCGCCGCGTGACCGGGAGTGAGCGGGTGCAGATGAGCTCGGCCAGCCGATGGCGCGAGCGGGTGCCGGGGACAGCATCGATGCTGCTGGCGATGGTTGCCGGGGTCGGGCCGGTGCGTGACACCCAGGGCGAACTGGGAGCGGTGCTCTTCCTGGTCGGGGCCGGGCTCGGCATGGTGAACGTGGGCTTCATCCCCTGCGACCCCAGACCCGCGACGGCCGCTTCGGCACCCGCTGGCAGGCTCTGTCGCTGCTGGTCGAGATCCTCACCCTCGCCTCCGGGCCGGTCATCCAAGCCGGCGTTCTCACCGACGCCAACGGGCTGCTCCAACGCGCCGGCATGTGGCCGGCCCTGCTGTGGATGACTGCGGTGTCTCTGCAGCTGCTCACCTTCTGCCGACACGCGCCCACAGCTGCAAGCGACAGCGTCTGACCCGAACCACCGCGGCCCTCAGCCCATCCGTGCGGGCTTCCGCGACACCGTGGTTCGCGACCGTCGCGCAGCGCGGCGAGTGACTCGGTCCAGGTCGACGACGACCCGGTACCCGTAGGTCCCGCGCAGCCTGCGGCTCGGCACGCAGAGGCGGCCACGGTTCGCCTGCCGTCGCCGCCCGGCGCACGCCGGACCCGGGTCAGCGCCTGCCGGTGGTCCGGCGTCGCAGGCCCAACTGCTTCCTCAGCCGAGAGAGCCGGCCGTGGTGACGAGCGCGCGCAGGAAGGGCTTGGGTGGCAGGGCGCGGACCACGTCGAGCACATCCCGAGGGCCGGCGTCACCGTCAAGGAACCGCAGGATCGCCTCGACGGGGGCGCCGGAGAACAGCGACAGGAACGCCGGCTCCAGGTCGGCCCGTTCCCGGGCGAGCGCCTTCAGCCAGATCCGGTCCAAGGCGCGCTGCCACCGCGGGTCGGGCGGGACTGCGAAGGGGTGCCCGTAGAGATCCAAGGAGCGTCGGATGGCCGCCGTGTCGGCGAGAATCCGGGTCACGGCGTACCCCGTCGAGGGACGCACCCGGCCGCCGCGCGCCCCGATCGCCAGCACGCGGTGACCACGCCGACGCGGCGGTGCCGGCACCACGAGGGGTGTCACGCCTCGTTCTTCGGCCTCCACATGCCATCCCGCGTCGCCGACGACGCGGGGGATCGCCGGGCCCGGGTCCGGCAGCGCCGTCCCTACGCCCATCCGCACCGCCATGACCATCGCCGACCGGGGCGAGATCGGCAGGACGTAGGTGAAACCCAGGTCCGGCCCGTCGTCGGCGGAGAAGTCCAGCAGCGTGGCCGCGGTGGTGTGTACCGAGTCCCGCTCGGTGCGCACCCAGGCACCCCGGAATGCCTGGGTCAGAGCGACCCCGCCGCGGTGCCGGGGCGGAGACGGCGAGGGCGGCCGGCCGTCGTAGGCCCAGCGGACGCTGACCCAGCGTCCGTCCAGGTCGATGCCGGCCGCCTCGCGTCCGTCACTGACGGCACGGACCACAGCCGGCACCACCGTCACTCGGGGGTCGGTCGCGATCCGGGTGAGGAGGTCGGCGCGGGCCCGGCCCCAGTCGATGGCCCGGTACTGCCAGCCGTCGAGCTGCACGACCCGTGCTCGCCCGTCGTGCCCCACGACGACCAGGGAGTCCCAGGTACCGATGGTCCATCGGTCCAGTGGCCCAGGCCCTGACGCCCAGAACGCGAAGGTCACTGGTCCGTCGTCCACCGGTCGGGGGTCGGCGACGAGGACGCGCGGCCGGTCCCGCCCGGGGGCGCCGTCCAGCAGCGCGCGGGTCAGCATCACCCCTGACAACCCCGCGCCCAGCACGGCGTGGTCGAAGTCGGGCACGTCGGGCAGTCTCCTGCCGAGCCCACGCACCGTCCACGACGGGGACGTGAACACTCCCGGCTGCGACGCGAACGCGTCCTGCGCTAGCAGCGCGGACAGGTCAGGTAGGTCACTCTGACCAGGAGGTGATGCGCCGCAGCAGGGACCGGCTCTTGCGGCGCACGCGCCGCATGCGTCGCAACACCCCGTCCAGGGTCTCCACCGCCTCGAGGATGTGGGGTCCCTTGTTCAGCATGACGCACTCGGCGCGTTCACCCTCGGCGGCATCGATCATCTCGGCGCGGGAGGGCAGTCCTCGCTTGGCCAGGGACTCCAGCACCTGGGTGGCCCAGATCACGGGGACATGGGCCGCTTCGCACAGCGAGAGGATCTGGAAGGGGACCTCCGACATCCGCTCCCACCCGATCTCGGTCATGAGGTCCCCGCGGGCGATCATGACGCCGACACGAGGCCAAGCCATGGCGTCGAGCAGGATCGCCGGAAGGTCGGAGAAGCCGCGCTTGGTCTCGATCTTGAGCACGAGGCCGATATCGCGTCCGCCGTGGGCGGCGAGCACGTCGCGCATGTGGGCCACGTCGGCGGGGCCGCGGACGAACGACAGGCCCACGATGTCAGCGTGGCGCACCACCGACGGCAGCGCGGCGACGTCGGCGGCTGTCAGGGCCTGCACGGGCAGGTCGGTGTCGGGCAGGTTGATGCCCTTCTCGGCGCCGAGGTTCTTGCCGCCGGGAGGGGTGCGGGTGACCCGAACGACCAGCTCGTCGGCGTCAGCGGCCTCGACCACCCCTTCGAGCTCCCCGTCGTCGAACAGGATGCGGTGCCCCGGCTGCACGGAGCCGAAGACCTCCGGCAGCGTGCAGCCGATCCGGGCCGGCACCGCCATCGGGTCGGCGGGGGTCAGGTCCCGGGTGAGCACGAGTGGGTCGCCGGCGGCCACCCGCAGGCGCTGCTCCACGGGTGGGAGGTCGCCCACAGTGGTGCGGTCGTCGCCGACGGCCAGCTCCATCCCGGGGACGAGGTACGACGTGCGGCGGCACGCCGCGAGTACTCCCCGCTCGAAGGCCTCGACCACCTCGTAGGCCCGGGCCCGGTCCCGCGTGTCGGTGAAGGTCACGAGGTCACCCGGTTCGCGGCGGCCCACCCAGTCCGCTTCGACGGGCACAGCGACCGCGCCCTCGGGGACCGCGGCCGCGGGGTCCCCGGTCAGCCACATCCGGCCGGGCTCCACCGGCCGCCCCAGCCGGTCCCGGGTGGGACGTACCCGAACCACGGCCGGGCCAGGCTCGATCGGACCGGTCCGGAGCTTGGGGCCGCCGAGGTCCATGTAGACCCGCACCGGACGGCCGAGGTCGACCGAGGCGTCCCTGACGTTGGCCGCCATGGCCGCCCATGCGTCGGGGTCGTCGTGGGCGCAGTTGATGCGGGCCACGTCCATCCCTCGTTCGACCATGGCCCGCACCAGCTCGGGCTCGGTGGCAGCCTCGCTGGGGAGTGTGACCATGATCCGCGTGGTGCGGCCCTCCGGCAGGGGCCCCAGCAGCGCCTCGGCGTTGGCGTACAGCAGGTCGTCGCCCTGGTCGATGGCGTCGTCGACCGCCTGCAGGTCCCAGGGGCCTGGGTCGCCGCCGAGCGCTCGCAGCGCCGCCCGTGCCGCGTACAGCTTGGCCCGCACGTTCGCCTCTGTCGTGGCCAGGGAGGACACGCCGATGTCCATGAGGTCGCCCTGCAGCTCCCGCAGGTCGTGCCGACGCAGCTCGGCGTAGTGGACGAGGTTGATCGCACCAGTGCGATTACCCGGGTGGCACGCCTCGATCCGGTCCGAGGCGTCGCGCTCGGCTTCCTCGATGTCGACTAGGACCTGCTCGACCTGGGCGGCCAGTGCGGTGACATCCTGCATGAGCACGAGGCTAGATGGTGCCGACTCGGCACACGGGACGTTCGCGACGAACGCCCGCCCACCGACCACTCGAGGACCGTTGCCGACCGGGACGCCGGTGCCGGCCTTAGCTTCCCGGACTCAAGCCGGCCGCGCGGAGAACCTGTCTCACCCCCGCAGCCGGGAGCCGCTGAGGTCAGACCGGTCCGTGGGCGCGACGGCAGCGGCAGCCTCGGCCAGCAGCGCCGGCAGGAGGTCCACACTGCGCTTGAGAGCCCAGGGAAGGCCGTTGCGGGCGAGCCAGCCCGCCTGGGCAAGCCTGGTCGGCGGGGCGGTGGAGAGCGGGGCGACCGGGCGTGCCCGGGAGTAGCCGTGTGGTTCCAGCGCTCGCAGGGCGGCCGATGCGGCCCAGCGATGACCGCCGGGTCCGGGGTGGAGGCGATCCACGTGCCACCGTTGTGCTGCCGAGTCGGCGGCGGTGGGCAGGGAGACGCAGCTGGCTCCGGCAGCCGAGGCCGCGCGGATCACCTCCGCGCCGCCAAGGGACAGCCGCTCGTGCAGCGGGCGATGCAGGCGGGCGGGCAGGAACGTGACGTGGTCCAGTGTCGGTGGTCGAAGCAGCACCACCGTCGCCCCGTCGCCGGCAAGCACCTCGACCACCTCGTGGATGCAGCGAGCCACGTCCGCCACGTCGAGGTCGCCCCGAAGGGCATCGTTGCCGGCCGCGGAGAGGAGCACGACGTCGGGGCGGTAGGCACGCGCTGCGCCCAGCTGCTCGTCGCGCACGGTGCGGGCCCGCGCACCCAGCCGGGCCAGGTTGCGGAAGGTGGCTGCGTGCAGTGCTTCGGCGACGTGCGCCGCCCACCCCGGCAGGCGACCGGGGGCGACGAGGTCACCGACGCCCACCGTGATGCTGTCCCCGAGCCCGACCACCCGGGGCCCCGACGACGGTGGCCGTGCTGGCGAGGCGGTGGGTGAAGGTCGTGCGAACGAGGCGCGCACGAGCGCGGCGGTGCGGGTGGCCGGCAGCGGCATCGGCGCTGGGGTGGGGACCGAGGTGCACGCGCTGACGTCCGCGTGCACGGCGAGCATCCGGTCGACGGTCGCCGACCAGGGGAAGCTCAGCGCCCGTTCGCGCGCGGCGTGACGCCGCAGCCGAGGGTGACGGCTCAGCACGTCGATGACTGCTCGGGCCAGGGCGGCGCCGTTCGGCTCGGCGAACGCACCCGCCGTCGAACCGACCACCTCGGGCAGGGCGCTGCCGCGTGTTGCGACCACCGGTGTGCCGCTGGCCAGTGCTTCGAGGGCAGCCAGGCCGAAGGTCTCCAGTGGTCCGGGCGCAAGGACGACGTCGGCCGTGGCGAGCAGACGTGCGAGCGCGGAGCGGTCGGCGACGAAGCCTTGCCAGCAGACGGGTAGGTGGGAGAAGCGGGAGGCCAGCACCTCCTGGCGCGGACCCGAGCCGGCCACCACAAGCCGACACCGGTGTCCGGCGGCAGTCAGGGCCTGCAGCGCCTCGAGCGCGAGCTCGGGTCGCTTCTCCGGCGACAGCCGGGAGCACAGGACGAGCAGCACCTCGTCCGGCTCAGCGAGGTCGGCCCGCAGTCGGTCGTCGGCGTGCAGGGGGTGGAAGGCGTCGAGGTCGACCCCCAGCGGGACCCGCACGGTGGGCACCCCGATGCGGTCGAACTCCTCTGCCGCGAACGCCGTGGTGCACACCACCTGGTCGAACAGCGACGCGGTTCGCCGGTTGTGGACGTCGGCGACACGCGCCGCGACCGCGGCGCCGGCGCGTCCTCGTAGCACTGTCGCGCCGAGAACTCCGTCCAGTCGTTCGTGCGCCCACACGACGCTGGGGACGCCGCGCTCGCGTGCCCAGGTGCCGAGGTCGCGCAGCGTTGCCCGGTCGGACACCTCGAGACGGTCCGGGGCGAGGTCCTCGAGCAGGTGTCGGACGAGGTCCAGGTCGACGATGACGCGGTACCCGTGGGTCCCGGGAAGCCTGCGGCTGGGCACGCTGATCCGTCTCCCCCAGCTGGTCACCTCCATCACCAGCGCCTCCCCCGGGACGATCACGACGGCCTCGTGGCCGGCCAGGGCGTAGCCGCCGGCGAGCGCGTGCAGCGTCGTGCGGACTCCTCCACTGCGGGGTCCGTAGAAGTTCGCAGCCTGGACGATGCGCACGTCACCGCCTCCGTCCGAGGTCGCGGTGACGGTCTCGCACGCGTTCGAGGTGCCGCAGGAGATCGTCGCCCAGGCGCTCCCACGAGCGACCGACGACGGAGGCCCGCGCCGCCGCGGCGAGCTGGTCCCGGTGCCCGACGTGGGTGGCGAGCATCGCGACGTGGGCGCGTAGCGCCGCCAGGTCACCGGGCCGGTAGAGGTACCCGGTGCGCCCCGGCTGCACGAGGTCGAGGAGGCCGCCTGCCGCCACCGCCACGACGGGCACCCCGCACGCCAGTGCCTCCTGCGCCGACTGGCAGAACGTCTCGTGCTCGCCGGGGTGGACCATGACGTCGAGGCTGGCGACCGCACGCCCCAGCGCCGGTCCGTCGAGGAAGCCGAGGAACACCGAGCCCGGCAGCGCACGCTCGAGCCGGGCCCGCTCCGGTCCGGCACCGATGAGCACCAGCCTCACCCCGGCCAGGCCGGCCAGCACCGAAAGGTCGCCGAGCTGCTTCTCCGGGGCGAGCCGGCCGACGTACCCGACCAGCATCTCGCCGTTCGGCGCCAGCGACTGGCGCCACTGGTCGTCGCGATGGCGGGGGTGGAACCGGTCCGCGTCCACACCCCGCTGCCACAGGGCCAGGCGGGGAACACCGTGCGCCTGCAAGGCTCGCAGCGCGGGCCCGGAGGGGGCCAGCGTGAGCGCGGCCCGCCGGTGGATGGCACTCACGCGCTGCCATACGACGGCCCGCGCTGCCCCGCCGTGGTACCGCTGGGCGAAGCCCGCCATGTCGGTCTGGTAGTTGGCCACCGTGGGGATGCCGCGCGACTCTGCCGCGCGCGCCGCGGCGAGTCCCAGCACGAACGGCGAGGCGAGATACACCACGTCGGGCTTCTCTGCGTCGAGGAGGGCGCCCACCCGTCGGCGCCCGGCCACAGCCACCCGCACCTGCGCGTACCCGGGCAGTGGGACGGAGGGCACGACGTGCACGGCAGCGTCGGCGTAGGAGGGCGGGGTGAGGCCACCGGCACCGGCCGTGGGAGTCAGCAGGGACGCGTGATGCCCCCGTCGTTGCAGGTGCTCGAGCACCCGGCACACCGAGTTCGACACGCCGTTCACGTGCGGGAGGAAGGACTCCGAGACGAGGGTGACCTTCACGTTCCCTCATGAACAAGCACCGACCCGTCCACGTGCTGGCGTGGGCGTGCAGGTCGTGGGAACGTCGCGTGAACGCTGAGGTCGGCCTGGTGCGGGCACGCCGTCGCCGGGGGTGCGTTACGTTCCGGCCCGTGACGACAGCCCGGTGGGGCGACGGCCTACCGCGGGTCCCGGTCTCGGTCGGGGCCCTGGTCTGGGACCGTCGAGGCCGCCTGCTCGTCCTCGACCCGACTTACAAGGCCGGCTGGACGCTTCCGGGCGGGCAGGTCGAGGACGACGGGGAGACCCCGTGGGAGGCCTGCCTGCGGGAGACGCGCGAGGAGTGCGCGCTGCGGCTGAGCAGCGGACGGCTGGTCTGCGTGGACTTCCTGCGGCCACGGCCGGGCCGGCCCGGCGGACTGCGGCTGCTCTTCGACTGCGGGCAGGTCGAGGACGAAGCCCTCGCTGGGATCGTCCTGCAGCCCGAGGAGATCGCCGAGTCCCGGCTCGTGCCGGTCCAGGAAGCCCTGCGCCTGCTCAGCGGCCCCGTGCGCCGACGAGTCGCCGCCGCCACCAAGCCCGGGTCCAAGCGCGTGCGCTACCTCGAGGACGGCCGCCCGGTCCGCTGACCGGGGCTGACCCGCGGTGGCCCGCCCAGGCCGCCCGCTGTGAGCTCGGGCGAGCTCGCGACCTGCGCCTAGAGCTTGGTGAGCTTGCTGTACGGGCTGCGGACGCGGACGTGCTCCGGACCGAACTGCACGATGACCGCGTCATCCTCCTCGCCCACCACCCGACCCAGACCGTGCGCGTCGTGGGTGACCCGGTCGCCCACGGCGTACTGCTCGACCACCGGCTCGGGTCGGCCGTAGAAGGGACTGCTCGGGGGGAACGGTCGGGGGGCAGCGGGTCGCCTCGTCATCACCGTCGAGTATGCACCCACCCGGTAGCGGCCGCAGCAACCACCGCACCGCGCCTCGGGCCACAGTCGCGACCCGATTCTCGCCGCGGGGTGGACGCGGCGGGCTTCTGGGGGTTACTGTTGCGTAGGTTACGGTTCTGTAACTTCGAGCGCGGCCTTCTTCGGCCAGTCACGCCGAGGGCGACTTCGTCCGGTTCCTCGGCGAGAGAGGCCGCCCATGGGCGCCATGCCGCACCCTCCCCAGCGTCCGCAGATCATCCAAGGCGGGATGGGGGTCGCCGTATCCGGCTGGCCCTTGGCGCGCGCAGTCTCACGGGCCGGGCACCTCGGGGTGGTGTCGGGCACGGCACTGGACGTGGTGCTGGCCAGACGGCTGCAGGACGGCGACGAGGGCGGCCACGCCCGGCGGGCGTTGAGCGCCTTCCCGGTGCCGGCCGTCGCGCAGCGCATCCTGGACCAGTACTTCCTCCCCGAGGGCCGCCGCCCGGGTCAGCCGTACCGCACGGTGCCGATGTTCACGATGCGACCGTCGCCGGCCATGCAGGAACTCGTCG
>Ga0209594_1000994_pt1 | contig 14950 bp, 12 predicted proteins | sample AshMeaCrysSpring_FD_184126 | JGI IMG/M metagenome (GOLD analysis project Ga0209594, IMG submission 184126) | Groundwater microbial communities from Big Spring, Nevada to study Microbial Dark Matter (Phase II) - Ash Meadows Crystal Spring... | ecosystem: Environmental > Aquatic > Deep subsurface...
AGCAGGGTGGGCGCGGGGGCGGCGGGTGGGCGAGGGAGAGCACGGGAGATGCCGAGCGGGGTGCTTCACGGTCCTCGAGTGAAGATGGAGTGGCGTGTGCCGAGGGCCGCGGGTGATCGGACTCCCGACCCCATTCCAAACCTTGCCCCACGAGCCCCACGAGGGTGCATCGCGCGACTCGCGCTTATCCTGCCCTTCTAGGGGCAAGGGCAGGGATGGGGGTGCAGCGATCGCACTTCGCCGTGCCGCCTCGGTGCCCCCACTCCAACCCTCCCCCTACGAGGGGGAGGGCTCCGGGGCGCCGTTCAGCCCGTCGCGGCGGCCACCGCGCGCTTCGCCATCACGGTAATGAGGTGTGACCGATACTCCGCGCTCGCGTGCAGGTCGGAGTTGAGGCCCTCGGCCGGCACCTTCACGTTCGCCACCGACGCCGGATCGAACTTGGCCTTGAGCGCGTCCTCCATCGCCGTCACGCGGAACACCGACCCTGCCGCGCCCGTGACCGCGACGCGCGGGCCGCCCGCCGTATCGGCGACGAACACGCCGACCAGCGCATACCGCGACGCCGGGTTGTGGAACTTCGCGTACGCGGCGCGCTTCGGGATCGGGAACGACACCGAGGTGATGATCTCGCCAGGCTCGAGCGCGGTCTCGTACATGCCCTTGAAGAAGTCATCGCCGGCGATCTTGCGCTTGGTCGTGTTGACGGTCGCACCGAGGCCGAGCGCCGCGGCGGGGTAGTCCGCCGCGGGATCGTCGTGGGCGATCGAGCCGCCGATGGTGCCCATGTTGCGCACCATGCGGTCGCCGATGCCGTGCGCGAGCGAGGCGAGCGCGGGGATCGCCTTCTTCACGTCGGTCGAATGCGCGACGTCCGCATGCCGCGTCATCGCGCCGATGGTCACCGTCGTCGCGTCGACCTTGATGCCGCACAGATCGGCGAGCCCCGAGAGGTCGATCAGATCCGAAGGCTGCGAGAGCCGCAGCTTCATGGCCGCGATGAGCGACTGGCCGCCGGCGAGCAGGCGTGCGTCGGGGTGCTGCGCGAGCATCGATGCGGCCTCGACAACGCTCGCGGGCTTGAGGTAGTTGAACTGGTACATGGGTGGTCTCCGTCCCTTCGTCCGGTCAGGCCCCGGCGTGCATCGCGCGCCACACGGTTTCCGGCGTCGCCGGCATCGCCACGTCGCGCACGCCGATCGCGTCGGTGATCGCATTGATCACCGACGGCGGCGAGCCGATCGCGCCGGCTTCGCCGCAGCCCTTCACGCCGAGCGGATTGTGGGTGCACGGCGTGACCTCGGTGCCGATGCGGAAGTTCGGCAGGTCGTCGGCGCGCGGCATGCAGTAGTCCTGGTAAGTGCCGGTGAGCAGCTGACCGCTCTCGGCGTCGTAGCGGCAACCCTCGAGCAGCGCCTGGCCGATGCCCTGCGCAAGGCCGCCCTGCACCTGGCCCTCGACGATCATCGGGTTGACGACGTTGCCGAAGTCGTCCACGGCGACGAAGCTCATGACCTGCGTGACGCCGGTGTCGGGATCGACCTCGACCTCGCACACGTAGCTGCCTGCCGGGTAGGTGAAGTTGGTCGGATCGTAGAAGGCGTTCTCGTTCAGGCCGGGCTCGAGCTTGTCGAGCGGGTAGTTGTGCGGCACGTAGGCGGTCAGCGCGATCTCCGCGAACGCCTTCTTCTTGTCGGTGCCCGCGACCTGGAAGAAGCCGTCCCTGAACTCGATGTCGGTCTCCGCGGCCTCCATCAGGTGCGCGGCGATCTTCTTGCCCTTGTTGATCACCTTGTCCACCGCCTTCACGATCGCCGTGCCGCCGACCGCGAGCGAGCGCGAGCCGTAGGTCCCCATGCCGAAGAGGATCTTGCCGGTGTCGCCGTGCTGGATGTCGACGTCCTCGATGCCGATGCCCAGCCGATCCGCGACGACCTGGGCGAACGTCGTCTCGTGGCCCTGGCCGTGCGAGTGCGAGCCGGTGAAGATCGTCACCTTGCCGGTCGGGTGCACGCGCACCTCGCCCGCCTCGAACAGGCCCGCGCGCGCACCCAGTGCCCCGGCGATGTTCGACGGCGCAAGGCCGCACGCCTCGATGTAGCAGGAGTAACCGATGCCGCGCAGCTTGCCGCGCTTCTTCGCCTCCTCCTTGCGCGCCGGGAAGCCGCCGACGTCGGCCATCTTCACTGCGGCGTCGAGCGTCTTCTCGTAGTCGCCGGTGTCGTAGGTGAGGCCCACCGGCGTCGCATACGGGAAGGTGCGGATGAAGTTCCTGCGGCGGATCTCGACCGGGTCCAGCTTCATGTCGCGCGCCGCGGTCTCGACCAGCCGCTCGACGACGTAGGTCGCCTCGGGGCGGCCGGCGCCGCGATAGGCATCGACGGGCACCGTGTTCGTGAACGTGCCCACGACCTCGGCATAGATTGCCGGCGTCTTGTACTGGCCCGCGAGCAGCGTCGCGTAGAGGATGGTGGGGACGCTGGAAGCGAACGTCGAGAGGTACGCGCCGAGATTGGCGAGGGTCTTCACCCGCATCGCGAGGAAGTTGCCGTCCTTGTCCATCGCCAGTTCGGCCACCGTGTGGTGATCGCGGCCGTGCGCGTCGGACATGAACGACTCGGAGCGCTCCGCAGTCCACTTGATCGGCCGGTTGACCTGCTTCGACGCCCATGTGAGGACGACGTCCTCGGCGTAGAGGAAGATCTTCGACCCGAAGCCGCCGCCGACGTCGGGCGCGACGACGCGCACCTTGTGCTCGGGCAGCCCGAGCACGAAGGCGGTCATCAGCAGCCGCTCGACGTGCGGATTCTGGTTGGCGACGTAGAGAGTGTAGCTGTCGTCGGCGCGGTTGTAGAGCGCGTTCGCGGCGCGCGGCTCGATCGCGTTCGGGATGAGCCGGTTGTTCGCGAACTCGAGCTTGGTGACGTGGTGCGCCGCGGCAAACGCCTTCTCGACCGCAACCTTGTCGCCGTGGCCCCAGGTGTAGCAGCGATTGTCGGGCGCGATGTCGTGCACGGCGGGCGCGCCGGGCTTCACCGCGTCACGCACGTCGACGACCGAAGGCAGGACGTCGTAGTCGACCTCGAGCAGCTCCGCGGCGTCGCGCGCCTGCGCGTAGCTCTCGGCGATCACGACCGCGACCGGGTCGCCGACGTGGCGCGCCGTGCCCTTCGCCAGGATCGGGTGCGGCGGCTCCTTCATCGGCTGGCCGTCCATCGAGTGAATGAGCCAGCCGCAAGGCAGGCCGCCGATCGCGCCGGTGTCCTCGCCGCTGAAGACGGCCACGACGCCCGGCGCCTGCAGCGCGGCGTCCTTCTTGATCGACCGGACGTGCGCATGCGCGTGCGGCGAGCGCACGAACACGGCGTAGGTCTGGTTCGGGAAGACGACGTCGTCGGTGTACTGGCCGGCGCCGGTGAGGAAGCGGTAGTCCTCTTTGCGCTTCACCGACGCGCCGATGAGGTTCATGTTGCCCATGGTGTCTCCGGAATCTGTGTGCGTGCGTAAGGCTCGGGGCGCGGGCGCGTCAGCGCATCGCCGCGGCGCCGGCCTGGATGGCCTTGACGATGTTCTGGTAGCCCGTGCAGCGGCACATGTTGCCGTCGAGCGCCTCGCGGATCTCGCGCTCGCTCGGATTCGGGTTCGTCTTCACGAACTCGACGGCGCTCATCACCATGCCCGGCGTGCAGAAGCCGCACTGCAGCCCGTGGTTCTCGCGGAACGCCTCCTGCATCGGGTGCAGCGTTCCGTCGGCCTTCGCCAGCCCTTCGATGGTGACGATGTCGGCACCCTCGGCCTGCTGCGCGAGGACGTTGCACGCCTTCACCGCGCGGCCGTTCATGTGGATCGTGCACGCGCCGCACTGGGCGGTGTCGCAGCCGACGTGCGTGCCGGTGAGGCGGAGTCTCTCGCGGATGAAGTTGACGAGCAGCGTGCGCGGCTCGACGTCGGCCGTGACGGCCTTGCCGTTCACGGTAATCGACACTTTGCTTGGCATGTAACCTCCTTTGCGGTGATAACCCGGCGGCATATTCGAGATTCTGTGCCTGCCGGGCGCTCGGCGAGCGATCATTGCGTATGGAGCATGGACTCCCGCCTGAGCGTGATGAGAGCTTGGATCGGCAACGCCGCGCACGATTTCGTGTCGCGTGCGCGCACAGTCTAGCAGGCGCCCGCGGCGTCACGCCGTCGTCCAACCTGCACGCGAGATCGCTTGCGGGGCGAAGTGCGATCTGCGTCGCCGAACGACAACGAGTGCCTTTCGCGAAGACTCGCATCGGACAACACCCGGACACCGACACGTCGGCAGCCTTGCCGTGCCCACCGGGCATATGCAGCATCAGCCGGCGGGAACGCTCCGCTCAGTCACCCTCGGGCGCTACGGCTGCCCCGCAGGGCCCGCCAGCCCGGGTAGTCCGCCGCGGCCAGGCTGAACTTGCGCGCGAAGGCGCAGGTCGGCGCGCCGCGCTGCAGTGCGTCGACATAGCCGCGCGAGTCGATCACCCAGCGGCCGCCGAGCACGGTGACGCCTCGCGCGAACAGCGGGTCGGGCGGTCCGCCCACGGTCGGGCCCACGAGCGCGAGCCGGCGCGCGTGGCGGCAATGCTGCAGCATGCCGTCGAGCGTGTCGTTCAGGAGCAGCGTGCCGGTGGCAAGCACCTGCGCGCACCCTCCGAGCTCGGCCGGGTCGAGGGTCACGCGCACACTGTCGCGCTCGCCGACGAGATCCGCGCGCAGTTCGACGACGACCAACTGCGCGCCGCGGGCAACGAGCTGCGGCACCAGCGGCGCGAAGTAACCGATCATGCCGACGGCCTCGCCCGGCGCCGGGTCGAGCAGCCCGATGGAGTCGCTGCTGGTCGGTGGCGCGAAGCCGGCGCGATCGAACACGCACCGGGTGAGGGCGTTCACCGCCGCCAGTCCGACCGTGCGCTCGAGCGAATCTCCATCGACATAGCGGCGCGCGAGGTCGAGCGGATCGGCACCGGCGATCGTCATCGTGGGCACCGCTTCCCGCAAACGGACCCATGTGTCGCCGAGCAGCACGAACGCGAGGCCGAGCGTCCTGTCCGTCAATTCCAGTGCGCCGAACTCGCCACGCGTGCGGCCCGGCTCGGGTGGCGGCGGCAGGTGCAGCGCGCGCACGCGCGGGAATGGCGCCTCGTGGGCAGCTTCCGCGAGCAGCGCGAGCGCGTCCTCGGCGTAGGTCATCCGCCGCGCTGCGTCACGAGAGTGCAAGCCGCTTCACCGAACCCCGTCTTCGCGAGAGCTCCCCTGACATCGCTGTCAGCACGTGCTGCGAAGTCCGCTTCCGGTCGGGTCTGCTCGCGCATGGCGTGGACCGTCACGCGCCGCGTGCCCCCGGTCGCGGAAGGGGTGCGTGCATGTGATGTCGCATGACGGGGGTTCACGTCCCAAGCGCGAACGAGCGCGTGGCGCGTGCGGCCGGTCGCGTCGCGAACCGGGCCGACGGGCGTCGCGGCGACGGGATGGCAGCACGCGCAGCAAACGACCGGCACCGACCGAGCGCCGCATGACGGCGCGAGTGGCAAGTGCTGCATTCTCGGGGCGGAAATCCGGACTGCGCAACCGCCGCGGCGGGTCGCGCGGCCAGCAGGGGGATGACGGTCGGGCGCGCGGCGCAGCGCAGCCGGCCGCAGCCTTGACCCTGTCGTTGGAAGCGTCTAGCGTCGTGAGGCCACACACGGGCCCGCAGTGGCGCGACGATCGACCACGCCTGCATGGTCCGCGCCTGGGCTCTCGGCGCTTCCGGCGTCTCGGGGCTGCGGACCATACGGAGGGCAAGAGGATGGACAGCGTCGATCTCGAAGTGGTGCGCAGCGCGGTGCAGTGGCAGGAAGCAGGGCGGGGCGCGACGCTCGCCACGGTGGTGCGGACCTGGGGCTCGGCGCCGCGGCCGGTAGGCGCGATGCTCGTCATCCGCGACGACGGCCACGTCATGGGCTCGGTCTCCGGCGGCTGCGTCGAGGACGACATGATCGACAAGGTGCGCAGCCATCGCCTCGCCGCGGCGAAGCCCGAGGTGCTCACCTACGGCGTGACCAAGGAGCAGGCGGACCGCTTCCGCCTGCCATGCGGCGGCACGCTGCAGCTCGTGCTCGAGCCGGTGACGAAGGGGGCAAAGCTGCGTGAGCTGCTGGGGCACATCGAACGGCACGAGCTGGTGGCGCGGTTCCTCGACATGGAGTCGGGCACGGTACGGATCGAGCCGGGCAGGTGGTCCGACGTCCTCGAGTTCGACGGCCGATCGCTGAAGACGATCCACGGTCCGCGATGGCGGCTGCTCATCATCGGTGCCGGGCAGCTCTCGCGCTACCTGGCGCAGATGGCGCTCGCGCTCGACTACCACGTCACCGTCTGCGATCCGCGGCCGGAGTACGCCGGCGAGTGGGACGTGCCCGGCGCGACGCTCGATCCCGGCTACCCGGACGATGTCGTCCTCAAGATGAGCCCGGACGCGCACATGGCCGTGGTGGCCGTCACGCACGACCCGAAGCTCGACGACGCCGCGCTCATGGAAGCGCTCAAGTCGCCCGCGTTCTACGTCGGCGCGCTCGGATCCAGGCGCAACAACGACGCGCGCCGCAAACGCCTGCTCGATTTCGATCTCACCGCCGACGAGATCGCGCGCCTCCACGGCCCGGTCGGTCTGGCGCTCGGTGCGAAGACGCCGCCGGAGATCGCGCTGTCGGTGCTCGCCGAGATGACCGCGATCCGGCGCGGCGTAAAGGTGCCGGCGCTCGAGCCGGCGGCCGATCCGAACACGGCGGCCGGCTGCGCGGTGCCGCAGTTCTGAGCGCCGCCCCGCGCTGGGAGCACGGCCTACCGCGGTGCCGCGCACGCGAGGCTGAGCCGCGCTCATGAGCGCTCGAGAAGGGACGATCGTCGGCATCCTCCTCGCCGCCGGCACCGGCACGCGCTTCGCCGGCGACAAGCTGATGCATCCTCTGCCGGACGGACAGCCCATCGCCGTCGCGGCGGCGAGCGCGCTCGTGCAGGCACTGCCTGAGTCGGTCGCCGTGGTGCGTCCCGGCAACGACGCGCTCGAGCGTGCGCTGGCCGCCGCCGGACTCGCCGTGACCGTGTGTGCCGATGCCGCCGAGGGCATGGGCGCGAGCCTCGCGCATGGGATCCGTACGACCGACGACGCGGCGGGCTGGGTCATCGCGCTCGCCGACATGCCCTTCGTGAAACCCGCAACGATCGCTGCAGTGGCGCAGAAACTCGCCTCCGGCGCCACGCTCTGCGCCCCGAGCGTCGGCGGCCTGCGTGGTCATCCCGTCGGGCTGTCCGCGGCCTACCGGATCGAGCTCGAGGCGCTGCATGGCGATGCGGGCGCGCGCGACATTCTGCGTCGTGACGCAGCTCGGCTCGAGCTCGTCGCCGTGGATGATCCCGGCGCGCTGCGCGACATCGACACGCGTGCCGATCTTCGCGGCAAGACGTAAGCAGGCAGCTCCTCGCATCTGAGCGAGGTCGAGGGCGTCAGGCGGCGGCCCCGAAATGACTCACACAGGGTGAACCGCCCCCTGTCGGTGTTCGACCGCTTCGGCGCGACGCAGCGGCGCGCGCGCGGTCGGTAGAATCCGCTGCAATGCAGCGCCGCTCCCATTCCTCGTCTCACCGCCCTTCGATCTGGCGGCAGTGCCTCGCGCCGCTTGCGCTCTCGGCCGCGCTTGGTGCAGCTCTGCCGGGCGCACTCGCGCAGCCGCCGGCTCCCACTGATAGCCGCGGGCTGCCCACGCTCGCGCCGATGCTGGAGAAGGTCACGCCGGCGGTGGTGAACATCGCGGTGCTCGTGCGCACCCCGGAAGAGAACCCGATGATGCGCGACCCGTTCTTCCGGCGTTTCTTCGACCTGCCGGACCGTCCTGCGCGGCCTCAGGTGAGCGCCGGCTCGGGCGTCATCGTGGATGCGGCGCGTGGGCTCGTGATCACCAACCATCACGTCGTCAAGGACGCGCAGGAGGTGCTGGTGACACTCAAGGACCGGCGTCAACTGCCGGCGCAGGTGGTCGGGTCCGACTCCGGAACGGACATCGCGCTCCTGCGCGTTAAGCCGGACAATCTGGTGGCGATGAAGCTCGGGGACTCCGACGCGCTGCAGGTCGGCGACTACGTGGTCGCGATCGGCAATCCGTTCGGCATCGGCCAGACGGTGACCTCGGGGATCGTCAGCGCGCTCGGCCGAAGCGGCCTCTCCGGCGAGGGTTACGAGGACTTCATCCAGACCGACGCCTCGATCAACCCCGGCAACTCCGGCGGCGCGCTCGTGAACCTGCGCGGCGAGCTCGTGGGCATCAACAGCGCGATCATCGGTCCCGCCGGCGGCAACGTCGGCATCGGTTTCGCGGTGCCGATCGCCATGGCGCGGACCGTCGTCGAGCAGATCTTGCGCTACGGCGAAGTGCGGCGCGGCCGGCTCGGCGTGGGCACCGACGATCTGACGCCCGATCTCGCCAAGCAACTGGGGCTTGCGAACGCCGACGGCGCCGTCGTCGCGTCCGTGGAGAGGGGCTCGCCCGCGGACCGCGCCGGGCTGAAGGTGGAGGACGTCGTCGTCGCCATCAACGGGCGTCCGGTGCGCGGCTCGTCGGACCTGCGCAATCGCGTCGGCCTGGTGCCGATCGGCGAGGAGGTCGAGCTGCGCGTGCTGCGCGCGGGGAGACCCGTCGTGATCCGCGCCCGCGTGGCTGAGCCGTTCGCGGTGAGCACGACGGTCGGCGAGGCGGTGCCGCAGCTCGAGGGCGCGCGCGTGGCGAACATCGAACCGGGCATGCCGATCTACGGGCAGGTGGAGGGCGTGGTGGTGACGCAGATCGAGCCGAACAGTCCCGCCGCGCGCAACGGCCTGCGCCGTTACGACATCGTCGTGGCCGTCAACCGGCGACGCGTGCGCTCGGTGCAGGAACTGTTCGCCGCGGTCCGCGGTGTCGAGGCGCCGCTGCGCGTCTCGCTCCTGCGCGGCGAATCGCTGCTCACCCTGGTGCTGCGGTGACGGCGGTACCGGCGATCGTCGAGCGCGATGCGGTCGTGCGCTACGCGATCGCGCCGAGCGATCCCGAGGCGCATCTCTACACGGTCACCTGTACCGTTGCACACCCCGACCCGGCGGGACAGCGCTTCGCCCTCCCGGCGTGGATCCCCGGCAGCTACATGATCCGCGAGTTCGCGCGCCACGTGCTCAGCGCCGAGGCCGAGTCGCAGGGCCGTCGCGTCGGGCTGCGCAAGCTCGACAAGCATACCTGGGTGGCCTCGCGCGTGGCCGGCCCGCTCGTGCTGCGGTGGCGCGTGTACGCCTTCGATCTTTCAATGCGTGGCGCCTTCCTCGACACCGAGCGCGGCTTCTTCAACGGACCCTGCGTGTTCCCGCGCGTGCTCGGACAGGAGCATCGCGCGTGCGAGGTCGACATCCAGGCGCCGCGGGGCGCGTCCTATCGGGGCTGGCGCGTTGCCACGGCGCTCAGGCGCGTGGAGGCGGCGGCGAACGGCTTCGGCCGCTATTCGGCAGGCGACTACGACGAGCTGATCGACCATCCGGTGGAGATGGGTACCTTCGCGCACGTGCGTTTCGTCGCCTGCGGCGTGCCGCACGAGATCGCGATCGCCGGCCGCCATCGTGCCGACCTGGAGCGGCTCGCGCGCGACTTCGAGCGCCTCGCCTCCGCCCACGTCCGTCTCTGGCACGGCCCGGGCGCAGGCACGCGCGGCGGTGCCCGTCCGCCGATGGAGCGCTACGTGTTCCTCGTGCATGTGCTCGACGAAGGCTACGGCGGCCTCGAGCATCGCGCTTCGACCGCGCTCGTCTGTGCGCGCGACGAGCTGCCCGTGCACGGCGAGACGCCGGGCGACGGCTATCGCGGCTTCCTCGGGCTGGCGAGCCACGAGTACTTCCACACGTGGAACGTGAAGCGCATCAAGCCGGCCGCGTTCACGCCCTACGACCTGGAGCGGGAGAACTACACCACGCTGCTCTGGGCCTTCGAGGGAATCACGTCCTACTACGACGATCTGATGCTCGTGCGCAGCGGGCTGATCGGCGAGCGCGAGTACCTCGAGATCCTCGGCCGGTCGCTCACCAGCCTTGCGCGCACCCCGGGGCGCGAGGTGCAGACGGTGGCCGAGGCAAGCTTCGATGCCTGGATCAAGTACTACCGTCAGGACGAGAACTCGCCGAACGCGCTGGTGAGCTACTACCTGAAAGGCAGCCTCATCGCGCTGGCGCTCGACCTGCTCCTGCGCAGCCGCACCCACGGCACGCGCTCGCTCGACGACGTCATGCGCGCGCTGTGGCAGATCCACGGCCGCACCGGCGTCGGCGTGCCCGAGGGCGGCATCGAGCGCGTTGCGGAAAGCGTGGCGGGATTCCCGCTGAAGCGCTTCTTCGATCTCGCGTTGCGCTCGACCGACCCGCTGCCGTTACCGCGTTTGCTTGCTGCCTTCGGCATCCGCGTGGTGCGTCGTCCTGCCGAGTCGGCGAGCGATCGGGGCGGCCGGGCGCCGTCCAAATCCCTTGCGGCGCTTCGCCAGCGCGCGGCGTTCGGCGCGCGGACGACGAACGATCCCCTCGGTGCGAAGATCGCCAACGTGTACACCGCTGGCGCTGCGGAGCGCGCAGGACTTTGCGCGGGTGACGTGATCGTCGCGATCGACGGGCTGCGCGTCACGGGCGCCGGAATCGACGCGCGTCTCGAGCGCTGCCGTCCAGGGCAGCGGATCGAGGTGCAGGCGTTCCGCCGCGACCGGCTGATCGCGCGCCAGGTCACGCTACTGCGTGCGCCCGCGGATACCTGCCACCTCGAGATCGACGCCAAGGCCGGTCCGGCAGCGCGGCGGCTGCGCGAGCGGTGGCTCGGCGGCGTGACGCGCGAGCGCGGCCGGGCTGCCATGCTGCGGGAACGCGCATAGGAGCTGCTCGACGCCCTGGTGCGTCGGCGCGCGGGCCTGCTTCCCCGAAGCAAGTCCGTGGCCCCAGGTGAAGGCGGCGTCGGCGGGCGGGGCGATGCCGCTGCGCGATGTGGCCGAAAGGGCCGATCACACTGCCTTGCAGCGGCTCGCGACCGGTTGCAAGACGCGGTGCGCGCATCCACCGGGCGCCCGGGCGTTTGCAGGGCCCGGCCGCACGCTGTCGACGATGCTAGACTCGGCGCCCGCATATGCAACCGTCCCTGCGCCGCGTCGCCGCCTGGATCGGCGTCCTGGCCCTTCTCGCAGCGCTCACCCCGTCGCTGCCGCGGGTCGTGGTCGGCGCTCCCGGCGACCAAGGCGCGCTCGGGATGATCTGCACCGCGGCGGGCGCCGGCGCGGTGCCGGAGCGTCCTGACCGCCATGACGCGCCGGGGAAGGCGCACTGCCCGCTGTGCCTGGCCCAGGGTAGCCTTGTCGCGCTGCCGCCCTCTCCGGTCGTCGTCGTTGTGCGCCTCCAGTCTTCCCAGGACCCGGAGGAGTGCCCGGCCGCGGTCCGGATCACGCGCACGACGCGGGCTTCGCATCATCCGCGTGCCCCGCCGCGCCTGACCGCCTGACTCGCGGCAGCGAGTTGTAGCACCGCGAGCCGAACACGCCTCGCGCCGGGCCCGCGCGCCGACACGGCACGCGCACGCGCCCCTCGCGGAGCGCGACGACGCCTTCCACCGCGAGGCGCCGAGCCTCACGACGCGACAGCCGCGCGGCTTGCTCGCCACGCAATCGAACGAAACCAAGAACCAGGGGCCACGGCCCGACAGGAGACCCACATGTTGCGCGTTCACGCTTCCGCTGCACTCGCCGCTGCCGCCCTCGCAGCGTGCACCACCGCGCCCTCGACTACGACAACCGCTCCGGTCACGCTCCGCTTCGCGGGCGCGGTCAACGGCGCTGAGTTCCGCTGCGGCCAGAGCTACGACGGCGTCGGCGTCACCCGCTCGCGCATTACGCCGAGCGACTTCCGGCTGTTCGTGTCCGACGTCGAGCTGGTGGCGCGCGACGGCTCGACGGTGCCGCTCGCGCTCGATCAGGACGGCGTCTGGCAGTACCGCGGTGTCGCGCTCATCGATTTCGAGGACGGCACCGGGCCCTGCAGCATGGGCACCAAGGCCGTTCGCACCACGGTGACGGGCACCGCGCCGCAGGGCGACTACGTCGGCGTGCGCTTCACGCTCGGCGTGCCGTTCGCGCTCAATCACGGTGACCCGACCGTGGCGCCCACGCCGCTCAACGTCACCGCGATGTTCTGGAACTGGCAGGGCGGCTACAAGTTCCTCAAGTTCGACACCGGTTCCACCGGCCAGCCGGCAACGACGGCGCCGCCGGATCCGCGCGGCGGCGGTTCCGCCTCGGGGTTTTCGGTTCACCTCGGCAGCACGCTGTGCGCCTCGCCCTCGCCGAAGGACCCGCCATCGGCCTGCCAGAATCCGAACCAGGTCAAGGTCGCGTTCGACCGCTTCGATGCCGCGAAGCAGGTGATCGTCGCGGACATCGGTCGCGTGCTCGCAGAGTCGAACGTCGACGTGAACGCCCCGAACACCTCGCCGGGCTGCATGAGCTTCCCGAAGGACCCGGACTGCCCGCCGGTGATGCGCAACCTCGGACTGCCTTACGACGGCGCACCGGCCGGCAAGCAGGTGCTGTTCTCGGTGCGCTGAGGATGCGGGCGGGCGCGACCGCGGCGCGCGTCACGGCCATCGTCGCCGTGGCGTCGCTCGCGCTCGGGCTGCTCACGGGTGCGGGCGGCGGCTTCGAGTGGCGCCTCCCCGCTTGGGTGCCGCTGCCGGTCGTGCCCGCAGACAACCCCATGTCGGCCGAGAAAGTGAACCTCGGCCGGCATCTCTTCTACGACACGCGCCTTTCGGCGGACGGATCGATGTCGTGCGCGACCTGCCACCGGCAGGCGCTCGCGTTCACCGACGGGCGCGCAGTGGCGCCCGGGGTGGACGGCACGGACGGCGTACGCTCGGCAATGCCGCTCGCCAACGTTGCGTACCTGCCGGTCCTCACCTGGGCCAATCCGAACCTGCGTACGCTGGAGGTGCAGGCACTCGTCCCGATGTTCGGCGAGCACCCCCGGGAAATGGGGATAGCGGGCCGCGAGCAGGAGCTCTTCGCGCGGCTGCGCGCGGACGCGCGCTATCCGTCGATGTTTCGCGCCGCGTTCCCGGATCAGCACGGCGAAATCTCGCTCGCCACCATCACGCGTGCGCTCGCGGCATTCGAGCGCACGCTCCTTTCGTTCGATTCGCCTTACGACCGCTATCGCTATGGCGGGCAGCCGGAGGCGATCTCGGCCGCGGCGAAGCGCGGCGAGGCGCTCTTCTTCGGCGAGAAGCTGGAGTGCTACCACTGCCACTCGGGCTTCAACTTCACCGACAACCAGCAGCATGCTCGGCTGGCGCACCCGGAGATCGGCTATCACAACAACGGTCTCTACAACGTCGACGGCCGCGGCGGATTCCCGCCGGATAATCCCGGTCTCCGCGAGGTCACGGGCCGCGCCGAGGACGAAGGGAAGTTCCGCACGCCGAGCCTGCGCAACGTCGCGCTGACGGCGCCCTATATGCACGACGGGAGTGTCCCGACGCTACGCGCGGTGCTCGCCCACTACGCGGCCGGCGGGCGCACCGTGACCACGGGTCCGCACCGTGGCGCCGGTGCGCGCAATCCCAACAAGAGCCCGCTCGTCGCGGGGTTCGAGCTGAGCGAGGACGAGATCGGCGACCTCATCGCGTTCCTCGAAAGCCTGACCGACGACCGCTTCGTCACCGATCCGCGCTTCTCCGACCCGTTCGCCAAGGGGAGTCCGACGCCGACGCGGTGACGGCACGTGCCTGACACGAACGCGAGATGGCTTTTCGGAACCCGCGGCTCAATGCATCGTAGGGCGCAGCGCGTGCGCAGTCCTCTGGACGAGCCTCGCGAACAACTTCTCCAGCACCGCAGTCCGCCGCCGGGGCTCTGCCCGCCCGGTGTCACGGTCGAGTGCGGTCACCGGCGCCAACCTCGACGCACGGCTCGACCGCTGCCGTCACGGCCAGCGGATCGAGGTGTACGCGTGCCGTCGCGAGCGGGGTGATCGCCCACTAGATGCGAGGTTATCGCCACCACCGGGGACACGTGCCAGGACACTGCCACCAGGAGATCGTCGCCAAGGCCCGCCCGGCAGCGCGGCGGCTGTGCGAGCGCTAATTGGGCGGCGCGCAGCAAGGCTGCACGCTACGCGAGCGCCCAGAATCGCCTAGAACAACGCCTGCGGCAGGGCGAGCTGCAACCCGTAGGCACTCTCCCGCACGCCTTCGGAGCCGAAGAATCGGATCTCGCCCTTGAGGCCCACGACCACAACCTCGCGGGCACCGCTGCCGAGGTAGGCCGCGATCTTCATCTGCACCTCGGCTTCCGTATTGCCCGGCGACAGCACCTCGACGCAGATGTCGGGGGCGAACGGAAGCGGGCTTTCGTATCGGCTCGCCGCCCAGCGTTCGGGGGGCATCCAAACGGCATCGGGCCGGCGCACGCCGTGGTTCGTCAGCACCGAGACCGCAGTCGCCGCCGCCGGACCGAGCTGTTGCTCCAGCGCCTGAGCCACACGAAAGGCGAGGAGCTCGTGCTTGTTGCTCGGCGATGGGCTCAGAATGACCTCCCCGTACTCGTTCAGCTCGAAGAACTCCGGGCTGCCGGGATCGCCTGCCAATTCCCGCCAGCGCGCGCCAAGCGCTCGCGTGTCCATTGGGGTTGCGACGACTGTGGACATCGAGATCCGAAGTTGAACAATGGCCGCGAAGGGGCGGTTCCTACGATCGGGCAAGTATAGCTTCGCTCGCCGGTGGCCATCCGCGACCACTAGGCCCGCCCTTCGCGGCGCTGGCCGATGGGCAGGGCGAGCGCGCCCTGCGCCCGAGCGCGCACGAGCGGCCACGTGCAAGGGAGAGACGTCCATCCGGCCTATGCACGCGCCGCA
>Ga0209594_1000995_pt1 | contig 14945 bp, 11 predicted proteins | sample AshMeaCrysSpring_FD_184126 | JGI IMG/M metagenome (GOLD analysis project Ga0209594, IMG submission 184126) | Groundwater microbial communities from Big Spring, Nevada to study Microbial Dark Matter (Phase II) - Ash Meadows Crystal Spring... | ecosystem: Environmental > Aquatic > Deep subsurface...
GGGTCGTGTTCGACCGGGGCCGCCTGCTCCGACGCGGCTGGCCGGCGTAGGACGCGCCAGCGTGTTCGCCTGACGAGGAGAGCTGGCACGTCGCGTGGTGTGGACGCCCCGTGAAGTGCCAGACAGCCCAGGTGACGTGGTCATTGGCAGGCCCCGGGGCGCAGGGCCTGGCGGGCCTGGGGGGCCTGGGGGCGCGGGCGGGGTCAGGGGCGCAGGGCGAGCTCGGCCTGCAGGGCCGCGTCACGGGTGCCGTCGCAGTCGATCGGCGCCCACGGCTGCGAGCGCACCCACTGCGAGCCGCACGCGGTGCAGGCGAACACCGGCTCACCGTCGCGCACCGCGTCGGTGCCCCGCCAGCGGCACTGCTGACGGCAGGGGTGGGTCGCCAGGGGTTGGGGCTCGACGGTCATGGGTGTCGATCAGCCAACAGCCAGGTGGTTCCGTCGGGGGAGTCCCGTAGCTGCACTCCGAGAGCGGCCAGCCCGTCGCGGACGGCGTCGGCCGCCGGCCAGTCCCGAGCGTCGCGAGCCGCCTCACGCCGAGCGAGCAGCAGCGCGACGAACGGAGCGACCCGCAGGGCCGGGTCCACGACACCGTCTCGGGCGAGGTCTCCGAGGCGCACGACGAGCGCCCGCAGCGTGCGTCGCGCGTGGTCGCGGTCGTCGCTCTGGGTGGTGTCGGCCGACCAGTCCTCGATCGCCTGCTCGAGGTCGAGGACGGCGTGCGTCGCCAGGGCTGCGTCACCGGCGGCGACAGCCGCCTCGAAGTCGGCCTCCGCCGCGTCGGCGGCCGCCCGCAGGCTCGCGTCTGGGGTCGCGACGACCGCACCGGCCCGCCGCCCACCCGCCTCGGCGTCCCTCGGCGACGCCGGGACGGCCGAGGCCAGGTGCGGGTGCTCGCCGCGCAGCAGCGCGGCGAGCACGGCCAGCGGCACGGTCGTCCCGGACGGCCACACCGTCTCGGCCCCGCGGTAGCGCGCGGTCACGGTGCCGCGCCCGTCGATGGTGGCGGTGCCCGCGACCGGGTCGATCAGCAGGGCCGTGTGCTCGTCCACCCCGAGCACCCCGACGCCCTCGGGCAGGTCGGCCTCGAGCCCGACCAGCCTGGCCTCGCCCAGGTAGCAGTACCGGGTGTCGTGGTTGCCGCCCTCGGCGTTGTCCCAGTGCGGCACCACCGCGGCGACGATGCCGGTGACCCGTTCGAGCACGCCGAGCCCGACACGCCAGCGTGGGTCCTCGCCGACCTTGTACACCTCGTAGACCGGCACCGTGTGCGACCCGAGGGTCAGCGCGGCGGCGCTGGCGAAGACGGTGGCGCCGCCCCGGTCGACCACCGCGGCGGCCTCGGCGGAGAAGCCGGTGCCCTCCCACACCCGCAGCGCGTAGGTGGGCGACCCGGGGCCGGCGAAGGCCCAACGGGCCCGGCGCAGGGCGGCCGCCGCACGGTCGGCGCCGACCGGGTCGTCCGGGCGACGCCACCCGAGCGGCTCCACCACCCGGCTCGCCACGTCCCGGAAGTAGGCGACGGCCCGCTCGTTGAGGTCGTCGGCGTTGCCCTGGAAGCCGTACGGGGTGTCCAGCAGCACCGCCGGGCCGGGCCCGGCCTGGTCGAAGACCCGGCGGTGCACCTTGACCATGGTCGGCGCCGTCTCGCCCGAGCCCATGATGACCAGCAGGCTCACAGCAGACTCCTCAGGTCGGCAGCCACCTCGAGCGGCCGCTGCAGGTGCAGGTCGTGGTGCGCCCCCGGGTACGACCGAAGGCGCGCCGTGCTCAGCCCGGCCACGCCGTCGGCAACCTCCTGGCCAACCACGCCCACCACCTCACCAGATGTGTCGGCTGCGGGCATCAGGAGCGTGGGCGCCACGACCCTCGGGTAGTGCTCGCGCGGGTCCTCGGCCCACAGCGACTCGAGGATCTGCAGGTGCCGGGGGACCGGCAGCCGTCGACGGACGGTGCCGTCGGGCAGCACCCGCACGACCGACAGCGCCGCGTCGAGCGCCCCGGCGGGGAAGTCGGCGAAGGTCGGGGCCATCGCGGCCCGCAGGGCCGACAGTGGCAGGCCGTCGATCGGCGGCGGGGTCAGCGCTGCCCGAGCGCTGACCCAGTCGTCGTACCGGCCCGCCAGCCGGATCCACCCGCCGTCCACGAGAGCGAGTCCGGCGACGAGGTCGGGGTGGTGGGCAGCGAGCCTCAGCACCACGTTGCCGCCCCACGACTGGCCGGCGAGCACGACCGGGCCGGTGGCCAGGCCCCGCACGACCCGGGCCAGGTCGTCGGCCGCGGTCGGGGTGTCGAATCCGTGGTCCGGCAGGTCGGAGTCGCCGTGCCCGCGCAGGTCCACGGCCACCGTCCCGACGTCCTCGGCCGCGAGCGCGGCGGCCACCGGTGCCCACAACCGAGCCGTCGAGGCCAGCCCGTGCACCAGCACCACCGCCGGCGGCTGCGGTCCGGCCGCGTGCACCGCGAGCCGTACACCGGGCTCGACCTCCACCCCCGTCACGTTCAGGCGAGCCGGTGGGCCCCGGCCGAGGGCAGCGCCTCGAACGCCGCCGGCGCGGTGAACCCACGCTCGGAGAACGCCGCCGTGACCGCGGCCTCGACCTGCTGCGCGCGGTCGGCCTCGACGAGCGCGACGACGCAGCCACCGAACCCTCCGCCGGTCATCCGGGCCCCGTGCGCCCCGGCCGCGAGCGCGGCCTCCACCGCGACGTCGAGCTCGGGGACCGTGACCCCGTAGTCGTCGCGAAGCGAGACGTGCGAGGCGGTCAGGTACCTCCCGACACCGCGAGGGTCCCCGCCGTCGCGCAGCGTCCTCACCACCGCCAGCACTCGCTCGTCCTCGGACACCACGTGCCGGACCCGTCGGCGCAGCGTCTCGTCCGGCAGGGCGGCCAGGGCGGCGTCCAGGTCGTCCACGTCGCGCAGGGCCCGGACGCCGAGCAGCCGGGCGGCCTGCTCGCACGAGGCCCGGCGCTGTGCGTAGGCGGAGTCGACCAACCGGTGGGGGGCGCGGGTGTCGACGACCAGCAGCCGCAGGCCGGCGCCCGGGAGGTCGAGTCGCACCGGCTCCACCACGAGCGAGCGGGTGTCGAGGAAGACCACGTGGTCGGCGCTACCGTGCATGGACGCCATCTGATCCATCACGCCGCACGGCATCCCGACGAAGTCGTTCTCGGCGCGCTGGGCGAGCAGCGCCAGCTCGGTGCGGCCCAGGGACAGCCCGGCCAGGTCGGCCAGCGCGATGCCGACCGCGCACTCCAACGACGCCGACGACGACAGGCCCGCACCCAGCGGCACGTCCCCGTCGAGCACCAGGTCGGCCCCCACCAGTCGGAGGCCGGACTGCTCGACGGCCCACGCCACCCCGGCGACGTAGGCGGCCCAGCCGCTGACGGCGCCCGGTGCGAGGCCGTCCAGGCCGACCTCGACCGGGGCGGACCGACGCAGCGAACGCAGCCGCAGGACGCGGTCGTCGCGCCGTGAGCCTGCCACCACCGTCCCGTACGGCAGGGCCATCGGCAGCACGAACCCGTCGTTGTAGTCGGTGTGCTCGCCGATGACGTTGACGCGTCCGGGGGCGAACCACACCCCTGCCGGCGGCGCGCCGAGCCCGGTGGTGAAGGCATCGGGGACGGCCGTGCGCAGGGCGGTGCTCATCGGCGCTGCAGGAAGGCCCAGGCGTCGGCGACGATGCGGTCCAGCCCGTGCTCGACCTGCCAGCCCAGCCGCTCGGCCGCGCGCTCGTTGGACGCCACCAGCTCCGGTGGGTCCCCGGCGCGGCGGGGCTGCTCCACGGCCGGGATCGGGTGCCCGGTCACGCGCCGGCAGGCGTCCACCACCTCGCGCACCGTGTAGCCGGTGCCGGTGCCCAGGTTGCAGACGAGGTGCTGACCCGGCTCGACGGCCTCCAGCGCGGCCAGGTGAGCCCGGCCCAGGTCCACCACGTGCAGGTAGTCGCGCACCGCCGTGCCGTCCCTGGTGGGGTAGTCGGTGCCGAACAGGCTCACCGACGCCCGCGCCCCGGCGGCCACCGCCAGCACGTTGGGGATGAGGTGGGTCTCGGGGGAGTGCCGCTCCCCGCAGGCGCCGTAGGCACCACCGACGTTGAAGTAGCGCAGCGACACCGCAGCCAGGCCGTGCGCGGCCGCCTCGCCGGCGATCATGTGGTCGACGGCGAGCTTGCTCTGGCCGTAGGGGTTGATCGGCACAGCCGGGGTGTCCTCGGTTATCGGGGTCACGGTCGGCTCGCCGTAGGTGGCCGCGGTGGACGAGAAGACCAGCCGGCGCACGCCCGCGGCGCGCATCGCGTCGAGCAGCGCCAGTGTGCCCACAGCGTTGTTGTGCCAGTACAGCTCGGGACGGGCCACCGACTCGGCGACCAGCGACTTCGCCGCGAAGTGCAGCACGGCGTCGACGTCGCTGAGCGCGTCGGCCGCGTCTGCGACCGTGCCGCGGACGAAGTGCGCCCCGGCCGGGACGGCGTCGGCGTGGCCGGTGTCGAGGTTGTCCAGCACCCGCACCTGGTGGCCCGCCTCGAGCAGCAGGGTCGCCACGACCGAGCCGATGTAGCCGGCGCCGCCGGTGACCAGAAGCCTCACGTGTGTCCCTTCGACCGGTGCGACCTTAGCCAAGCGGGGTGGAGCCGATCGCTGCACGCACCCGGCCGGCCATGTCCTCTGGGGTGATGTCGTTGATGAACGCGCCCATGGCCGACTCGGAGCCGGCAAGGTACTTCAGCTTGTCCGGGGCCCGGCGGATCGACACCAGCCGCAGGTGCAGCCAGGCCAGGTCGCGGTCCCCGCGCACGGGGGCCTGGTACCAGCCGGCGATGTAGGGCAGCGGTACCCCGAAGAGCGCGTCGAGCCCGCGCAGCACCTGCACGTAGGAGGCGGCCAGGTCGTCCCGCTCGGCGTCGTCGAGCTCGGACAGGTCCGCCACCTGCCGCCGGGGGTACAGGTGCACCTCGACGGGCCAGCGGGCTGCGGCCGGGACGAAGCCGGCCCAGTGTGTCGACTGCCAGACCACCCGGGTCTGAGCGCGCAGCTCGGCGGCCAGCACCTCGGCGAACAGGTTGCCCCCGGTGCGCTCGCGATGCCGCCGGGCGGAGTCGAGCATCCGGCGGGTCATGGGGGTGACGAACGGGTATGCGTAGATCTGCCCGTGCGGGTGGTGCAGGGTCACTCCGATCTCAGGTCCTCGGTTCTCGAAGCAGAAGACCTGCTCGACCTCGTCGAGGGCCGACAGTGCCTGCGTGCGCTGGGCCCACGCGTCGACCACGAGGCGTGCGTGCTCGACGGGAAGGTCGGCGAACGACCCGCTGTGGTCGCTGCTGAAGCAGACCACCTCGCACCGGCCCCGGGCGGGGCGTCGGGCGAAGAGCGGGTCGCCGGCGTCGCCGGACACGTCCGGGACAGTCGTGGCGAAGCTCGGGAACCTGTTCTCGAAGACGACGACGTCGTAGTCGGGCTCGGGGATCTCGGTGAGGAAGGCCGGCGTGGACGGGCACAGCGGGCACTCGTCGGCAGGTGGCAGGTGGGTGCGGGTCTGGCGGTGGGCGGTCACCGCCACCCACTCGTCGGCCAGCACGTCGTAGCGGATCTCCGACGTGGTGCGCACCGGGGCCAGGTCGCGACGGTCCTCGCTGACCCGCTCGGGCGCCTCGTCCCGGTCGAAGAACAGGATCTCCCGGCCGTCGGCCAGCCGCCGGCTGGTGAGCCTCACGCCGCGCTCCGGCGCACGGGCACGACCACGAGGTCGGCGACCGCCTCGGCCAGCAGGTGCTGCGCCGCCGGGTCCAGCCCGTCGTCGGTGACGAGCACGTCGGCCTCGTCCAGGGTGGCAATGGTGGACAGGCCCACCTGGCCCCACTTGGTGTGGTCGGCGACCACCACCAACCGGTTGGACGCGGCCACCAGCGCTCGGTTCACGTCGGCCTCCAGCAGGTTCGGGGTCGAGAAGCCGGCCCGCTCGGTCATCCCGTGCACGCCGAGGAACACCAGGTCCAGGTGCAGCGCTGCCAGCGCCGCCACCGCGACCGGGCCGACGAGGGCGTCGGACGGCGTGCGCACGCCCCCGGTCAGCACCACCGTCTGGCCGGCGCCGGAGCCGCGGTGGAACACCTGCGCCACGAGCATCGAGTTGGTCACGATGGTGAGGTTCGCGTGGTCGCGCAGCTGTTGGGCCAACGTCCAGGTGGTCGTCCCGGCGGACAGGCCCACCGCCATGCCCGGCTGCACGTAGTCGGCGGCCACCGAAGCGATCGCCTCCTTCTCCGCCTGCTGGCGGCCCCACTTCGCCTCGAACCCGGGCTCGTCGGTGCTCAGCGCGGGCGATGAGGAGGTCGCCCCGCCGTGCACCTTGTCGAGCAGCCCCTGCCCGGACAGCACGTCCAGGTCACGCCGGATGGTCATGTCGGAGACCCCGAGCAGCGAGGCGAGCTCGCTCACCCGAACCGCTCCGCGGCGCTGCACCTCCTCGAGGATGCGCGCCTGCCGCTGGGACGCCAGCACCGGCCACCTCCTCGCCCGGGTACCGCTACGAAGTCTGGCAGGATCCCCCGCGATGTCAACGAGTTCGCACAGGGATCGACGCTCTCGACGGGTGCGTTCGCACACAAGTGGGCATACCTCGATCACGAATCGGTCACAACCTTGCAGATTGGCTCGTGTCGACTCTTGACATCCCAGCCAGGCGTCACAAGGGTGAACGTGTCTCGAACACGCGCTGTTCGATTCGCCCGGTCCGCGGGGCTCACCCGCGCACGACGTGCCTAGGAGGCATCCATGAGCAAACCCCGCACCGAGGCCGAGTACCTGGCTCGCATGATCCCGCCGAGCGTCCTCGGCACCCGTGGGGTGTCCCGCCGTTCGTTCCTGCGGGGTGTCGGCGTCGCCGGTGCCGGCCTCGCGGCCCCGACGCTGCTGGCGGCCTGCGGCGGTGGTGACGACGGCGACGCCGCGGCGACCGGCGGCGGAGGCGGCGGCGAGGTGACCTTCGGCCTCAACGAAGCCTCGGGCAGCGGTCTGCAGTACGACCGCCGCGTGGCCAGCGTGGACGCCTTCCAGGCGCAGGGCGGCCCCACCGTCAAGATCAATGCGGTCGACCACAACACGTTCCAGGAGCAGATCAACAACTACCTGCAGGGCAACCCCGACGACGTGTTCACCTGGTTCGCCGGCTACCGGATGCGCTTCTTCGCCGCCCAGGGCCTGATCGGCGACGTCAGCGACCTCTACCCCATCACCGGGGTGGGCGACGCGATGGTCAAGGCGTCCACCGGAGACGACGGCAAGCAGTACTTCGTGCCCGAGCAGAACTACCCGTGGGCTGTCTTCTACCGCAAGAGCCTGTGGGAGGAGAACGGCTGGACCCCGCCCACCACGCTGGACGAGATGAAGGCGCTGTGCACCACCATCCAGGGTGCCGGCCTGGTGCCGATCGCATTCGCCGACAAGGACGGCTGGCCGGCGATGGGCACGTTCGACATCATCAACATGCGCACCAACGGCTACGACTTCCACATCGCGCTCATGGCCGGTGAGGAGTCCTGGGAGTCCGAGGAGGTCAAGCAGGTCTTCCGCACCTGGGCCGAGCTCATCCCGTTCCAGCAGCCCGACCCGCTGGGCCGCACCTGGCAGGAGGCGGCGACGAGCCTGCAGAACAACGAGTCGGCCATGTACCTGCTCGGCCTGTTCGTCACCGACCAGTTCCCGGACGAGGTCGACGACTTCGACTTCTTCACCTTCCCCGAGATCGACTCGGCCATCGGTGCGAGCGCCATCGACGCCCCCATCGACGGCTACTGCCTGGCGGCGAGCCCGAAGAACGAGGAGGGCGCCAAGGAGTTCATGGCCTGGCTGGCCAGCGCCCCGAACGCCGATGCCCAGAACGAGGCGGGCTACCCGCAGATCTGGACCAACACCGACGCCGACCAGGCCGCTCTGAGCGAGCTGCAGCAGAAGGCGGCGGCGTTCATCGCCGAGCAGGACTCGATCGCGCAGTTCCTGGACCGCGACACCCGGCCCGACTTCGCCTCGACGGTGATGATCCCGGCGCTGCAGCAGTTCCTCACCAACCCGGCCGACGTCGACGGACTCACTGCCAGCATCCAGGCCCAGGCCGAGGCGATCTTCGCGACCGAAGCCGAGTAATGTCCGCGGCCGCTCCGGCCCCGACGACCGCCTCCCCGCCCGCGCCGGGCGGGGAGGCGGGTCGGTCCCGCCCGCGCAAGGTGAGCGACCTGTCCAAGCTCAAGGCCCGCGACAAGATCGTCGTCGGACTCTTCCTGGGCGTCCCGCTGCTCTTCGTGCTCGCGCTCGTCGTCTTCCCGGCGATCGCCTCGGTGATCCTCAGCTTCACCTCGTGGAACGGCATCGGCGGCCTGTCCACCATCGAGTGGATCGGTACCAAGAACTACAGCGACATCTTCACCATCTACCCGCCGTTCTGGCCGGCGGTGCAGAACAACCTGCTGATGCTGGTGTTCCTGTTCACGATCCCGACCGTGCTGGGGGTCTACCTCGCGGTGCTGCTGGACAAGGAGCTGCGCTTCACCTGGTTCTACCAGACCGCCTTCTTCATGCCGGTGGTGCTGAGCCTGGCGCTGGTCGGCTTCATCTGGCAGCTCATCTACTCCCGCGACCAGGGCCTCATCAACGGCCTGCTCGGTACCACCATCGACTGGTACGGCGACCCGAACGTGAACTTCTGGGCGGTCCTGGTGGCGACCGGCTGGCGGCACACCGGCTACATCATGCTGATCTACCTGGCCGGCCTGAAGGGGGTCGACCCCGCGCTGCGTGAGGCCGCGCTGGTGGACGGGTGCACCGAGCGCCAGACCTTCTTCAGGGTCGTGCTCCCGGTGATGCGCCCGATCAACATCATCGTGCTGGTCATCACCGTCATCGAGTCGCTAAGGGCCTTCGACATCGTCTGGGTGATCAACAAGGGCCGCAACGGGCTCGAGCTCATCGCCGCCCTGGTGACCCAGAACGTGGTGGGTGAGGCCAGCCGGATCGGCTTCGGCTCGGCGCTGGCGACGATCATGCTCCTCATCTCGACCGTCTTCGTGATCATCTACCTGCGGGCGGTCATGCGCGACGAGCCGGGAGGTACGGCGTGAGCACCACCCAGGCCGCCGCCGCGGTTGCCTCGACCCGGCGCCCTCAGCCTCGGACCGCCGCCGTCGGGCAGCGCCAGCACCGGCCGTGGCTGACCTACACGCTGCTGACCTTCCTGGCGATCGCCTGGTTGTTCCCGCTGGTCTACGCCGTCATGCAGTCGTTCCGCGACTACGCCTACACCTCCGAGTTCGGCTACGTCTCGTTGGGCGGCTGGACGCTGGACAACTACACCGAGGCCTGGGACCGGGGCAACTTCGCCCGCGGGTTCGTCAACTCCATGATCATCACGGTGCCCGCGGTGGTGCTCAGCCTGTTCCTGGCCTCCTGCTTCGCGTTCGTGCTGTCCCGCTACTCGTTCAAGCTCAACCTCACCCTGCTCGCTCTGTTCACCGCCGCCAACCTGCTGCCGCCGCAGGCGCTGTTGGTTCCGGTGTTCCGGATGTACCTGGCCCTCCCGGTACCGGAGTGGATCAGCCCCACCGGCAACCTGCTCAACACGCACCTGGGACTCATCCTGGTCAACGTTGCCTTCCAGACCGGCTTCTGCACGTTCGTGCTGAGCAACTACATGAAGACGTTGCCGCGCGAGATGTACGAGGCCGCCGAGGTGGACGGGGCCGGGACCGCGCGGCAGTTCTTCCAGCTCACGCTCCCGCTGGTGCGCCCGGCGCTGGCTGCGTTGGCGGTGCTCGAGGTCACCTGGATCTACAACGAGTTCTTCTGGGCCACGGTGCTGCTGCAGGACGGCAACAAGTTCCCGATCACCTCCAGCATCAACAACCTGCGCGGCCAGTTCTTCACCGACATCAACCTGGTCGCGGCCGGTTCGGTGATGATCGCCATCCCGACGCTCATCGTGTTCTTCGTGCTGCGCAAGCAGTTCGTCAGCGGGCTCACCTTGGGCTCGACGAAGGGATGAGTACCCCGGTCCACCTACGGGCGGACGGGGTGTCCCTGGTGCTGGCCGGTGCGCCTGACCGGCTGCCCGAGGTGCTGCACTGGGGGGCCGACCTCGGCGACCTGGACGACCCGGCGCTGCGCGCCCTGGCGGCGGCAGCCGTCCCGCCGGTGCTCCCCAACACCATGGACGCCCCGGTGCGCCTGGCAGTGCTGCCCGAGCACGCGGACGGCTGGGCCGGCCTACCGGGCCTGGCAGGGCACCGGGAGGGACGGGCGTGGTCGGCGCGGTTCATCGCGACGGGATGGGAGGTGGCCGAGCTCGCCGATGCTGGCGGGCGCGTGGTCGTCGACGCCGCCGACACCGACGCCGCCCTCGGCCTGCGGCTGGAGCTCAGGCTCGAGCCGCAGGGCCTGCTGCGGGTGCGGGCCACCCTGACCAATCTCGACCCGGCCGGCGCCTACACCGTGGACGGCCTCGTGCTCGCCCTGCCGGTGCCCACGCAGGCCGCCGAGCTGCTGGACCTGACCGGGCGGTGGACGCGCGAGCGCAGCCCGCAGCGACGACCGTTCCTGCCTGGCGCCGTCGTGCGCGACGGGCGGAGGGGACGCACCGGACATGACGCGACGCTGCTGCTCGCCGCGGGTGCCCCGGGCTTCGGTTTCCGCTCCGGCGAGGTCTGGGCTGTGCACACCGCCTGGAGCGGCAACCACCGCAGCTACGCCGAGCGGCTGCCCTCGGGCCAGGCGGTCCTCGGTGGCGGGGAGCTGCTGCTGCCCGGCGAGGTGCGCCTGCCACCGGGGGGCAGCTACACCTCTCCGTGGCTCGTCGGCGTCTATGGCGACGGGCTGGACCGGGTGTCCGCCCGGGTGCACCGGTGGCTGCGGGCCCGCCCGGAGCACCCGCGCCGGCCGCGGCCGGTCGTGCTCAACACCTGGGAGGCGGTCTACTTCGACCACGACCTGGCGACGCTGTGCCGGCTGGCCGACACAGCCGCGCAGATCGGGGTCGAACGCTTCGTGCTCGACGACGGGTGGTTCCTCGGTCGGCGCAGCGACACCGCCGGGCTGGGCGACTGGGAGGTCGACCCGTCCGTCTGGCCAGACGGGCTCGGCCCCCTGGTCGCGCACGTGCGCAGCCTGGGCATGGAGTTCGGGCTGTGGGTGGAGCCCGAGATGGTCAACCTCGACTCCGAGCTGGCCCGTGCGCACCCGGACTGGGTGCTGGCCACGGGGGGACGGCTGCCGCCGGAGTCCCGGCACCAGCAGGTGCTCGACCTGGCCCAGCCGGGCGCCTTCGCGCACGTGCTCGACCGGCTCGACGGGCTGCTGAGCGCGTTCGACATCGGCTACCTCAAGTGGGACCACAACCGCGACCTGGTCGACGCCGGGCACGGCCCCGGCGGCGAACCCGGCGTGCACGAGCAGACGCTGGCCGCGTACCGGCTGCTCGACACGCTGCGAGCCCGCCATCCCGGGGTCGAGATCGAGTCGTGCTCGTCCGGCGGGGCCCGCGTCGACCTGGAGATCCTCGCCCGGACCAACCGGGTCTGGACCAGCGACTGCAACGACGCCCTGGAACGCCAGCAGATCCAGCGCTGGACGAGCCTGCTGGTGCCGCTGGAGCTGCTGGGCACCCACGTCGGCCCGCCCGTCTCGCACACCACCGGCCGCCGCCATGCGCTGGACTTCCGCGCGGGGACCGCGCTGCTGGGCCACTTCGGCATCGAGTGGGACGTGACCCGGGCCGATGCGCAGGACCGCGCCGAGCTGGCCGCGTGGGTGAGTCTCTACCAGCGGCTGCGTCCGCTGCTGCACACCGGCGACCTGGTGCGCAGCGACCACCCGGACCCGGCGCTGTGGGTTCACGGTGTGGTGGCCGCCGACCGCACCCATGCGGTCTACCAGGTCGTGGCGATGGCGAGCGGTGTCACGGCGCCGCCCGGTCGGGTCCGGCTGCCGGGCCTGGACCCGGACCGGCGCTACCGACTGAGCCGGCCGTCCCCCGGCGGCCACCCGGCAGGGTGGGGGCAGACCTGGGACGGCACCCTCACCCTGCCCGGCAGCGTCCTCGGTGCCGTCGGTGTGCAGGTGCCGGGCCTGTGGCCGGAACGACTGCTGATGCTGGAGGTGAGTGCCGCGTGAGCGCGCTGGACGTCTTCGGGCCGCGCACCTGGGAACGTCCCGAGGTGCTGCACGTCGGCCGGCTTCCGGCCCGGGCCACCAGCTACCCGTACGCCGACGCCGACACTGCACGGCAGGGTCGCGACGCCTGCCACGGCGTGCGGTCGCTCAACGGGACCTGGAGGTTCCTTCGCCGTCCGCGCCCTCAGGACGTCACGCAGGCCGACGTCGCCGGCCCCACCGATGGACCGTCGTGGCTCGACCTGCCGGTGCCGGGTGTGTGGACGATGGCCGAGCTGGGCGACGACCCCGCCTATCTCAACATCGTCTACCCGTGGGACATCGACGAGCCGGGCCGGCCGGGGCTGGACGCGCCGGCCATCCCTGCGGACAACCCGACCGGGGTCTACCGGCGCACATTCACCCGGCCCCGCGGCTGGGCCTCCCGGCGCACCGTGCTGCACGTGGGGGCGGCTCTGTCCGGTCTGTACGTGTTCGTCAACGGTCAGGGCGTCGGCATGTCCAAGCCCGGGCACCTGCCCAGCGAGTTCGACGTCACCCACGCCCTGCGCGCCGGGCCGAACGACCTGGCCCTGGTGGTCACCCGGTGGACCGACGCCTCGTGGCTGGAGGACCAGGACCAGTGGTGGCAGGCCGGGCTGCCGCGCGAGGTGCTGCTGCTGTCGACAGGTCGCGTGCACCTTGCCGACGTCGCCGTGCAGGCCGGCCGCGACCCCGACGGCACCGGCACCCTCGAGGTCGACGTGCAGGTGGGTTCGCCGGATCGGCTGCGGGCGGGGTGGACGGCGCGCGCGTGGCTCGAGCACCTCGACGGCACCAGCGTGCCCGTCGCAGCCGGTGCGGTGCTGCAGGCAGCCGTCGCGCACTTCGACGGCTCCTCGCACACCGCCGCCACCGTGTCGGCGCACAGCTGGCCCGGCCCCCGCGCGCACCTGTCGGCCCGGGTCCCGCAGTCGCGCCCGTGGACCGCCGACACTCCGTACCGCTACCGGCTGCTGGTCGAGCTGCTGGACCCGGCGGGCCGCAGCGTCGAGACGACCGCCCTGCTGGTGGGGTTCCGCTCCGTGAGGCTGGCGCAGCGTGCCCTGCTGCTGGAGGGCCAGCCGGTGCGCATCGCCGGTGTCAACCGCCACGACGACCACCCCGACCGCGGCCCTGCGGTGACGGCCGAGGACATCAGGGCCGACCTGGTCGCGATGAAGGCGCACAACCTCAACGCCGTGCGCACCTCGCACTACCCCAACGACCCGGTGCTCTACGACCTCGCGGACGAGCTGGGCCTGTGGGTGCTCGACGAGGCGGACGTCGAGACCCATGGCCGCTGGGCCAGCCTCACCCACGACCGCCGCTTCGACGCCCACGTGCTCGACCGGGTGCAGCGGATGGTGGTGCGCGACCGGCACCACCCCAGCGTGATGGGCTGGTCGCTGGGTAACGAGTCCGGCTACGGGCCCGTGCACGACGCGGCCGCGGCCTGGGTGCGCCGCGTCGACCCCGGCCGGTACGTGCACTACGAGGGTTGCCACCGACACGACGCCGGCTCGGTACCCGGCCCGGCCACCGACATCGCCTGCCCCATGTACCCCTCGCTGGCCCAGCTCGCGGGGTGGCTCGCCTCCGCCGACCCGCGCCCGATGGTGCTGTGCGAGTACAGCCACGCGATGGGCACGAGCAATGGCAGCCTCGCCGACTACTGGGCGGTGTTCGAGGCCGGCACCGGGGTGCAGGGCGGCTACGTCTGGGAGTGGGCCGACCACGCGCTGCGGCGCGACGGTCGGCTGGTGGTGGGTGGCGGCTGCGGGGAGCCCGACCACGACGGGGGCTTCTGCGCCGACGGCCTGGTGGACGCCGACCGCCGCCCGCACGCCGGGCTGGTCGAGCTGTCCTGGCTGGCGCGGCCGGTGCGGGTCACGGCGCACCCGGACCCGGCCAAGGCGGCCCGGGGCTGGGTCCGGGTGGGCAACCAGCGCTACCACGCCGGTGTGGACGACCTCACGGTGGGCTGGGAGCTGCTCGCCGACGGGGCGGTCGTCGCCGAGGGTGTGCTCGACCTGCCCGAGCTGGCACCGCGGGGGAGCGCCGACCTTCGCGTTCGGCTGCCTGCGCGGCTTCCCTCCGACGTGGCCGAGCTGCACCTGGGTGTCGTCGCCCGGCTCCGGGAGGCCACCTCGTGGGCGCCCGCCGGCCATGTGGTCGGCTGGGACCAGCACCCGCTGCCGGTCGACCACCCCGAGCCGCGTCGGGTCGCGGCGCCGACCCGGCCGCCCGAGGTGGTGGCCGGTCCGTCCGGGTGGGACGAGGTGCGGGTGGACGGGCGCCGGCTGCTCGGCCCGCTGGGGGCGACCGTCTGGCGGGCCCCCACCGACAACGACGGCACTCCGGAGGGGCTGTGGTGGCAGCCCGGTCGGCTGGGCGACTGGCTGCGCTGGGGCCTGGACCGGATGGAGCAGGACTGGGCCGAGCCGACGGTCACCCGCAGGCTCGGCGTGGTCACGGTGCGGGCCCGCGGGGTGCTGCGCAGCCCGACCGGCTGGGGGGAGATCGGCTGGGACCGCCGGGTGCGGGTGCACCCCGACGGAAGGGTCGGCGTCGCCGAGGACGTCCGGGTGCCACCAGCCTTCGACGACCTGCCGCGCATCGGCGCCGTGCTGGACGCGCCCGAGGGCCTCGACGAGCTCACCTGGTTCGGCCTCGGCCCACACGAGTGCTACCCCGACCGGCGCTCCTCCGGTGTCGTCGGCGTGTACGAGCGGTCCGTCGACGACCTCGCCGAGCCCCT
>Ga0209594_1001001_pt1 | contig 14880 bp, 8 predicted proteins | sample AshMeaCrysSpring_FD_184126 | JGI IMG/M metagenome (GOLD analysis project Ga0209594, IMG submission 184126) | Groundwater microbial communities from Big Spring, Nevada to study Microbial Dark Matter (Phase II) - Ash Meadows Crystal Spring... | ecosystem: Environmental > Aquatic > Deep subsurface >...
GCTATCGCCCAACTTTGGTTTACCATTTTTGGGCTTCAGAATATATCCAATAGAAGCTCCTTGAGTGGCGCAACTAATCATGTAGCCACCCTCTACTTTTACTAGTTGCGGTGTGGCTGTAACAGGCGCTTCCTGCTCACCGCCCCACATCTTGTTGCGCAATTCCATTTCGGGCAAAATATGCATGTCACCTGTTTCATTCATCCAGCCTTCGAACACCGACCTCAGCTGATTCAGCTTTGCCTTGAAAGCCGGATTTGCTGCCAGATTGTGGAACTGATATGGGTCGCTTTCTGTATCGTACAATTCCTCATAGGGCTTTGTGTTGAACCATCTCATTTGAGTTTTATTCAACTTGCCTTGTTCCTTCAGTTCAAGCATTCTCTGCATCATAGGAATCTGCATGCGGTACACAATGTGCTGATACCACGACTTATGGGGCATATAGTTGCGGATATACTGGTACTGTCCGTCAAACACACTACGTACCCTGTCTATGGCGCTGTCCATTCTGTCGCGAGCAGCAAATGTGTATTTCCGCTCGGGCTTTTGCTGAGCACCCAAAAATGGTTGTCCGTGCATGTATGACGGTACGGCAATGCCAGCCAGCGATAGCACCGTTGGCCCAAAGTCGATAGCGCTGATGAGTCTTTGATCTGTTTTGCCTGCATGAGCGCCGCCAGGAAATTTTATGATCAGGGGTACATGAAGTCCGCGCCTGGTAATTTCTCTTTTTACATACGGCAAGCCGTCGCCGTGATCGCTATAAAAGAAGATGATGGTATTATTGTACAAGCCGTCATCTTTCAACTCCTGAATGATTTTTCCGGCTTGTCTGTCCATCTCCACAACATTGGACAATTGCCTGGCAATGGCTCTTCGTGTATCTGCATTATCCGGGTAGTATGGCGGTACCTCTACTAAGGCTGGATCTACAACCAGCGGAAGTGAATCGCGCAGCCATAATTGCGACTCATGGGTTACACCCAGGTTAAATACTGCAAAAAATGGCTTTCCGTACGGCCTGTTTTTATAATGGGATTTGTTACTGCTTTCGTCCCAGGCAGTTACAGGTGCCTCAAATTGATAATCCTCCTTGGGATTGTTTGTGCAGTAATACATTTCCTTACGTAAATACTCCGAAAAGCATTTTACATAAGCAGGGGGCACGATGGAATAAGGAGGCAATACCCGGCTGGTCACATCTTCCTGCCCCCTTCGGCCTGGCTGGTAGTTGCGCATGTTATTGCCGCCAATGCTTTGCGGGTACATACCTGTAATAATGCCATTTCTGCTGGGGGCACACACGCCTGCGCAGGTGTACACATTTACGTATCGTACGCCGTCATTTGCCAATGCATCCAAATTGGGGGTTTGAATAAGCTTTTCTCCAAAACAACTCAGGTGCGGGCTCATGTCTTCGCAGGTAATCCATACTATGTTGGGTCTTACCACGCTCTTGTCTATATCCGGCCTGGGTTGTGAAACCACCAGCACTGAATACAAACAAAGTATGGTCAGTAAATTGAACTTCATATCAGTACTGATTTGGGTGCCTGTAATCGCCAAACGGCTTTTTGATAGTGCGCTTCAGAGGAATCTGCATGCCTTTGGTTGATTCGAGCCAATCGTACAGGTCGGTAGCCAACTGTTTTGCCATGGTAGCATACTCGGGTTTGTGAATCAGGTTGTGAATCTCATTGGGATCATTTTCAAGGTCATACAGCTCATTTTGATCCCAAATACCGTTGTAGCGGATATATTTGAATTTATCTGTGCGTACACCAAATACGGTAGGTGTCATTGGAAAATCATATTCCCAAAAATACTCATAGAATATTTTGTTGCGCCACGTTGTACTATCGCCTTTCAGTAATTGAACAAAGGATTCACCAGGCATGTATTCGGGCTTTTGCAGGCCTGCGAGTTCCAGCACGGTTGGAGCAATGTCAATGTTTTGTACCATCTTGTTTATCTGTTGTCCGGGTTTAACTAATCCAGGCGCATATACCAGGAAAGGCACTTTCACACTCTCCTCATAAAAATGCCGCTTATCTATCAGGCCATGTTCGCCCCAGCTAAACCCGTTATCGCCCATGTATATCACCATGGTATTGTTTTCCAGCCCATTTTGCTTGAGATAGCTGAGCACGGTATGCACACTTTCGTCCACAGCCATCAGGGTTTCGCAATAGGCCTGAATCATAGAATCAATATCGTTATGATTGTGGTACATGTAGTCCACCCCGTGCCAGCTGTATCGCTGCTGTTTTACCCATTCAGGCCAATCGAGTGATTTATAGGCATCACTTTGAGTTTGCCAATACGTTACCGGCTTTTCGTATTTCAGGTTTCTATACATGCCTTTGTGCCGCCTAGCCGGTGCCAGTGGCGAATGCACTGCTTTGTGCGACAGATACAGAAAGAATGGTTTGTTTTTATCTATTTTGGTTAGCCAGTTTACGGCATGGTCCGTTAGCAAATCGGTAATGTAGGTGGAGTCTTTAAATTCACTGTATTTGCCGTTAATGTTCAGTTTCGGGTTGTAATAAACGCCCTGACCTCTGAAGCTTTCCCAGTGATCGAAGCCCGGGCGCGGCCGGTCGTCATCATCGCCCATATGCCATTTGCCTAAAAATGCTGTCTGGTATCCATTCTGCTGCAGGTATTGCGGAAAATATACCAGGCCATCCGGCTCGCCTGCCACATTATCCACTATCGTGTGTACATGCGAGTATTGGCCAGTAAGGATAGATGCACGGCTCGGAGAGCAAAGCGAGGTAGTGACGAATGCATTCCTGAACCAGGCCCCTTCCGTGGCCATTTTGTCCATCGCAGGTGTTTGTTGCCAATTCACCTTGCCGGTAAAACCCATAAAGTCGGGCCGGTGATCATCGGTGAGCACAAAAATTACATTCATCTTCTTTTGGCCACCAATGGGCTGAAGTTTTTGAGGGACACCTGGAACGGGTATTTTCTTTTTGGCAAAATTTTCACCCTGCGTTTCCTGGCTCTTCTGCGCGCTGCCGGCCAGCCAGGTCATCAGCAGGATCATTGGCAGTAGCATGCTTACTTGTATTACATGCATTTTGCCTGTCTGTTTATACCAAATGGTTCCCGGTGTTTCGTCTTTTTCCTCAAATTGCATTTTCTTTTGCATAAATACATTTTTGTATATAGAGGCAGTCCTGCATTCATTCCTGTGTTTGGAAACAACGCAGCACCTGCATTACTTTATGTGTAATTTTATCTTTTGCAAGTCAATATCTCTTGATGAGGTCCCGATCATAATTGTAAAATCCCCTGCTTCAACAACGGGTTTCATATCCTGGTCCAGAAATTCAAAGTCTTTTGGCGAAAGAACAAACTCCAAGTTTCTTCTTTCGCCTGCCTTAAGACTGACGCGTTGAAAAGCTTTCAGTTCTTTTACGGGGCGTGTTACGCTGCCTACTTCATCGCGTATATATAATTGTACCACTTCATCGCCGTCCATGTTGCCTGTATTCGAAATGGCACAGCTCACCTTCACACCTTCGCTGCTCAATATGGCAGACTTTGAAAGTCTTACATCACTTATCCTGAATTGAGTATAACTAAGCCCAAAGCCAAATTCGTACAGGGCGCTGCTTTGCGTCATAATGTATTTATGGAAATAGTTGGAGGGCTTGTAGTTGTAATATGTGGGAATTTGCCCCGTGCTGCGTGGTATACTCATAGGCAGTTTACCGCTGGGAGAAATCTTGCCATAAATAATTTCGGCAAGTGCCTTGCCCCCAAAATTGCCCGGCTCCCAGGCTTCTATGAGCGCTGCAGCGCTCTGTGTTACTTCGCCTATCGCAAGCGGGCGGCTATTTACAAGCACCACAATTACCGGCTTGCCTGCTGTAATAAGCTTCAGAACAAGTTTGTCTTGTTGTCCAATAAGATTAATGTTATCCCTGTCAATGTTTTCACCACTTGTTTTTTCTGCATTTTGGTAGCGCAGCGAATTTTCGCCCACCACAACCACCACGGCATCATAATTTTTTGCCTTCATGGCTACCTCAGCAATCACGCTGTCTGGTATTTGTTTTACTGTGCCTGTGTACTGGTAGTCAACCACCATATCTTTCAAGGCTTCCTGCTGCAAACCTTCCAGCGCAGTCAGCACGTTTTCATCGGGCTGGGGCAGGCTCCAGTCTCCAAGCATGGTTTGATTATGCGCATTTGGCCCCGTAACCAGTATTCTTTTTACCCGGGCATTCAAAGGCAGTACCTGGTTTTCGTTTTTGAGCAGCACAATCGATTGGCGGGCAGCCTGCAGGGCAAGTTCCTGGTGTTGTGCATTGTTTATTACCTTGGCGGCAGCCTGTTCATCTACCAAAGGACTTTCGAAAAGTCCCAGGCGGAATTTGGCTTCCAGGATTCTGGATGTAGCACGGTCAATTTGTGCCATAGGCACACGTTTTTCCCGCACCAGTTCGGCCAACGGCTCTGCAAACCCGGGTCCGTGCATATGCATATCCATGCCGGCCATTACAGTTTGAAAAACAGCTTCTTTCTGGTTGGCTGCCACATGATGTACTGTATTGAGCCGTTCAATATCCATCCAGTCGCTTACATAAAATCCTTTGAAGCCCCATTTATTGCGCAGCACATCATTCATCAAATAGCTGTTGGCATGACAAGGCACCCCATTCAGTTCGTTGTGTGCTGTCATCACCGAAAAGGCGCCTGCATCAATACCTGCTTTATATGGGGGCAGGTGTACCTCCCACAATGTACGTTCTGATATATCGGTGGGGGCGCCATTCAAACCATTAACCGAATGCCCGCCTCCAATAAGATGCTTAATACATGAAACTACCGTCTGCCCGCCAGATAAGTTGTTGCCCTGCAAGCCTCTTACCATGCTGGCACCCATTACAGATACCAGGTAAGGATCTTCCCCAAAGGTTTCGCCTACGCGACCCCATCGGGCATCCCTGGCAATGTCAATGTTGGGGGTAAATGTCCAATGCGACCCGGTGGCGCGCATTTCCCTGGCGGTAGCTTCCGAAATCTGTTTTACCAATTCCGGATTGAAGGTACCTGCCAGCCCCAACGGAGCCGGAAAAACGGCGCACCCATTTACAAGAGCATTTCCATGAATGGCGTCAATGCCAATGATCAAGGGAATCTTAAGCCTGCTTTGCAGAGCAAGACCCTGAAGTTCATTACTCTCACGGGCAGTGACCACATGCAAAAAAGAGCCTATGCGACCGGTGGATACCATGCGACGCAGCGAATCGAAACTGATACCTTTGTAAAAAGATGAGGCATCATCATTGGCATCGGGCTCTTTTCCTTTATTACTCTTGTAAGATTGTACCTGGTGTTCAATACCTACAAACTGGCACATCTGGGCAATCTTCTCCTCCAGCGTCATACGTTGCAATAAGTCTTTCACCCTTGCATCCACCGGTTGTTTTGCATCGAGGTATGAGGCCTGTTGAGCGGAGCCAGCATGCACGAATAGCACAATTAACGCTAAATAAACTATTTTTTTCATCTTTATGCTTTTCCTGATTATTTGTTTCTATTTCGCTGGCTTTCCCGCTCTTGCACTTTCTACTCTATAGCTGCCTGAAGCCTTGCCACGGGTGGTATTCCATTGCTGCCCGAAAAATTGGTGGAGTTTGCCGGCAAGCAAGGCAACCTCTTCGGCATATGCAGCATCCTGCACAAGGTTTTTTGTTTCAAACGAATCGGTCTTATAATCATACAGTTCCCGGGCCAAAACAAGTTCTTTGTCAAACGGCTTCGAGGTGGCCGTAAAAACGCTGTCAAGCCACTCGGTATACCGTAGGTTTTTGTATCGAATAGAATAACCCATTGTGCGATAAGGATTTCCATTAATGCCCCTTGCAAATTGGCTTATAGAGCAAGAAAAAACCTGACTGCCCGAATAGGTCATCTCCTCTACCAGGCTTGCACCTGCAATGCCAGTTGGCTGGAACAGGGCACCAGGCGCCGGTAGAACAAAAAGCACTCCCGTCAGCCGCATTCTATATCGTGATAAAATGTTCATGCTGCAAAAACAGATGTCAGCCCATCGAACTTAGGTATGCTACCTTACCACACCCTTTGTTTCAAACTGTTGTTTATAGTACTCATGAAGTTGTGTTGCCAATTTCTCCACCACTTTCTTCATTTTCGGATCATCTGCAAGATTGTGTGTTTCATTCGGATCGTTCTTTAAATCATACAGCTCAACTGCCTTTACATCCAGCGAATTGAAGGGTTTTGCCGTATTAAAGAAATTTCCAACCCATTCGGTAAAACGATACTGCTCGTTTCGTAGCGAATATCCCATTATTTCACGGGCCCCTTTTCCGGCGCCCCTTGGGTATTGGCTAACGGCAAAATCCTTAACCGGCTTGTCTTTGCCCATGAGCGGCTGCACCAGGCTTTCACCGTCAAGGTACTGAGGCACAGGGAGTCCGGTCAGTTCGCTAAGCGTAGGATACACATCTACAAACTCTGTAGGATGATTATACTTTTTGCCTGCAGGCATATTGGGGGCCTTTATGATGAGCGGGGTTCTTGTGGCTTGCTCAAAATTGCTATGCTTACACCAAAGGCTGTGGTCACCCAGGTGCCATCCATGATCGCCCCACAATACAACAATGGTATTATTATCCAGTCCGTAGCTTTTTAGCGCCTGAAGTAGTTTTCCTATTTGTGCATCTATATAAGAAATGCATGCATAGTATCCATGAATCAGTTCTCGCTGCTTGTCCGCGCTCAGTAGTAGCAGATCATTTTTTTGGGCTCCTTCATCTACAGGAGTAATATCAGTATAGCTGCGCAATTCACCTGAATTGTGGTATGCAACATCGGCACCGTTGACAGTCTTCTGCTGCCAGGCTGCCAGCGAGACCTTGCTTCTGTCGTACAAATCCCAATATGCTTTGGGGGCTACAAAAGGCAGGTGGGGCTTCTTAAATCCTACAGCCATAAAAAATGGCTGACCGGAGTTCTTCAGTGTATTCAACTGTTGTACCGCATAATTGGCCATAGCTCCATCCATATAGGCATCATCAGGTACATCCAAGCATTCAGACGAAACTTTCACCTCGCTTTTTGCATCATCGCCGCCAGCCATTTTTGCACCGGCTTTTTCCTTTGCTTTAATATGAGGCGATTGATAAGTTTCAAATGCAAGGTCTTCAAAATCTTCAGCTAACTTGAATTTCCTTTTGTAGGGAACCGACCAACTCCTTTCATCCGCCATTTTATCTACGCTCCGCGGGTCAAATATTTTCCCCATTCCGATGGTTTGATAACCGTGGGATTTAAAATACTCAGGCAGCGTTACTATATCTGGATTCTTGTCCCTGATGAGCGTTTGCAGGTCCCACACCTGGGTTTTATCGGGCCTTACACCCGTAAGAAGGCTGGCCCGCGTGGGGCCACAAACCGCTTGCTGGCAGTAATTGGCAGTAAAAATCATGCCGCTGCCTGCCAACTTGTCAATATTCGGACTTTTTACCTCTGAAAAGCCAAAGCAGTTCAGATCGGGCTTCAGATCGTCTACCGCTATAAACAATACATTGTATTTTTTAGCCGGTGCTTTACCCTCCTGGGCAATACCTGGTGTAAAGGAGCAGATAAGCACAACAACACTTAACAGATACAAAATCCTTTTCATGGAAGAATAGATGGAAGTATTACAGACATAAACACGCCTCAATATCCCGGATTTTGATCCTGGGGATTAATTAAAGCATTGGCACTGATTTCCTTATCAGGAATAGGAAACAGCATCAGGCGTTCGTTAACCGGATATATTTTGTCGAACGACAGGTTAAGCTTTGGATAGCTGTTGTGGTCGCGGAGAAACTGGAGAAATATCTCCTTGCCCCTGCGACGAACATCGAACCACAGGTGGCACTCGCCAATTAATTCGTAGCGGCGCTCCAGCATAATTCTGTTCCTGAATTCATCTTTTGTCATACCGCTCCAGTTTGCAGGTGTAGTGGCTATGGTTGTTCCGTCGCCCTTTGCGTCTCGTGCCCTTGTCAATACCTTGTTTACATACTGGTAAGCCTGGTCCGGTCCACTAATTTCATTCTCGCACTCTGCCAGCATCAGCAGCACATCCGCATATCGCAAATACATGAAGTTGCGGTTGGAATTGGTGCTTACATAGGCAGGATCAACAAACTTTTTTATGTAAGGAAATCCCTGGTTCCCTGTATTGGCAGGGTAAACCGACTGAGTGCCTCCGGTGTTTCGGGTATACTGGTTGTACACGTACGATACATCAATCCGAGGATCGGTAGCATACCTTGCCCTATGCGCATCAAAAATTTCCTTATTCACCCTGTTGCGGCCAAAAGGACCATTTGTTGCCAACGGGGTTAGGGTAGATCCCGTGGGTGTATGAAAGTTCGTCCATTGCCCGTTAGGCCCTCCTGAAATTGCATATTGAATTTCAACAATGGATTCTTTGTTGTTCTCATTATTGATATCAAAAACCAGGGCAAAGCTTTTTTGCAATTCATACGCATTACTGTTGTACACCACCAGTAATTCGTCTTTTGCTTTTTGCCAATAGGGCGAAGTCGGGTCGTTGCCGGCCTGCGTTAGATACACCTTGCCGAGCAAACTATTGGCCGCGAATTTATGTGGCCTGCCTTTCAATTGTGCAGCCGGCTCCGGCATCATGGTTTTCGCCTTCTCCAGGTCTTCAATTACTAATTGATAAATTTCATCGGCGCTGGAGCGAGCAATATCAATGTCGTTGATGGTAACAGGAGCAATACGCTTGGGAACACCTCCAAACATTCTTACGAGGTTGAAGTAAAGCATTCCCCTCAAAAAATAGGCCTCACCCATAACGGCCTGTTTTGTTTTTTCAGAGGCCGAGCCTTTGGGCAGGTTTGTAATAATATCATTGGCAACTTTTATGGCATTGTAAAACTGGTCCCACGGGCTGTTGTTTGTAAGCCAAAGGGTGGATGCGCCAAATGTGAGTGCGTTCAGGTCGGACGCTGCTGCCTGCGAGGTATAGAAGCCGCCTGAGGCTATCATAGTAAGCGTGGGGTACCCAGCTCCAAAACCACCGTAGTCTGCCAGTACAGAGTAACACCCTGTAAGTGCGGCCTGAGCTCCGCCATCGGTGCTGTACAACGTTTCTGATGAAATGAAACTGAATGGTTCTTCCTCGAGGGCGTTTTTGGTGCAGGCACCAAACGTGGTAAGTATTACCATGAGCCCGGTAGTTATTATACTTGAGTATTTCATACGCCCTTTAGATTAAAATGTGAAGTTTAATACGCAGGAAAAGGATTTCAGATTCGGATACGAACCCCAATCAACACCCATGCGGTTAGCGTCGAATGTGAAACTGTTTACTTCCGGATCAAATCCAGAATAGTTTGTAACCGTAAGCAGGTTTTTACCCACCAGGCTTAAGTTGATTTTCTTAATAAACCTGGACTTCTGAAATTGAAAATTGTAGCCAACCGAAACGGTAGCCATACGAAGAAAACTGCCGTCCTCCACGTACCTGTCTACCAAATTCAAGTTGTCGTAGCCAATTCGTGGATTATTGGTTGGGTTATCAACTGTCCATGCCTCTTTGTAAACAGAGGCCAGGATGTTGTTGCTGTTGTTTCCATTCGGGTTACCGATTCTGAACATGTTACCATTTACAATCTGGTTGCCGTATACCCCATTAAAGAAAACATCAGCCGTCCAGTCTTTATAAGTATAAGCAACTGAAAAGCCATACGAAAAATCAGGATTAGGATCACCAATGATCACTTTGTCTGAAGGCCCTATATCCCCGTCTCCGTTTTGGTCTACCAGCTTCATATCGCCGTACTTCACGGGCAGGCCAAATTGTTTTACAGTAGAAATATCATCCTTGGTTTGAAATACGCCGTCTGTCTTGTAACCGTACAAAAGGCCAACGGGTTTACCTACCACAAAAATGTTTGCAGGGTCTTTGAAGTATGTTCCGTTCGAAACGTTGGCGCCTATATAGGCTTCCCAAATATTGTTTCCAAAAGCGGCCTCTGGCAGCCCAAGGTCCAGAATCTTGCTGCGGTTGATAGCCAGATTGCCGTTCAATACCAGCGACATGTCTTTGTTTTCCAGCAAACTGGCCGATACCGTAAATTCAATTCCCTTGTTTTCAATGGTGCCTATGTTTTTAACAATCGTGGCAAAACCGGTTGAAACGGGCAGACGGAAGGTTTGCAACAAATCATCGGTTTGTTTGCGGTAAACATCCACCGTCAGGTTTACCTTGTTTTTAAGCATACCCATGTCAATGCCGGCATTAATCTGCGTGGTGGTTTCCCATTTCAGCGATTCATTTTGGATATTGGCAGGCACAGATCCAACAATGAGTGTGTTGCCGGAAACATACTGTACCTGGCTATAGCGCGACAGGGTACCGTAGGGCTCAATGGCCTGGCTGCCACTACGTCCAAATCCTGCCCTGAGTTTCATGTTGGAGAAGAACTTCTGGCCTTGCATGAATTTTTCTTCGGATACCTTCCAGGCAATTGCCGCAGCCGGGAAATAGCTGAACCTGTTGCCTTCGGCAAACTTGGAGCTGCCATCGGCGCGCCCCGAGGCAGTGAACAGGTAGCGGTTCTTCAGGTTATAGTTTATTCTGGCAAGACCAGAAAATACCTGGGCCTCTGACCTGTTGCGCACATATGGATACATTAATTGGCCAAATCCAAAGCCTTCGGTTCTGAGATCCTCGGTAAAGAAGTTTTCGTTGATAACCGATGACGACCGGCGGTCTTCCTTATCGTATGTTATGCCAACGGTACCATCAATGTTATTGCCCTTTGCCAAGCGTTTATTGAAAAGAAACAGGTTCTCCACCTGGTAGAAACTGCGTTGAAATTGCGACATGCCCAGCGAACCATTGGCATTCTTACCTGCAAACGTTTGCTTGCCAAACCAGCGTTTGCGCTCCTTGGTACGGAAGTCGCCTGCCAGGTTAAACTTGTATATCCACGATTTGGATATATTATAAGTAAGGCCCAGCGCACCCATTGCCCTGGCCTCTTCTGACAAGTCATCATACCCAACCAGCCAGGCACGCGGATTGTCGAATGGCTCGGTAGGATCATCCAAGCCCTTCAAGGCATTCTCAATGGGGTTGCCTACCAGCATTTTAATGATCATACTATTGTCACCTCCACCTAATGGTTCCGTTCCCTGGGTCATGCTGTTGTTCATCATGCTGCCCGCTACGGTGAAATTCAACTTGAGTTTGCCGGAAAGTTCCTGATTGAGGTTGAGCTTTATATCGCCTTGTTTCATCGATGTTTTTTCAACAATCCCGTCATTTTTCAGGAATCCCCCAGCCAGGTAATACTTCGTTTTCTTGTCCTGCGATGCGCCAGTTACTGACAGTCGGTAGTTTTGAAGAACGGCCGTTCTCATCATTTCGTCCTGCCAGTTTACGTAGTCGAGCGTGTCGAGCCCATAACGCGGAGCCCTGTTGTTGATTGCTTCTATTTGATTAATATAGGTGGCATAGCCTGTGGCATCCAGCATTTCAAGCTTTCTTGTTGCCGAAGCCATTTCCACGGTCGAGTTCAGTGTTATTACCGGGCGCCCTTTTCCCTGCTTTGTAGCAATGATTATCACACCATTGGCGCCCCTGGATCCGTAAATGGCAGTTGCCGAGGCATCTTTAAGTACCTCTATTGTTTCTATGTCCCTGGGATTGATTCCGGTAAGGGCCGATTGCTTTGTTTGACCGCTGTTGGCTGTTTTATCGGCAAAAGGGTCGCTATTATCTGCAGTAACGTTTGAGATAATGACACCATCAACCACATAAAGGGGCTCGTTATCGCCTCTGAGCGAGTTTCCACCTCTGATACGCACACTGGCAGCGGCCCCGGGATCGCCGCCTGCCTGGGTTACTGTAAGGCCTGCAACACGTCCCCTCATTAAGCCGTCAACACTCATAAACTGTGAGGCCTCAGTCTGTCCCGGTTTGTAGGTAGATATTGCTCCCGTCAAATCGCGCCTCCGAGCAGTGCCATAGCCTATCACCACCACTTCTTCCTGCATATTTACCTGGCGCTCCAGCACGATATTCATAGCTTCCCTATCGCTCACTCTCAGGGTTTGCGGGGCAAAACCAATATAGCTTACTACAATAGAAGCATTGGCATTGGCCACCCTTAGCGTAAAATATCCTTTTTCATCTGTGGTGGTACCCTTGTTGTTGGATTTAAGCACAACAGAAACACCATTCAGGAGGTTGCCTTCTTCATCCTTTACAAACCCCCTGACAAAAACGCTTTCTTTAGCCTGGCTCCAGGCATGTTGTGTTATTGCGAGCGCTAACAATAACGCAGCCAGACTGCCAAGCATCAGGCGCAACGTTGCAATTGCAATTGAATTTCTCATAAAAACAAACAATGGTATGATGTAAACAGAGCTTTGCTCAGAGACGATTGTAAATATATCCATGCCCCCTGCCGGGCATTGTTCAGAATTCGTTCAGAATGGTTTGAAAATCGTTCATCCTTTTTTTATTTTATGAAAATCAACAACTTCAGAACTCCTGACCTTTCGCAGAATAGACTACTGTATTTTATAGCATAATTTGAGGTTAGTTCCAGGGAAAACTGCTTCTGTCTGATTAAGGATATTAGCCAGTTCTTGAGCGGCTGTATTGAATCGGTTGGAGGAAAGTGTGTTTAATATGACGGTGAGGGTGTTGTTCGTGTAGTCGGGCATGATACTGGCAGGTGAGTTTATAATTTGCTTGATAAGCATTCGGCGCTCGTCATCTTGTCGTTTATAATAAGGTGCCACCATGTTTGCCGTGGCTGTTTCTGCCCGATAGGCTACCATTTTTACGATGTTGGTGATTTTGCGACTTTCGGTTTTGAGCTTGTTGTAGCGTTTTTCAACGGGCATTTGTGCCAGGGTGATTCTGTTTGGTATTTTCTTTCGTTTAGCTACCAGTTTTTCTATGGATGATTTTTTATCTGTAATAGCCTGGGTTAGTTTTTCTTGTTTGGCAACGTGCATTTTAAACTGGTCAAGAGAGGCATCGTTAGCCATATCCATGTCTTTGATGAGCTCTGCCTGAAGGCGTTGCAGCTTTTCCTTTTCTTTTTTTATGGAGTGAGAGATTTTGGAGTATTCAGGGTTCACTACTGTTTTGCTGAGCTCAATAGGCTCTGTGCCATATTGAACGAAGTGGTCAAAACTGTAGTCACTCATCTGGTATTTAAAGAAGTTTTCCTGTGTCCACCGGTTGAACATAGAACCTGCTACTTGTGCAGGAATTAAAACGGGGTGGGTGGTAACCATAGCTACTTGGTGTCCGTTTTCAATGAGGCAGCGTACCTCTCTAAAGGCATAGCCGCCTATATGCAGAGGCTGCTCGTAAAGAAGCCTGCTAAAAGTGTGTTGATCTTTTGTAATTGTATGATTTGTAAATAGTTCTGAAGCCCATTGATCCTTTACATGCTTTCTGTATGTGATAATTGCGATACGATAGTTTACCCATAGCCGCGTGAAAAACGCAGGCTCCCAGGCTTCGCGATCGAACACCAGGGTACAAACCGGTGTAGTGGTATTGGCAATATCATCGGGTATGCACAAGGCTTTGCCGGCAATCATGTTCGGAATGATTTGCTCTTCAATTACATGTTGCAGTCGTTCATTGAGTTCACCGGCATAATACATTACAGGCATGCCCGTAGTGTCGTTTATCCAAAACTCCGTGGTGCCACTCAGGCAGAGCTTCTGCCTGCTCACGTACTTGGTAGTAAGATTGGCCGCATAACCATTGTAAATACGTACGTGACCATCGGCATAAAGTATTACATCATCACCGCAGGCCTCCACCCATTGCTTGCTTAATTGGCGCGCAAGGCTTTCTGTCATTACCGATTCGCTCAGTTCGTCTATTTTGGCCCGCAGGCATTTTACCTCCGGCACTCTGTCGAGCCCCAGCAGCCTGCCCAACTCCCCTGCATTGGACTGCTTGAGTTGTTCGGGATTTTTAATGCGGCATAGTGCCATTATGGCCAACGTAAGTACAATGCTGGTTAGGCTGTAATAACCCTGTTTTATACGGTGTGTATCATTAAAACAATACAAGCCTTGAGACTCCAAAGCAGGCAGCAACCATAACACACCGCCAAAACTAACCGACTCATGAGCCTCGAAAACAGGACTCTGAGGGCCAGCCCCGCGGGCTGCCATTGCACGGCTCAGCACATTGGTAGTGGCAATGCCCATGGGCGCTGCCTTATCAGCATAGCTACGTTCCGCTGCATGGCTTGCGCAGGCCGTATCATCACGTCTGCTTAATGCAATGGAATCGGACTTTTTTTTAGATAACCGGCCTTAATGGCATAGCGAATGGCACTCTCAGCTACCCCTACCGCCTTGGCTGTAGCATTCTGGCTAATGCCCGCATCGAGCATCGCCTGTGCCTTTTCCAGCCGTTCGCCAATCAACTTATGACAATAGCCGTGACGGTTCTCCGGACCAAAAAAGGCAGATTCGCCCTCCTTCGTATACTTGCTGTAAGCTCGTTTCACGTAATCTTCCGTTACGCCAAAAGCTACCCGAATTTGCTTCTTGGTACAGTGCCCCATCTTGATCAGGTTGCAAAAAAAGAAACGAAAGCTCTGATAGTCCTCCTCGCCGTGTTGATAAACCGGCAAACCATTCAAAATATAAATAACCAGACCATCTTCAACATAAACGCCTACACAATCGCTGACCATAAGGGTCCCTGCAGGGAAAATCGGTAATCGTAATTGCATGCCATAAAACAACGCAACTTTACTCTGCGAGCCAAATCCCGCAAACACAATGTTTATAACTACAGGTCAGGAGTTCTGA
>Ga0209594_1001002_pt1 | contig 14879 bp, 13 predicted proteins | sample AshMeaCrysSpring_FD_184126 | JGI IMG/M metagenome (GOLD analysis project Ga0209594, IMG submission 184126) | Groundwater microbial communities from Big Spring, Nevada to study Microbial Dark Matter (Phase II) - Ash Meadows Crystal Spring... | ecosystem: Environmental > Aquatic > Deep subsurface...
GTCAGAGGAAGATGCCTCCTGCGCCGCGTCCTGCCGTTGTGGCTACTGTCCCCCGGCCAGGAACTGACGCAGCCGCTCGCTGCGGGTGTTGCGGAACACCTCGGTGGGCGCGCCCTCCTCCTCGATCAGGCCCTGGTGCAGGAAGATCGCGTGGCTCGCCACGTCGCGGGCGAAGGCCATCTCGTGGGTAACGACGACCATCGTCCGCCCTTCCTCGGCCAGTCCCCGCATCACCCGCAGCACCTCGCCGACCAGCTCGGGGTCGAGGGCCGAGGTCGGCTCGTCGAACAGCAGCACCGACGGCTCCATGGCGAGCGCCCGGGCGATGGCCACGCGCTGCTGCTGCCCGCCCGACAGGTGCGCCGGATAGGCGTCGCGTAGCTGGTCGATGCCGACCTTGGCCAGGTAGCTGCGCGCCCGTTCGTGGGCCTCCTTGCGCGGCACGCGCAGCACGTGCAACGGCGCCTCGACGACGTTCTCGAGGACGGTCATGTGCGACCAGAGGTTGAAGTGCTGGAACACCATCGCAAGGCGCGTCCGCACCTGCTGGAGCTGCTTCGGGTCCGGGACCAGCGCGCCACGGCGGTCGGGCACGAGCCGGATCTCCTCGCCGTTGACGGTGATCTTTCCCGCCGTGGGGTGCTCGAGGAAGTTGATGCAGCGCAGGAAGGTGCTCTTGCCCGAGCCGGAGGAGCCGATGATCGCGATGACGTCGCCGCGCGCGGCGCGCAGCGACACGCCCTTGAGCACCTCATTGGCGCCGTAGCGCTTGTGCAGGTCTTCGACGATGAGCGGATGCGAGCTCATTGCGGTGCCTTGGCGAGCTCCTGGGCGCGCAGGTGGGCGAGCCAGCGCTTCTCCGCCCGCTGGAACAGCCACACCAGCGCGAAGGTCAGCACCAGGTAGATGAGGCCCGCGAAGACGAAGGCCTCGAACGGCGCAAAGTGCTTCGAGTAGATGTTGCGGGCTGCGCCCGTCAGGTCGACGAGGGTGACGGCGCTCGCGATCGAGCTGCCCTGCAGCATCAGGATCACCTCGTTGCTGTAGGCCGGGATCGCGCGCCGCAGCGCAGAGGGCAGGAGGATGCGCCGCACCATGACGAAGCGGCTCATGCCCACCGCCTTCGCGGCCTCGAGCTCGCCGTGCGGCACGTTGCGGATCGCGCCGGCGACGATCTCGATCGTGTAGGCGCAGGTGTTCAGCGCGAAGGCGAGCAGGGCGCAGAAGTAGGGCTCGCGGAACAGCGACCAGACCGGATGGCCGGCCGCCCACTGCGCCTGCATCCACGGGAACTGCCCGAGCCCGTAGTAGATGAGCAGCAGTTGCACCAGCATGGGCGTGCCGCGGAAGAACCAGGTGTAGGCGGCGACCGGGCCCCGGACCACGAGGCTGCGCGAGACGCGCGCCACCGCGAGCGGGATCGCGGCGGCGAGGCCGATGGCGCAGGACAGCGTCACGAGGTGAAGGGTCAGCCAGAGCCCGGCGAGGTACTGGTCGAGGCTCTCCGTGACGACCGAGACGTCCATCACAGCTCCGCCGCGCGCACGCCGGCCGAGTAACGGCGCTCGAGACGCGCCAGCAGCCAGGACGACGCGGTGGTCATGACGAGATACAGCGCGCACACCAGCAGATAGAACAGGAAGGGCTCGCGGGTCGTCCGGCCCGCCTGGTCGGCAAGCCAGGTCATGTCGGAGAGGCCGATCATCGAGACGATGGCCGTGCTCTTGAGCAGCACGAGCCAGTTGTTGCCGAGTCCGGGGAGGGCGTGGCGCAGCATCTGCGGGAAGAGAATGCGGGCGAACACCTGCCAGCGCGTCATGCCGTAGGCCGCGCCGGCCTCGAGCTGACCCTTCGGGACGGCGAGGAAGGCGCCGCGGAAGGTCTCGGCGAAATAGGCGCCGAAGATGAAGCCGATCGTCAGCACGCCGGCGACCATCGGGTTGAGGTCGAAGTAGCCGAGGTCCAGCGCCTCGGTGACGTGGTTCACCAACATCTGCCCGCCGTAGAACACGAGCAGCATCATCACGAGGTCGGGCACGCCCCGCACCACGGTGGTGTAGACGGTCGCCGTCCAGCGCAGCGGCGCCGATTTCGAGAGCTTGGCGGACGCGCCGGCGAGGCCGGCGACGAGGGCGAAGAGCAGCGACAGAAGGGCGAGCTCTAGGGTGAGCGCCGCGCCGCCTAGGATGGTGGGCAGATAGCCGTGAAACATCGGCGTCTGCGTCCGGGGCGGCGGGCGCGGGGCGATTACTGGCCGTAGATGTCGTAGTCGAAGTACTTCTTGCGCAGCGCGTCGTAGGTGCCGCTCGCGCGGATCGCGGCGAGCGCCTTGTTGAACTGCGCCTTGAGCTCGGGGTCCTTCTTGCGGATTGCCACGCCGACGCCGTCGCCGATCACGGCCTTTTCCTCCGCCGTCGCGCCGAACATGCGGCTGCCCACGAAGGCGTAGCCCGCGCCTTCCGGCTTGGTCAGGAAGCCGCCCTCGGCCTCGAGGGCATCGGCGAGCGCGGCCTCCAGGCGGCCCGAGGACAGGTCGAGGTAGGCCTCGTCCTGCTTGGCGTAGCGCACGACGGTCACGCCCTTCGGCTCCCAGAACTTGGTCGCGAAGTTGTCGGCGACGGTGCCGCGCTGCACGCCCACCTTGCGGCCCTTGAGCGACTCCACGCCCGGCATCAGCGGCGAGCCTTTCTTGGCGACCAGGCCGAGCGGCGTGGCGTAGTACTTGTCGCTGAAGTCGACCTGCTTCTGGCGCTCCGCGGTGATGGACATGGACGCGATGATCGCGTCGAACTTGCGGGCGTTCAGGGCGGGGATCATGCCGTCCCACTCCTGCTTCACCCAGGTGCACTTGGCCTTCATCTCGGTGCAGAGCGCGTTGCCGATGTCGATGTCGAAGCCGGCCAGCGCGCCGTCCGCGCCGATCGTGTTGAAGGGCGGGTAGGCCCCCTCGCTCGCGAGCCGGATCTCCTTCCATTCCTTCGCCTCGGCGCCGACGGCGAGCATGCCCAGGGCGACGAGTACGGCCGCGAACCTTTTCATCTGTGCTCCTTCGACTGGATCGGTGAGGGTGGCGACGGCGGCGTCCGCGCGGCGGCGGGCGCTCGAAAAGCCGCCGGGATCATGGCAGGAAAGGCGGGCGCCCTCAATGCGCCGGCGCCCGCGCGCCGCCGGGATCGACCGCCTGCGCGAGATGGTCGGCGAGGGCGCGCGCGGCGGGCGGGTGGAAGCGGAAGAACAGCTCGGGCTCCACGAGCTCGAGCTCCATCACGCAGAGCCGGCCGGCGGCGTCGCGCACCGCGTCGACGCGGGCGTAGGCCGGCGCGGCGGGGCAGCGGGCCACGGCGGACTCCGCGAAGCGGATCTCCCCGGCGGTGGGCGCGTGCGGGTGGACGGTGCCGCCGTGATCGTCCTGGACGCGAAAGTCGCCCGGCCGGGCGCGCTTGCGGACGGCGTGGGTGCAGCGCCCGCCGATGACCACCAGAGAGAGCTCGCCGTTCTCGAGCACGTCGCGTTGAAAGGGCTGCACCATCATCGCCTCGGCGGCGACGCAGCCCGCGAAACGTTGCTCCATCGCGGCGAGGCCGTCGGCGCGGGCGCGGAAGGTCGAACGGGCCGCGCCCGAGACGACCGGCTTGAAAACGATCTCGCGCCAGCCCCGCTGGGCCACCACGGACTGCAACGACTGCTTTGCGTCCTGTTCCACGTAGTGGGTCGGCACCACGTTCACCCCCGCCGCGGCGAGGTCGGCGAGGTAGTGCTTGTCGAGGTTCCACGTGACCAGGGAGGGGTCGTTGACGAGCCGGGTCAACCGGCGGACGCGCTCGAGCCAGGCCGTGAACTCGGCGTAGCGCTCGGAGTAGTCCCAGGTGCTGCGCAGCACGGCACAGCGGACGGCTGACCAGTCGATCGCGGGATCGGACCAGGCGCGCCGCTCGGCCAGGAGGCCGTGGGCGCGCAGCCCGTCGAGCAGCAGTCGCTCTTCGTGGTGGATCTGGCGGTTGTACCAGTCGTCGGGGGGCGGCTCGGCGAGGTGGGCGTCTGCCGTGAGGAGGAGGACATCGGGTGTGGCGGGCGGCACGGGCGGCGGTCCACGGTCGGGTCGCGGGAGCATCCGTCGCGACGGGTCGGACTGGCAAGGGCGCGGCCCGGATCCGCCGGTCGCGTGCCTCGCGCATGACCGAGCGCAGTTTTGGTGCACGGTGTCGTTGCCGCACGGGTCCGCGTGGGGCTAAATGGCGCAATTTTTTTGGGGTGGGCGCGCCGCGCGATCCCGTCACCAGAATCCGTCCCGTTCGCAGGAGCAACCAGGAGTGAACGCCATGCCTCGTCCGACCGAACGCACCCCGCTCGCGGCCGCCATCGCCCTGGCGCTGCTCGTCGCCCCGGCGGCGTCCCCCGGCTTCGCCGAAGAGGCCGAAGAGGCCCAGGAGGCCGAGAAGAGCCCGCTGATGATCTGGGAGGGCGACAACGACAGCCACTTCAAGGCCACCTTCAAGGCCGCCGCCGCCTACTTCATGCAGAACAATTCCTGGTTCGGCCAGTCCGACTTCCCGGGCAAGCGCACCGGCAGTTGGTGGGAGACCTATCTGCATCCCGGCTTCGAGGGCAGCTACGCGCTCGAGAACAGCAGCGAGATCTACGGCCGGGTGAGCGGCGTGGTCGGGACCACGAACGGCATCGACGCCGCCGGCTCCAACATCCCCTACGGCGACGTCACCGGCGGCCGGATGGAGGACGTCTACGTCGGCTGGCGCTCTGGCAACCTCTTCGGCGACCTCGGCGAGGACTTCCTCGACGTCTCGGTCGGCCGGCAGCAGTACGTCGTCGGCAACGGCTTCCTCTTCTACAACCAGTCGAGCAACGGCCAGAACCGGGGCGCCTTCTGGATGGGCGAGCGCCAGGCGGCCAAGTTCTCCGGCATCGTCCGCATGAAGACCGGCAACTGGAAGGCCGACCTCGTGTACTTCGAGGCCGACGACAATCCCAAGACCGACACCGAGCTCGGCGGCGTGACGCTCGACTACGCGTTCAGCGAGGCGATCGGCGGCATCGGCGGCGGCATCTACACGCTCCGGTCGGATCTCGAGAGCCGCGACTCGATGAACGTCTACGACGTCCGGTTCTCGCTGTTCCCGTTCGAGGCCTTCGACGCCCCCGAGGCGCTGAAGCCCGTGAAGCTCGAGGGCGAGTACGTCTACGAGGAGAATGGCGACCTGGTGGACGACTCCGGCTGGTACCTGTCGGCGGGCTATCTGTGGAAGGACCTCGCCTGGACGCCGTCGCTCACCTACCGCTACTCGAGCTTCAGCGAGAACTACGACCCGCTGTTCTACGGCTTCAACGACTGGGGCTACTGGTACCAGGGCGAGGTGCTGGGCGAGTACGCGCTCGTGAACTCGAACCTCGAGGCGCACATGCTCAAGCTGAACGTGAAGCCGGTCGAGTCGGTTTCCGTGAACCTCTTCTACTACAACTTCAACCTGAAGGATGCGGCCGCCTTCGGCGTGCAGAGCGCCGACTTCGCCGACGAGTGGGACCTCACCGTCGACTGGACGGCGACCGACAACCTGACCATCAGCGCAGTGGCCGGCTACGTGAGCGCCGACGACGGCGCGAAGGAGTGGGTCGGGGGCGACGAGGGCTGGGCCTACGGCATGATCTACGCCGCGGTCAATTTCTGACCTGGCCGGCGATGGCCCGGCGATAGCACTCGGCCAGGCGCCCGGCCATCGCCCCCTCCGACCAGCGCTGCGCCGTCTGCCGCGCCTGGTCCGCCCGCAGGCTCTTGGCCCGCCGCTCGGCGAGGTAGTGGCCGAGCGCGTCGCCGAAGGCGACGGGGTCATCGGGCGGAACGATGGCGCCATCGGCATCGTCGAGGATGTCGCTCGTGCCCATCGCCGACAGGGCGATCACCGGCAGCCCCGCAGCCATCGCCTCGAGGAGCACCAGGCCCTGCGTCTCGGTGCGCGAGGCGAAGACGAAGGCGTCGGCGGCCGCGTAGCAGTCCGGTAGTTCCCTGGCGCGGTCGAGGTAGCCGAGAAACTGCACCGCGTCGGTGAGGCCGAGCGACCCTGCCTGACGCCTCAGGTCCGCCATGGCGGGCCCTTCGCCGGTGACCAGCAGCAGCGCCTCGGGGCAGCGCCGGCGGGCGTGCACCAGCGCCTCGAGCAGGAAGCCGATGTTCTTCTCGTGCGCGACGCGGCCGACGAACAGCGCGAGCGGCCGTTCGGGGGCGATGCCTCGGGCGGCGCGGAATGACGCGCCGTCGCCACGCGCGTAGCGGTCGAGCGGGATCCCGGTGGGCAGGATGTGCAGGGGCGTCGACACGCCATAGCGGGCGAGGCGCTCCGCCATCGCCGACGACGGGACGATCACCTCGTCGACTGCGTTGCACTGGTGCCGGGAGAAGCGCCGCGCCAGCGCCCGCAGCCAGCGCGGGGGCAGGAGCGGCACGTAGTGCTGCAGGTATTCCTCGAACAGCGTGTGGTAAGTCGTCAGCACGGGCAGGCCGTGTTGGCGACCGGCGGCCAGCCCGGCGTAGTGCGCCACGAAAGGCGTCTGCACGTGCACGAGGTGGCAGTCGGCGGCGGCCGCGCGCGCGGCACCGTGCATGGATCGCCACGATACGAGCCTGTCCTCCGGATCTTTCGGCAGCCGGCGGCCCGGCACGCGGACGACCCCCGGCTCCTCGGCCTCGTCCGCGTAGCGCGGCACGACCAGACGGACCTCCACATCGTGCGTCGCGAGCGCCCGGCGGAAGGTCTCCATCGAGCTCGAGACGCCGTTGACGCGCGGGAAATACACGTCGGACACCATGAGCACGCGGATCACGGCGCGCCCTCCCCGGCGGCGGCCTTGGCCGCTGGCAGCGCCTCGGCAGGGAGCCCATCCCCGGCGGCCGCCGGCTGGCGGCCGTCCCAGGCGATCAGCTCGAGCCGCCCGTCGAAGTGCTCGACGATGGCCGTGCACGAGTCCACCCAGTCGCCGCAGTTCACATACAGCCTGCCGCCGATTTCCTTGATCGCCGCCCAGTGGATGTGGCCGCAGACGATGCCATCGAGGCCGCGCTCGCGCGCATGGCGCACGGCCGAGTCCTCGAAGTCGAAGATGAAGTTGAGCGCGGTCTTGACCTTGCGCTTGGCGTAGCCGGCGAGGGACCAGTACCCGGCGATCCCGAGCGTCCGCCTTATCCAGGACAGCACGAGGTTGAGCCGAACCAGCAGGTCGTAGCCCAGATCGCCCAGCACGGCCACCCAGCGGTGGTGGCGCGTCACCTGGTCGAACATGTCGCCGTGCGTCAGCAGCAGGCGCCGACCGTCCGCGGTCTCGTGGATGGCCTCCTCGCGCACTTCGACATCGCCGAAGGAGACGTCCAGGTAGTCGCGTACCGCCTCGTCGTGGTTGCCGGGAATGAACACGATGCGCTCGCCGTGGCGCGCGCGACGCAGCAGTTTCTGCACGACCGTGTTCTGCGCCGGCGACCAGCAGACGCCGCGGCGCATTGCCCAGAAGTCGACGATGTCGCCGATCAGGTAGGTCTGTTCGGCAGGGTGCTCGCGCAGGAACTCGAGCAGGCGCTGTGCCTGGCAGGCCCGGGTTCCGAGGTGGATGTCCGAGAGGAAGAGCGTGCGTACCCGCGGCATGCGCGCACGCTAGCCGGTCTTCGTGAAAGTCCCGTTATCGCGAGGTGACAGCCGTGTTGCACTGCGCGGCTCCGGGGCAGCGGCATTGCCCGGGTGCTCAGGACTCATTGGTGAGGAATCGTTTGGCGTAGCGGTCCGACACGCGCGCCATCGGCATGAGGATGGGCAGGTCCGCCGTGTTGAAGTCCGGGTCCCAGGCGGGTTCGCCACAGACCCAGGCGCCGGCGCGCAGGTAGCCCTTGATGAGCGGCGGCGGCTCGACGACGAGGTCGCGGCGCAGCGCATCCAGCGGCAGCGGGCAGCGGGGGAAAACCCGGTACTCCGCGGGCGAGAGGTGACTTCCCGGGCCGGTGCTGAGCGCGGTGTAGAGGCTCGCCGCCCGGTGCCCGCCGTCGGCCATGCCCACCGAGGCGCAGCCCATCAGGTAGTCGTAGCCGTGCTCCCGCATGAAGCGCGCGAGCCCCGCCCAGAGCAGGGTGATGGTGACGCCGGTGCGGTGATCCGGATGCACGCAGGAACGGCCGATCTCGACCAGGCGCGGGCGCAGCGCCTCCAGCCGGGTGAGATCGAACTCGCCTTCGGCGTAGTAGCCGATGCGCCGAGCGTTCTCGGGCGTGAGGATCCGGTAGGTGCCGACCACCTCGCCGCTCGCCTCGTCGCGAACCACGAGGTGCTTGCAGAGGGGGTCGAAGGCGTCCTGGTCGACTCCCGGGATGTCACTGGACAGTTTCGCGCCGAGCTCCTCCGCGAACACGTGGTGACGGAGCCGTTGCGCGGCGCGGATGACCTCGGCCGTCTCGGCGATGCCGACCGAGAGGCTCGGCCGGGCGGGGCGCACGCGTCGCTTGGCGGCAGGGGCTAGCTGTTCCATGGGGGATTGTCCATCGGCCGGTGTGGGAACGGGAGGCTACGCACTCATCGTGACCTTTCTATTGCCGTTGTTTGACCAAAGCGTTTCGACGCGGAAGTCGGTTAGCATCGCGACCTCGCCGATCCGGAGCGGCCGTTCCGCCGAGTCCCCAGATGCATCCCTTGCTGCGCCGTGCCCTGCCCATCCTGCCTGTCCTGGTCGGCGTGGGCGGCTTTGCCCTCCTCAAGGCCACCGCCCCCAAGCCGCCCGTCGTCGAGCCGCGCGAACGGGCCTGGCGGGTGGAAACGGTGTCGGCCGCGCCGGCGGCCAACCGCCCCCTGCTGCGCCTGTACGGTCGCGTCGAGGCCCCGGATCGGGTGCGGGCCGCCGCGCCGGTGGCCGGTCGCCTTCTCGAGGTCCGCGTGCGGGATGGCGACCGGGTGGCGGCCGGCGAAGTGCTCGCCCGCCTCGATCCGCGGGACCTCCAGCCCCGGCTCGCGCAGGCCCGCGCGGAAGTCGAAAAGGAGAAGCTGAAGGAACGCCACGATCGCGAGTCCCTCGCGCACGAGCAGGAGATCCTGCGCCTGGCGCAGAACGCCTTGGCGCGCGCAGACAAGGTGCAGGCACAGCGCTATGGCTCGGAGTCCGCCGTGGACGAGGCCCGCCAGCAGCTCGCCCGGGCGCGGCTGTCGGTGACACTGCGGGAGCAGGCCCTCGCGGAGCACCCCGCGCGGCTCGCGGTGCTGGAGGCAAAGCTCGAGGAGGCAGAGCGCGACGCGGCACGCGGCGAGGTGGTCGCGCCGTTCGCCGCCCGCATCGGCCGGGTGGAGGCCGCGGCCGGCGACCAGCTGCAGCCCAACCAGGCGATTCTCACCCTCTACCCCACGGATGGCCTCTGGATCCGCGCGAAGCTGCCGAACAGCCGCAGCGAGGAGTTGCGCGCCGCGCTTGCCGCCGGCGAACGCCCGCGCGCCCGAGGGACCTATGCCGGACGCACGGTGGAGGCGTTTCTCGACCGCCTGGGCGGCGAGGCCGAGGCGCGCGGCATCGACGCGCTGCTGCGGCTCTCCGGCGATGCCGAGGTGCCGCTCGGCGCCTTCGTCGAGCTCGCGCTCGAGCGCCCGGCGGCACTCGATACCCTGGCATTGCCGTTCGCGGCCCTGCACGGCGGCGACAAGGTGTTCGTGGTCGAGGATGCCCGCCTGCGCGGCGTGCCGATCGAGCGTATCGGCGAGGTGGACGGCCCCGAGGGCAGCCTCGTGCTGGTGCGCGCGCCGGAGCTCACGCCGGGCGCGCGGGTGATGGTGACGCATCTGCCGAATGCGGTGGGAGGTCTCAAGGTCGAGGAGGCCCGATGAGACGCGGCCTCATCGCGGTCTTCGCGCGCCACCGGCTGCTCGCGAACCTGCTGATGCTGCTCATCTTCATCCTGGGGACGGTGGCGCTCCTGCGGATGAACATCCAGTTCTTCCCGACCTTCGCGCTCGACGTGATCTCGGTGCGCGTGCCCTGGAGCGGCGCCGCGGCGGAGGACGTCGAGGCGGGGATCACCGCGCCCCTCGAGGAGCGGATCAAGAATGTCGACGGGCTGAAGAAGCTCACCTCGACGTCGGCGCAGGGCGTTGCCAGCTTGTCGGTCGAGCTGGAGGAGGGCACGGATGCGCTGCTCGCGCTCGACCAGGTGCGGCAGCGCGTCGACGAGTTCCGCAATCTGCCGAAGGATGCGGAGACCCCCCAGGTCAGCCGCGTGTCGCGCTACGAGCCGGTCGCGAAGCTGCTGATCTCGGGCCCGAGCCTGCACGAGCTGCGCCCCTGGGTGCGGCGCTTCGAGCGCGAGCTGCTGGCTCGCGGCATCGACCGCGTCGAGCTCGCCGGCCTGCCGGAGGAGCGTATCGCGATCGAGGTGCCCGGCCGGGTCCTCGAGACGCTGGGACTCTCGCTCGACGGCATCGGCGAACAGGTCAATCGCCTCGCCCGCGACATACCCTCGGGCATCGCCGGCGAAGCCGACGCCGCGCGCGAGCTGCGCAGTCTCGAGCAGCGGCGCGACCCGCTGCGCTTCGAAGACCTGACCATCGTCAGCGACGAGCGCGGGGTCGTACGGCTCGGCGACGTGGCCGTGATCGTGCGCGAGGCGCGGCCGGCCAGCCTCGCCCTGCACCAGGTGGCCGGTCCCGCGGCCGACAGCGCCAGCCCCGCCACGGTCGAGATGACCCTGCAACGCGCGGAGAGCGGTCACTCGCTGCGCGCGGCGCGGATCTTCGACGAGTGGCTCGAGCAGACGCGGCCGGCGCTGCCGCCGTCGATCCGCGTCGACGTGTTCGACGAGCAGTGGCAGCTCATTCGCGACCGCATCGACCTGCTCGTCCATAACGGCCTGCAGGGCTTCACGCTGGTGCTGCTGCTGCTCTACCTCTTCCTGCCGGGCCGGGTCGCGCTGTGGGTGGCGATGGGCATTCCCACCGCCTACCTCGCAGCGCTGGCCCTGCTCTGGGCCTTCGGCGGCACGATCAACATGATCAGCCTGTTCGGCCTGTTGCTCACGCTTGGCATCATCGACGACGATGCGATCGTGATCGGCGAGTACGCCGAGTCGCGCTTCCGCCAGGGCATGGGGCCGGCCGAGGCGGCCATCGCGGGCGCGCGGCGCATGTTCTGGCCGGTCACGGCCTCGGCGCTCACCACGGTCGCGGCCTTCCTGCCGCTCATGATGGTCGGCGGCGTGATGGGCAACATCCTCGGCGATATCCCCTTCGTCGCGATCATGGTCCTCGCCGCGTCGCTGATCGAGGTGTTCTTGGTGATGCCCTCGCACCTGCGTGCCGCCTTCGAGCACCACGTCGAGGCGGAGGTGCCGCGCTGGCGGCAGCGCATCGACGCCGGGTTCGACCATTTTCGCGATGGCCTCTACCGCCCGCTGGTCACCGCCGCGGTGAGGTATCGGGGCGTGACCGTGAGCACGGTCGCGGCGTTCATGCTGCTTGCCGTCGGTCTGCTCGCGGGCAGCCGCATCCAGTTCGTGTTCTTCCCGACGCCCGAGGCGCAGATCGTGTTCGCGAACGCAACCTTCGTCGCGGGCACGCCGCGCGAGCGCAGCGCGGCCTTTCTCGACGAGCTGGGGCGAGCGCTGCGCGAGACCGAGACCGAACTCGGCGGCGGCCTGGTCGAGGCGGCGGTTGCGCGCCTGGGCGCGACGGTCGCGGTGGAGGCGGGCGCCCAGGCGCGGGGCGACCAGCTCGCGTCGGTGCTGGTGCAGCTCGTGCCCTCGGAGCGGCGCGACGTGCGCAACGAAGATTTTCTGGCGGCCTGGCGCGCGAATCTCGCGATGCCGGTGGGGCTCGAGAGCCTGGTGCTGTCGTCGCGGCGCGGCGGGCCGCCCGGGCGCGACCTCACGGTGCGGCTGGTGGGCGACGACGGCGGCGCTCTCAAGTCGGCCGCCCTGGAGCTCGCGGAGACGCTGCGCACCATTCCGGGCGCCGCCGAGATGGTCGACGACATGCCCTACGGCCGCGAGCAGCTCATCTATCGCGTTGCGCCCGCGGGCCTCGCGCTGGGTCTCACGACCGAATCGCTCGGCCGGCAGCTGCGCGCCGCCTTCGACGGCCACCTCGCCCAGCTGGTGCAGGTTGGCCAGGACGAGCTCGAGGTGCGGGTGCTGCTGCCGCGCGCCGAGCGCGCGCGTCTCGACGCGCTCGAGCGGCTCATGGTGCGCGTGCCGAATGGGCAGTTCGTGCCGCTGCCCACCGTCGCCGAGTGGGAGACGCAGCGCGGCTTCGAGGCGCTGCGCCACGCCAACGGCCGGCTTGCGGTCGAGGTGTCCTCGGATGTGAACCGCGCGCTCAGCACGCCGGACAATGTCCGCGCCGCGCTCGAGAAGTCGGTGCTGCCGGGCCTCGCGGAGCGGTTCGGCATCGAGTACAGCTTCGAGGGGCGTGCGGCCGACCAGCGCGAGACCCTCGCGGACATGAAGCTCGGCCTGGTCCTGGGCCTGGGCCTGATCTTCCTGATCCTCGCCGCAGTGTTCGCGAGCTGGGGCTGGCCCCTGGTCGTGATGACCTCGATCCCTCTCGGGCTCGTCGGCGCGATCACCGGCCACTGGCTGCTCGGCATCGACCTCACCATCCTCTCGCTGTTCGGCCTGTTCGGCCTGTCGGGCATCGTGGTGAACAACGCGATCATCCTCGTCAGCATGTACCACGAGCTGCGCGAGGGCGGGATGGCGGTGGAGCAGGCGCTGATCGAGGCGGCGTGCTCGCGCCTGCGCGCGATGCTGCTGACCTCGGCGACGACGGTGGTCGGCCTCGGCCCGCTGGTGTTCGAGACCAGCCTGCAGGCGCAGTTCCTCATCCCCATGGCCGTGTCGCTCGCCTTCGGCGTCGGCTTCGCCACGGTGCTGGTGCTCGTCTTCACGCCCGCGCTGCTGTCGCTGCACGAATCGGCGCACCAGCGTCTCGGGCAGTGGTGGTCGGAGGCACGCGCCGCCGCCTAGGGCGGCCTCTGGCTGTGGGTCACCGGCGCGCACGGCGCGCCCTTGGGACTCGCCACGAACGGACAGGGCGGGCCGTGCCCGCCGTATCGGCCGGCTACTGCAACGCGGCGATCAGCGACTGCACCTCGGCGGCGGCCTCTGCCAGCACCTTGAGCACCGGCGAATCGTCGGGCAGCCCCGCCTCCGGCGCGTCGGTCGGCGCGCGCGGGCGGGCGGCGAGGTTGGCGAGGATCACCAGGTCCGTGAGGTTGCGCGGCGGGAGCCGATAGGCCCCGGCCTCGTGCTCGGCCACGGCCGTCGTGAGCGGCTCCGGCAGGCCAAGCTGCTGCAGGATGGTCTGGCCGATGGCCGGGTGCCACTCGTGAATGACCGCCTCGAGCTCGTCCCGGTGCGCGGCGAGCTCGGGATAATGCGAGGCGCGCGCGAGCAGGTAGAAGCGGCCGATGTCGTGCACCAGGCCGGCGAACAGGGCCTCGTCCGGGCGCAGGTTGCTGAGCGCGCGGGCGAGCACGTAGGCGATCGCCGCCACGTCGAGACTGTGGCGCCAGACGCGCTCGGTCTCCTCGCGGAAGTCCTTTAGGTCGGCGGACGCCCGCACCTGCGCGATCGCGATTGCCGCCGCAGTGCTGCGCACCGTCGTGAAGCCGACGCGCGTCACCGCGGTCTTCACGTCGGCGATCTTCTTGCCCGCCGGGTTGAAGGCGACCGAGTTGGCGAGCTGCACCAGCTTTGCCGCGAGCAACGGCTCGCTGCTCACCACCAGCGCGAGCCGGTCCGCGTCCATCGCCGGGTCGTCCAACGCCCGCCCGACCTTGACCGTGGCGTCGACGAAGGTCGGGAAGGTGATTGCCTCCTGGGATAGATCTGCGGCGAGCTCCTGGAGGAAGAGAAAGGCGCGCTCCGCGGGGTTCGCGGGCGGCGTCGGCTCGGCGCGGTGAGCGGCGTTGGCGTTGAGCATGGGTCCTGAGTTCCGCGGTTCGTGGGTCTGCTGTCGGCCGGTGCGCAGGGAGGCGCGACGAGGCTATCGGCAAGCCGCGGGGAAACCGTAGGTCACAGGCGTCGCCGCGCCGACGCGCACCGACCCGGCCCGGCCGGCGAGGCGCCAGGCTATCTGCTCAAGTCCTCCGCGCACTTCTTGACGAAGCTGTCATGCGCCGCCCCGGCGAGCTTCTTCACGACGGCCCTGGTCTCGCAGGCGGCGTGGGCGTTCTCGGCAGACATGCCTGCCCCGTCCTCGGCGCACTTGGTGACGAAGCTGTGGCGGGCTGCTCCGGACAGCTTTTTCTCGGTGGCCCTGGCCTCGCAGGCGGCTGCGGCGTCCTCGGTGCATTTCTTGACGTAGCTCGTCCGGGCCGCGCCCGAGAGCTTCTTGCCGGTGGCGGCGTCCTCGCAGGCTGCGGTGCCTGCGACGGCGGCGTGACCGAAGAGCAGCGAGACAACGGCGGCAATCAGTGTCCTCATTGCAATGCTCCTTGCCCTTTCGGGCTTGCCGTGGGGGTGACTCGGGCGGGCGCTTGCAGCCCCGGGCGATGCCGCTCAGCGATAATCGGCACCCGCCGAGTGTAGCCGGTGCGGCAGCGCACGACCTCGGGGTTCATCTCGTTGTCCGGGCCGATGCATTCCTCGAGCGGCCTGCCCGGCACCTTCTCGTCGCGCCAGCCGACGATCTCGCGTGCCGGCTCGGCGGGGACGGCGGGCGCCGCCGGGGGCCTCGCCGGGCTGGGCGGGGCGGCGGGTGCGCGTGGCCGGTCATCCGCCGAGCGCTTGAGCAGCGAGTCGAGGGCATCGCGCAGCGTGGGCTTGGCGCCCTCGGCGGGCGCCGCCGCGGGGGCGGCGGCCGGCCGCTCCGGGGGCGGACGCGAGGAAGGGCCGTTGCGCAGCAGCCAGCCCGCGCCCA
>Ga0209594_1001004_pt1 | contig 14859 bp, 9 predicted proteins | sample AshMeaCrysSpring_FD_184126 | JGI IMG/M metagenome (GOLD analysis project Ga0209594, IMG submission 184126) | Groundwater microbial communities from Big Spring, Nevada to study Microbial Dark Matter (Phase II) - Ash Meadows Crystal Spring... | ecosystem: Environmental > Aquatic > Deep subsurface >...
GTTGGTGATCTGGCCGAGCGAGCAGCAGCGCACCGCGTCCATCAGCACCGCGAACACGTTCTCGTTGCGGATCACCGCCTGCTTGAGCGTCTCCAGCATCGCCGGTGATTCCTTGACGTGGCGCGCGTGGAAGTCGCGCAGGCGCGCGAGCTGGCTCTGCTTCTCTTCCTCGGTCGAGCGGGCGAGCTCGATGTGCTCGGGGACCGGATCGCCGTGCGGGTTGCGGTAGGTGTTCACACCGATGATCGGGTACTCGCCGGTGTGCTTAAGGCTCTCGTAGTGCAGCGACTCTTCCTGGATCTTGCCGCGCTGGTAGCCGAGCTCCATCGCACCGAGGACGCCGCCGCGCTCGGAAATCGCCTCGAATTCCCTCAGCACCGCTTCCTCGACGAGTTCGGTCAGCTCGTCGATGATGAAGCTGCCCTGGTTGGGGTTCTCGTTCTTGGCCAGGCCCCACTCGCGGTTGATGATGAGCTGGATCGCCATCGCCCGGCGGACGCTCTCCTCGGTCGGCGTGGTGATCGCCTCGTCGAAGGCGTTGGTGTGCAGGCTGTTGGCGTTGTCGTAGGTGGCGATCAAGGCTTGCAACGTGGTGCGGATGTCGTTGAACTGGATCTCCTGCGCGTGCAGGCTGCGGCCGCTGGTCTGGCAGTGGTACTTCAGCTTCTGCGACCTTTCGTTGGCACCGTACCTGTCGCGCATCGCGCAGGCCCAGATGCGACGCGCCACCCGGCCCATCACCGTGTACTCGGGGTCCATGCCGTTGCTGAAGAAGAAGGAGAGGTTCGGCGCGAAGTCGTCGATGTGCATGCCGCGCGCCAGGTACGCCTCGACGAAGGTGAAGCCGTTGGCGAGCGTGAAGGCGAGCTGCGAGATCGGATTGGCTCCGGCCTCGGCGATGTGGTAGCCGGAGATCGACACCGAGTAGAAGTTCTTGACGTTGTGACGCACGAACCATTCCTGGATGTCGCCCATCACCTTCAGGCTGAACTCGGTGGAGAAGATGCAGGTGTTCTGGCCCTGGTCCTCCTTCAGGATGTCGGCCTGCACGGTGCCGCGCACGTTCTCCAGCACCCAGGCGCGGATCTTCTGCGCCTCGTCGTCGGTCGGCTCGCGGCCGTTCTCGGCGCGGAACTTGTCCAGGTTCTGGTCGACGGCGGTGTTCATGAACATCGCCAGGATCGTCGGCGCCGGGCCGTTGATGGTCATGCTCACCGACGTGTTCGGCGCGGTGAGGTCGAAGCCCGAGTACAGCACCTTGAGGTCGTCGAGGGTGGCGATCGACACGCCGGAATTGCCGACCTTGCCGTAGATGTCGGGGCGCAGGTCCGGCTCGTTGCCGTACAGCGTCACGCTGTCGAAGGCGGTGGACAGCCGCTTGGCCGGCATGCCCTCGGACAGCAGCTTGAAGCGGCGGTTGGTGCGGAACGGGTCGCCCTCGCCGGCGAACATCCGCGTCGGATCCTCGTTCTCGCGCTTGAAGGCGAACACACCGCCGGTGTAGGGGAAGCTGCCGGGCACGTTCTCCAGCAGCAGCCACTGCAGCAGTTCGCCGTGGTCCTCGTAGCGCGGCAGCACGACCTTGCGGATCCTGCTGCCGGAAAGGCTGGTATGGGTAAGCCGGGTGCGGATCTCCTTGCCGCGGATCTTCACCACGTACTCGTCGCCGGAATAGGCCTGCTGCATCTGCGGCCACATGGCGAGCAGCTTCTTGCTGCGCGCATCCAGCTTCGCGTCGCGGTCGGCGGCCAGCGTGTGCAAATGGGTGCTCTCTTCCCTGCACTCGGCCGCGAGCATCGCCTGCGCCGCCAGCAGCTGCTGCCGCTCGCGGGCGATCTTCGCCTGCTCGCGGGCGTGCCGCTTGTACCCGCGCACGGTCTCGGCGATCTCGGCGAGGTAGCGCACCCGCTTGCCCGGCACGATCGGCGTCTGGTGCGTCGAGTGCCGCGTGTGCACGTGCGGCAGCTTCGAGGCGCCCGCCTTCAGCCCCAGCTCCTTCAGTCGCGGCAGCAGGGCCTGGTACAGCGCAGTCACGCCGTCGTCGTTGAAGCGCGCCGCCATGGTGCCGAACACCGGCATCTCCTCCGGTTTCCTGGCGAAGTCGCCCTTGTTCCGCAGCACCTGCTTGGCGACGTCGCGCAGTGCGTCGGCCGCGCCCTTGCGGTCGAACTTGTTGATGGCGACGAAGGTGGCGAAGTCCAGCATGTCGATCTTTTCCAGCTGGCTGGCGGCGCCGTACTCCGGCGTCATCACGTACAGACTGGCGTCGACGTGCGGCACGATCGCCGCGTCGCCCTGGCCGATGCCGGAGGTCTCCACCAGGATCAGGTCGAAGCCGGCCGCCTTGCACGCCGCCACTGCGTCGGGCAGGGCCTGGCTGATTTCCGAGCCGCCTTCGCGCGTCGCCAGCGAGCGCATGAAGACACGAGGGCCCCTGCGCCAGGGGCCGATCGCGTTCATGCGGATGCGGTCGCCGAGCAGCGCGCCGCCGCTCTTGCGCCGCGACGGGTCGATCGAGATCACGGCGATCGACAGCGCATCGTCCAGGTCGAGGCGGAAGCGGCGGATCAGCTCGTCGGTCAGCGAACTCTTGCCGGCGCCGCCGGTGCCGGTGATGCCGAGCACGGGCACCCCGGCCGCGTCCGCGGCCTTGCGCACGGCCTCGCGCAGCCCGGCGTCGCACTGGCCGAGTTCGAGCGCGGTGATCGCCTGCGCCAGCGCGCGCCAGCGCTTCGTGAGATCCCGGTCGCGCAGCGCGTCGATCGACTTCGGCGCCAGCGGCGACAGGTCGACGTCGCAGGCGGCGACGATCGAACCGATCATTCCCGCCAGGCCCAGCTTCTGCCCGTCCTCGGGCGAGAAGATGCGCGCCACGCCGTAGTCGTGCAGCGCCTTGATCTCGGAGGCCACGATCACGCCGCCGCCGCCGCCGTAGACCTTGATGTTGGCACCGCCGCGTCCGCGCAGCAGGTCGATCATGTACCTGAAGAACTCGACGTGCCCGCCCTGGTAGCTGGACACGGCGATGCCCTGCACGTCCTCCTGCAGCGCCGCGGTGACGATCTCCTCGACCGAGCGGTTGTGGCCGAGGTGGATCACCTCGGCGCCCATGCCCTGCAGGATGCGCCGCATGATGTTGATGCTGGCGTCGTGGCCGTCGAACAGGCTGGCCGCGGTGACGAAGCGCACCTTGTTCTTCGGCCTGTACGAGGCCAGCTTCTTCGTTTCGGACAGGTCGGTCATGGCGCAGCCTCCGCGGGCAGCGACCGCGCGGGTCGCAGGCCGGGAGCTTAGCCGCCGCTGCCGGCGGGCGTCACCCGGCGCGGCATGGGCTGGCGCGCGCGAAGCCCGCGCGGCGGGGCGAGGCGGCCTGCCTTCAGCCGTCCGGCGCCGGCAGCTGCCAGGTCTCGCGCACCAGTCCGATCAAGGCCTCGACCAGCGGGTCGTCCTCGCGCCCGGCGGCGCAGACGAACCACAGCGTCGTGACCAGCCGCGCCCGCTCCCAGATGCAGACTTCGCCGGCGGCAGCCCGCGACCGCGCCAGTTCCTCGCGCAGCAGCGACACGCCGACGCCGGAGAGCACCAGCGTCTCGATCACCGATTCCTGGTCCGCCTCGATCCGGCTCTGCGGCGGCTCGATGCCCTGTTCCTCGAACAGGCGCGTCACCAGCCGGTTGTGCGTGCTGATCGCCGGCGTGAGGATCCACGGCATCGCCGCGATGTCGGTCCAGCCGGCCTGCTCGATGCGGTCGGCCCACGCGGCGGGCCCGGCGACGCAGTACACGGTCTCGCGCAGGCGCAGCGCGAAGAACTCGCGGCCCGGCGGATCGCCGAAGAAGAAGCTGGCGTCGAGCTGGCCCTCGCGCACTGCCCCCAGAGCGGCGCCGGAGATCTCGTGCTGCAGCTCGAGCTGAAGGCGCGGGTGACGCTCGATCGCCGCCGCCGTCAGGTCGCCGAGCCGGATCGACTCCGGGTTGCTGACCGTGCCCACGCGCAGCACGCCGGCCACTTCGCCGGTCAGCGCGCGGGCCGTGCGCTTCATCTCGGCGGCCGCCGCGAGCACGCGCTGCGCGTGCGCGAACAGTTCGCGGCCGGCCACCGTCAGCACCATGCCCGCCGTGGAGCGCTCGAACAGCCGCACGTCGAACTCCTGCTCCAGCGCCTTGATCTGCCCGCTGACCGCCGGCTGGCTGATGTGCAGCCGATCGGCGGCGCGGGTCAGATGGCCTTCCTCGGCCACCGCGCAGAACGTGCGTAGCTGGTACAGCTCCATAAGCGCCCGCCGGCCAAGGAGTTTTTCGCCCCGTCCCGGAAGATGAAATCCCGGCCGGGTCGGTCATCGGCGAATCCGATCCCGGGCATCCGAAATCGCGATTTTATTTGTCGGCGCTGCCGATCGATATTCGTTACGTAGCGTGCACCGGGCGGTGCACACGCAGATCAACGAAGGAACGCAGATGTTGCTAGGTCATTTCAAGGTCCGCTTCGGCGGGCTGCTTTCGACTTCGCTGTTGCAGGACGGTTGCAGCCTGCAGGGATCGACCGCCCAGGTTGGCCCGGTCACCCTGGCCGATCTCGCCTACGCCGGCTCCCGCGAGAGCGGCCGCGCGTGGCAGGCGCTGGTCGCGAGCCTGAAGCGCGGCGGCGCGCGGATCGTGGCGCGGCGCAGGCGGGCGGCGATGCGCGAGATCGGGCGAGTGCGCGCGCAATGCGGCTTCGATGCCGACCCGTCGCTGCTCGAATGGCACGAACCGGGTCGTGGCCCCGTCGAGCCGCCGCGCCAGCTTGCTTCGACGGCTGCGCGGCCGTTGGGTTCTCCTGCCGTCAGCGCCCGGCGCTCGCAGGCGATGCGCGGCTTCTTCCCGAAGCTCGTGTCGTGGTACGAGGGGCGCGCGGCGCTGGCGCAGATGCGCGAAGTCGACTCGTATCTCGCGCAGTCGACCGATCTGTTCGACCTCGAGCGACGCATCCGCGACGTCGAGCGGCGCAACGGCTCGTCGTGCTTCTGGCAGTAGGCGCGCAGGCCGGTTAACGCATCGGGCCGGCCCGCGGTCTTTCGGGCGTCGCACAACCGCGAGGCCCGGCGCACGCCGTGCCGGAGATGCCGTGACAGCGGCCGGGCGCTTTGCCGCCGCCGACGGCATGGGCAGTCCTGCGCCGGGCTGCTCCGCGAAGTCGACACTCGATCAGGGATTTGGCCGGGCGCGGCGCTGCCGCGTCCTATAGTGCGGCCGCGAGACCCGTCGCCACAGACGCGGGTCGCTCTCCTTCCCGGAAGCCGAGATGCAAACCCTGTCGAGCAGGATCTCTTTGGCCAGCCCTGGGCGGCTCGCCGCGCTGCTGGCGGCCACGGTGCTTGCGGCCTGCGGCGGCGGTGCCCCGCAGGGCGGGCCCGGCGGCTTCCCGCCGGCGGCGGTGACGCTGATGCAGGTGCAGCCGCGTGCGGTGCCCGTGCGCTTCGAGTATGTCGGCCAGACCGCGGGCAGCAAGGAAGCCGAGGTGCGCGCGCGCGTGCAAGGCATCCTGGAGAAGCGCAGCTACCAGGAGGGCGGTCCGGTGAAGGCCGGGCAGTTGCTGTTCGTGATCGACCCGAGGCCGTACGCGGCGCAGGCCGAGCAGGCCGCCGCCGCGCTGGCCCAGGCCGAGGCGCAGCAGGCGCAGGCGCGACGCAACCTCGAACGGCAGCAGTCGCTGATGGAAAGCGGCATGACCACGAGGCGCGACGTCGACGACGCGCAGTCGGCGGTGGAGACCGCGGCCGCGACGGTGAAAATGGCGCTGGCGCGGCAGACCGAGGCGAAGCTCAACCTCTCTTACACGACGGTCACCGCGCCCGTGGCCGGCTACGCCAGCCGCGCGCTGAAGTCCGAGGGCAGCCTCGTCACGCCGGGCGACGACAGCCTGCTGACCACGATCTCGCAGCTCGACCCGATGCACGTGAACTTCAGCATCGCCGAGGCCGAGCGGCTGCGCGTGGAGCGCGAGCTCGCCGAGGGCCGCCTGGCGCCGGCCGACCCGGCCAAGGGCGGGCAGACCGTCAGCGTGCGGCTGGCCGACGGGACGACCTTTCCACGGCAGGGCCGGCTGGCGTTCGTCGATGCGCGCATCAACCCGGCCACCGGCGCGTTCGATGCGCGCGCGATCGTGCCGAACCCCGACGGCACGCTGCGACCGGGGCAGTTCGTGCGCGTGATCGTCGAGGGCAGCCAGCGGCCGAACGCGGTGGCGCTGCCGCAGCGCGCGGTGATGGACGGGCCGCAGGGCAAGTTCGTCTACGTCGCCGGCAAGTCGGCCGACGGCAAGGACGTCGCGCTGCCGCGGCCGGTGGTGGTCGGCGACTGGGTCGAGCTGAAGGACGAGCGGCTGTGGATCGTCGAGTCCGGGCTGAAGGCCGGCGAGCAGGTCGTGATCGAAGGCATGGGCAAGATCTTCCCGGTGCCCGGCGGGGCGCCGATCGTGCCCGGCCCGCCGCCCGGTGCGCCGCCGGGCAAGGGCGACGGCAGGAAGGCGGACGGCAAGTCGTAGCGCGCCGCGCGCACCGCTCTCCGACCGGGACGCCCGATGTTCTCCCGCTTCTTCATCGACCGGCCGATCTTCGCCATCGTGCTGTCGGTGTTCATCGTGCTGGCGGGGCTGGCGGCCACGCGGGTGCTGCCGGTGGCGCAGTACCCGGAGATCGCGCCGCCGGTGGTCACCGTGCAGGCCGTCTATCCGGGCGCCTCGGCAACGGTGCTGGAGCAGACGGTCGCCGCGCCGCTGGAGAACGCGATCAATGGCGTCGAAGGCATGCTGTATCTCGGCTCGAACTCGTCGTCGAGCGGGCTGGTGCAGATCCAGGTCACCTTCGACATCGGCACCGACGTCGACAAGGCGGCGCTGAACGTCAACAACCGCGTCAAGCAGGCGGAGTCGAGACTGCCGCAGGAAGTGCGCCGCCAGGGTGTCACGGTCGAGAAGGGTTCGTCGAGCTTCCTGCAGGTGATCGCCGTGTACTCGCCCGACGGCCGCTTCGACGACCTGTACACGTCGAACTACGTGACGCTGAACGTGCTCGATGCGCTCAAGCGCATCCCCGGCACCACCGGCGTGCAGATCTTCGGCGCCAAGGACTACGCGATGCGCATCTGGCTGCGGCCGGACCGGCTGGCGCAGCTGAGACTGACCACCGGTGACCTGGTGCGGGCGATCAACGAGCAGAACGCGCAGTTCGCGCCCGGCAAGGTCGGCCAGCCGCCGGCCGGCAGCGGGCAGGAACTGGTCTACACGATCACCACGCAGGGGCGGCTCGCCGACGCCGAGCAGTTCGGCAACATCATCGTGCGCGCCAACGCCGACGGCTCGGTGCTGCGGCTGCGCGACGTGGCGCGCGTCGAGCTGGGCGCCAAGGACTACGAGTTCATCGGCCGCTACAACGGGCACAGCGCCACGCTGGTCGGCATCTTCCTGCAGCCGGGCGCCAACGCGCTGGCGGTGGCCGGCGAGGTCAAGGCGACGCTGGCCGAGCTGGCCGGGCGCTTCCCGCAGGGCCTGGCCTATGCGGTCCCGTACGACACCACGCGCTTCGTCGAGGTGTCGATCCGCGAGGTCGTCATCACGCTCGCCGAGGCGATGGCGCTGGTGTTCCTGGTGGTGTTCCTGTTCCTGCAGAACTGGCGCGCGACGCTGATCCCGATCATCGCCGTGCCGGTGTCGCTGGCCGGCGCCTTCGCCGGCCTGTTCGTGCTCGGCTACTCGATCAACACGCTGACGCTGTTCGGCATGGTGCTGGCCATCGGCATCGTCGTCGACGACGCGATCGTCGTGCTGGAGAACGTCGAGCGGATCATGCACGAGGAGCACATGAACGCCCGCGAGGCGGCGATCGAGGCGATGCGCGAGGTCACCGGCCCGGTGATCGCCATCGTGCTGGTGCTCACCGCGGTGTTCGTGCCGATCGCCTTCCTCGGCGGCCTGACCGGCGAGCTGTACCGGCAGTTCGCCATCACGATCTCGATTGCGGTGGTGGTCTCGGGACTGGTCGCGCTGACGCTGACCCCGGCGCTGTGCGTGACGATCCTGAGGCGCGAACACCGCGTGCCCGGGCGTTTCTTCGGCGCCTTCAACGCCGCCTTTGCGCGGCTGCGGCTGCGCTACACCGACGGCGTGATCTGGATGCTCCGCCGCGGCGCCATCGCGGCGCTGCTGTTTGCCGGCATGGTGGCGATCGCCGCCGGGCTGTGGCGGATCACGCCGGGTTCGCTGGTGCCGACCGAGGACCAGGGCTTCTTCATCTCGGCGATCGTGCTGCCCGACGGCGCCAGCCTCGAGCGCACCGACGAGGTGGTGCGCGAGGTCGCGGCGATCCTCGCCGCCGATCCGGCCAGCGAGAGCGTCACCGCGTTCACCGGCTTCGACATCATCGGCAACGGCCTGCGCAACAACGCGGCGACGATCTTCGTCGTGCAGAAGCACTGGGACGAGCGCCGCGTCGGCGTCGCCCAGCTGGTCGGCCAGTTCTTCATGAAGACGGCGCACATCAAGGAGGGGCTGGTGCTCGCCTTCGAGCCGCCGCCGATCTTCGGCGTCGGCAGCTTCGGCGGCTACGAGCTGTACCTGCAGAACCGCGGCGAGGGCGGGCCGCAGCGGATGGCCGAGGTCACGCAGCAGATGGTCGGCGCGCTGAACGCGGCGCCGCTGCTCGGTGGCGCGCAGACCTTCTGGCGCGCCGCCGTGCCGCAGGTGTCGGTCGAGGTCGACCGCGAGCGTGCCAAGGCGCTCGGGGTGCCGATCGACGACGTGTTCAACACGCTGTCGGCCACGCTCGGCAGCTTCTACGTCAACGACTTCAACCGTTTCGGTCGCGCCTGGCAGGTGCTGATGAGCGCCGAGCCTGCCTACCGTAGCCGCCCGGATGACATCGGCCAGGTCTGGGTGCGCTCCGAGCGCGGCGAGATGGTGCCGCTGGCGTCACTGGCCACGGTCAGGTTCTCCTCCGGGCCGGACTCGCTCGACCGCTTCAACAACCTGCCGGCGGTGAAGATCCTCGGCCAGGCCGCGCCCGGGGTCAGCTCGGGGCAGGCGATCGCCGAGGTCGAGCGCGTGGCCCGCGCCACGCTGCCGCCGGACTTCAGCTTCGACTGGGCCGGCTCGTCGTTTCAGGAGAAGCGCTCGGGCGGCACCGCGGGCCTGGCCATCGGCATGGCGGTGGTGATGGTGTTCCTGATCCTCGCCGCGCAGTACGAACGCTGGTCGTTGCCGCTGTCGGTGATCATGGCGCTGCCCTTCGGCACCTTCGGCGCGCTGGCGGCGGTATGGCTGCGCGGCATGACCAACGATGTCTACTTCCAGATCGGCCTGGTGACGCTGCTCGGCCTGGCGGCGAAGAACGCGATCCTGATCGTCGAGTTCGCCTCGCTCAAGCGCGAGGAGGGCTACTCGACGGCGGCAGCGGCGATCGAGGCGGCGCGCCTGCGCTTCCGGCCGATCATCATGACCTCGCTCGCCTTCATCCTCGGCGTGCTGCCGCTGGCCTTCGCCACCGGCGCCGGCGCCGGCGCCCGCATCTCCGCCGGCACCGGCGTGATGGGCGGCATGCTGGCGGCGACCTTCCTCGCCATCTTCTTCGTGCCGTTCTTCTTCCGGCTGATCACCGACCGCCGGCTCGTCGAGAAGCGAAGCGGCGCCGAGCTGCGCGCCGAGGTGGCCGAGGGCGAGCGGCGCAGCGCGCAGATGCACGCCGAGGCGATCGCCCGGCTGGCGGCGCACTCGTCGGCGCGCGGCGTGCACGAGTAGCGCCTTCGGCCGGGCACGGCGCATCGCCTTCGCGACGCTTCAGCCGCGCGCCAGCACCACGGCGTCGGGATCGAACGGCGCCAGCAGCGGCTGCGCGTCGGCGGCGGGGTCGAGCCAGCGCGCGTAGTCGGCCGCGCGCACGATCACCGGCATGCGGTCGTGCAGCGGCGCGATCGCCGCGTTGGCGGCGCAGGTGACGATCGTGTAGCTGGTGACCGCCTCGCCCGAGCCGCGGTCCTGCCACCATTCCCACAGCCCGGCCAGCGCGAACAGCGGCGCGTCGCGCAGCGCGATGCGCCACTTCAGGCGATGGCCCTTCTCGCCGCTCCACTCGAAGAACGCGTTGACCGGCACCAGGCAGCGGCGCTTGCGGTAGGCGTGCCGGAACGCCGGCAGCTTGGCCACCGTTTCGGCGCGGGCGTTGATGCAGCGGTTGCCGAACTTCAGGTCCGGCGCCCAGGCCGGCACCAGGCCCCAGCGCGCCAGCACGCACTCGCGCGCGCCGTCGCCGCCCAGCCGCACCACCGGCGCCAGGTTGGTCGGCCGCCAATCGGCATTGGGCGCGAACTCGGGCACCGCGGGCACGCCGAACCTGGCGCGGATCGCGGCCGGGTTGTCCGACAGGTCGTAGCGGCCGCACATGGGCTGCCCCGGCCGAGGCTCTCAGTCCAGGTAGCGGCCGCGGATCGTCGCCAGCGCGCGGGCGCGCGCGGGGGCCAGTTCGGCGCCCGAGCGCACGGTGAAGCCGAGGTCGACCAGCAGGCCGTCGCGCAGCGAGTAGATCCAGCCGCTGACGGCAAGTGCGGCGCCCTGCCGCCAGGCCTCGCGCACGATGGTCGATTCGCAGACGTTGGCGGCCTGCTCGAGCACGTTCAGTTCCGCCAGCAGGTTGACCTTCTCCTCGGCGTCGGCCACCGCGTCGACCAGCGCCGCGTGCCTGCCCTGCACGTCCTGGATGTGGCGCAGCCAGTGCTCGGCCAGTCCCGCCGCCGATCGCTGCAGCGCCATCCTCACGCCGCTGCAGCCGTGATGGCCAACGACGATCACGTGCTTGACGTGCAGCAGGTCGACCGCGAAGTCGATCACGGACAGGCAGTTCAGGTCGGTGTGCACGACCAGGTTGGCCACGTTGCGGTGGACGAACACCTCGCCCGGCGCCAGCCCGGTGATCTGGTTGGCCGGCACGCGGCTGTCCGAGCAGCCGATCCACAGGTACTCGGGCGCCTGCTGGCCGATCAGCTTCGCGAAGTAGCCGGGGTCGCGCTCGACCACCTGGCGCGCCCAAAGGCGGTTGTTGTCGAGCAGGCGCTGCAGGCGATCGGTCACGATGCTTTCCCCCGGGCGGCGGCCGGCACAGGATAGCCGCGCCGTGCCGGTGCTGCGGCAGAATCGCGGGACTTTGCCGGCCCGCCACGAGGAGGCGAGATGAATCCCGAAGCCCTGTCGCATCGCCTGCAGCGCAATCGCCTGACCCGCCGCGACGTGCTGTGGCTGTTCGGTGCCGGCGTGGCGGCGGGCGGCCTGTCCGGCTGCGCCACCTCGCCGGTCACCGGCAAGAAGATCCTCGTCGGCATGAGCGAGGAACAGGAGCGGCAGGTGGACAAGGAACTGGCGCCGCACCAGTTCTCGCAGGACATGGGGCCGATCCAGGACGACGGCGTCAACCGCTACGTCGCCGGGCTCGGCGACCGCATGGACAACCTGACGCAGCGGCCGAACATGCCGTACTCGTACCGGGTGCTGAACGCCAACTACATCAACGCCTACACGTTTCCCGGCGGCGCGATGGGGGTGACGCGCGGGATCATGACCGAGCTCGCCAGCGAGGCGGAACTGGCGGCGCTGCTCGGCCACGAGATGGGCCACGTCAACGCGCGCCACTCGGCGCAGCGCGAGGGCCAGTCGATGCTGGCGCAGGCGGCGGTGGTCGGGCTGGCGGTGGCCGCAACCGCGGTCGATTCGTCATGGGGCGGGCTGGCTGCCGTCGGCGGGCAGATCGGCGCCAGCGCGCTGCTCGCTTCGTACTCGCGCGACAACGAGCGCGAGGCCGACGCGCTCGGGCAGGACTACATGGTCAAGGCCGGCTACCCGGCCAGCGGCATGGCGCAGTTGCAGTCGCTGCTGGTGCGCGAGGCAAAGGAAAAGCCGTCGCTGCTGGAGACGATGTTCGCCAGCCACCCGATGAGCAGCGAACGGCTGGCCACCGCGCAGCGGCTGGCCGAGACCAGGCACGCCGCCAGCCTGGGCGCCAATCCGCAGCGCGAGCGCTACATGGACAACACCGCCAGCCTGCGCCGGCTGAAGCCCGCCATCGACGCCTGCAAGAACGGCGAGGTGGCGATGGCGCGCAAGCAGCTGCCGCAGGCGCAGGGCCAGTTCGCCGACGCGCTGAAGCTGGCGCCGCAGGACTACGCCGCCAACCTGCTGATGGCGCGCTGCCTGGTCGCGCAGGGCCGGAAGAAGGATGCGCTCCGCTATGCCGACGCCGCGCGCACGATCTACCCGCAGGAGGCGCAGGCGCAGAAGCTCACCGGCGTGCTGCATCTCGCCGAGGGCAACCCCGCGGCGGCGCTGCAGAACTTCGAGCAGTTCGACCGCCTGCTGCCCGGCGATCCGGGCATCGCCTTCCTCAAGGGCGTCAGCTACGAGGGCGCCGGCAACCAGCGCGCCGCCGCCGAGAACTACGCGAAGTTCCTGCGCAGCGGCGGCGCGGGCAAGCCGGCCGAGTACTCGATGGGCCGGCTGAAGGCCTGGGGCTACGCCCGTTGAGTTGACCTTTCGTGCAGCCCGGCCCATGCGGTGAGGAACAGCGCTGGCTCGCCCGTCCGGACGGCGTGCGCATCGCCTACCGGCGCACCGCTGCGCGCGAGTCCGGCGGCAGGTCGCCGGTGGTCCTGCTGCATGGTCTGGCCAGCAACCTGACCCGCTGGTCGGAGTTCGTCGAACGCACCTCGCTCACCGGCGAACGCGACGTGATCCGCGTCGACCTGCGCGGCCACGGCGACTCGCCGACCCGCGGGCCGGTGTCGCTCGAGCGGTGGCGCGACGACCTGCTGGCGCTGCTCGACGCCGAAGGCGCGGCCGCCGCGATCCTCGTCGGCCACAGCCTCGGCAGCCAGGTGGCGCTGGCCTGCGCCGCGCGCGCGCCGCGGCGGGTGGCGGCGCTGGTGCTGATCGATCCCGTGTTCCGGGCGGCGCTGCATGGCCGCTGGAAATGGCTGGCGCGGGCGGCGCCGCTCTTTGCGACCGCGGCGGCGATCGTGCGCGGGCTGAACGCGCTCGGGCTGCGCCGGCGGCAGGTGCCGCCGCTGGACTTGCGCGCGCTCGACCAACTGGCCCGCGCCTCGCTCGGCTCGCCGCAGGCCGAGGCCGAGTTCATCCGCCGCTACAGCTCCACCCGCGCCGACCTGCGCACGTTCCGCACCGCGCACTACCTGCGCGAACTGGTCGAGATGTTCCGCCCGGTGGCCGCGCCCGAGTCGTTTGCCGCGCCGGTGCTCGTGCTGCTTTCCACCGGCGCCACCTTCGCCGCGCTGCCCCAGATGCAGGCCATCGCGGCCCGCTTCCCTCAAGGCGAGGTGCGGACCATCGAATGCCATCACTGGCCGTTGACCGAGCGGCCCGACGAGGTGCGCGGCCTGATCGAGGCCTGGTGCACGGACCAGCCATAGCCGGGCGGGCCGGTCGGTGGCACACTCCCGCGCACGCCGGCGCCGGAGAGCGCCCGCGGCCAGGACAACCCCCACTGCAAGGAGCTCCCTCGATGTCGAATGCCGATCCGCGGCGACGCCGTTCGCTTGCCGCGCTGACCACGATTTCCGCCGTCCTCGCCATCGCCGGTTGCGGCGGTGGCGGCATCGACCCGGTCGACCCCAAGCCGCTGCCGAATCCGACCACCGCGGCCGAGATCCGCCGCACCAGCTTCGGCATCCCGCACATCATCGCCAACGACGAGAAAGGTCTCGGCTACGGCATCGGCTTCGCCTACGGGCAGGACAACTTCTGCGTGCTGGCGACGAGATCGTCACCGTCAACGGCGAGCGCAGCCGTTACTTCGGACCGGACGCCGCGAACATCTACGGCACCAACAACCTGCGCGGCGACTTCTACTTCAAGCTGATCAACGACGATGCCGCGGCCGACGACACCTGGAACAAGCAGAGCGCCGGCGTCAAGGCGCTGTTCGAGGGCTACGTGCTCGGCTTCAACCGTTACCTGGCGGAGAAGGGCGTCGCCAACCTGCCCGCCGACTGCAAGGGCCAGCCGTGGGTGCGGTCGATCACCACGCGCGACATGGCGAAGCTGATGCGTCGCCTGAGCGTGCAGACCAGCGGGCTGAACTTCGTCGATGCGATGTTCGCGGCGCAGCCGCCGGCGGTAGCCGCCGCCTCGGCGACGCGGCGCGTGAGGCCCGCCACGCAGATGGCGCGCACGGCAAGGCAGATCCTCGCCGCCAGCGAGGGGCCGCTCACCAAGGCCTATTGGGACGACCAGCGCGAACGCACCGGCAGCAATGCGCTGGCCCTGGGTTCCGAGGCCACGGACACCGGCCGCGGCATGCTGTTCGGCAACCCGCACTTCCCGTGGTTCGGCATCCTGCGCTTCTACCAGATGCACCTGACCATCCCGGGCACGATGGACGTGATGGGCGCCGCGCTGAACGGCTTCCCCGGGATCAACATCGGCTTCACCAGCGAGTTCGCCTGGAGCCACACCGTCAACACCTCGGCGCACTTCACGCTGTTCTTCCTGCAGCTCGACCCGGCCGACCCGACGCGCTACGTCTACGACGGCCAGGTGCGCGACATGACCCGGAAGACGCTGACCGTGCAGGTCAGGCAGGCCGACGGCACCGTGGCGCCGGTCACGCGCACCTACTACGGCTCGTCGCACGGGCCCATCGTCGTGATCCCCGGCCAGCTCGCCTGGGACCGCACGATGGCCTTCGCGCTGCGCGACGCCAACCTGGAGAACTGGCGCCTGGCCGAGTACTTCTACCGCGCCAACAAGGCGAAGAACCTGGCCGAGTACAAGGCCGCGGTCGAGCAGACGGTCGGCAACCCGTGGACCAACTCGATCGCGGTGGAC
>Ga0209594_1001006_pt1 | contig 14847 bp, 15 predicted proteins | sample AshMeaCrysSpring_FD_184126 | JGI IMG/M metagenome (GOLD analysis project Ga0209594, IMG submission 184126) | Groundwater microbial communities from Big Spring, Nevada to study Microbial Dark Matter (Phase II) - Ash Meadows Crystal Spring... | ecosystem: Environmental > Aquatic > Deep subsurface...
CCCCCCTTGGTAAGGGGGGGAAAATGCCTAGTTTGTAGGGCTCCCTCCCCGAACCTGCGGGGAGGGCTGGGGTGGGGTTTTTTACGGTTTCGCAAGAGGTCTATTTGTTCTGTCATCGTGATCTTGGGCGTTGGAGATCGTTGATCCAACGCTTGCGCGGACTGGTGAGAGTTTTTCGTAATGAAGCCAAAGGTCTATTATATATATATTCAGAAATTGAAACCCGCGCAGGCGGGTTTTGTCTGGGTAGCCACGGGTTTCAACCCGTGGCGTTTGGGTTACCATAGGTTAAAATGCCCATAAATTGAAATGCCATAGGCGGTGCGCCTACCGAGGACGAAGCGTTGAAACCTATGGCTACATAGACAAAACCCGCCTGCGCGGGTTTTGTTAATGGGTGAGAATAGTAGACCTTTTGCAAAAGTCCAAACATTAAAACTGTCAACAGTAGCGCAAGCGTTGGAGATCGTTGATCCAACGCTTGCGCGGACTGGTGAGAGTTTTTCGTAATGAAGCAAAAGGTCTATTAAAACTTTGGCAAAATTTTAAAAATTTGTTCTGTCATCCTAAGCGCAGCGTTGGATCAACGATCTCCAACGCCCAAGATCACTTCGTAATGAAGCAAAAGGTCTCCTGTTCACTGAATCAAGTGGAGCTTTGGATTTCAAGCACGCGCGACCTGTACTTCTGAGCAAAAATCAGCAATTTCAACAATGCACATTTACCTAAGTTTAGTCTAATCTAAGCTGCTTACTCTCAAGCAAAACTAAGTTTTGTTAAGTTTTTGCGTATCACATTAGAACATGATATGTTTTCAAAAAATCTGGGTATAATGAACACAGATAACCTAAAACAAACAAGGTAAGAAAAATGGCTTATATTATTGAGGGAACTGAAGGTAACGACACTCTTATTGGGGATACAGATAGTATAAATCTAGACTACCAAGATAGTATTTCTGGTCTAGAGGGCAGTGATACACTGGATGGCAGGACAGACAATGACACACTGGATGGAGGTGGAGGATCTGACAGCCTGGTTGGAGGTTCAGGAAATGACAGCATGATAGCTGGTACAGGAACTGACACCTTGAGTGGAGGTTCGGGAGATGACTTTATGGATGGAGGTAATGAAGCTGACACATTATTAGGAGGTTCTGGAAAGGATAAACTGAACAGTGGTTCTGGTACTGTAACAGCTAGCGTTTTGGACGGAGGAGACGATTTTGACAGTCTAACAGGGGGTACAGGAGCAGATTCTCTTGTTGGTGGAGAAGGTAATGATACAATAACAGATGGAACTGGAACTGGACTTAACACTAATCTGTGGAAAGATACTCTCCTTGGAGGGGACGGTAATGATAGTCTAACTGCAACTAATGGAGATGATTCCATCGAAGGTGGAGCAGGCGATGATGTTATAACGGAGTTAGATACTAATATATCGAAACTCGAAAGTGGTAATAATACAATTAAAGGAGGTAGTGGTAAAGATATAATCAAGGGTGGCGATCAGACAGATTATATTGAGGGGAATGCAGGAGATGACAACATAACCACAGGCGCAACTGTTGGTACTGGTGTACAAAATGCAGGAGCTGACACTGTATTGGGTGGGAGTGGATTAGATACCATAGTAGGTAATAATGGTGCAGATAGTTTATATGGAGATGAGGGAAACGATAATATCAAAGGTGGTACTGGTGCTGATTCAATATATGGAGGAGAGGATAATGATATCCTGATGGGCGAGAATGAAAATGATTACATAGAGGGTGGCGATGGTGCTGATAACATTCAGGGTGGTGCAGATACTCTGAACGGAGGCGCTGACACTTTGAAGGGAGACGCAGGAAAGGATACAATTGTGGGTGGCGTAGGAGCCGATAGTATATATGGCGGAGATCAGAATGATAGCCTGAATGGTGAGGCAGGCGCTGATAGTTTATATGGAGAGCATGGTCGTGACACTATATATGGCGGTCGGGAGGCTGATTATATAGAGGGTGGAGACTATAACGATACTATATTTGGAGGAACGGGGCTTGCAGATACACTTGATGGTGCGGATACAATCTATGGTGGCGAAGGAAATGATAGTATAAATGGTGAGGCGAATCCTGACTTGCTCAATGCCTCAGCTGTTGGAGATACTTTGACGGGTCAAGGTAATGATACTGTACTAGGAGGTTCTGGGGCAGACACTCTCTATGGTGTTACAGGAAATGATAGCCTAAGTGGGGATGCGGACAACGATCAATTATTCGGCGGAAACGATTTGGATACCCTGAGGGGTGGCACAGGTCTTGATACTTTGGATGGTGGCTTAGGAAATGATGTCCTGAGTGGTGATGCGGACAACGATACCTTAACAGGCCAAGCGGGGGCTGATAGCCTGGATGGCGGTTTGGGTGCTGATAGTTTATTAGGTGGTAATGATAACGATACTTTATTGGGAGGATCTGGGGCTGATACTCTTGGTACTGTTAATGATACAATTATAGGTGGCGCAGGAAATGATAGTATAAATGGCCAGGCGGGTAATGACTTGCTCAATGGTGTAGATGCAACAGATACTCTAGCAAATGGTAATGATATTATAATAGGAGGATCTGGGGCTGACACTCTCTATGGTGGTCTGGGAAATGACAACTTAACTGGTTTAGATCCCACTGCGGCGAATCCTACTGCCTCTGGTGAAATAGATTATTTGTTTGGCGGTGATTCTGCAGATAATTTTGTATTAGGAGGCTCAAAAGTAGGATATTATGTAACGGAAACAACATTCACTGACAATGATTGGGCTGTAATTTCAACCTTCGATGTTAGTGAAGATTTCGTCAAGCTAAAAGGAACCAAGGCTAATTATGAGATAACATCAGGTGCAGATACAACTGTAGGTGATCCTTTGGGCGGATATAAGCAAGAGATTTACTACAAGACTGGTAACACTACTAACCCACTGGATAAAATCGCTGAAGTATATTCACCTCTTGCTGGTGGGGAAAATTCACTTCCTACTGACTTCACTGCAGGGGTTACATTCTTCTAAATTGCGCACTTCTGTAAGCGTAGTCTAACTGGTCAGTGAACACTGACCAGAAAACGCAGTCTAACTGCTTCGTCTAGACCGCGATTTTATAGACATTCATAGACATAAGTGGTGCAAGCAAAAACCTAGCTAAACTTCACTAAAGTTTAGCAAAACTTCACTTGCCCCAGCTCATTAAACGTTATTAATGTCATAACACCTACAGATACATGATGCCAGTTTGTAGATCTGTTGCTAGTAGTTAAACAGGTAAGAAGCTAAGGTTTTTTAAGCCAGTGCTATTAGCTCAACAAGCCTTAATAACCGAGCGAGGCTCACTTTTAACCCGTAAGGAGTTTTCAGTAATGAGCAATTTTGTATTTGTTCTCGATTCAAATACAAGACCAATAGATCCCTGTCACCCCGCTGTGGCAAGAAAATTATTAAAGAACAAAAAAGCTGCCATTTTTAGGCGCTACCCTTTTACAATAATTTTGTTTAGAGCAATTGAGAGTACAACTCAACTAGTTGAACTAAAAATAGACCCTGGCAGTAAAACAACAGGAATTGCTTTAGTTAGAAATAGCCAAGTAATCTGGGGCGCAGAACTAGCTCATAGAGGTTCACTTATAAGATCAGATTTAGACAGCAGACGAGCCATTAGACGCAGTAGAAGAAACAGAAAGACTCGTTATAGAAAGCCTAGATTTTTAAACAGAACTCGACCATTAGGTTGGTTAGTCCCAAGTTTAGAGCATAGAGTTAAAACTACTATGACATGGGTAAAAAGATTAATTAGGTTTTGTCCGATTTCCTCCATTGCTCAAGAATTAGTAAAGTTTGATACTCAAGCTATTCAAAATCCAGAAATTAAAGGAGTTTTATATCAGCAAGGGACGCTTTTAGGCTATGAAGTAAGAGAATATTTGTTAGAAAAATGGCATCGTAAATGCACTTATTGTCAAAAAGAAAATATTCCATTACAAATAGAGCATATTATCCCAAAGGCAAAAGGAGGAACAGATAGAGTATCTAATCTTTGTTTAGCTTGCTCTCAATGTAATCAGAAAAAAGGGACACAAAAACTAGAAGAGTTCCTGAAAAAGAAACCGTTAATTTTACAAAGAATAAAAGCTCAACTAAAAACCCCATTAAAAGATGCGGCAGCAGTAAATTCAACCAGGTGGAAACTGTTTAATAACTTAAAAGAATTGGGATTGCCAGTCAGGTCGGGTAGTGGAGGTTTGACTAAATATAATCGAACGAGATTAGGCTTAAAAAAAAGTCATTGGATTGATGCAGCTTGTGTAGGAGATGTTAGTAATTTGATAGTAAAAATCAAGCAACCTTTACTAATAAAAGCGTGTGGTTATGGTTCAAGACAAATGACTTCTGTAAACAAATATGGGTTTCCGCGTTCAAAAGCCAAACAAAAGCCTTACGGGAATTGGAAAACTGGAGACATTGTTTTACTAATAACTAAAAAAGGAGAAAAATACGTGAATAGATTACTAGCAACAAGTAATCCAAGTGCATTTGAGATAAGAGTTGACGGTAAAAGAATTAAAGCAAACCCTAAAACAAATATACTAATTAAGGTATTTGCTAAGGACGGTTACTCTTACACATTTAGAGAGCTTTAATAAGGTTTAATGAGGTACGATGAGGTATTTGGCTACTAAATAGCACCTCTATGAATTGAAAAATCTTAAATTAGACAAAACTGGTGAAACAGTCAGCTTATGTTAAACTAGAGAAGGGAAATTAATGGTTATGAAATGGCAAAAAAACCTTGTCTCTACCGTGAGCGAAGGAACGGCGCACTTCTAGGAATAGAGTCAAAACTCCCCTATCATCCAGTTTTGGATGTGATAGGTGAGCTTTATGAATCTATGCGCCGTATTGCTATTAATTGGTTACAGCATGGTTTAACAGAATCTGAAGTGGAAAAGCGGTTACAGAAAGAGTTTAATATCCAATGGGCGTATGCAGATAGTATAGCAACCGAAGCTAAACAAACATTTGACCAATTGAAAACAGCAAAACAAAATAACATAGCAGCACTTAAAGAAAGAATTAAAGCTAAAGAGAAAAATAGTAAAAATCTTTGAAAATCTTTAGAAAAGCAATTAAAGAAAGGGTTCTCTAACCTGCAAGAAAAAGATAAGTTTCAAAATAAACTATTAGGACTAAAGCAAAAAATCTTAAAGATATCTAGATTAAAAAAAGATTTTAAAAAGCTAGATTCTAGTGAACGGCTACATATTTGTTTTGGTAGTAGGAACAAGGGGCTTAAGCCCCTTGTTAATGCACAACACAACCTAGAAGATAATAACTACGATAACCATGAACAGTGGTTAATAAGACCTTAAGCTGCGAAGTAGTGTTAACCCCCCTAACCCCCCCCTTAATAAGGGGGGGTTAGGGGGGGGGTAACACTACTTCGCAGCTTAAGGTCTTCACTGTTAAACACTAAAACCCATTTGGCCCCAAAATCCAGTAATTATTCTGGAGCCATCTTTCAACACATGAATTTCCATCTGGTCACTTGCCCAGTTTACTTGATCTGAGAAAGCAGGGTTAAAAACGCGTACCCGTTGATTACGGGAAGAAACGGGGGAGTCTGGGGAATGGATAGCCAGAGACTCAACATAGGGACCATCTACCAAGATATCTAACTCATTTAATAAATCCCCTGCTCCTGGAGGTGCTTTAGCTGACTGTAGATCATCCAAAGTAAACCCACTAAAAGACATCACATTTTTCCCTGCAGCTTTAACTTTTTTAGCCACTTGAGTCAAAGCTGGTGCTTGCCAAAAAGGCTCACCACCTGAGAATGTTACCCCTTCATTGTTGGGGTTAGAGAGAATTTTTACCACCAAATCATCAATAGAAATCAACTGATTAATTGCAAAAGACCAAGATGCGGGATTAAAACAGCCTGGACATTCTCGTTTACAACCCTGCACCCAGACGACAGCGCGACATCCTGGGCCATTTACACCCGACTCATCCACATAGCCCATAATATTGACATATCCAGGGGGAATTTCCACTGGATTTGGTGAAGCATAAGCAGTTTGATTAGTCATTGTTAATTAGCCATTATTAACTATTTGCCATTCTAGCACTACGACAGAAGGCACTTTTAACTCCAGTGATTGTTGACTTCTCCCCGCTTTAAAAAGACGGGGATTCTAAAAGGATGTCGCAATTTAGGCGCTTTGCCGTAAATTGCTCCACTCTTTTTCGATATTTTTTACATAAATTTTCATGTAGAGAATATCGCTTTGGCGTAGTCAAGAACGCCCTACACACCTTGACTAAGCTAATGCCTAGCTGTATGCTTACTTTCATTAAAATATTTACTGCTCCATTGCAGTCAGCATTTATCGCCTTTTGCTTTTTAGGTAAATACAAGCCTCGCTTAATTCTTTTTCCAGATGGCTTCCATTCATTGGGTTTTTCACCATATTTTGGCAGTTCATCTTTATCCAAAAAAGACGCTTTACTTGTATAACTTTCTTCTGTCTTTACAAACCTGAAATAAATTGAGCGAGAGTTAGCCACGCATTTAAAGGCGTGGCAGGGTCGTTCAAAAAGACTTTAGTCTTTTGCTTGATTTTCTTCAAAGAATTTTCTTAGCGCCATATCCACAATATCTCCTTGAGTTAGCTTTTTTTCTTGTGCGTAAAGAGTTAAGTGTTTTGCCGTAGAGATAGAAATCGAGAAAATCTTTCTTGTCTTATCTCCAGTAATTTTAGATTCACCGTATTTGTTACGACCACGAGGATTGAAATTGAAGTTATCTTTGTATTTTGTTTCTTCTTTCATTTTTATCTTGCCAATCTTGATATCAAGTGTTAATGTATATAAAGAGGTCGAAAGAAGAAAAAATGAACTACCATTGCCAACAAAATTTAATCAATCCAGATAAGAACCTAAAAGCAATTTTAGAGGATGTTTGTAGAGAAAGTAACAACCTAATCAATTGCGGAATTTACTACTGCCGACAGCTTTATTTTAAAGCAAAAGGGTTTGTCACGGGCTATACCTTAGACAAAAAGATGAAGCGCAATATTCATTTTAAAGCTTTGCGGTCATCTGTTGCCCAACAAGCTTTACATAAAGTGGCGGACAGTTTCAAGTCTTTTAAAAAGTTAAACAACTTATATTACGAGGGAAAGTTAGAACATAAACCCAAACCTCCTAAGTATAGAAAAAGCGGAGGGTTTGCCCCAGTAGTATATTCAGCTAAATGGATTAAACTGACAAAAAAAGGTATTAAATGTCCATTGGGAAAGCAAGTAAAAGTATGGTTTGGACTTGATTGTTTTTATCTGCCAATGCCTACTAACCTTGAGTTTTCAGAGATTAAAGAAGTCCGAATAGTCCCAAGAAATAACTGTTTTTATGCAGAATATGTAACTGTTGCTCCTGATCTTAAAGTTAACTTAAATCCTAATAACGCGCTAGGTATTGATCATGGCTTAGACAATTGGCTTACTTGTGTTAGCAATACGGGCAAATCTTTCATTATTGATGGAAAAAAAATTAAGTCTCAAAATCAATGGTATAACAAAAAAATTGCCAAGCTAAAAACTGGGAAAGCCCAAGATTACTGGGATGAGGAGTTAGCAGCTATAACAGAAAAGCGCGGAGAAAAATTAAGGAAAAAGTGAAATTGGGGCGTTTGGTTAGTCCAGTTGATAATTATCTTCTTAAGTTATGAAACGCCCCAATTTCACTTTTTCCTTAATTCCTTCTTCATCGCCAAATGCGTGACAATATTAATAAAGCTGCAAGGTTTATTATCAACTGGTGCATTAACAACAACGTAGGAACAGTAGTTTTTGGTTGGAATGATAGGCAAAAAGATAGTATTAATATAGGCAAAAAGAATAACCAAAAGTTTGTTCAGATTCCTACTGCTAGATTAAAGAACAGGATAGAGCAATTATGCAATGAATACGGAATTAAATTTGTAGAGACAGAGGAAAGTTATACAAGTCAAGCATCTTTTTTAGACAACGATTCTTTACCAAAATATGGTGAAAAACCCAACGACTGGAAAGCATCAGGAAAAAGAATAAAGCGGGGTTTCTATCTTCCGAAATACCAAAAATCAGTGAATGCTGACTGCAATGGAGCAGCAAATATATTGAGAAAAGTAAGCATACAGCTAGACATCAGTCTAGTCAAGGTGTGTAGGGCGTTTTTGACTGCGCCACATCGATATTTTCTACATGAGGATTTATGTAGAGAATATAGAAAAAGGGTGGAGCGAGCTACGGCTTTAGCCAAGAAAAGCGACTTCCTTTAAGCAATCCCCGTCTCTTTAGAGCCAGGAGTTGTCAAAGTTGAAAAAGTCTAGTAGAAAAAAGACAGCCAGATAAGTGAGAAAATAAAAAGAAAAAGCAAAGAGTGTAAACCATGAAACTTTTGCTAGTAGAAGATGATGAAACCTTTGCAGATTTAATCCAAAAAACCCTAACAAATCAAAACTATTTAGTAGATGTAGCAACAGATGGTCAAATGGGTATGGAATTAGCAGAATTATTTCAGTATGATTTAATTTTGCTAGATTTAATGTTGCCAGAGTTAGATGGGATAAGTATATGTAAAGAGAGACGGAGGAGAGGGGATAGTACGCCAATTTTGCTGGTGACAGCAGAAGATGGAAGTACAAAAAAAGTAGCAGGGTTAGATGCAGGAGCAGATGATTACCTAGTAAAACCCTTTGATTTACCAGAATTATTAGCAAGAATTAGGGCATTACTGCGGCGAGGGAATGATTCATTGCAACCATTACTACAATGGGGAAATCTATGCCTTGATCCAAGTACTTGTGAGGTAAAATATCAACAAAAATTACTAAATTTAACTGCCAAAGAATACTCACTATTAGAGTTATTTTTGCGCCATCCTCAACAAGTATTCAGCAAAAATGCCTTGTTAGATCATCTTTGGTCATTTGAGGAACCACCATCAGAAGCAGCAGTAAGAACCCAAATCAAAGGATTGCGACAGAAACTAAAAAAAGTTGGAGTAAAAGAAGATTTAATCGAAACAATTTACGGTTTGGGGTATAGATTAAAAGCGAAAGAAACAGCAGAAGAAATATCATCAACCTCCGCAATTACAAAAAGTGAGGAAAATGGACAAAAAATAACATCAGAATTAACTGAAATTTGGGAAGAAAATCAACAGAAATACATTGAACGGCTTAAAATAGTGGAAGAAGCTTGTCAGGCATATTTAAAGGGAAATTTAAGCGAAAAAAAACGCCTTGAAGCAATTAAAGAAGCACACACCCTAGTGGGGTCATTAGGTAGCTTTGGCTTAAAAGAAACAGCTTATAAATGCCGTAAGCTAGAAAAAATTTTTAAGTCCGAGGAAGAAGAGATGATGCTGTTAGAGTTGCTCTTTTCCGTGAAACAAGAAATAGAACTGGCAAATAATGCCCTAACAAAGGAAACTCAACAAATACTAATTATAGACCACGAGCCACAAATACTTTACCAGATTAGGAGTTTACTTACTCCTAGGGATTTTAACCTGAGTTTCTTAAATAACTCCCAGGGTTTGTGGGATCAACTCAACCAGTCAATCCCCGATTTGTTAATTTTGGACATGGAAATGCCAGAAATAAGCGGTATTGAGTTGTGTAAGATGATCCGCAATAACCACTTAACGCAAAAATTACCCGTGTTGTTACTTTCACCTAACACCAAAGCAGAAACTATATTTCAAATTTTTGCTGCAGGGGCAAATGACTACGTGCAGAAGCCAATAGTAGCACCAGAATTAATTGCCCGCGTTTTAACTCAACTGCAATTTAAAGTTAAATAATGGGGTATAATATAACTAAGCAGAAAAAAAACTGTAACAAAAAAATTAATAAAATTTAATAAAAAGTAACAAATAAGGACAAGGAAATGAGGGTAGGTGATTAGGCAAAAAAAAATCTTAATAATAGACGATGACGATGGTCTGCGAGCAGTAATTAAATTATCTTTAAAAACTGTGGCAGGTTGGGAAGTAATTACTGCAGCTTCAGGAAAAGAAGGGTTGATCCTAGCTGAAAAGTTGCAGCCAGATGCGATCTTGCTGGATATGATCCTACCCGAAATGAATGGCCAGGAAATTTGGCAAAAATTAGCAGAAAACCCAGCAACAAAGCAAATTCCCGTGATTTTTCTCACAGCATCAGATGATCTCCAAGAAGTAAAAGAGTTATTGCCAGGAAAAAGAATAAAAGCGATCGCTAAACCATTCACACCCAATGAATTAGTATCCCAGATACGTAAAATCCTCTATGGTAAAGATTGATCCCGCTCACAAAATCCTCACATTTATCCATTAAAGTAAAAACATGGTTAAGGGCGTTGAGTCTCCCACAATCTTACAGGGAAAGTGATAGATGAGTACTGGCTCGTCTCCACTCAGTAAACATCGCCCTAGTTACCATAATTTAACTTCTTTGGGTGAAAAAGATCATGAATAATTGTCCTTGTTGCTCTGAACCATTATTACGTCATATTCGTCATAATGAAATTTACTGGTATTGCACATCATGCCATCAAGAAATGCCAAATTTTACATCATTAATTTTAAAAAATAAGCTAAGACAAACAACCAATTTAATCCGAGAAACAAAAGCTACAATTCAAAAACTGGAGGCGAGTTATCAATTGTCATAAGATTTAATCAATTAACAAGAGTGTTTAAAAAATTGATTGTAAATCTAAAAAAAAAAATAAAAATGAATTGACAAAAAACTTTGATAAGAATCTAACAATTAAGTTGCCAAACAAAACAAATACAAGCACCACAGGAAATTAATGTCTATGAAATAATTAGCACAACAAAAAGATTTGTATGTATTGCTAGTAAAACTTACCTCAAAAATAGTCGTGTCTCCCGTAATATACCACCAAAGGAGGTTATAATCTTGAAAATAATCTCAATGATTTGGCTATGGTAGTGAAAAACAAAATTAAAAATGTAATATTGATTAAATGGGATAGAGAGAAACAAAACTGGTTTACAGTATTGAGCAACTGTAAATACTCTGTAATTCCTGCAATTCTTCCCAGAATAATTTTTTGTGCTTTCTTTGGGGTTTTTATTTCCCTTCTGCACTATTTAGGTTTTAATGTATCTCTACCAGTTTTAAGTAGTATTGTTCCCAGTATTGTCTTGGGATTGTTATTAGTATTTCGGACAAATACGGCTTACGAAAGGTTTTGGGAAGGGCGAAAACTGTGGGGAGAATTAATAAATACCGTCCGTAACTTGGCTCGCACTATTTGGGTAACAGTAAAAGAAAATGAGTCAAAAGATAGAGAAGAAAAAATAGCAACATTACGTTTATTAGTGGCTTTTGCAGTAGCAATGAAACTGCATTTAAGAGAAGAAAAAGTTAACCATGAGTTAGCAGCTTTAATGCCAGAAAAATGGTATGAAAAGCTAAAAGAAATGAATAACCCACCTTTAGAAGTGGCATTTTGGATAGGAAATTATCTCCAAAAACAGTATGAAAATAACTGTATTAATGCCTATCAACTAACAGCAATCTTTAAATTATTAGATAAAATGGTAGATGTGTTGGGAGGATGTGAGCGCATCAAAAAAACACCTATTCCTCTAGCATATTCTATTCATTTAAAACAGTTATTGTTGATTTATTGTCTGACTTTACCCTTTCAAGTAGTGATGGAGTTAAATTGGTGGACAGGTTTAATTGTAGGTATAATAAGTTTTACCGTTTTTGGTATAGAAGAAATCGGGATTGAAATAGAAAATCCTTTTGGTTATGATCCAAATGACTTACCCCTGGATCAAATTTGCCAAACTATGGAAAAAAATATACAAGACTTAATAACTCTTGCTCCCTGTGTTAGATATTGGCAGGAATTATCCACAGATTAATATAGCAATTTTTTGATAAGTTGTCAAGACTTGCGGGCTAATCGCCCTTGTCTTCAGATCAAAGAATTGCTATATTTATTGATATAGTCAAAAAACTGGCTAAACAAGAAAGTAATCAAAGAAAATGCCATGAGTTTAAACAAATTATACGATGTTTTGATTGTGGGTGCAGGACCAGTAGGATTAGCAACTGGACTCGCTCTTTATCAACGTGGGATAACAAATATCTTGATCATAGATCAAACTCGTAGTTTCCGCAGAGTTGGGCAGGTAGTTGATATGTTACCCAATGGGTTAAAAGCTCTTAAATATATAGATGAGCAAGCTTATCAGCAAGTAAAACAAACAGGTTTAGAATTTATCCAAATTCGCAATAATAATGGTGAAGTAAAAGGAGAAAAAACGCCTCAGAAAAGATTCTGGTATCAAAAGAATTTACAAGGAAAAATTATTCGCTCAATTTCCCTAAGTTTTGATGATTGGTTTGAACTTTATGGTGAGGGAAGAGTTAGTATTCCTTGGTATGATTTGCAAACAAACTTAAGAAAGTTACTACCTTCAGAAATTATCAAAGTTAATCATCGTTGTGTTAATATTTACGAGGAAAATATAACCCAGGAAAAGGGAACAATACTAATAGATTGTATCTCAGATGAGGAAATTGATAATAATCCATTTGCTCATTGGGAAATGCAACCATCAAATAAATTTACTTATACTGATTCTGAAGCTCAAAAAGTTGGAGAAAAGCAATTTAAAGCAAAATTAGTTGTGGCAGCAGATGGGATTAATTCCACAATTAGAAAAATTATTTACACTGATTCAAAATTAAAGCAATGGGCAAAACCTCAATATTCTGGTTGGGCGGCAATTAATGTGATGGAAATTGAGGGGATTTCTGATGCCATAATTGAAGAATTAGAAGATAATTATTTTCAAAATGAACGATTAGTTACTCTGAAAAATGATTCTCTGAAATCTGAAGATAAAAACTTACAATCACCTCGATTGATATTAATTCGCACAAGTAAAAATGCCATTGGTTGTTTATTTCATATCCCTGTGAGTATCGATTTACTGGAAAATAAATCACCTGAAACAATTATAAATTTAACAGCGGATATTTTGACAAAAGCTGGTTTTCCTCCGATTTTTTCTCAGTTAATTAAACTGTCAAATATTGATAAGTTAACAATTCGTCCTTATTATATTAGACCTCTTGCGAAACCGTAAAAAACCCCACCCCAGCCCTCCCCGCAGGTTCGGGGAGGGAGCCCTACAAACTAGGCATTTTCCCCCCCTTACCAAGGGGGGTTGGGGGGGGTTAACACCACTTTTGCAAGAGGTCTATTCATCCTGCTAATATTCTAGATGATCAACCAATTTGGAGTAAAGGTCGATTAGTATTAATTGGAGATGCAGCCCATGGTATGCCACCTTTTGCTGCACAAGGAGCTAATCAAGGTTTAGAAGATGCAGCAATAATTAGTAAGGCGATCGCCAATATTATCCAGCAGAATGCTTTAGATAATCAAGCAATAATTAGCGAGCAATTTAGTAAATATGAGCAACTGCGTCGCCCTTTTATGGAAAAAATTCAAGCAGCTACTATGGAAAATAATAATTGGACACAAATAGAATGGGATAGTTATAATAATTTTGTTTATAATAGAAATGTAGAGGATTTAGTTGGGATTTTATGAATTTTAGATAATGAGTTAACAACTAAATAATGAAAAAAAAATATATACCAAAGAGAAATGCTATCAGCAAAATTTATCAGGAGCAAATTGACAATGCAAGTATCAAAGTTAGTAAGTTTTGAAGAGGCGAAGTCTTTTACCCAGTCTCTTTTAGAGGAAATAGAAACAGGGAAACTCTCAGAAGTAGAAACCCAAGATGGGATTACATCTTTAGTAAAAAGCGAAAATGGAGCGCGGGGGTTTTTTGTAACTTATCTCACAGGAGACTATGAGCTTGCAGATAATCCTTCAAATGCTGTGATTAATGCTTTAAAATCAGCCCCTGAAACAGTAAGTGAGTTGTTAGTAAAAAACTTGGCTATGTCAGCAGCAATGGCGGTAACTCATCGCCGAAATAATGATGAAGAAATGGCAAAAGGTTCTGAGAGAGTGCGCCAGCGTACTGTTAATATTATTAAACAGGTAAAGTTAGATTCAGTATCTCAAGAATTAAGCCAGTTACAGCAAAGTTTAACTACTGGGGAAGGAAGTTATCAAGCATTTCTCCAACGATGGGGTTATGACACTGAGCAAAAGCAAGTTATTGAGCTTGCTTTATCAGAAGTTAAAGGCAAAATATCTGAGGATTAATTGACACTCCCACCGTTAACCCTATTGGGTGTAACGGGGGATTCTTGTTTCTTTCGGGACGCCTCTTAACTAGAATTAAAATTATTTTTTAATTCCCCGCCAGACCGACTTCACAAGCTTTTTATGACTTGGTTTATAATCCAAGACACGTTCTGCCCAAACGCAAGTATTTAGGTAACATTTTTCCTTTAAAGTTTTACGTAGACTAGGTTTTTCCAGTCTACAACCCCCTACTTTAACTATTTTGTTTTCTAAGTACTTAGTTGTTGTTTTTTGATTGCCCACATTACTGGTAACAAATCGTTTCCATTCTAGCACAAGCTAATCACCTACTAAAAACCTAGACAATGCTAGACACCTACTTCTTCGGTGAATAAGTAGGATTTTTACTAACCCGTCCCTAGTCCTACTCGTAAAGAAGGGAAGTGTTCCGTCCATATCACATGGGTGAGGATACCCTCTGGGACTTTCATTACTAGAGAAAGTCGAACTTTTGTTAAAGTTCCATTACGCTTCCCTTTAATCCATCTGGTTTTTGGGTAGTATGGGG
>Ga0209594_1001011_pt1 | contig 14770 bp, 14 predicted proteins | sample AshMeaCrysSpring_FD_184126 | JGI IMG/M metagenome (GOLD analysis project Ga0209594, IMG submission 184126) | Groundwater microbial communities from Big Spring, Nevada to study Microbial Dark Matter (Phase II) - Ash Meadows Crystal Spring... | ecosystem: Environmental > Aquatic > Deep subsurface...
GTTGCCGGGGTGCCCGTCCGAGACGTTGTAGAGCGCGCCGGCGGCCGCGCGGTCCATCGCGGCGACGCACACCGTCGCGAGGTCGTCGGCGTGGATGCGGTTGGTCCAGGGGGCCTCTTCGGGCGCCACCATCGGCAGGCCTTGGCGCAGCCGCGCGAGCGGCAGCCGTCCGGGACCATAGATGCCGGCGACGCGCAGCACGACGAGGTCGCGTCCGGTGCCCTCGGCCCAGGCGCGCAGCCGGCACTCGGCGTCCCAGCGGCGGCGCGCGCGATCCACGGCGGGCCGGGGCGGCCGGGTCTCGTCGACCCACGCGCCACCACAGTCGCCGTAAACGCCGGTCGTGCTCACGTAGACGACCCGCTGCGGGGCGCCGTCCCGCGCGACGGCGTCGAGGAAGCGGCCGATCCGCGGATCTGCAGCGCCGCTCTCCGGCGGTGGCGCGAAGTAGTACACGCGCGCCGCGCGAGTCGGTAGTTCGGGCAGGGGCGTATCCAGATCGGCCTGGACTGCGGCAATCCCGGCCGCCGCGAGGGCTTCGGCGCTGTCCCGGCTGCGCACGAGTCCGTGGACCGGCTCGCCGCGGGCGAGGTGCCGCGTCGCGACGCGCCGTCCCAGGTCGCCACAGCCGACGATCAGTACCCCTGCCTGAACCGTTCCCATCCTTCCTCCGGGATGCGCGAGAATCGCTAGATCCGAAACGCGCGAAGCCTCACGACCATGCCCACCGTACACGCCGAGCCGAGCGGCCACCAGTTCACCGCCGCCCCGGGGGAGAGCCTCCTCGCCGCGGCGCTGCGTCAGGGGGTCGCGCTGCCCTATGGCTGCCGCAACGGCCAGTGCGGCAGCTGCAACGCCACGCTCCTCGCCGGCCTGGTCGACTATCCCGAGGGGCGGCCGCCCGCGCTCGAAGGCGCTCCCACCGATGCCTGCACCTGCTGCAAGGCCGTGGCGCTGACCGACCTGCGGCTGCGCGTGCGCGAAGTCGAGCGCGCGGCGGATATCGAGGTGCGGCTCCTGCCGTGCCGCGTCCAGCGGATCGAGCCGCTGTCGCACGACGTCACGCGGCTGTGGCTCAAGCTGCCCGAGGGCGACCGCCTGCAATTCCTCGCCGGTCAGTACCTGGAATTCGTGCTGCCGGACGGGCGCGCCCGCGCCTTCTCCCTCGCCAACGCGCCCCACGACGACGCGCTGCTGGAGCTGCACCTGCGGCACGTGCCGGGCGGGGACTTCACGGGCTTTGTGTTCGAAAAGTTGCGGGAGAAGGCGATCCTGCGCATCCGCGCCCCGCTCGGCCGCTTCGTGCTGCGCGAGGACTCGCCGCGGCCGATCCTCTTCGTCGCCGGCGGCACGGGGCTCGCGCCGATCAAGGGCATGATCGAGCACGCGCTGCACGTCGGCCTGGCCCGGCCGATGGCGCTCTACTGGGGGGTGCGGGCGCGGCGCGACCTGTACCTTCCGGACCTGCCGGCCGCCTGGGCGCGGGCGCACCCGGACTTTAGCTTCGTGCCGGTGCTGTCGGAGCCGGACCCCGACTGGGCGGGGCGGACGGGGCTCGTGCACGCCGCGGTGATCGCCGATCACCCGCGGCTTGACGACTTCGATGTCTATGCGGCGGGGCCGCCGCCCATGATCGCGGCGGCCCGCGAGGCCTTCGGCCAGGCCGGACTGCCCGTCGACCGGCTCTACTCGGACGCCTTCGAGTACGCGAAGGACCCGCCCGCGCCCCGCTGAGCTCAGGAAGGGCCGACGGCGCTGAGCTTGGCGCTACTCCCACCCTGCTCGGCGATGCTGAGCAGCCGCTGCCCCGCGCGCGTCCCCGCCGCGATGCCTTCCGGCAGCGTGACGGGTGGCGTCTCCACGCCGAGGGCGAGCCCCCTGCGGTAGCACGCGCGGGCGGCGTCGCCGTCGCCGAGCTGCTCGAGCAGGTTGCCGAGCTCGCCGTACGCATCGGCGGTGGGCGCGGCGCCGAGGCTGGCCTCGAGATAGCTGCGGGCCTTGCCCCAGAGCCGCGCGCGCAGGGCGAGCCGGCCGAGCGCGAGCAGCAGCGTCGCGTTGCGCGGTTGTTGGCCGAGCAGCCCTTCGGCGAAGGCGAGCTGCTTGCCGGCGTCGGCGCCATCGACGCGGCCGTACAGGGCCACCAGCCGCTCGTCGGCACCGTGCTTCAGGGCCTCGCGCAGCACCGCCTCGGCATCGCCCGCCGCGCCGCGCGCGAGCAGCAGCTCTGCGTAGTGGGCGGCAAGATCGGGGGACGCGCGCAGCGCCTTGGGGGTGGCGTCCCAGGCCGCCGCGAGCCGCGCCGGGTCGGGATCTGCGGCCGCCGACTGCAGCAGCTCGCGGTGAATGCGCCCCTCCAGTGCAGCCAGCTCGCCGTCGGGCAGCACGGCGCGGCGCCTGAGCTCGGGCAGGATTTCCGCGAGCTGTGGCCAGTCGCCGAGCTTCTCGTAGAGGCAGTGCAGGAGCTTGAGCACATACGCGTGCTTCGGCGCCAGGGTCTGCAGGTGCTTGAGCGTCGCGAGCGCCTGCTCGAACTGCTGGTGGGCGATCTGCAGTTCCGCCTGGGTGAGCGACACGGCGACGTCCGCCGACGGCATGCTGTCGTGCGCGAGGCGCAGGTACAGGTCGCGCCGCTCGTCGGCCCCCTGCAGCTGCGCCGCCCGGGCCGCGGACAGGTAATTGAGCAGCGGCGTTTCGGCGTCGGCGGCATGGCGGGTGAGGTTCTTTTCCGCGCTGCGCCAGTCGCCCTCCGCGAGGTCGAGCAGTCCGCGGGTCAGCGCGTGCCGTGCCCGCCGCCGCGCGCGCTCGCGGTTCCAGGACTGCACCCCCGCGGGCACGCCCTGCGTGGCGCCGAGGACGCGAACGAGGGCATGGAGCGCGGCGAATGCGGCGGCGAGCAGGAGCAGCGCGAGCACCAGACTGAGCTCGACCGTCCAGGCGCCCCAGCGGATCAGCACGTAGCCGTTGTCGGCATCGACGAGCAGTGTCGCGGCCACGGCGGCGAGGACGATCGCGAGCGCCCAGGCCAGCGCCTTCATGGACCCTTCCGCTCCTGCAGTTCCGCGATCTGCCGGTCGCGGGCGCGCAGGGCCCGAAGCGAGCGCGAGAGGTCCGGCAGCGCCGGGCGCAGATCGATCGCGGCGAGGCGCTCGAGGCCTGCGACCGCGGCCGCCACCGACGAGTCGGTCGGATCGTAGCGGGCGGCGAGGAGCTGGCGCGCCGCCTCCAGCGAGCCGCGGTAGCTCTGCGCGTCGCCGCGCAGCAGGGCGAGGCGCGCGGTCTCGATCTGGAGCTGAAGCGTCTGACCGATGGAGTACGCCTCGTCCGGGGGCAGGAAGGTCGGCACCGGCCCGTCGTGACGGCGGACCACGACGAGGGAGCGGAAGCCTTCCCAGCCGTCGCGGAGCACGCGCCGCCAGGCCCCGTCCCCGGCCGCCGGGGGGGTTGGCTCCGCGGCCGGGGTCGCCGCGATCGCGCTGCGGGGCGCGAGGGCGCTCACCTGCCCGGCCAGTCCGGCGAGCTCCGCGGCCAGCGTCGGGACATCGGGCAGGCGCAGCGCCGACAGTGCCGCGATCTCCTCGGCCAACAGCTCACGGACGCCCATCCAGCCCGGGTCGCCCGTTTCCTGCAGGCGTCGATCCGCGAGCCGCAAGGCCTCGAGCGCCGTCTGCGGATCCCGGGCCAGCGCGAGCCGCTGGCCGGCGACCTGCATCAGGTATTCCACCTCGGCCACCATCCACCGCGCGCCGTCCCGGCCAAAGCGCCGGTAGAGCGCGGCAACCGACTCGTTCAGGTCGGCGGCCTGCTGTCGGGCGCGCTCGCGTTCCTCGTCGAGCCGGATCTGCTGCTGCGCCAGCGTCTGGCGGTGCGATTGCAGGCCGCGCTCCTGCTCGGCGACCCGCTGGTCGACCTCGCGCCGCATGGCGTCCGCCTGCGTGCGCGCGCTGTCCATCGCGGTCTGCAGCTCGCGCTGCTGCGCCAGCGTCCGGGCGATGCGCCCGTCGAGCTGGGCGAGCTCGGCGCGCATCGCCGTACCGGTGCGATAGGCGGCAAGGCCAAGGCCCGCGAGTGCCGCGACAATCGCCACGGCGCCAATGACCAGGAACCGGCGCGTCTCGCGCGGCATCGCCGGGGACGGCGCGGCAGGCTCGGACGGCTGTTCCGTTGGCGGGGCGTTGGGCTCGACCATGCGGCTAGCCTAGCAAATCGGGCTCCGGCGGCGTGAGCGCGCCCGCATCGCGCAGCGTGCGCACCACGGCGTCGTCGCTGGCGCCGCCGGCGACCAGAACGCGCGTGAACCCGTGCCGCCGCGCGTGCCCTGCCATCCGCTCGCTGACCACGAGCAACGGCGTCGGCAAGGCCTTCCGTGTGCCGTCAGGCCCGAGCAGCGCGAGCAGGTTGTCGAGCCCGTCGTTGCTGGTGGCGACGATCGCCTGCACCTGGCCCTGCCAGTCGGCGAGCAGCGGCGCGGGATCGACCGCCGGGATCGCCCGGCGATAGACCACGGCGTGCGCCACCGCGGCGCCGCGCGCGGTCAGGGTCTCTGCGAGCAAGGCCCGGCCACCCTCGCCCCGCACGATCAGCACGCGCCAGCCCGCCACCCGTTGCAAGGCGGGCAGGTCGAGCAGGCCCTCGCTGTCGGCACGGTCCGCCGGGACGATGGGCGCGAATCCGTGCGACCGCAGGGCGCGCGCGGTCGCGTCACCGACGGCGGCCACCGGCGTTCGCAGCCCCGGGGGAAGGAAAGGGGCGGCGCGTTCCACCGCGTTCGCGCTGACGAAGACCAGGAGGTCGAAGCCGGCCGCCTCCCGCAACCATCCGGCCGCCGTCGAAATCGCGGGCTCGGCCGGGTCGCGGATCTCCAGGGTGGGGAAGCGGATCGCGCGGCCGCCGGCCGCTTCGATGGCGCGGCACAGGCTGTCTGCCTGCGCGGCCGGCCGGGTGACGAGCACGCCAGGGCCGGGGTGCGCGGGGGCCATCGCTCAGCCGGCGTCGTAGAGCCGCGCGAGGATCGCGCCGGCGCCGCGCGCCAACAGCGTTTCGGCGAGCGCGTTGCCGATGAGCTCTGCCTCCGTCGCTGCGCCGTCGAGCTCCGCGCGCACCACCGCGCTGCCGTCGGGGTCGCCCACGAGGCCCATCAGGCGCAGCCGCCCGTCCGCGAGCGTGGCGTGGCCGGCGATGGGCACCTGGCAACCGCCGTGCAGACGGCGATTGAGCGCCCGCTCGGCATGCACGCAGCTCGCCGTCTCGGCGTGGTGCAGCGGCGCGAGCAGACCGTTGACCTCGGCGTCGACGGCGCGGCACTCGATGCCGATCGCGCCCTGGCCGATCGCGGGCAGGCTCTCGGTGACGGGCAGCAGGGCGCGGATGCGGGCCTGGAAGCCGAGGCGCTTGAGTCCCGCGCTCGCGAGCACGATCGCGTCGAACTCGCCCTCGTCGAGCTTGCGCAGCCGCGTGTTGACGTTGCCGCGCAGCGGCAGGATCTCGAGGTCCGGCCGCCGCTCTGCGAGCTGGCACTGGCGCCGCAGGCTGGAGGTCCCGACCCGGGCGCCCTGCGGCAGGTCGGCAATGGACGCCACGGCGTCTGAAACGAGCGCGTCGCGCGGGTCCTCGCGCGCGAGAATGGCGGCGACGTGCAGCCCGTCGGGCAGGTCGACCGGGACGTCCTTCATCGAGTGCACGGCGATGTCCGCCCGCCCCTCGAGCATGCCCTGCTCGAGCTCCTTCACGAACAGGCCCTTGCCGCCGATCTTCGCGAGCGGCGTGTCCAGGATCTTGTCGCCCTGCGTGCTCATCCCGACCAGCGTCACCGCGAGCCCGGGGTGGGCGGCGCGCAGCGCGCTCGCGACGTGCTCGGCCTGCCACAGGGCGAGCGGCGACTTGCGGGTGGCGATGCGCAGGGTGCGGGGCATGCGGGACGTCCGGAGGGGAGAGCGGCGGATGCTATCGGCTGCGGCGGGGCCAGGCAAACCGCCGGGAGATGCCGCGCTCCCGGGGCCAACCACCCGTTCCAGCGGCTGACAGCGCCGCGCCGAAGCCGCAGAATCCCGCCCCCATGAAACCCGAGGCCAGCGAGCACATCATCGACGTCGACGAGCCCGGCTTCCGCGCGCAGGTGCTGGAGGCCTCGCACGCGCGGCCGGTGCTGGTCGACTTCTGGGCCGACTGGTGCGGGCCCTGCCACGCGCTCGCCCCCCACCTGTACCGTATCGCGCTCGAGCTCGGGGGGGCGCTGCTGCTCGCCAAGGTCGAGGTGGACGAGGGCGAGAACATGCGGATCGCGGGCCACTACCGGCTGCGCGGCTTTCCCACCGTGCTGCTGTTCCACCGTGGCGAGGAGGTGGCCAGGTTCTCCGGCGCGCGCGCGACCCACTGGATCCGCGAGTGGCTGGACGAGCACGTCGGCGACAGCCTGCCCGAGCACTGGCTGCACTGATGGCGGCGCACGGCGCACGCGGCCGCTCGTTCCTCGCCCTGTGGCTGTGGCTCTTGGCAGCCGCCGCAGCGGCCGACGAGCTGACCCCGCCGCAGCGGCTGCTGAAGGAGGTCTCGGATGCGGTGCTCGCCGAGCTGACCGCGAATCGCGCGGCTTTCGAGGCGGAGCCGGCCAGCCTCTACGCGCTGGTGCGGCGCCAACTGGTGCCGCACGTCGACTTCGCACGCTTGTCCGCGCTCGCGCTGGGGCGCAGCTGGCGTGGCGCGAGCGAGGCGCAGCGCGGCCGCTTCGCGGCGGAGTTCCAGCAACTGCTCGTGCGGACTTACGCCACCGGGCTGCTCGAGCTCCGGACCTGGGAGATCCGCTATCCGGCCCAGCGCCTCGCGCCGGACGCCGTGGACGTGACCGTGCAGGCGGAGCTGCTGCGCCCCGGCGCCCCGCCGGTGCCGATGAGCTACCGGCTGTTTCGCGATGGCGAGCGCTGGCGCGTCTACGACGTCACGATCGAGGGCGTGAGCCTCGCGTCCACCTATCGCACCAGCTTCGAGGAGGAGGTCCGCCAGCACGGCCTCGACCGGCTGATCGACCGGCTGGCCGAGATGAACGCGCTGCGCCCCGGCGCCGGCCCGGCCGGCTGAGTGGCTCAGCGACGCCAGCCCTCGAGGATCCCGAGGCAGCGGCGCGTGATCGCGTCGGCCCGCTCCGGCGTGTCCGCCTCCACGTAGCAGCGCAGCTCCGGGGCGTTGCCGGAGGGCCGCAAGTGGACGATCTCGCCGCTGGCGAAAGTGATCCGCAGGCCGTCGGTGTCGTCGGTCGTCGCGACGGGGCCGAAGTCGGCGCCGAGCGACTGCTCGATCGCCGCGTCGCCGCCCTCCCGCAGGGCGCCCAGGCGCGCGGTCGACAGCGCGGTCGGGAAGTCCTTGAGCCGGTCGCTCGCGGTGTGACGCGGCGGCAGCAGCCCGGCCAGCGCCGATACCGCCAGGCCCTCGCGCGCCGCCAGGCCGAGCACCGCCAGCGCGACGACAAGCGCGTCGCGGGTCGGCAACGCGGGTAGGGTGCGGCCGTCACGAGTGATCTCCTGGCGGGTGAGGAAGCCGCCGTTCGCCTCGTAGCCCACGACCCGTTGCCCCGCCGCCGCCTGCATGCCGGCGATTACATAGGGCGAGCCGATGCGGGTGCGCACGATCGTCGGGAACCAGCCACTCTTCTCCAGCGAGGTGTTGCTCGACACGGGCGTCACCACGGCGTCGGCGTCCAGGTACCGGGCGGTGTAGATTCCGGCCACGTCTCCCCGCAGCCAGCGGCCCTGCTCGTCGCCGACCAGCGGGCGGTCGCCGTCCCCGTCGGCGGAGACGATCGCATCGAAGCCGACGTCCCGCGCCCACTGCCGCGCCAAGGCGGCGTCCTCGGGTCGGATCGCCTCGGTGTCCACCGGGACGAAACGCTCCGAGCGGCCGAGCGGGACGACGTCGGCCCCTAGCCCGCCGAGGACGGCAGCGAAGGCCTCGCGCGCGACGGTCGAGTGCTCGTAGAGCGCGACGCGCCGACCGGCGAGGCAGTCGGCAGGGAAGAAGTCGAGGTAGCGGTGCAGATAGGCCTGGTAGGCGGCGTCGCTCGCGGGCGGCAGGGCGCCGCCGGCATCCAAGGCCTCGTCGGCGGTGAAGCGACCCATCGGCAGGGCGATCCGCTGCGCGCGGATACCGGCCTCGTCGTCCTTCAGGATCTCGCCGGCGGCGCGGTAGAACTTGATGCCGTTGCGGTCGTCCGGGATGTGGCTGCCGGTCACCATCAGGCTGGGGATGCCCTCGCGCAGGCCATAGCCCGCGACCGCGGGCGTGGGGATCGTGCCGCAGTGGACGGGGATGCAGCCGGCGTCGGCGATGGCGGCGGCGCAGGCCTTGAGGATGCGCGGCGTGCTCGGCCGGCGGTCCCCGGCGAGCGCCACCCGGGTGCCGGGCGGGGCCTCGCCGCCGTCGCGCAGGTAGGCGAGGAAAGCGGCAACGTAGGCGTAGCAGACCCGGTCGGTCATCGCCTCCGCGAGGCCACGCGCGCCGCTGGTGCCGAAGCCGACGCCGCTCTCCGCCATCAAGGCGGCAATCGAAACGCGCTCTGTCATCCCGCGGGCTCGAAGGAAGCGCCGAAAGGGCGCGGGGGGATTTTATGGCAACCCGACGGGGCGAGGGGCGGGTCCCGGCCGCAGGCCATGCCGGGCACGGCCCGGGGCCGGCCGGCGGCTGACGACGCGGCTCGCGAAATGTCGCGGCTGGCGCGACATGTTGCGAAACCCGATACGCTGCGGAGGGCAGGAAGCGCGTTCCTACGGTGCTGCGGATCATCGACGCAGCGCCGCTAAAGGCCTGACAGGACCCTCTCCAAGGCGCCCGACTTTCACCCTCAGGCCAGCCGATGCCGCGATATATCGCGAGTGCCCCTCCGCCCAGCGCTTCCCCAGTGAGCGCGCAAGTAGTTGATTATCCTGGGGTGATCTCGCCAGCAAACGATTGGCGCGATGCTTGCCGTCCTGCTGGCGAACCCGTCGAGCCTGCGCTCGGCCAGGCACCATCCCCGCAGGAGCCCGGCAGGCCGGAGACCAAGATGAACACCAGCAACCCTGCCGTCGAGCCCGCACCCGCAGCGAACGAGACCCCCGCCACCCGCTGTTCGGGGCTGCTCGGCGGGCTGGCAGTGGTGCTCTGGATAGCCGCCGTGTGTCTCGGGATCCTCGCGCCCCTGGCAGGCATCCGCGTCGACTCGACCTTGCTTCTCACCGTGCTGATCGCTTCGGGCGTTTCCTCCCTGCTATCCCTGCCGATGGCGGCCGGGATGTTCAGCCGGGGCCTGGCGCGCCCTCCCAGGGGCTGAAGACCCCGCGATTTTCGCTGGCAATTCCTCCGCTTGGGGCGCCCGACGGGCGCCCTTTCTTTTCTAAGCGCCCCCGTTTGGGGCGGCTCGCTTATGATTCGGGCAAACCACGTCCCGAGCCCCGATGCGCGCCGCCCCGAAGGCCCCGACCGACAGAGCGATCCTGCTGGTCGACGACGACCCGGCCAGCCTCCTCATGCTCAAGGCCACGCTGAAGGCAGTGGACGCCCCCCTGCTGCTCGCGGGCAGCGGGGAGGAAGCGGTCAGCATCGCCCGTCGTCACCGGCCGGCGCTGGTGCTGCTGGACGTGATGATGCCGGGGATCGACGGGTTCGAAACCTGCCGCCGGCTGAAGGCTGACCCGCAGACAGCCGACGCCGCCGTGATCTTCCTTTCCGCGCTGGACGATGCCTCGGACAAGGTGCAGGGGCTGTCGCTCGGCGCGGTCGACTACATCGCCAAGCCCTTCCAGCCCCAGGAGGCCTTGGCGAGGGTGCGGGCGCATCTCACGAGCCAGCGCCTGCGTGGCGAGCTTGCCGAGCGCAACCGCCAGCTTGCGGCGGCGAACCTGCACATCCTGGAGGCGGTGGCGGAGGGCATCCTCGGCATCGATAGGGAGGGCGGCATCGTCTTCGCCAACCCTGCGGCCTGCCGTCTCACCGGCCTCGCCGAGCTCGAGCTCGTCGGCCGCTCGGCCACCACGGGGCGGCTGTTCGCGGCCGAGAGCGGCGCGGCGCTCGCGCCCACCGGCACGCCCGTGCACGCGAGCCTTGCGCGCGGCGAGACCGTGCACTGGGAACATCTGCGCATGCGGCGCAAACGGGGCGAGCCCTTCCCGGCCGCGATCACCTGTGCGCCGCTGCGGCGCGACGGCGAGATCCAGGGCGCCGTGCTCGCGTTCCAGGACATCAGCGAACGGCGTCGCCAGGAGCAGGCGCTGCGGGATGCGCTCGCCGAAGTGGAGCGTCTCAAGGAACGGCTCGCCGCCGAGAACGCCTACCTGCGCCAGGAGATCCGGAGCGATCGCAAGTTCGGCGAGATCGTCGGCCGCAGCGAGGCCCTGGCGCAGGTCCTCGAGCAGGTGCAGCGCGTCGCGCCGACGCGCAGCTCGGTGCTGTTGCAGGGCGAGTCGGGCACCGGCAAGGAGGCGATCGCCCGCGCGCTCCACGAGCTCAGCCCGCGTCGCGAGCGTCCGCTCATCAAGGTCAACTGCGGGGCGATCAGTCCGACGCTGATCGAGTCCGAGCTGTTCGGCCACGAGAAGGGGGCCTTCACCGGCGCGCATCGCCAGCGGGCGGGATATTTCGAGCTGGCCGACGGCGGCACCATCTTTCTCGACGAGGTGGGCGAGCTGCCGTTCGAGGCGCAGACCAAACTGCTCCGGGTGCTGCAGGAGCAGGAGGTGATGCGCGTCGGCAGCGAGGACCCCGTGCGGGTCGACGTGCGGCTCATCGCCGCCACCAACCGGGAGCTCGCCGAGATGGTCGAGACCGGGCAGTTCCGTCTGGACCTTTACTACCGACTCAACGTCTTCCCGATCCGCCTGCCGCCCCTGCGCGAGCGCCGCGACGACATCCCGCTGCTGGCGGCCAAGTTCCTCGCCGACCAGTCGCGGCTGCTGGGAAAACCGTTGACCGGCTTCACGCCGGCGGCCCTGCGGCTCATGCAGGGCTACGGCTGGCCGGGCAACATCCGCGAGCTGCAGAACGTGGTCGAGCGCGCCTCGATCCTGGCCACGGGGCCGGTGGTGGACGTGCCGCCGAGCCTGGTCAGCTCGCGCGCGGCGGGGCCCCGTCAGCCGCGGGGCGGCGCGATGGACGATGGCGCGCTGCTCACGCTGGCCGAGGCGGAGGCGCGCCACATCCGTCTGGTAATGGATCAGCTCGGCTGGGTCGTCGCCGGCAAGGGAGGGGCGGCGGAGGTGCTCGGCGTGCCCGAGAGCACGCTGCGCTCGCGCATGAAGAAGCTCGGCATCGCGCGCCCGCGCGGCCCCTAGGCGCGAGGTCTACACTCTGCACGCCGACCGGGACGTCCCCCCGGCTCAGCCTTTCCCATCAATTCAGGAGACCGTCATGCCCCACATGCTTAAGGTCCTCGCCGCGGCCGTGGGCGCCTGCCTCTGCGCGTCCGCGCAGGGCGCGCCGATCGATTCGGCCGTTGCTTCCTCCCTGCCGGCTGCCCCTGCCGCCGAGGCCCCGGCCCCCCAGGCGCTGACCGTCCAGCAGCCAGCGCCCGGCGCCGCGCCGGTCACCGTCGTGGTCGATACCCCCCTGCCCGGGGCCGCGCCGACCACGCTGACGATCCTGCCGCCGTCTCCCCTGCCCGCGCCGCCGGCTGAACGCCTCCAGCTGCTGCCGCCCACGCTGGCCCCCGTGCAGCGCGAGGCCGACCAGGCCAGGCGCCAGGCTGAGGCCGAGGCGCGTCTCGAGGCGATGAGAAAGCAGGCGGACGAGCGCCAGCAGGCAATCGAGGAGCGGATGGCGAAGCAGCGCGAGGCGGTGCCCGAGCGGCCCAAGCCCGAGGCCGCTGCGACCGCGCCAGTGCCCAAGCCCGACCTGCAACGCGAGGCGGAGCAGGCCAGGCGCCAGGCCGAGATGGAGGCCCGCCACGCGGCCCTGAAGAAGCAGGCCGAGGAGCGTCAGCAGGCGATCGACGAGCGGGTCGCGAAGCAGCGCGAGGCGTTGCCGGAGCGGGCCCAGCCCGCGGCGGCGGAGCCGCAGGGCGATGCCCAGCGCGAGGCCGAGCAGGCCAAGCGCCGGGCCGAGCTGGAGGCGCGCTACGCGGAGATGAAGCGGCAGGCGGAAGAGCGCGCGGCCTGGATGGCCGAGCAGCGCAAGCGCATGCAGGAGCAGATGAACAGGGCGATCGACGCAATGCCGCCCGCGCCGGCGCTCGCGGGCGAGGAGCTGCCCCCGCCGCCTCCGCCGTTCGTGCCGGAGGGCGGATGGGACCGCGGCTTCCAGCCGCCCGAGCCGCCCGCGGGGACTCGCTACGGCACGCCCCCGAATTACGGCTATGGCTCCGGCGCAACGCCGTACCCGGGCTACGGCGCGGTCCCTTACGGCCGCTGAGCCTTCGCGCCCCGGCGCGGCCTGCGCCGGGGCTGCCCCTCAATCCCCTCGCGCTTCGCGGCGCAACGCCCGTGCGTCCGCGGCGTGCAGCCATCGCCACGGGTTCGGCAGCAGCGCCGGCACCTGGGCCTGATACCGGCGGTAGACCGCGCCGTGGAAGCGCACCAGGCGCCGTTCCTCGAGGCGCAGCCCGATGAGCACGTAGCCGGTCGCCAGTGCGGCCACGACCAGCCGCGCTGCGTCCATGTCTCGCGTCCACAGCAGCACCAGCCCGAGGGCATACCACGGATGACGGACGAAGCGGTGCAGGGGCGAGAGATGGAAGGCCTCCTGGTCCTCGACGCGTCGCTCGCCGGCGCGCCACTGCCGCAGGCCGATGAATTCCTTGCCGTCGTAATCCCGCAGGGTCCACAGGAAGCCGAGCGCGGCGAGCCCGGCGAGGCCGTTCGCGAGCCATTGCCAGGGACCCCGCCACTCCCAGAGCATCGGGCCGGGCCAGGCGAGCGTCCCGGCGAGCAGCGGCAGGAGCAGCGCCAGCGCGAGGCCGTTGTAGGCGAGGCGGTAGCCGGGCATCAGGCCGGGGCGGCGGGCGGCGACGAAACGCTTGGCCGCGAGCGAGGCGAGCGCCGAGTGAAGGACGAAGTAGGCCGTCCAGGCCAGGGCCAGCCTCGCGAGCTCACCGGTGCCGGTAGTCACGCGCCCGCTCCGGTCAGAGGCCGCGCGCCGCGCGGACGCGCTCGTAGGCCTGTCGGATCGCGTGCGTCTGCTCGGCGGCGAGTCGCATCATCTCCTCGGGCAGGCCGCGCGACACCAGCTTGTCGGGGTGATGCTGGCTCATCAGCCGCCGGTAGGCCTTCCTGATCGTCGCGGCGTCGTCTTCCGGCGACACGCCGAGGATCGCGTAGGCCTCCGCGAGCGTCCCGCCGGAGGCCGGCCGCGCCCGACTGCCCGCCGTCTGCCGTTCCGCCTGCAGCCGCTCCGCGAGGCGCCGGAAGATGAACTCCGGCACGCCGAGCGTGCGGCAGACGTGGAGCAGCACCGCTTCCTCGCGCGCGTCGATCCTGCCGTCCGCAAGGGCCGCCTGGATCTGGATCTCCACGAACATCTGCACCAGGGTGTGCCGGCGGTGCACCTCGTGCCGGAACTGCCCGAGCGCCTCGTCGAGCGGAAAGGCCGGGTCCTTGCCCTGATTGAAGAGATCGATGGCCGCGCGCCGCAGCTCGGGGGAGGCGTCCATGCGGGCGATGACCGCCTCGGCGAGGCGGATCTCGTCGGGGCTGACTCGCCCGTCGGCCTTCGCAACCCGACCCATGACCGCGAAGGTCGCCGCGAAGAAGGCCGCCTGCACGCGCTCGCGCTCGCCCTCGCCGGTCGGCGGGTCTGCGTCCGCGGTTCCCAGGCCACGATCGAGGCCGTGACCGAGCGCGGCGCCGAGCACCGCGCCGAGCGGCCCGCCGAGCGCGAAGCCGAAGGCCCCGCCCACCAGTTTGCCCCACCAACCCATCTGGCCCGGTCCCGAAGCGTTCGCGCGCGGCAGTTTAGCAGCCGCCAGCCCGCCTACTTGCCGTGCAGGTACTCCTCGTCGCGGAAGGAGCCGACCCACTCCGGGCGCAGGCCGACCATCACCGACGTGACGAAGCCGTTGACGAAGGCCTCGGGAAAGAACATGAGCGGAAAGAAGGGCAGGACGTTCTGGCGCAGGTCTGCGGCACTCGCTGCGCCCGCGCCGATGAGCAGGCCTGCCGCGGCGTAACCGACGGCGAGCGCGACCACGCCGCCGGCGAGGAAGGCGTTGATGAAGACGTACACGAAGAAATGCTTGGGCATCGCCGCGCGCACCAGGACGAGCAGCGCCTGGGTGAGCGTCGCAGGCAGGAGGACGGTGAGGAACAGGGTGGCAGGGAGGCCGCTCGGGTCGCCGAAGCCGGCGAGGACAACCCCGACGAGCGCGGCGGAGCCCGCGAGCACCGCCAGGGACCAGCCGAGCATCAGCGTCGCCGTGGTCATGCCGAGCAGATGGAACTCGAGACCCGGCAGGAGGTCGGTGCGCAGCGTCCACAGCGCCATGAGGCAGAGGCACACCGCGCCGACGAGGTGCGTCAGGGCGGTCTCGCGCAGGCGCTGCCACGGCGCGAGACGCAGGGCGAGGGCCAGCGCCGCGCCGTAGATCACCCAGAAGGCGAGACGGGCGCCGCTCCCGATCAGGTCGCCGCTCAGCTCCATCGTTTCCAACAAGTCGCGCCACTCACCGCGGCCGGCCGACGATAGCACGGGCGGCGCAGGCGCCTGCGCGTCAGGCGCGGGGGAGATGGATCCAGCCGTCGCGCAGCGCGACCGGGACGGGGGAGAGGGCGTCGCCGGCGCAGGGCCCCTGCAGGCAACGGCCGGTGTCGCGGTCGAAGAG
>Ga0209594_1001014_pt1 | contig 14711 bp, 12 predicted proteins | sample AshMeaCrysSpring_FD_184126 | JGI IMG/M metagenome (GOLD analysis project Ga0209594, IMG submission 184126) | Groundwater microbial communities from Big Spring, Nevada to study Microbial Dark Matter (Phase II) - Ash Meadows Crystal Spring... | ecosystem: Environmental > Aquatic > Deep subsurface...
TGCCGTTGCTTCCTCCGGCTTGGCCTTCCCCTCCTTCTTCGGCAGTGGCTGGATGTCCAGCGCGACCTCGTCCTTCTCGTCCAGATCCACTTCCAGACGGCCGCCCTCGGTCAGACGACCAAACAGCAACTCGTCGGCCAAGGCGCGACGGATGGTGTCCTGGATCAGGCGCTGCATCGGGCGTGCACCCATCAGCGGATCGAAGCCTTTCTTCGCCAGGTGTTTGCGCAGCTTGTCGGTGAAGGTAACCTCGACCTTCTTCTCGGCCAGCTGTGTCTCCAGCTGCAGCAGGAACTTGTCCACCACGCGCAGGATGATGTTCTCATCCAGCGCCTTGAAGCTGACAATGGCATCCAGCCGATTGCGGAACTCGGGCGTGAACAGGCGCTTGATGTCGCCCATCTCGTCGCCCGCCTGCCGCGGGTTGGTGAAGCCGATGGTGGCCTTGTTCATGGTCTCGGCGCCCGCATTCGTCGTCATGATGATGATGACGTTGCGGAAGTCGGCCTTGCGTCCGTTGTTGTCGGTCAGGGTGCCGTGGTCCATCACCTGCAGCAGCACGTTGAAAATGTCCGGATGCGCCTTCTCGATCTCGTCGAGCAACAACACGGCATGCGGCTTCTTGGTGATGGCCTCGGTAAGCAGGCCACCCTGGTCAAAACCAACATAGCCCGGAGGCGCGCCGATCAGGCGGCTCACCGCATGGCGTTCCATGTACTCCGACATGTCGAAGCGGATCAGGTCCACGCCCATGATGTAGGCCAGCTGCTTGGCGGCTTCGGTCTTGCCGACGCCAGTGGGACCACTGAACAGGAAGGAGCCGATCGGCTTGTCCGGCTTGCCCAGGCCCGAGCGCGCCATCTTGACCGCCGAGGCCAGCACCTCCAGCGCCTTGTCCTGCCCGAACACCACGCTCTTGAGATCGCGCTCCAGCGTCGCCAGCTTGCTGCGGTCGTCGTGCGACACATTGGCCGGCGGAATGCGCGCGATCTTGGCCACGATGTCCTCGATCTCGCTCTTGCCGATGGTCTTCTTGCGCTTGGACGGCGTCAGGATGCGCTGGGCTGCACCGGCCTCGTCGATCACGTCGATCGCCTTGTCGGGCAGATGGCGGTCATTGATGTACTTGGCCGACAACTCGGCCGCCGCCTGCAGCGCCGCGTTGGCGTACTTGACGTTGTGGTGTTCCTCGAAGCGCGATTTCAGACCCTTGAGAATCTCGATGGTTTCGGGCACGGTCGGCTCGACCACGTCGACCTTCTGGAAACGGCGTGACAACGCGGCGTCCTTCTCGAAGATGCCGCGGTACTCGGTGAAGGTCGTGGCACCGATGCACTTGAGCTGGCCACTGGACAGCGCCGGCTTGAGCAGATTGGATGCATCCAGCGTGCCGCCGGACGCCGCACCGGCACCGATCAGGGTGTGGATCTCGTCGATGAAGAGGATGGCGTTCGGCTTGTCCTTCAGGGACTTGAGCACGCCTTTCAAGCGTTGCTCGAAGTCGCCGCGGTATTTGGTACCCGCTAGCAGAGCGCCCATGTCGAGCGAATAGACATTGGCCTCAGCCAGAATCTCCGGCACATCCTTCTGCACAATGCGCCAAGCCAAGCCTTCGGCAATCGCCGTCTTGCCGACACCGGCCTCGCCCACCAGCAGCGGGTTGTTCTTGCGTCGACGGCACAGGATCTGGATCACGCGTTCGACTTCGTACTCACGGCCGATCAAGGGATCGATCTTGCCGTCCTTGGCTGCCTGATTCAGGTTCTGCGTGTACTGCTCCAGCGGCGACGCCTTCTCATTCTTTTCGCTGCTGCCCTCCTCGCTCTCGGGCTGACCCTCGTTCGACTTGGACGGTTCGGGCTGGTCGCTCTTCTTGATGCCGTGTGCGATGAAGTTGACCACGTCCAGACGCGTCACGCCCTGCTGGTGCAGGTAATACACAGCATGCGAGTCCTTCTCGCCGAAGATGGCCACCAGCACGTTGGCGCCGGTCACTTCCTTCTTGCCGCTGCCAGTCGACTGCACGTGCATGATGGCGCGCTGGATGACGCGCTGGAAGCCCAGCGTCGGTTGGGTGTCCACGTCATCGGTGCCGGCCACCTGCGGCGTGTTGTCCTTGATGAAGTTCGAGAGCGACTTGCGCAGGTCGTCGATGTTGGCCGCGCAAGCGCGCAGCACCTCGGCGGCGCTGGGGTTGTCGAGCAAGGCCAGGAGCAGATGCTCCACGGTGATGAACTCATGGCGTTGCTGGCGCGCCTCGACGAACGCCATGTGCAGACTGACTTCCAATTCCTGGGCAATCATGTGATTTCCTTTGCCTTGCTTACAAACCTACTTTAATCCGATTCGCCCATCCGTCCAACAGTTCCGGACGCGAAAGAAAAAGGACTTTTCCGCAACTACTCCACCGGTTCGCTGATGCACTTCAGGGGATGCCCAGCCTGGTGCGCCGCTTCCAGCACCTGATCGACTTTGGTGGCCGCCACGTCCTTGGTGTAGATGCCGCACACGCCTTTGCCGTCCAGGTGGATCTTGAGCATGATCTGGGTCGCCGTTTCCAGATCCTTGTTGAAATATTCCTGAATCACCACCACCACGAACTCCATCGGCGTGTAGTCATCATTGAGCATGACGACCTGGTACATCTGCGGCGGCTTGACCTTCTGGGTGCGCCGCTCGAGCACAACGGAGCCGCCTTCATCCCGGGCCGGCTGCTGAACAGGCGGCTGAGGCGGTTTTGCGGGTGATTTCGTAGCCATGGATTCATTCTATCTAGCGCGCCTGCCACCTGCTTCCTGAAGGTGAATTGGTGTCGTTTTTCCGACCTTCAAGCCCATGGTGCGGACGGCAACAGAAAAAAAACCGTTGCGGGCAGCAGCCGGCAACGGTCTGGGCGACGTAGCCATCACCAGCGATGGCGGGATCAGCTTGGCCTTACATGTTATCGATCATCACCTGGCCAAAGCCGGAGCAGCTGACCTGGGTGGCGCCCTCCATCAGACGGGCGAAGTCGTAGGTGACCTTCTTGCTCAGGATGGACTTCTCGAGCGAGCTGATGATCAGGTCTGCGGCTTCCTTCCAGCCCATATGACGCAGCATCATCTCGGCCGACAGGATCTCGGAACCCGGGTTGACGTAGTCCTTGCCGGCGTACTTCGGTGCCGTGCCGTGCGTGGCCTCGAACATCGCCACGGTGTCGCTCAGATTGGCCCCCGGGGCAATGCCGATCCCACCGACCTGGGCCGCCAGGGCGTCGGAGATGTAGTCGCCGTTGAGGTTGAGCGTGGCCACCACGCTGTACTCGGCTGGACGCAAGAGGATCTGTTGCAGGAAGGCATCGGCGATGACGTCCTTGATGACAATGTCACGGCCGGTCTTCGGGTTCTTGAACTTGCACCACGGGCCGCCGTCAATCAACTCGGCGCCAAATTCTTTCTGCGCCAGCGCATAAGCCCAGTCGCGGAAACCGCCTTCAGTGAACTTCATGATGTTGCCTTTGTGCACAATGGTCACGTTCGGCTTGTCGTTGTCGATCGCGTACTGGATGGCCTTGCGCATCAGGCGCTCGGTACCCTCGATCGACACCGGCTTGATCCCGATACCCGACGTCTCGGGGAAACGGATTTTCTTCACGCCCATCTCTTCGGTGAGGAACTTGATCAGCTTCTTCGCCTTGTCGGACTGGGCTTCGTATTCGATGCCGGCGTAGATGTCCTCCGAGTTCTCGCGGAAGATCACCATATTGGTCTTCTCCGGCTCCTTCAGCGGCGAAGGGACACCCTTGAAGTACTGCACCGGGCGCAGACAGACATAAAGATCCAGTTCCTGGCGCAGTGCCACATTGAGCGAGCGGATGCCGCCGCCCACCGGCGTCGTCAACGGCCCTTTGATGGAGACCACATACTCGCGCACCACGTCCAGCGTCTCCTGCGGCAGCCAGACGTCCGGGCCATAGATACGGGTCGATTTCTCACCGGCATAGACCTCCATCCAGTGGATCTGGCGCTTGCCGCCGTAGGCCTTGGCCACCGCCGCGTCCACCACCTTGAGCATCACCGGCGTGATGTCCAGGCCGGTACCGTCTCCTTCGATGTAGGGGATGATGGGCTGGTCCGGCACCGTCAGGGACATGTCGGCATTGACCGTGATTTTCTGGCCTTGGGCAGGCACCTTGATGTGCTGGTACATGGGAAGAGACTCCGTAGGGATGGGCGGATTGGGCGTCTTCGGCAAAGCCAAAGGCCGCGTCACCGTTGCCTGGGGCGCGGCGGGCCGCGCGGTAGGGATCACATAAATTCTAGTGCCAAACGCTGCGCATACCGGGGTGTGACCCCACGTCCAGCCAAGCCCGCGCCCCCGCACCCGCCACATCACGGCATGACACGACGCAAGAGGGAATGACGCACAATGCGGGCTGCTTCCGACTCTGCTTTTCCATCCCATGAACCGATTGCTTGCCCGCCTGTCCCTCCTCTTGTTCGCCCTGGCAACGCAAGCCTGGTCGCAAGAAAGCCCGCAGCTTGACCTGCCACGCGTCACGCTCACCGCCGGCATGCACCTGATCAACGCCCAGGTGGCCGCCACGCCCGAGCAGCGTGCCGCCGGCCTCATGTTCCGCAAGGAGATGCCGGCGAGCGAAGGCATGCTGTTCGTTTTCGAGCAACCCGCCGGGCAATGCTTCTGGATGAAGAACACCCTGCTGCCGCTGACCGCCGCCTTCGTGGCCGACGACGGCACCATCGTCAACCTGGCGGATATGAAACCGCAAAGCCTGGACTCGCACTGCTCTGCCCGTCCGGTACGCTACGTGCTGGAAATGCACCAGGGTTGGTTTGCCAAGCGCGGCATCAAGGCCGGCAGCAGGCTCAGCGGCACCCCGTTCACCGCCCGCTGAACCCCGCCAACGCCCCCTCCAGCACCCCGGCAACAAAAACGGCCCCGGAAGCTGACGCCACCGGAGCCGTTGTGCTGTCTCACCTGCCGCCCGCAAAGGCGACAGGCTCACACCCTGTCGCTTACGCCTTGACCGACGCCAGGGCCGCGTTCAGCGTCTTGCTCGGACGCATCACCGCTTCCAGCTTAGCGGTATCGGGCTTGTAGTAGCCACCGATGTCCACCGGCTTGCCCTGCACCGCAGCCAGTTCAGCCACGATGGCCTGCTCGTTGTCTGCCAGCTGCTTGGCCAGCGGCGCGAACTTGGCTGCCAACTCCTTGTCCTCGGTCTGTGCCGCCAGCTCCTGGGCCCAGTACAGGGCCAGGTAGAACTGGCTGCCGCGGTTGTCGAGCTGGCCGGTTTTGGGCGATGGATTCTTGTTGTTGTCCAGCAGTTTGCCGGTAGCGGCATCCAGCGTCTTGGCCAACAGCTTGGCCCGCGGGTTGTTGTTTTTGATCCCCAGATCCTCGAACGAGACCGCCAGCGCCAGGAACTCACCCAGCGAATCCCAGCGCAGGTGGTTTTCTTCCACCAGCTGCTGCACGTGCTTCGGCGCCGACCCGCCGGCACCGGTCTCGTACATGCCGCCACCCGCCATCAGCGGCACGATGGACAGCATCTTGGCCGAGGTACCCAGCTCCATGATCGGGAACAGGTCGGTCAGGTAGTCACGCAGGATGTTGCCGGTCGCGCTGATGGTGTCGAGGCCGCGGATCACGCGCTCCAGGGTGTAACGCATGGCGCGCACCTGGCTCATGATCTGGATGTCCAGCCCCGTCGTATCGTGCTCGTGCAGGTACATCTTGACCTTGGTGATCAACTGCGCCTCGTGCGGGCGATACTGATCGAGCCAGAACACCACCGGCATGCCTGAATTGCGAGCGCGCGTCACGGCCAGCTTGACCCAGTCGCGGATGGCGGCGTCCTTGACCTGGCACATGCGCCAGATATCGCCGGCCTCCACGTTCTGGCTCATCAGCACTTCGCCGGTGTCCAGGTCGGTGATGTTGGCCACGCCGTCTTCCGGGATCTCGAAGGTCTTGTCGTGCGAGCCGTATTCCTCGGCCTGCTGCGCCATCAGGCCCACGTTGGGGACCGTGCCCATGGTCTTGGGATCGAAGGCGCCGTGCCACTTGCAGAAGTTGATCATCTCCTGGTAGATGCGAGCGAAGGTCGACTCCGGCATCACGGCCTTGACGTCCTTCAGGCGGCCGTCGGCGCCCCACATCTTGCCGCCGTTGCGGATCATGGCGGGCATGGAGGCATCCACGATCACGTCGTTGGGCGAATGGAAGTTGGTGATGCCCTTGGCCGAGTCGACCATCGCAAGCTCGGGACGGTGCTCATGGCAGGCATGCAGATCGCGCTTGATCTCTTCCTGCTTGGATTGCGGCAGCGAAGCGATCTTGTTGTACAGATCGACCATGCCGTTGTTGACGTTCACGCCCAGTTCTTCGAACAGCTTGCCGTGCTTCTCGAACGCTTCCTTGTAGAAGATCTTGACGCAGTGGCCGAACACGATGGGGTGCGACACTTTCATCATGGTCGCCTTCACGTGCAGCGAGAACATGACGCCGGTCTTGCGCGCGTCCTCGATCTCCTTCTCATAGAAGGCCAGCAGCGCCTTCTTGCTCATGAACATGCTGTCGATCACCTCGCGATCGAGCAGGGAGACCTTGGGCTTGAGCACAATGGTCTTGCCGCTCTTGGTGATCAGTTCCATCTTGACGTCACGGGCGCGGTCCAGTGTCATGGACTTTTCGCCGTGGTAGAAGTCGCCGGCGTGCATGTGCGAGACGTGCGAACGCGAAGCCTGGCTCCACTCGGCCATGCTGTGGGGATTCTTGCGGGCAAACTCCTTGACTGCTCTGGGGGCACGACGATCGGAGTTGCCTTCACGCAGCACCGGGTTGACGGCTGAGCCCAGGCACTTGCCGTAGCGTGCCTTGATGGCTTTTTCCTCGTCGTTCTTGGGGTTCTCCGGATAGTCCGGCACCTTGTAGCCCTTGGCCTGCAATTCCTTGATGGCCGCCACCAGCTGTGCCACCGAGGCGCTGATGTTGGGCAGCTTGATGATGTTGGCTTCGGGCTTGAGGGTCAGCTTGCCCAGCTCAGCCAGGTAGTCCGGCACGCGCTGCTCTTCCGTCAGGTACTCGGGGAAATTGCCCAGGATGCGGGCTGCCACCGAGATGTCGCTGGTCTCGACGTTCACACCAGCCGGCGCGGCGAAGGTGCGAATGATGGGCAGGAAGGAGCTGGTCGCCAGCAGCGGGGCTTCGTCGGTCAGCGTGTAGATGATGGTGGGTTGCTGGGTGCTCATAAACCTTATCTCCAGAGATCGTGGTCGAAAACCTGCCGGTCAGTTGCGCCGATCGGCCAAATCATTTGATGGTTCGAGATTTTGCTTTCTGTGCTCTGACGTGGACCCCGATTTTTGAATCCATATCTCACCATGCAAAAAATCCATCAATAAAAGTGAGAAATTTTTTCAATCAGTCTTATAAAAGATACATGACTATTTGGCAAACAACATCCCTACCCCGCCAGCACCCAAAGTCATCGGCAACAAAAAAGGCCTGGCGATCGACGATCTCCAGGCCTTTGCGCTGACGCGCCGGGAATCAGCCGAAGTTCTTGGCGACAAAGTCCCAGTTCACCAGTTTGTCGAGGAAGGTCTCGACGAACTTCTGACGCAGGTTGCGGTAGTCGATGTAGTAGGCGTGTTCCCACACGTCCACGGTCAGCAGGGCCTTGTCAGCGGTGGTCAGCGGGGTGCCGGCAGCGCCCATGTTGACGATGTCGACCGAACCGTCAGCCTTCTTCACCAGCCAGGTCCAGCCGGAACCGAAGTTGCCGACGGCCGACTTGACGAAGGCTTCGCGAAAGGCTGCGTAGCTGCCCCACTTGGCGTTGATAGCCACGGCCAGCGCGCCGGTCGGCTCACCACCGCCGTTGGGCTTCATGCAGTTCCAGAAGAAGGTATGGTTCCAGATCTGCGCGGCGTTGTTGTAGATGCCGCCGCTGGATTTCTTGACGATGGACTCGAGGTCCATGCTTTCGAACTCGGTGCCCTTTTGCAGGTTGTTCAGGTTCACCACATAGGCGTTGTGGTGCTTGCCGTGGTGGTACTCCAGCGTCTCCTTGGAGTAGTGCGGCGCCAAGGCGTCGATGGCATAAGGCAGGGGGGGCAGGGTATGTTCCATGGTTTTCCTCGTGGGTTTGTTGTTCGAAAGCGCCGATTGTAGGAATTAATTTTTTCCCTGGGGTGACACGGTCAGATCAACCTTGCCGTCGGCAAGGGTGGCCTGCAGGGTCTGGCCGGCGTGCGTCTGACCGACCCGACTGATGGTTTGACCGCGCTCGTCCGACAGCCAGGCATAGCCGCGTTGCAGCACCAGCGTTGGATCGAGCAGCTCCAGCCGCAGGGCGGCCCGCTCCAGGCGCTGCCGCATCCCGGCCAATCCGCGACGCAGCTGTTGCGGCAAGGCGGTTTCCAGTTGCTGCACGTCACGCCGGCACTGGCGCAGCGCGTGCTCCGACGCAAACCGCAGCCGCTGCGCCTGCCCGGCCAGCGCCAGCCGCTGGCGCGCCGCCAGGGCTGACGGACGCCCCAGGCGACTGGCCGCCAGGTCGAGCTGCTGGCTTTGACGATCGATCACGTCGGTCGCCGCCTCCTGCAAGCGCGCCCGCAGCAGCTTGAGTGCGCCGAGCCAAACATCGCGTGGCTCGGCCACCAGTTCCGCGGCCGCCGTGGGGGTTGGCGCACGCAGGTCGGCCACGAAGTCGGCGATGGTGAAGTCGGTCTCATGGCCAACGCCGCAGACCACCGGCACCGGGCTCTGCGCCACGGTGCGCGCCAGCACCTCGTCGTTGAAGGCCCACAGGTCCTCCATCGAGCCGCCGCCACGCACCAGCAGAATCACATCGACCACCGGGTTCTGAGCCAAATCGGCCTCCAGCCCTTGCCCCGTGGACGCGAGGCGATACAGATTTGATAGCGCCGCACACAGCTCCGCCGGCGCGTTGCCCCCCTGGACCGAGGCAGGCGCCAGCACCACCGGGATGTGCGGCACCCGCCGCTGCAGCGCCGTCACCACGTCGTGCAGCGCCGCCGCCCCCAGCGACGTGACCAGGCCGATGGCGCGCGGCATCTGCGGCAGTTCGCGCTTGCGCGTAGCGTCGAACAGGCCCTCGGCCTCCAGCTTGACCTTCAGCTTGAGGAACTGCTCGAACAGCGCCCCCTGCCCGGCCCGGCCCATGGACTCGACGATCAGCTGCAGGTCGCCCCGTGGTTCGTACACGCCCAGACGGCCACGCACCTCCACCAGTTCGCCGTCGCGCGGCGTGAAGTCCAGCAGGCTGGCGGCACGACGAAACATGGCGCAGCGGATCTGGCCCGACTCGTCCTTCAGAGCGAAGTAGCAATGCCCGCTGGCTGCGCGCGAGAAACCGGAAATCTCGCCGCGCACCGCGACCGGATTGAAGCGCGCATCCAACGCGTCAGCAACGGCGCGGCATAGCGCGCCAACTTGCCAGACGCGCGGCTTGGAAACAGGGAATTCAGGGGTGGACATCAGTCAGAACGCGGCTTGGCGGCTCGTGTTGCAGTGCACTACTCCACAGCACAACGTCGTCATCTGATAAATCTGCTGCAGCCTTCGCGAACCACGTCACACCGTCATACACCTTTGATTTCATTGAGTTTTTTCTTGCCCGCCGAGTAATCAATCTGTTGCAATGGCGCTGCGATGCGGCCTCGCAGCCCGTGCCATGGTACTTCTTCACAAAGTTATCCACAGTTTCTGTGGGATGACACAACTCGATACATGCCACTGTTCGACCCTTTCCGCCACCGCATCAAACGGTCAGGGCCGTGGGCCATAATCGCACAGCTTCAATCTGCGCGGAGGGCCCTCTTTGTTTTCGATCATACAAGCCGCAGGCTGGCCGATCTGGCCTCTGATCGCCTGCTCCATCCTGGCGCTGGCGCTGATCATCGAGCGCTTTCTCAGCCTCCAGACCGACAAGATCGCCCCTCCGAAACTGCTGGATGAAACCCTGCTGATCTCGCGCCAGAACGTACCGGCGCTGGACATCGTGGCCCAGCTGGAGAAGAACTCGGCCCTGGGCGAGGTCCTGGCCAGCGGCCTGCGCGCCCTGCACGTCAACCCCCGCTGCAGCGAGGAAGACCTGCGCGCCAGCATGGAAGCGAGCGGGCGGGCCGTGGCGCACCGGCTGGAACGCTACTTGAGCGCCCTGGCCACCATCGCTTCGGCCGCGCCGCTGTTGGGCCTGCTGGGCACCGTGATCGGCATGATCGAGATCTTCGGCTCGCAAGCCCCCACTGGCGGTGCGCCCGGCGGCAACCCGGCCCAGCTGGCGCACGGTATCTCGGTTGCGCTGTACAACACCGCCTTCGGCCTGATCGTGGCCATCCCGGCACTGATCTTCTGGCGCTACTTCCGCGCCCGCGTCGATGCCTACTTGCTGACACTGGAACTGGCCGCAGACCGGCTGGCGCGCCACCTCAATACCCTGCGGAAATGACCGGTCCCGTCGAAAGGCTCCGCCGATGAACTTCCGACCCCGCACTCAGAGTGAGCCGGAGATCAACCTGATCCCCTTCATCGACGTGCTGCTGGTGATCCTGATCTTCCTGATGCTGACCACCACCTACAGCAAGTTCACGGAAATGCAATTGCGCCTGCCGGTGGCTGACACCGAGGCCCAGCGCGACTACCCGAAGGAGGTGGTCGTGGCGGTTGGCAGCGACGGCGCCTACATGGTCAACAAGACACCGGTAGCCGGACGCAGCATCGAGGCGCTAACGCTCGCCCTGAACGAGGGCGCCAAAGCCGGCAAGGACACGGTGGTCATCATCAGCGCGGACGCTGCGGCGCGCCACCAGTCGGTGGTCACGGTGATGGAGGCCGCGCGCCGTGCCGGCCTGACGCAGATCACCTTCGCCACCCAATCCTCGGCCCGCGCTGGCACGAAGTAAGCCATGTCGCAGCCGCCATCGTCGGGCTGGCAACGCACCCTGCTGCAAAGCTGGACGCGGCGTGGCCCGCTGGCCTGGGCCCTGTGGCCGCTCTCGCTCCTCATGGGGCTGCTGGTGCGCCTGCGTCAGGGCCTCTACCTCAGCGGCCTGCTCCGGCGCGAAACGCTGCCGGTACCGGTGATCGTGGTCGGCAACGTGGTGGCCGGTGGTGCCGGCAAGACCCCTGTGGTGATGGCCGTGGTGCAGCACCTGCAACAGCACGGATTCCAGCCTGGCGTCATCTCGCGCGGCTACGGTCGCCGCACCCGCGACACCAGGGAGGTGCGCCCCGACAGCGATCCCCGCGACGTCGGCGATGAGCCGGCCCTGGTCCGACGCCGCACCGGCGTGCCGGTGTTCGTCGCCGCCCGCCGCGCTGACGCGGCACGCACCTTGTTGCGCCAGCATCCGCAGGTCGATGTGCTGGTCAGCGACGACGGGCTGCAGCACTTGGCCTTGGCGCGCGACGTGGAAATCTGCGTCTTTGACGACCGTGGTGTCGGCAACGGTTTTTTGTTGCCGGCCGGCCCCTTGCGCGAGCCCTGGCCGCGCCCTGTCGACCTGGTGCTGCACAGCGGCGCCCGCCCCGCCTTCAGCGGCTACCGCTCGCGGCGCACGCTGGCGTCTCACGCCGTACGCGCTGACGGCAGCCGCGTCGAACTCGCCGCCCTGGCTCTCAACGGCCAGCCGCTGCTGGCTCTGGCGGCAATCGCCCAGCCACAGGCCTTCTTTGCCATGCTGCAGTCCACCGGCCTGCCGCTGGCGCAGACACTGGCGCTACCAGATCACTATGATTTTGATAGCTGGCAGCGCCCATCCGACAAGACCTACACCCTGATTTGCACCGAAAAAGATGCCGTCAAGCTGTGGCCCCATCACCCCGACGCACTGGCCGTGCCGCTGGACTTCACGCCCGAGCCGGCCTTTTTCACCATGCTCGACCGCCTGCTGGAAGACGCACAGCTATCATCGCCCCATGGACACACGACTTCTTGAACTGCTGGTCTGCCCCGTCACCAAGGGGCCGCTGGAGTACAAGCGCGAGCAGCAGGAACTGATCTCGCGCAGCGCGCGCCTGGCCTACCCCGTGCGCGACGGCATCCCCGTGCTGCTCGAGAACGAGGCGCGGCCACTGACCGACGCCGAACTCGAGCGCTGACGCCCTGACTGCATGAACTACACGGTCCTGATTCCGGCGCGGCTGGCCTCAACCCGTCTGCCGAACAAACCGCTGGCCGACATTGCGGGCTTGCCCATGGTGGTGCGCGTCGCGCAACGTGTCACCTCCGGTCTGCCCGCCGGCACCCGCGTCGTCGTGGCTGGCGACAGCCCCGATATCCTGCAAGCCTGCCATCACCACGGCGTCGAAGCCGTGCTGACCCGCACCGACCACCCCAGCGGCAGCGACCGGCTGGCCGAGGCCTGCGACCTGCTGCACTTGCCTGACGACGCCCTGGTGGTCAATGTGCAAGGCGACGAGCCGCTGATCGACCCGACCCTGGTGTCGGCCGTCGCCGATCTGCTGATGCAGCGCCCAGAAGCGAGCATGAGCACGGCCGCGCACCCCATCCACGACGTGGCTGACTTCGTAAACCCCAATGTGGTCAAGGTGGTGCTCGATGTACGCCAGCTCGCGCTCTACTTCAGCCGCGCGCCCATCGCCTGGTGGCGTGACGGTTTCGCCCAGGGCATCACGACCCTGCCGGCACCGGCGCCGCTGCGGCACATTGGCCTTTACGGCTACCGTGTCGGCTTTCTGCGCCAGTTTCCGCAGCTGCCCCAGGCCCCCATCGAAACCACCGAAGCGCTGGAGCAGTTGCGAGCCCTGTGGCACGGCCATCGTATTGCCGTACATGTGACCTCTCATGCGCCCGGCGCAGGGGTCGACACACCAGCAGATCTCGAGCGCGTGCGCCGCCACTTCGGCAACTGAACACCGGCTGCTGTTAAGCAGCCTAACCCCGGGGTGTAAGTTTGGCCGCAGCACGGCGTGCTATCCTCGACCTCCTACGAGCGGTACAACGCACCTCCGTGGTGCCCAGCATCGCCAACCGGTTCTGAATTCACCCGAGGATATCCATGAGACTGATTCTGTTGGGCGCCCCTGGCGCCGGCAAGGGCACGCAAGCAGCGTTCATCTGCCAGAAATACGGCATTCCGCAGATTTCCACTGGCGACATGCTGCGTGCTGCCGTCAAGGCCGGCACCCCGCTGGGACTGCAGGCCAAGGCCGTCATGGAATCCGGCGGCTTGGTGAGTGACGACCTGATCATCAACCTGGTCAAGGAACGCATTGCCCAGCCGGACTGCGCCAAGGGATTCCTGTTCGACGGCTTCCCGCGCACCATCCCGCAAGCCGATGCCATGAAGGCCGCCGGTGTCAAGCTCGACTACGTGCTGGAGATCGATGTGCCCTTTGAAGCCATCATCGAGCGTATGAGCGGCCGTCGCTCGCATCCCGCTTCGGGCCGCATCTACCACGTCAAGTTCAATCCCCCCAAGGTGGAAGGCCGTGACGATGTGACCGGTGAGCCGCTGGTGCAGCGTGAGGACGACAAGGAAGAAACCGTCAAGAAGCGTCTGGACGTCTACAGCGCCCAGACCCGCCCGCTGGTGGACTACTACAGCAACTGGGCCAAGGCCGACCCGGCGGCCGCACCGAAGTACCGCGCCATCAGCGGCATGGGTTCGGTGGACGAAATCACGACCCGTGCACTGCAGGCGCTGGCGAGCTGATCCAGCCACTGACGCCCAGCAAAAAAGGCCGCTCATGCGGCCTTTTTCTCGCCCGGACATTGCGACGATTCAAAACAGCTCGACGCCACCCACCTTGTTGTCGGTCTGCAGCAGACCTCGCTCGACCAGCTGCTCGTAACTGCAGACCTGGTTGCGGCCGTGGCCCTTGGCAAAGTACACGGCCTGATCGGCGCGCTCGCAAGTCACGCTCGGCGAATCGCCGGCGCGCAGGGCCGTGAGGCCGACACTGACCGTGATGCAGCCCACCTGGGGAAAGGCGTACTGCTCCATGTTGGCACGAAAGCGCTCCAACGCACTCATCGCGCCGGCCTCGTCCGGGCAGCGCAGCAACACGACGAACTCCTCACCACCAAAGCGGAACACACGGTCCAGCGAACGCAAGGTGGTCTTGAGCAGGCGTGCCACCAGCAGCAGCACCTCGTCGCCAATCGAATGGCCGTGCACGTCGTTGACCTGCTTGAAGTGGTCTACATCCACCATGGCCAGCCAGTACCCCACTGTGGGCGTCGGCTGACGCCGCTCCGTCAGAGCCTCAGGCAGTTCGCCGGCTGCCCGCGCATCCTGCGCGCGCAACGTTTCGTCGCGCAACACCTTGAAAAACGCATCATCGAAGGACTTGCGGTTGAGCAGCCCGGTCAGGGCATCGCATTCGCTGTAGTCCAGCATGCCGTGCATGTTGCGGTACACGCTCAGCAGGCGCCCCAGGACGTTCAGGGCCGCCGGATCAAGGGGCTGCCGCAGCACCAGCTCGATCACGCCGGCGCCGGGCACCTGGGCATCCTCGAACAGCGGCACCAGAGCGAGCGTCGGCTCCTGCGGCGTCTCGGGCTGCACTTCCACCGGCTGTAGCGTTTCCAGGCAGCGCAGGTGCCATGGCTGCTCCGCCAGGGCTTGCAGCTGATGGACCTGCACCCACAGCGGATCGGACAGCACCTGGACATTGCCGCTTTGCTGGCGCCGCATCAGCGGCACCCAGAAGCG
>Ga0209594_1001016_pt1 | contig 14679 bp, 13 predicted proteins | sample AshMeaCrysSpring_FD_184126 | JGI IMG/M metagenome (GOLD analysis project Ga0209594, IMG submission 184126) | Groundwater microbial communities from Big Spring, Nevada to study Microbial Dark Matter (Phase II) - Ash Meadows Crystal Spring... | ecosystem: Environmental > Aquatic > Deep subsurface...
TCGCCGGCGTCGAGCAGCGACCCGAAGATGGAGGCCGAGAAGTCGCTGCCGTTGCGGCCGAGCGTGGTCTGCAGGCCGTGCGTGTCGGTGGCGATGAAGCCGGTCACCACCAGCGTGCCGACGAAGTCCGGCGGCACCTCGCCCCGCAGGTTGGCGCGAGACTGCTCCCAGCGGATCGCGGGGCCGAGCGGCCCCCACTCCACCAGCAGCACGCGGCGCGCGTCGAGCCACTGCACCCGGCCGCTCGACCGGCCGCGGCGTCGAAGCAGCCGCTCGAAGATGCGAGTAGACCAGAGCTCGCCGTAGCCGGAGATCAGGTCGCGCAGCGTGGTCGAGGCCGAGCGCACCAGGCGCACGGTCTGCAGGATCCCGGTGATGTCGCGGCAGTCGCGATCGAGGCCGTCGACGAACTCGGCGTACAGATCGTCGTCGAGGAGCTCACGGGCGATGCCCACGTGCCGTTGCCGCAGCTCGCGGATGCGGTCGTCGAGCGCGGGATCCTGCTGCTCGGCCAGCGCGATGAGGGTCAGGAGCGCGTCAGTGACCCCGCGGCACGCGGAGAGCACGACCGCTTTCCGGTAGGCGGGATCGGCTTCCACGATCCCGGCGACTCGCAACATGCAGGCGGCGTCAGCGACGCTGGACCCGCCGAACTTGTGAACTTTCCAGGCTTGCACGGCAAAATCGCTCCCAGCGGGGCGTCCACGCAGGCACGCCGACCGCGCGCGGCCGGGCCACGGGTCAAGCCGGGTGCGGGCTGGTGGAAATCGCCTCGGTTAACCGAGTCACTGTATCTTCTTGCAGCGCGGCAGGCAAACTAGGGGACATGAACGGACTCGACTCGCCGGGCATTCACGCCGCCATCCTTGCGGCCGGCCCGTCCACGCGTTTCGGCAGCCCTAAGCAGCTGGTTCGCATTGCCGGCACCCCGGTCCTGCACCAGGCGATTGCCAACGCGTCACTGGTCGCGGGGCACTCGGTCACGGTGATCCTCGGCGCACAGGCCGGCGACATCGGCCTCGCCCTGCGTCAGTCGGCTGTGTCGGTGGTCGTCAACCGTGCCTGGGAGGAAGGCCTCGCGAGCTCGATCCGCTCGGCGGTCCACTCCGCGCCGGCCGGCTGCGAAGGCCTGATGCTGGTGCTCGCGGACCAGGTGGCGGTGACGGGCGACGATCTCAAGCGTCTGCACGCCGCGTGGCGGCGTCACCCGGTCCTCATCGCGGCGGCGCTCCACGGTGGAGCGCCCGGCCTGCCCGCCATTTTCCCCCGCTGGGCGTTCACGGACCTGCTCGAACTGCGCGGCGATCGCGACCCGCGTCTCGTTATCCGGCGAAACGTGGACCAGGTGGTGCGCATCCCGATGCAGAATGCGGCCGTGGACCTCGACACCCCGGAGGACCTGCTCGACATCGAGGCGTCCGTCGGCAGTCGTACGCCCGTGTGACTCGATTTAGACTCACCGACCCATCCCGACCCCCTGGAGACACTGGATATGCGTCGATTCGTGATCGCGGCCGCCACCCTCGTGGGCATGAGTTTCCTCCTGGCTGCAGGCGCGGCTGACGCCGGGCCGGTGCGCGACATGTACGGCAGCGGTGCCTATGGGCTGCCCTGGAACGCCGGCAAGTCGGCCATCGAGGCCAAGTACCCGGGCGGCAAGTGGGACACCGACGAGAAAGGTCACGACCGCTACTGCGCCCCGAGCACCCAGACACTGATGAAGCTGCCGCCCCCGCACCAGTCGAAGGAACTGTGCTTCCTGATCGGCAAGGACGGCACGCTCGCGGCTGCGACCGCGGTGTTGAACCCCACCCTGCCCTCGCTGCTCGCGGTGGTCAATCGCTGCCGCACCAACTTCGGAGACTTCGACGCGATGCTTCGCGAAGAGGGCGCGATCCAGTCGAGCTTCAATGCGCAGCTCTGGAGCAAGGACGCACCCTACATCGTCGTCGTGCGCAGCGAGAACGACTCGGACGGCGCGCCCGTGCGCGTAACCTTCACGGTGGCCGACGAGGCGAATCTCTACACGGAAGGATCGAAGAAGGTCGACAACCGACCGGTCGAGAAGAAATAGCTCAGGCCGAGGCACTTCGCGGATCGGCCGCCGGCTCGGCCAGGCCGGCCGCGGGGACCTCGTCCATCGGCACGAGCGAGAATGACCGGCGCTCGAGCCAGTCGACCAGCGGCCGGAACGTGTCGAGGTCCTCCTGCAGGAGCGATCCCCGCATCTCGTGCAGCCCCATGCCGGTCTCGGCCGAACGCACGTAGGCCTGCGAGTCCCTGAGCACGGCGGCCACGGGAATGCGCATGGACTGCAGGAATCGCATCAGCGACTGGTAGGCCCGCGTGTAGCGCCGCGCGCGGTTGGCGACGATCACCAGGCGCTTCTCGGAGCGGTGTACCTTGCCGACCAGCAGCAGGTCGGCGATGCAGCGCGAGGCCGCGTGGATGTCGATCTCGGACGGCAGGACCGGCACGACGATTGCCCCCGCATCGCGCACGACCTCCGGCATCTGCAGCGCCGGCAGGGCCGCAGGCGTGTCGACGATGAGGCGCTCCGTGCCCGGCGGTGCACGCAGCGCAAACGAGCGCGTGACGCCCATGCGCTGCTCGTAGGCGGCAATCGGGTGGATCGGCGGCAGTTCGGCCGGCCTGAGCTTCAGCCAGCGCATGCTCGACCCCTGCGGGTCCATGTCCATGAGCGCCACCTGCTGGCCCTTCGAGGCGTAGTAGGCGGCCAGGTTGGTGGCGATGGTCGACTTGCCCGAGCCCCCTTTCGGGTTCAGGACGACGATCTTCTGCAAGGGCGCGGGCTGTTGAATCATCCGTGTCAGCATCCGGGGTGGACCGTAACTGACGCAGCACGATCCGGCAAGCCGGACGCGACGAATCGCCGCCGCCCGCGCGTCATCCTCGCTCGTCCGCCTCGGCCCGAAGCTTCGCCGCAATGAAGGCCCGGTGGGGGACGTGCAGCAGGTCGGCGATCCGCCGGATCACATGCTCCTCGTACTTGTGCAGAACGCTGTCCGCGAGGGCCACGCGCCACAGCTGCTCGACGAGCCGCAATTTCTCGTCGTCGGTGCAGGCGCGGTTGACCTGCGACGTGAACTGGTAGAGGTCGTGCGCCTCGTCGACACGACGCTCCGCGAGCGCGACCAGTTCGACGCAGTCGGCGTCGCCCAGCCCGAGCTGGCGTCCCAGCGAGTCCGCGACCTGGCGCCGCTCGTCCGGCGCCACCGCGTAGTCGGCCCGCAGCACCTCGACCATGAGGACGGCAACCGCCAGATTGAGGGCCGCAGGGTCCTCGACGTCCGCGCCGCCCTCCTCGCCGAGGTGCCGTTCGATCCACTTCCTGAGGCGCTGCATGGGACCCGCTCGCTCTGCCGGCAGAAGCTGCCAACTATCGCACGCGACGCGGTCAGGGTGGCGAGACGAACGTCGAGCCCGTGCCGTACCAGAAGGTGCGGCCGTTGCTGGTGTTGATCACCGTACCCAGGTCGCTGCCGCCGACGTCGTAGGCACTGTAGACCTCGATGTCGCGCTCCGGAGCGGTCGCGGTCAGCCTGAAGGCGACCCGGCCGCTCGTCACGCCGGCGCCGGCCACGCAGGCGTCCACGGCCCCGGTGAATTCCGTGACGGCACGCGGTCCCGCGGCGCCGAGCGAGCACTCGTGCGTGTTCCCGTCGTGGTACACGGTACCCGACACCGCCGCCGGCTGAACGCCCGCGTTCGCGACGTAAATGATCCGACTGAGATTGGCGCCGTACGGCAGGTACTGGATGTACACCTGCGCACCGTTGATGGTCCACATGCCCGGATCCCAGTCGGCCCGCGTCGTGCCAATCAGGGCGCTGTTTCCCGTGAGGTAATAGTTCCACTGCACCGTGCCGACCCAGTTCGTGGGATTGAGCGGCACCGTGCCCGGCACGTCGACGTGGCCGGTCACCGCGGTCGTGTTGGCCGCGAGCGGATAGGCCTGGTCGAGCACGAGCTTCTGGCAGGACGAGGTCCCGTTGACCGACCAGCCCGCAAATCCGTTGAGCGCGGTACCGAACTCGGCGATGTCGCAGGTCGAGTTCGAGTCGCCCGCCTCGAGCCAGGCCCAATCACCGATGATCTCGACGCGCGTGAGGTACGGCGCGACGGTCGGCGGCGAGAACACGACGCCGTTCGCGTCGACCGAGGTCGTGAAGTTGAGCGTGTCGTTCAGCTTCGTCGTGCCGGTGTTGCCGGGCGCGACGGTTTCCGCGCTAGCGAACGACTTGCGGTCGGCATACACGTCGATGATGCCGTTCAGCTTCTGGACGGGAGCAAGCGCGAACTGGCTACGCACCGAGATCGCGGACGGATCGCCGGGGATCGGGTTGACGGCCGAGTCCACCTGTTGCCCGGTCTGGAAGCGCAGCGCGTTGTAGATGAGCGTTCCCGGCGAGCCGGCCAGCGATCGAGCCGTGACCTTGAGCCCCTTGAAGACGCACAACTCGCCGATGCTGATGCCCGAGACGCTCGTCACCCGGAAAGCCCACCCGCCCGTGATGGTGGTGACGTAACCGATGGCCGTCGGCGTCGTCTGGCAGGTCACCAGCGTCGGTGACGGCGTGGGCGCCACCGGTGTGACTCCGGTGAGGACGAGGAGAATGTCGTCCTGGTAGGTGAGGTTGTTGCCGATAGTGACGACGATGTCCGGCAGGGTCACGTTCGCGTCGCCGGAGAGGCCGAGGCCCTCGATCGAGAACGTGTAGGCGGTCGCCGGTGAAGTGCCGACGCCGGCCGCCGCGTGGGCTGCGACGGTGCCGGACAGCCAGACGAAAGCGACTGTCGCGATGAGCCTGCCGTGCGCTTTCATGATCGTTCCGTCTCCCTGGACCTGAGGGTCCGCGAAACCATGACGCCACACGGATTGTACGCCGGCCCGGCGCGCTAGAAGCTGTAGCCGAACTCGAGGCCTCCGTAAGCGCCGTTCGCCTCCTCCTGGTAGCGGTAGCCCGCCTTCAGGTTGACGGACCAGCGGCTGGCCTCAGGCTGGAATGCGTAGACGAGGCCGGCTGCCGTCGCATCCGCCTCGGTGTTCCCGTTCGCGATGAACTCCGCGCCCAGCGAGTGGGCAGCCTCGAGCCGGCGCATGACGCGTGCACGCGCCCAGTAGGAGTCCTGGCCCACCGTGTACGAGGCGATTCCGCCCGCGCGCCACGACGGCGCGAGATCGCGCTCGCCCTCGAGCTGGAACTTTGCGCCCCACTGCCGGCCCCGGGCCGTCGCATTCGGGTCGTCGGGCGTGAGGTCGGTGTCCGTGAATCGTGCGCCGACGGAGACGGTGGCCCAGCCGGCCGCTGACGAGACGCCGTAACCGAGCGCCGCCTCGGCTCCATAAGCCTCAGCCTCGACGAGCCCGGGCGCGCCCTCGTATTCGTAGCCGAACCAGTCGACCCAGTAGCGCTGAACGAACCCACGGCCGTTCTCGCGCGGGCCCGGTCCCGGGAGGACGAGCCCTGAGTAGGTGTAGTACGCCGCGTCCGAATACTCGCCGCCAGCGAGGAACAGCCGGTCCTGCGCCAGCGCCGCTGGAGCCGCGAGGTTCGCGGCCAGGAGGAATACGAATAGCAGATGCTTCATGCCGTGAGCCTGTAGAGGTAGATCGGCGCCGCGTGGGTCTCGAGGACCTCGGCGTCCGCGACCCGCCCGACGACGCCGCGGGGTCCGGAGGCCGTCACCTCCTCCGCGAACAGCCGCCCGTTCTCTGGCAGCACGCCGAGCGACACGACCGTCCGATCCCCGGCCTTCGACTGGGGTGCGGAGATGAAGCCGATGCCCACTTCCTGCTGCGAGTTGACCCGCTTGTACAGCAGCGGCGACCACTGCTGGCCGACGAGGCGACGCGGTTCGTAGTGGACACCACCGATCAGGTCGCCGAGGCGTTCGAGCGGCGTGCGGATGCGGTCCTCGAGACCGTTCAGGCGCCATTGCAGGTCCGACCCGAACAGGAACATCTCGAGCTGGTCCCGGTCGTCGGACGTTCCCCACCGGAAGGCGCAACCGACGGCCGATGGCTGCGGGTCTGCCGACTTGCCGCGGCCACCCGGCGGGAGAATCAGCGCCTGCACGCTCGCGTGCACGGGCAGTGCCCCGGACGGCAGCAGCAGCTCGCCGCGCAGTTCATCCCCGGTGCGCGCACCGGCGACCGGCGCGCCGACCAGACGGCACCCGAGCGGGGAAATGTCGGTCGCGAGACCGAGCGTGACGCCCGCCCTCGAAAGGATGCGCATCGGGATCGGCAGCGGAAAGCGATACTCGCGCCGCCTGAACCGCGCCGCACGCAGCGCGAAGCGGATCGCGAGTGCGGCGATACCGAGGGTCAGGCCCGCCCAGATCAGGTTCGCCACGAGCGCGCCGGTCGGCAACCCGTTGCCGCGCGAGTACAGGTACAGGCCCACCGGGATCGCGGCGGCATTCAGCCCCATCACCAGGTACTGGGGCCACAGCACGCGACGGGTGGCATCGGCCTCGCCCATCTGCTTCGGAGTCACCGCGAACTTGAGCCGGCGCAGGAAGTAGCCGAAGGTCGCCGTCACGAAGACGGCGAAGCGCATCATCGTATATTGCTCGGTCAGCAGGCTCCGGCCGTAGCCACGCGCGACTTCCTCGAACACCCAGAAGGTGAGCAGGTAGTACGGCACGAAGCGCAGCAGGAACTCCCGATCGAGGAACAGGATCGGCATGACGCCGGTGGTGAGCACGATGACGGGCGCGGAGAAGAAGATCGCGCGCTGCCAGCCCTCGAAGTAGGCGAGCATCGTCGCGAGGTAGGAGACACGCTGGCCGAGCGACAGGCCCCGCGTGAAAACCACGCCCTCCTTGCGCCAGACCTGCATCGCGCCCTGGCCCCAGCGCAGCCGCTGCTTGAGGAACGGGATGGCACTCCCGGGCGCGAGGCCAAACGCGAGCGAGCGGGCGTAATACACCGACTTCCAGCCGCGCTTGTGCAGCTTGAGCGAGGTGTGGATGTCCTCGGTGACGGTGCCGGTCGCGAAGCCACCGATGTCGTCGAGCGCCTTGCGGGTGATGACCGCGCAGCTGCCGCAGAAGAACGCCGAGTTGAGGCGGTCCTTGCCGGGCTGGATGACGCGGAAGAAGAGCGTCTGCTCGCTCCAGACCAGCGACTGGTCACGGTCGACGCGATGCTGGAACGAGTCGAGGTTGTAGAAGTCCTGCGGGGTCTGCACGAAGGCAACCCGCTCGTCCGCGAAGAACCCGAGCGTTTCCTCGAGGAAGTTCGGCATCGGAGCATGGTCGGCATCGAAGATCGCGATGTAGTCGGCCCTGGTGTGGTGCAGGGCGTTGTTCAGGTTGCCGGCCTTCGCGTGGGAATTCTCGGTGCGGGCGAGATAGCGGCAGCCGAGTTCCTCGGCGAGTGCGTGCATCTCGATCCGGTTGCCGTCGTCGAGCAGCCAGACCTCGTCGGCGTGCTTCATGCGCAGCGCCGCCATGACCGTGCGGCGCACGATGTCGACGGACTCGTTGATCGTCGGCACGAACACGGCCACGCGGACGTTGCGCGGCACCGGCAGCGGCGAGCGCCGCTCGAGCCTCCAGCACATCGTCAGGTACAGGAGCGCGCAGGCGAATCCGAAGAGTTCCGCGCCGTACACGAGCACTGAGAAGACCATCGCGTCCGGGTTGAGGCTGCCCGGACGCCAGGAGAGGTACCACACGCCCACGGCGAGGAATGTCGCCACGAGCGCGCGCTGTACGAGCGACAGCGATGCGTACTTCTCGACTGGAACCGCCGGCGCGCCGGCCACCCCGCTGTCCACGATGCAGACCCTCGACAAGACTGGCCCTGACCGTCATCGACTCTATTGGTGGGTCCGCCCCGCAACCGTGCCTGCGTCTCAGTCCGCCGCGCTTATGTCGCCTCGATCGCCGCATTCCGAGAACTGCGTCTCGCCCGCCGCCCGGCCCCGCCCCTGGGTCACAGTGCTGGATTTCGGCGGTCCCGCAGACGATCATCCCGTCCGGGAGCCTTTCCATGAGCCACGCACGAGCACCGCGGAGTCACGAATGAACGGCGCACAGTCCCTCGTACAGACCCTCGTCAACTGCGGCGTCGACGTCTGCTTCAGCAACCCGGGCACGTCCGAGATGCACTTCGTGGCCTCGGTCGACACGATCCAGGGCATGCGGCCGGTGCTGTGCCTCTTCGAGGGCGTGGCCACGGGCGCGGCGGACGGCTACGGCCGCATGGCCGGCAAGCCGGCCTGCACCCTCCTCCACCTGGGGCCGGGCCTCGCGAACGGGCTCGCCAACCTGCACAACGCACGCCGGGCCTCGACGCCGATCGTGAACATCGTCGGCGACCACGCGACCTACCACCTGCAGTACGACGCCCCGCTCACCTCGGACCTCGTCGGCTTCGCCCGGCCGGTGTCGTCCTGGATCTGCGAATCGAAGAATTCGCGTACGGTCGCGGCCGACGCGGCCCGTGCCGTGCAGGCTGCGTGCACGGCCCCCGGCGGCATCGCGACGCTGGTGCTTCCGGCCGACACGGCGTGGAACGAAGCGCACCACGCGGCGCCTCCGCTGCCGCCGGTCGGCCCGCACCCGGTCGACCCGGCTGCGGTAGACGCCTGCGCCGAGCTCCTCCGGAACGGCCGCAGGACGGTCATCCTGGTCCGTGGTCGCGGGCTCCTTGGCGCCGGGCTCGAGGCTGCCGGCCGCATCGCCGCACGGACGGGCGCCCGGCTGATGTGCGACACCTTCGCGCCTCACACGGAGCTCGGTGCCGGACGGGTGGCGATCGAGCGGCTGCCGTACTTCGCCGAGCAGATCGTCGAGTCGCTGGCAGGCGTCGAGCAGATGATCCTGGTGGGCTCGAAGCCGCCCGTGTCGTTCTTCGCATACCCTGGCAAGACGAGCTGGTGCTCGCCCGAGGGTTGCCGCTTCGCGCAGCTCGCGCACGAGCACGAGGATGGCGCGCAAGCCCTCGAGGCGCTCGATGCCGCGCTCGGCGGCGGTGCCGTCCAGGTCGCACGGATTCCGCTCGGCCTGCCGGACCTGCCCACGGGCAAGCTCACGGCACTCGCGGTCGCCCAGGCCATGGCGAATCTGACCCCCGGGCACACGGTCATGTCCGACGAGTCGGCCACATCCGGCTTCCCGCTGGCGATGATGATGGCGAAGGCGCGACCCTACGACCACCTCGCGCTCACCGGCGGCTCGATCGGCCAGGGCCTGCCGCTCGCGGTCGGTGCGGCCATCGCCTGCCCGGACCGCAAGATCACCTGTCCACACGGTGATGGCGGCGCGGCCTACACGCTGCAGGCCCTGTGGACGATGGCGCGCGAGCAGCTCGACGTCACCACCGTGATCTTTGCCAACCGCTCCTACGCCATCCTCAACATCGAACTGATGCGGGTGGGAGCGATCGGCGCGGGGCCGAAGGCGCTGTCGATGCTCGACCTGCACAACCCGGAACTGAACTGGCTGAGCATCGGGAGCGGGCTCGGCGTCGAATCGAGCCGCGCGACCACGGCCGAGGAATTCAACGCCCAGTACGCCTCGGCGATGCAGGGCCGCGGGCCGAGGCTGATCGAGGCGCTGATCTAGAGGGCGGCAGCCGCCGCTGCGAGGTCAGCCGCCCTCCGGCCTGCAGCTCACCTCGACGTCGACCTCGTACCAGCGCTGGGTGGCCCGGAGCGTGGCGGACGATCGCTTGCCGGGCTCGATGAAGACGAACGAGCGGTCCGGCACCTGCGGGTCGGCCTGAAACGCCACGATGCATTTCACCTTGCCGTCCGTGTCGTTCGTCAGGTTCACGACGAGCAGGCCGGCGTTGGAGACGGGCTCGATCTTGATGTCGAGGCCGTTCAGCTCCGAGGAGACGTTGACCGTGTAGTTCACCTGCGCCAGCACCGGAAAAGCGGCGCAGGCCACGCACAGCACGGCTGCGGCCGGGAGCCGCCGCCACATCATCATCGATCTCGTGATCACCGCGTAACCTCCGCGCCAGTTGCTCAGGGCCTTCCGGCGCCGGGCGTCGCGACACGCGCCGTCTCGATCAGGCCCTGGCGCGACGTCGAGACGATGTCCGGCAGCGAGGAAGAGGCCGTCATCGCGTAGAGCGTGCGACGGTCCGCGCCGCCGAGCATACACGCGAAGCTCGGCCGCGTGGTTCGCACCGTCTCGACGATCTCGCCGCCCGGCGCGAACAGCACGCACTCCGGCGCGATGGCATTCGCGACCCAGACGTGGCCGTTCGCGTCGAGGCAGATGCCGTCCGGCGCGCGCATGCCGAGGCTCGCCCAGACGCGGCGGTTGGACAGCGAGCCGTCGGCTGCGATGTCGAAAGACGTGAGGTGCATCGAGAGCGTCTCCGCGACGATGAGCGTGCGGCCGTCCGGCGTGATCGCGCAGCCGTTCGGGAAGTGCATGTCATCGGCCGCGACCTGGACGTGGCCGTCGAGGTCGACGCGGGCGAGTTTCGCCGTTGGATGCGATGCGATCACGCTCTCGACGCCGCGCGCCTTCAGCTCGCGATCGAGGTCGAAGCCGAAATTCCCCACGTACGCCCTGCCAGACGCATCGACCACCATGTCGTTCGTCAGGTGGGCGGCGACCCCCGAAAGCTCCGCATGGACCTTGATCCCGTCCGGATCGACGCGCAACAACTGCCGCCGGTGCATGGCGACCACCAGCATGCGCCCGTCCGGCAGCCAGCCGAGGCCCGACGGCTGGTCGTCGATCTCGAGTTCAGTCCGCACCTGGCCCGCCTCGTCGACGGACCTGACCGCGTGGTCATAGAAGTCGCTGAACCAGAGGCGTCCTTCGTGCCAGCGCGGTGCTTCGCCGAAATGGAGTCCGTCCGTGAGGAGGCTTGCATCGATCATGCCCGCGACCGTACGCCGTCGCGGCGGCGCAGGCAACGTGCCGCTGCCTCTTGCGGTCCGCGCGTCCGGGATGCGAGGCTCGCGGAGCCCGCCCTTGCCACGGACCCGAACCCATGCGCCGAATGCCCGGCAGCGCCTGCGTCTGCCTCCTTCTGCTTCACTCGTTTGCCGCGACGGCCGTCGAAGTGCGCGCCATCACCGGCGTCAATGTCGTCAACCTCGAGGGCGGGCCGCCGATCCGCGACGCGGTCGTGGTCGTCACCGGCGACCGGATCACGGCAGTCGGCCCGCGCGGCCAGGTCGCCGTGCCCGCAGGCGCGGAGGAACTGAAATTGCCGGGCAAGTGGCTCGCGCCCGGGCTCATGAACATGCACGTGCACTTCGGGCTCGTCCTGCCCGGCAGGATGATGGAGGACGCGGCGCACGAGACCGACGGCGGACTGGCGCTGCGCATGCTGGCGAACGCCCGCAAGTCGCTGCTCGCCGGTACGACCACGGTGCGCACGCCGGGCGAGGACAAGGACGCCGTCTTCGCCTTGACGACGTCGATCGATCGCGGCGAGCACCTCGGGCCGCGCATCTGGCCGTCGGGGCAGCCGATCCTGCCCACGGGTGGCCACAGCAGCGAGCCCATGCTCGACGGCTTCGACGGACCTGACGAGGTACGCGCCGAGGCGAGGCGGCAGATCCTGCTGGGCGCAAAGTGGCTGAAGCTCATGATCTCCCGCGGCATCGCGAGCAGCGGCGACATCCGCGCCTCCGACATGACGCTCGAGGAGATGCGGGCGGCGACCGACGTCGCGCACCGCCAGGGCGTCAAGGTCGCGGCACACACGGGCTCCCCGCAGGCCACGCTCGAGGCCCTCGAAGCCGGCGTCGACAGCTTCGAGCATGGGTACTTCCTCACGGAGGACGTGTTCCGGAAGATGAAGGCACAGGGCGCGTGGTACGTGCCCACGATCGTGGTGAGCCAGTCGGGCGCGATGGAGTTCTTCCAGAAGATCGGCTCGCCGCCCTCCTACCTCGCGCGCGTGCAGCAGGTGGGCAAGGCCCACTGGTCGGCGCTGCAGGCCGCGATCGGCTCCGGCGTGAACATCGCAATGGGCAGCGACCAGTTTCCGTACGAGCCGAACGAGGGGACCGTCGCCTCGGTCCGCGAGATCGAACTCTACCGCGAGGCGGGGATGACCGACCTGCAGGCACTGCGCACGGCGACGCTCGAGGCGGCCCGCATGCTCGGCGCCGAAGCGGATCTAGGCTCCGTGACGCCCGGCAAGTACGCCGACCTGATCGCCGTCGACCGCGACCCGACCCGGGACGTGCGTGCGCTGCGCACGATCACATGGGTGATGAAGGGCGGCGAGGTCGTACGTGACGACGCCGAAATGAACGACCTCGCGCGCACGCTGCAACGCTGAGCGCGCGCTTGAACCGTCAGACGGGCCACCGCTGGCTGCTGCTCGTGCCGTTCGCGTGGCAGGCGGGCCTCGCGCCACTCGTGAACGAGGTGGCGACGCGCCCCTTCGGCCTGCCCTTTCCGATGGCGTGGCAGATGGCCGGCATCGTGCTCACGAGCGTGGTCATCGGCGTCGTCTACGCGATCGACCGGCGTCGTGGACTGCGGGACGACGAGCCTTGAGCGCCTCGCTGCCGCTCCTGATCTGCCTGGCGATCGTGCTCGGCACGGTGGCGGCATCGCTCGGCTACGCGCGACGTCGCGCCGCGCTCAACGCGCACTCGATGGAGGAATGGTCCGTCGGTGGGCGACGTTTTGGCGCCTGGATCTTCTGGTTCGTCAATGCGGGCGAGATCTACACCACCTTCGCCGTGCTCGGCATCTCGGGCTACGCCTGGGCCTACGGAGCGCCCGCCTACCTCGCCTTCACCTCCGTGTCGCTCGCCTGCGCCCTCGGCTACTGGCTGGTGCCGCGGATCTGGCACGCCGGCAAGCGTCACGGACTCGTCACGCAGGCGGACTACTTCAGCCGCCGCTACGACGCGCCGTGGCTAGGCGTGATCGTCGGCCTCGCCGGGATCGCCGCGCTCGTCGTGTACGTGCAGATCCAGCTCACGGCACTCACGCTCGTGTTTCGCGTCACGCTCGGCGCCGCGCTCGGACCGGCGCAGGCGGCCGTCCTCGCCGCGGCGGTGATGCTCGCATTCGTGTACCTGGCGGGATTGCGCTCGGCGGCGTTCGCCGCCGGCGTCAAGGATGTCCTGATGATCGCGCTCGTCGTCCTGCTGAGCATCACCGTCGCGGAGAAGGTCGGGGCTTCCTCGATGCTCGACGTCTACCGCCGCGTGCAGGACCTGCACCCGGGCATCGGGCGCTTTCCAGGACTGCAGCCCGACGCCGGACTCGACAACACCTGGCTGGTCACCGCGGCCCTCAACGTCGCGCTCGGCACCTGGATCTTTCCGCACATGTTTCAACTGTGCTTTGCGGCGCGCGACGCGCGCACGATCCGCCGCAACGCGATCTGGCAGCCGCTCTACTCGCTCAGCTATTTCTTCATCCTGCTGCTCGGCTTCGGCGCCCTCATCGCAGGGACGCAGCCCGAGGGCGGCAACCCGAACGCCGTGCTGCTGCAGTTCGTCGTCGATCAATACCCGCCCTGGGCCGTGGGTCTGCTGGCCGGGACCGTCTGCCTGCTCGCGCTCGTACCGGGCTCGCTGCTGCTGCTCACGGCGGCTTCGATCTTCGGCCGCAACGTCGCTTTGCCGCTCAAGCCCGACCTCTCAGACTCGGCGCAGGTCTGGATCGCCCGCGCCGCGATGGTGGCTTTCGCCGCCGTCGCGGTCTGGCTCACGCTCACGTCGAACGCGTCGCTCGTCGCCATCGGACTGTCCGCGTACGCGGCGATCGGCATGCTCGCGCCGGGCGTGTTCCTGGGATTTCTCTGGCGGCGAACCCGCGCCGTCGGGGTCCTCGCCGGCCTCGTCGCCGGCTACTGCGTTCTGCTTCTGCCGGCGGGCCAATCGCTTGCGGCCGCCGCGCTGCCGACCTGGGACAAGGGGCTCGTCGCGATGGGCGTCAACGCACTCGTCGTCGTCGCGGTGAGCGCCTTCTCGTCGGCAATCCAGCGGCCGACAGTGTCCGACACCGCCCACAACGGCACGTAACCGTTCTCCAGCACCGTCGCGTGGAATTCGCGCACGTCGAATCGTGCACCGAGCGCCACGCGCGCCCGCTCGCGCTCCGCGAGGATGTGCTGCATCCCGACCATGAACGAGGTGGCCTGCCCGGGCACGGCGAGGTAGCGGTCGACCGCGCCCTCGTTCGTGGCGCGCGGGCTCGGCGTGTTCTCGTCGAGGTAGGCGATCGCCTGCTCACGCGTCCAGCGCTTGTAGTGCAGCCCGGAGTCGACGACGAGGCGCGTCGCCCGCCAGAGTTCCGCGGCGAGCCGGCCGAAATCCGAGTAGGGATCCCGGAAGAATCCCATCTCCTTGCCGAGCCGCTCGGCGTAGAGCGCCCAGCCCTCGACGAAGGCCGAGTTCTCCCAGTAGCGCTCGACCTTGCGCAGCCGCGGGATCGTCGGATCGACCAGGATGCTCGAGATCTGCAGGTGATGCCCCGGGATCGCCTCGTGGTAGAGCAGGCTCTCGAGATCGTAGAGCGGGCTTTCGTCGAGGCGGCTCAGGTTGAGCGACACGAGCCCGGGCCGGCTGCCGTCGGCCGTGCCGGACGTGTAGAAGCCCGATGGCGCGCCCGCCGCCCGGTAGGCCGGCGTGGGCTCGATCAAGAGCGGCAGTGCAGGCGGCGCGAGGAATGCATGGGGCAGGCGCGCGCGCATCG
>Ga0209594_1001018_pt1 | contig 14634 bp, 10 predicted proteins | sample AshMeaCrysSpring_FD_184126 | JGI IMG/M metagenome (GOLD analysis project Ga0209594, IMG submission 184126) | Groundwater microbial communities from Big Spring, Nevada to study Microbial Dark Matter (Phase II) - Ash Meadows Crystal Spring... | ecosystem: Environmental > Aquatic > Deep subsurface...
CGAGCGCATCGAGGTCGTCGTGCATCCGCAAAGCGTCGTGCACTCGATGGTCGAGTACGTGGACGGCTCCGTGCTCGCCCAGCTGGGCAACCCGGACATGCGCACTCCCATCGCCCATGCCCTCGCCTGGCCGGGGCGCTTGGAATCAGGGGTGGATAGCCTCAACCTCCCCGCCGTGGGGCGATTGGATTTCGAGCCGCCGGACCTGGCGCGTTTCCCTTGCCTCGGCCTGGCCTTCGCGGCCCTGCGACAGGGCGGGGCCGCGCCGGCGGTGCTCAATGCCGCCAACGAGGTGGCGGTTGCCGCCTTTCTCGAGAGGCGGCTATCGTTCACCGCGATCGCACGCGTGATCGAGTCTGTCCTCGACCGGGGCGTCGAAGGACAGCCGGGGAGTGTGGATGACCTGCTGGCACTGGACGCGAGCGCGCGTCGGCAGGCGGAAGCTGAGGCCACGGCGCTCGCCTGACGGAGTCAGATGGACTCGTTTCTCACCACGGCGATCGCATTCCTCGTCGCCCTCGGCATCCTCATTACCGTGCACGAGTTCGGGCACTTCTGGGTGGCCCGCCGCCTGGGCGTGAAGGTGCTGCGGTTCTCGGTCGGCTTCGGCCGTCCCCTCTGGCAACGCCGCGGGCAGGTGGACGGTACCGAGTACGTGGTCGCCGCGATTCCCCTGGGCGGCTACGTCCGGATGCTCGACGAGCGGGAGGGCGAGGTCCCCGAGGCCGAGGCCCACCGTGCCTTCAACCGGCAGCGGCTGCCCGTCCGGGCGGCGATCGTGGCGGCCGGCCCCGCCTTCAATTTTGCCTTCGCCATCCTGGCCTACTGGCTCGTCTTCGTCGTCGGCGATGTCGGCACGCGTCCGCTGGTCGGGCAGGTGGATGCGGGCAGTCCGGCGGCAGGGGCCGGCTTCCAGCCGGGTGATCTGGTGAGGAGGGTGAACGGCGAGGAGACGCCGACCTGGGAGGCGGTAGTCTACGAGCTGTTGAGCGCCGGCGTCGCCCAGGTCGCGGCGCGGGTCGAGGTCATGGGCGAGGGCGGCTACCCCGAGCAGCGCGAGCTCTCGCCCGCCGCCCTGCGCGAGCTGGCGGAGCAGCGCGACGCCCTCGGCGTGCTCGGCATCACCCCCGAGCGGCCTGTCCTGCCCGCCGTGATTGGCGAGATCGTGCCCGGCGAGGCGGCGGACCGTGCCGGTCTGCGGGTCGGCGACCGGCTGCACGCCGTCGATGGACGGGCGATCCGGGACTGGCGGGAATGGGTGGAGTTCGTGCAGGCCCGCCCGGGTCAGCGCCTGCAGGTCGACGTCGAGCGCGCCGGGGAGCGCATCGGCCTCACGCTGGTGCCGGCGTCGGTGGAGCGGGCCGGTTCGGTCGCGGGTCGGATTGGCGCAGGGGTGGCGCTGGACGAGGCGGCGTTCGACCGCTACCGGGCCGAGGTGCGCTATGGGCCGCTCAAGGCCCTCGGCGTCGCCGTCGGCAAGACCTGGGATCTCTCCGCCCTCACCCTCCAGGTGGTGTGGAAGATGCTGGTCGGCGAGGCCTCGGTGAACAACCTGTCCGGACCCATCACCATCGCCCAGACGGCCGGGAAGTCGGCGAGCGTGGGCTTCGTGCACTTTCTTAAGTTCCTTGCGCTCGTCAGCGTCAGCCTCGGCGTGCTCAACCTTCTGCCCATCCCCGTGCTCGACGGTGGACACCTCGCCTATTTCGCGATCGAAGCGCTGAAGGGCTCGCCCCTGTCGGAGGAGACCCAGATGCTCGGCCAGCGGATCGGGCTCGCCCTCCTGTTCGGGCTGATGGCGCTGGCCATCTATCTGGACCTTGCCCGCCTGCTCGCCTGACCCCCCGGGCGGGCGCGCCTGTTAATCCCCGGGCCGTTCCCGTATACTTCGTCGCCGATTCGCCCGGCCACCCCGGCGACAAGAAAAATCCTTTCTTTTCAATGCCATAGAGATTGGCTCATGGGGCCCTATCCGCGTCTGATGCGTGTCCTGCTGCTGCTTGTGCTGCTCCCTGCAAGCGCGCTGGCAGACACCTTCGTCGTGCGCGACATCCGCGTCGACGGCCTGCAGCGGATCGCTGCCGGCACGGTGTTCAGCTATCTGCCGGTGAAAGTGGGCGAGCGCATGGACGCGGCGCAGACCCCCGAGATCGTCCGCAGCCTGTACCGCACCGGCTTCTTCAAGGACGTGCGACTGGAGCGGGAGGGGGACGTCCTGGTGATCACGGTCGAGGAGCGACCGGCAATCGCGGAGCTCAACATCTCAGGCAACAAGGCGATCGAGACCAAGGATCTCAAGCAGGGCCTCAAGGACGTCGGTCTGGCCGAGGGCCGCACCTTCAACCGCCCGGTGCTCGACAAGATCGAGGCAGAGCTGCGCCGCCAGTACTTCAATCAGGGCAAGTACGGGGTCAAGATCGAATCGACCGTGACGCCGCTCGAGCGCAACCGCGTCGCGGTCGCCATCGACATCGTCGAGGGCGAGACGGCGACCATTAAGAAGATCAACATCGTCGGTAACAAGGCGTTCAAGGAGAGCGAGCTGCTCGACGAGTTCAAGCAGACTACGGGCGGCTGGCTGTCCTTCCTGACCAAGGACAACCAATACTCGAAGCAGAAGCTCTCCGGCGACCTGGAGGCACTGCGCTCGTTCTACCTGGATCGCGGCTACCTCAATTTTCGCATCGACTCGACCCAGGTCACCATCACGCCCGACAAGCAGGACATCTATGTCACGGTCAACGTGACCGAGGGCGACGTCTATCGGGTCTCAGACATCAAGCTGGCCGGCGACCTCGTCGTCGCGCCCGAGGAGCTGTATCCCCTCGTGCAGATCAGTCGCGGCGAGCCCTTCTCCCGCAAGAAGGTGGTGCAGAGCTCCGAGCGGGTGACCCGCAAGCTCGGTGACCAGGGCTACGCCTTTGCGAATGTCAACTCCTCGCCGCAGGTGGACGAGGAGAAGAAGACGGTCGCCCTGACCTTCTACGTCGACCCGGGCCGGCGCGTCTACGTGCGGCGGATCAACTTCAAGGGCAACGCCAAGACGCGTGACGAGGTGCTGCGCCGCGAGTTCCGTCAAATGGAGTCGGCGTGGTTCTCCGGCGAACAGGTTAAGCGGTCGCGCGAGCGCCTGCAGCGACTCGGCTTTTTCGAGACGGCCACGATCGAGACGCCGGCCGTCGCCGGGTCCGCCGATCAGGTCGACGTCGAGACGACGGTGAAGGAGCGGCCGGGCGGCACGCTGACCGCCGGCATCGGCTATTCGCAATCCCAGGGCGTGCTGTTCAACGCTTCGATCATCCAGGACAACTTCCTCGGCACGGGCAAGCGCGTGGCGCTCGCGTTCAACAACAGCGACGTCAATACGATTTACGCCCTGTCCTACACCAACCCCTACTTCACGCCCGAAGGCATCAGCCGCGGCTTCACCGTGCGCTACCGCTCGACCGACTTCACCGAGCTCACCACCTCCCAGTACCTCACTGACGTCCTGATCGGGGGCGTGAACTTCGGCGTGCCGGTCACCGAGACGGACCGCATCAATTTCACTTTCGACATCAATAACACGCAGGTGAAGCTCGGCAGTGGCGCGTCGCTGGAGCTCAAGCAGTTCCTCGACACCTACGGTGACGAATACCTCAATTTCGACTTCGGCGTGAGCTGGGCGCGCGACAGCCGCGATCGCGCCATCTTCCCGACCACCGGCGCCTTGCAGCGCCTCTATGCCGAGGCGACGCTGCCCGGCAGCGACCTGACCTACTGGAAGGTCGGCTACAGTCACCGGCGCTACTTCCCCCTGACCAAGAGCTTCACGCTCGCGCTCAATGCCGACCTGGGCTACGGCGACGGCTACGGCGACACCGAAGAGCTCCCCTTCTTCGAGCACTTCTACGCCGGCGGCTACGGCACGGTGCGCGGCTACAAGCTCTACTCGCTGGGCCCGAAGGACTCCACCGGCAACGCCTACGGCGGCAACATGAAGGTGGTCGGCAACGTCGAGCTGCTGTTCCCGATGCCGGGCAAGACCTTCAGCGAGTCCGTGCGGCTGGCCACCTTCTTCGACGTCGGCAACGTCTACCTCGATAGCTTCGACGCGGGGGACTTGCGGTATTCGGCCGGTGTCGGCGCGACCTGGATGTCGCCGCTCGGCGCCCTGACGATCAGTGCGGCCAAGGCGCTGAACGAGAAGGACGGGGACGAGACCGAGGTGTTCCAGTTCCAGTTGGGTCAGACGTTCTGAGGTCCTAGCCCTATGCGCTCCTGGCTGTTGCCGACGGCATTAGCCGCCGCGCTCCTGTCGTTCACCCTGCCCGCGGCGCGCGCGACCGAGGGCTACCGCGTCGCGTTCGTCGAGGTGCCGCGCCTGCTCCAGGAGGCGCCGCAGGTCGCGTCGGTGCGCGAGGGTCTGAAAAAGGAGTTCTCGCGGCGCGACAAGGACCTCGTGACCCTGCAGGGGGACATCAAGAAGCTGGAAGAGCGGCTGCAGCGGGACGGGACGATCCTCAGCGACGCCGAGACCCAGCGGCTAGAGCGCGACCTGGTCGCCAAGCAGCGCAAGCTCAAGAGCGCGCAGAGCGAATTCCAGGAGGAGCTTTCTCTGCGACAGAACGAAGAGTTGAACAAGCTGCGCCGGCAGATCGCCGAGGTGATCATCGAGGTCGCCAAGGAGGATTCGCTGGATCTCGTCCTCGAGACCGGCGTCGTCCACGCCAGCCCCCGCGCGAACATCACGGACAAGGTGCTGGAACGCCTCAAGCGTCAGGCCAAGTGAGGCTGGAGGTAAGGGGTGAGCGCGACGGCCACACGCAGCTTACGTCTATCCGATCTGGCCGCCTGCGCCGGTGCCGAGCTGCAGGGTGACCCCGATCGCCGCATCCAGGGGCTGGGGACCCTGGACACGGCGGGGCCGGACGACATCGCCTTCCTCGCCAATCGCCGCTATCGCGGGCAGCTCGTCGACTGCCGGGCGGGTGCCGTCATCCTCCAGGGCGCGGACCGTGTCGCCTGGAGTGGCGATGCGCTCGTGACGTCAAACCCCTATCTGGCCTATGCGCGGGTCGCTGACCTGTTGTTCCCGGCGGCGGCGCCTGCGCCGGGCGTCCACCCGAGCGCAGTGGTCGCGGCATCCGCGCGCGTGGACGCGACGGCCGCCATCGGTCCCCTGTGCGTGGTCGAGGACGGGGCCGAGATCGGCCCCGGCGCCCTGCTCGGACCGGCCTGCATCGTGGGGCAGGGGACGCGCATCGGTAAGGGCACGCGCCTCATCGCACGGGTTACGGTGCTGCACCAGTGCGTGATCGGCGCCCGCTGCATACTCCATCCCGGCGCGATCATCGGCTGCGACGGCTTCGGCAACGCGAACGACGGCGGACGCTGGGTCAAGGTGCCGCAGCTCGGCCGGGTGGTGATCGGCGACGACGTCGAGATCGGCGCGAACACGACGGTCGACCGCGGCTCGCTGCGCGACACCGTGATCGCGGACGGGGTGCGGCTGGACAACCTGATCCAGATCGCGCACAACGTCGAGGTTGGCGAGCACACGGCGATGGCGGCCTTCGCGGGGGTGTCTGGCTCCACCCGGATCGGCCGCCACTGCACGCTTGCCGGGGCTTCGGGTCTGGTCGGCCACATCACGCTCGCGGACAACGTCCACGTGTCGGGCATGACGATGGTGACGCACTCGCTGCACGAGCCGGGCGTGTACTCGGGCAACGTGCCGGCCGTGCCGAATCGCGAGTGGCGCCGGAACGTTGCGCGCTTCAATCACCTCGACGAGCTGGCGCGACGCGTCCGGACCCTCGAGGCGCACCTGGGCCTGCGCGGCGAGACCGCGGCAGGCGGCGACGAGTAGATATCAACGATGCGTGAGCAGGCGTGGCGCCTGTACACCAGCAAGGAGAGGGCCGGCCGTACCATGGACATCCACAAGATCCGCAGCCTGCTGCCGCACCGCTATCCGTTCCTGTTGGTGGACCGCGTCGTCGAATGCGTCCCGGGCGAGCGGCTGGTCGCCATCAAGAACGTCACGATCAACGAGCCCTTCTTTCCCGGGCACTTTCCCGTGCGGCCGGTGATGCCCGGCGTACTCGTTCTCGAGGCCCTGGCGCAGGCAACCGGCCTGCTGGCCATGGAGTCCGCCCCGGACCTGGTCACAGGCGACTCGCTCTACTACCTGGTCGGCATCGATGGCGCGCGCTTCAAGCGGCCGGTCGAACCGGGCGACCAGCTCGTTCTCATGGCCGAGACGCTGAAACGCAAGCGGGAGATCTGGGTGTTCGCCACCGAGGCCAGCGTGGACGGCAAGCTCGTGGCGAGCGCCGAGATCATGTGCACCCAGCGGGCGTTCTGATGTGATCGATTCGCGCGCCGCCATCGCCCCCGGGGCGGAGCTCGACGAGGGCGTCAGCGTCGGCCCCTTTGCCGTGATCGGCGAGGGCGTGCGCATCGGTGCGGGCACCTGGATTGGCCCCCATGCGGTGCTCCGCGGGCCGACGGTGATCGGCCGGGACAACAAAATATTTCAGTTCGCCTCGGTCGGAGAGGACCCCCAAGACAAGAAATACGGCGGTGAGCCGACCCGGCTCGAGATCGGCGACCGCAACGTGATTCGCGAGTGCGCCACGGTGCACCGGGGAACCGCGCAGGACGCCGGCGTCACGCGCATCGGCAACGACAACCTGCTGATGGCCTACACCCACGTGGCGCACGACTGCCTGCTCGGCGACCACGTCATCCTTGCGAACGCCGCCTCGCTCGGCGGCCACATTGTCGTTGGCGACTGGGCGATCCTCGGCGGCTTCGCGATCGTCCACCAGTTCTGCCGCATCGGCGCCCACTGCTTTTGCGGCATGGGCAGCGTGATCAGCATGGACGTGCCCCCCTTCGTCACGGTGAGCGGCCACCCGGCCGCGGTCCACGGCATCAACAGCGAGGGCCTGCAGCGTCGCGGCTTCGACGCGGAGCTGATCGCCCGCATCAAGCAGGCCTACCGGGTGCTCTACAAGTCGGGTCTGCGACTCGAGCAGGCGACCGCGGCCCTACAGGAGATGGCCGAGGACACGCCCCAACTCGAGGGCCTGGTCGGTTTCCTGCGCTCGAGCCGGCGCGGGATCGTGCGCTGAGCCGCGGCAACGCCCGCGCGGCACGCATGGGCCTGCGCATCGGCATCGTCGCCGCCGAGCCTTCCGGCGACACCCTGGGCGCGGGGCTGATGCAGGCGCTGCTCGCGCGGCGCCCGGACGTGCGCTTCGAGGGGATCGGCGGCCCAAAGATGATCGCCGCCGGCTGCGATAGCTGGTTCCCGATGGAGCGACTCTCGGTCATGGGCCTCGTGGAGGTGCTCAGGCACCTGCGCGAGCTCCTTGGCATCCGCCGCGCGCTGACCCGGCGCTGGCGGGCCGATCCGCCGGCCCTCTTCGTCGGCGTCGACGGGCCCGATTTCAACCTCGGCCTGGAGGCGCGCCTGCGTCGCGTCGGGGTGCCGACGGCGCACTACGTCAGCCCCACGGTCTGGGCCTGGCGGCAGGGGCGGGTGCGCACCCTGCGCGCGAGCGCCGACCTGGTGCTATCCATCTTTCCCTTCGAGACCGCCTTCCTCGCCGCGCACGGCGTGGCGGCGCGCTACGTCGGCCATCCGCTGGCCGACGCGATCGCGCCGCAGCCCGATCCGGCCCCGGCGCGCCGCGCCCTGGGGATCGCGGGCGACCCGACGGTCGTCGCGGTCCTGCCGGGCAGCCGGCTGGCGGAGATCGATGCGCTGGGCCCGATCTTCACGGACGCCGCCTGCCGCCTGGCAGCCCGCAACCCCGGGCTCCAGCTCGTGACCCCGCTGGTCAACGCCGCGACTCGGGCGCGCTTCCAGGCGATCCTCGCCGCGGCCGCCCCGGCGGCGCCCTGGCGGCTGACGGACGACGCCCGCACGGCGCTGGCCGCGGCGGACGCGGTGCTGACGGCCTCGGGCACGGCCACCCTGGAGGCGCTGCTGGTCGGCCGGCCCATGGTGGTCGGCTACCGGGTTCACCCGCTGACCTATCGGATCGCGCGCTGGCTCGATCTGGTCAAGGTGCCGCACATCGCCATGGCGAACCTGCTGGCGGGCGAGCGCCTGGCGCCGGAGCTGGTGCAGGACGAGTGCACGTCAGAGCGCCTGGCCGCCGCGCTCCAGGGCTTTCTCGACGACCCCGGCCACGTGGCAACTGTCCGCTCCCGGTACGCGGCGCTGGCGGCGGAGCTGCGCTGCGACGCCAACGCTCGGGCCGCCGATGCGGTCCTGGCCCTGCTGGAAGGGCCGTCGTGACGCACGGCGGGCCCGCGGGCCTCGTCTGCGGCATCGACGAGGCGGGCCGTGGCCCGCTCGCCGGTCCGGTCGTCGCCGCAGCGGTGATCCTCGATCCCGCGCGCCCGATCGCCGGCCTGCGCGATTCCAAGCAGCTCTCCCCGGCGCGGCGCGCGGTGCTCGCCTCGGCAATCCGCGAGCAGGCGCTTGCCTGGTCGATCGGTCGCGCCGAGCCCGACGAGATCGATCGGCTGAACATCCTGCGGGCGACGCTGCTGGCGATGCGGCGTGCCTTCGACGGCCTCGTGCCAGTTCCCGCGCTGGCACTGGTCGACGGCAGTGCGCCACCGGACTTGCCCTGTGAGTGCGAGACCGTGGTGCGGGGTGACGCGACGGTGCCCGCCATCAGCGCCGCCTCGATCCTCGCGAAGGTGGCGCGCGATGTGGAGATGGCCGTCCTCGACCTGCAGTTCCCGGGCTACGGGTTCGCCCGGCACAAGGGCTATCCGACGGCCGCGCACCTCGCGGCGCTGCGCCGGCTCGGGCCGACCACGGCGCACCGGCGCAGCTTCGCCCCGGTCGCCGCCTGTGGCGTCGCGGCCGACTGATTTTGGGCATCGCCCTCGCCTTGTCGGGCAGTCGGCCGGTCAGTAAGGTTTGATGTCCCCCGCGCCCCCGGAGCCGCCGGTCGTGGAACCCCGTTTCGTCCATCTGCACGTCCACTCCGAGTACTCGCTGGCCGACGGACTCGCCGACATCAAGGCGCTGGTCAAGGCCACCGCGGCCGCGGGAATGGGCGCCGTGGCGGTCACCGACCTGTCCAACCTGTTCGCGATGGTGCGCTTCTACAAGGCCGCCATCGGCGCCGGCGTGAAGCCGATCGTCGGGGTCGATGCCTGGCTGCGCAACCCCGCCGATCCGGCGCGTCCCGACCAGGCCGTGCTGCTGGTGCAGAACGAGCGCGGGTACCGCAACCTCACGCGCCTCGTCTCCCGCGCCTACCGCGAGAACCAGCACCTCGGCCGCGCGCTGCTCGAGCCGGACTGGCTGATGGCGGCCAACGAAGGGTTGATCGTCCTCTCCGGCGGGCGGGAAGGAGACGTGGGCCGCGCCCTCCTGGCAGACCGCGGCGCCGAGGCGCGGCAGCTGCTCGACCGCTGGCTCGCGGCCTTCGGCGACCGCTACTACCTCGAGCTGATCCGCACTGGCCGGCCGTTCGAGGAAGACTACCTGCACGCCGCGGTCGCGCTGGCCGTGGCGAAGGGCGTGCCGGTGGTGGCCACGAACGACGTCCGCTTCCTCGCCCAGGGCGACTTCCAGGCGCACGAGGTGCGGGTCTGCATCCACGGAGGCCGGATCCTCGACGACCCGCGCCGGCCGCGGCCTTACAGCGAGGAGCAGTACCTGCGCTCGCCCGAGGAGATGGCGCTGCGCTTCGCGGATCTCCCCGAGGCCCTCACAAACTCTGTGGAGATCGCCAAGCGCTGCAACCTCGAGCTCTCGCTCGGCAAGTATTTCCTCCCGGCATTCCCGGTGCCCGAGGGCATGACCGTCGACGACTACTTCGTCGCGCAGTCGCGCGCCGGCCTCGCCGCGCGGCTGGCCGGACGTCCCGGGCCTGCCCCCGGCGAGACCGACTGGCGGGCCGGGTACGAGCAGCGGCTCGAGACCGAGCTCGGCGTGATCACGTCGATGGGCTTCACCGGCTACTTCCTGATCGTCGCCGACTTCATCCAGTGGGCGAAGCGCAACGGCGTCCCGGTCGGGCCGGGGCGCGGCTCCGGCGCGGGCTCGCTGGTGGCGTACGCGCTCGGGATCACCGACCTCGACCCCATCGAGCACGACCTGCTGTTCGAGCGCTTCCTCAATCCCGAGCGCGTGTCGATGCCGGATTTCGACATCGATTTCTGCATGGAGGGGCGCGATCGCGTCATCGACTACGTCGCGCAGAAGTACGGCCGCGACTCGGTCTCGCAGATCATCACCTACGGCTCGCTGGCGGCGAAGGCGGTCGTGCGCGACGTCGGCCGCGTGCTCGGCCACCCGTATGGCTTCGTCGACAAGATCGCCAAGCTCGTCCCGTTCGAGCTCGGCATCACGCTCGACAAGGCGCTCGCGGATAGCGAGGAGCTCAGGGCGCGCTACGAGCAGGAGGAGGAGGTTCGCGAGCTGATCGACATGGCGCGCAAGCTCGAGGGCCTGGCCCGCAATGCGGGAAAGCACGCGGGCGGCGTCGTCATCGCGCCCGGCGCGCTCACCGACTTCGCGCCTCTCTACTGCGAGCCGGGCGGGGAGAATCTGGTCACCCAGTTCGACAAGGACGACGTCGAGCAGGTCGGCCTCGTCAAGTTCGACTTCCTCGGCCTGCGGACGCTGACGATCATCGACTGGGCGCTCAAGACGATCAACGCCGGCCGGGAGGCGCCGATCGACATCGCGCGCATCCCTATGGCCGATGCCGAGGCCTTCGCGCTGCTCAAGCGCTGCGAGACCGCCGCGGTGTTCCAGCTCGAGTCGCGAGGCATGCGCGAGCTCATCAAGAAGCTGCAGCCCGACAGCTTCGACGACATCACCGCGCTCGTCGCGCTTTACCGGCCCGGGCCGCTGCAGTCGGGCATGGTGGAGGACTTCATCAACCGCAAGCACGGCCGTGCCGCGATCGCCTATCCGCACCCGGCCCTCGAGCCCATCCTCAAGCCGACCTACGGCGTGATCCTCTACCAGGAGCAGGTCATGCAGATCGCGCAGGTGCTTGCCGGCTACACGCTGGGCGGCGCCGACCTGCTGCGCCGCGCGATGGGCAAGAAGAAGCCCGAGGAGATGGCGAAGCAGCGGGACATCTTCCAGCGGGGCGCGGTCGAGCGCGGCTGTGACGCCGAGGTCGCCGCGCACATCTTCGACCTGATGGAGAAGTTCGCCGGCTACGGCTTCAACAAGTCGCACTCGGCGGCCTACGCATTGGTCTCCTACCAGACGCTCTGGCTCAAGGCGCACCACCCGGCGGCCTTCATGGCCGCCGTGCTCTCGGCGGACATGGACAACACCGACAAGGTGGTGCCGCTGATCGAGGAGTGCCGCGCGATGAAGCTCCGGGTGGAGCCGCCGCGCGTCAACCGCTCGCAGTTCCGCTTCGCGGTCGCGGATCCGCGCACGGTGGTCTACGGCCTGGGCGCGATCCGCGGCGTCGGCGAGTCGGCGATCGAGGGCATTCGCGAGGCGCGCGAGAGCGGCGGGCCGTTCGCCGACCTGTTCGAATTCTGCCGACGCATCGATCTCAAGCGCGTGAACCGAAGGGTGCTCGAGTCGCTGATCAAGGCGGGGGCGCTCGACGAGCTCGGCCCGAACCGCGCGACCCTGATGGCGCAACTGCCGCTCGCGCTGCGTCTGGCCGAGCAAAGCCACGCGATGCAGGCCGCGGGGCAGAGCGACCTGTTCGGCATGGCGGAAGGCGAGGCGACGGCGGTGCCGGACCTCGGCGTGATTCCTGACGTCTGTGCGGATTGGGAGGACGACGTCCGGCTCGCCGGCGAAAAGGAGACGCTCGGGCTCTACCTCACGGGCCACCCGATCGACCACTACCTCGTCGAGTTCGTGCCGCTCGGCGTGAACCGCATCGGCGACATCGCGGAGCAGGGCGGCCCGCTCGAGGTGGGCGGCTGGCGACGCGGCCCGCAGCGGGTGGCCGTGGCGGGGCTCGTGGTCTCGCTCAGCAAGCGCCAGACCCAGCGGGGGCCGATGGCCTCGCTGCTCCTCGACGACCGCAGCGGCCGGATGGAGGTGGCGCTGTTTGGCGAGACCTATGACCAGCACCGCGAATTGCTTGCCGCGGACAAGGTGCTGTTCACGGAAGGGTCGTTGGTCTACGACGACTATCGCGGCAGTTTCAGCGTCCGGGCGGATCGCGTGGTCGAGTTCGAGCGCGCGCGCGCCGCGCTGGCGAGCCACCTCGTGCTGCGCGTGGACCGGCTGCTGGTCGGCGGAGCGCCGGCGGCCGCCGAGCAGTTCACCGCCGGGCTGGCCAAGACCCTGGCGCCCTTCCGCGGCGGATCCTGCGCGGTCACCCTCGAATACAGCCGGGGAGACGCGCGCGGCACGGTGGTCCTGGGCGAGAGCTGGCGGGTGGATCCGCGCGACGCCCTGCTCAAGCAGATTGAGCGCATCCTCGGCCCGGGCAACGTCGTCGTCGGTTACGACGGCGGTCGCGGCGCGGCACGGCGCAGGGCCGGGGCTGCCTAGCCGGTGCAGTCCTTCCCACGCCCGCGGCATTCGGTACACTGCGCGCCCATGGACATGAACTTCCTGGAATTCGAGCAGCCGATCGCCGAGCTGGAGGCGAAGCTCCAGGAGCTGCGTCTCGTCGGCAACGACAACGAGATCAACATCCAGGACGAGATCACCCGGCTCGAGGGCAAGAGCCGCGCGCTGACGGCATCCATCTACTCGAATCTCACGCCCTGGCAGATCTCCCAGGTGGCGCGCCATCCGCTGCGGCCCTTCCTGCTCGACTACGCCGCGCGGATCTTCACCGACTTCGAGGAGCTCCACGGCGACCGCGCGTTTGCCGACGACCACGCGATCGTGGGCGGCGTGGCCCGCCTAGAAGGCCGATCGGTGATGCTCATCGGCCAGCAGAAGGGGCGGGACACCAAGGAAAAGCTCTATCGCAACTTCGGCATGCCGCGGCCCGAGGGGTACCGCAAGGCGCTGCGGCTGATGAAGACCGCTGAGCGCTTCAAGCTGCCCATCCTGACCTTCATCGACACGCCGGGCGCCTACCCGGGCGTCGACGCCGAGGAGCGCGGGCAGAGCGAGGCGATCGCCCGCAATCTGCTCGAGATGGCCGGCCTCAAGACACCGATCCTGGCGACAGTGATCGGTGAAGGCGGCTCGGGCGGCGCGCTCGCGATCGGCGTCGCCGACCGGCTGCTCATGCTCCAGTACGCGACCTACTCGGTGATCTCGCCGGAGGGCTGCGCCTCGATCCTGTGGAAGAGCGCCGAGAAGGCGCCACTCGCCGCCGAAGCGATGGCTATCACTTCGGAGCGGCTGCGCGACCTCGGCCTCATCGATGGCATCGTCCCCGAGCCGCTCGGCGGCGCACATCGCGACGTCGAGACCGCGGCGCGCAACCTGCACGCCGCCCTCGTCGAGAGTCTCGAGAACCTCGACCGGCTGGCCCTCGACAAGCTGCTCGACACGCGCTATCAGCGGCTGATGGGCTACGGCCAGTACGCCGCCGGCTGACCGGCTGGGTGCCGCTGGTCTCCATGCGATCGCCCGAAGACGCCCTGCGCGCCGGGCTGCGCGATCTGCCGCGTCCCGTACGTCTGTTGGTCGCCTTCAGCGGCGGGCTCGATTCCACCGTGCTGCTGCACCTTTGCGCCGCGCTGCCTGCCGACGCCGGCGTGACGCTGGCGGCTGCGCACGTCGACCATGGCCTCCACCCCGATGCGGAGGCGTGGGCGGCGCACTGCCGCGCCGCCTGCCGACGCCTGGGCGTGCCGCTGACGGTGCTGCGAGTGGACGCCGCCGCGGCGCGGGCCGAAAAGGGCATGGAGGCGGCCGCGCGCGAGGCGCGTTATGCGGCGCTCGCGCCCCTGCTCGAGACCGGCGACTGCCTGTTGACGGCTCACCACCGTGACGATCAGGCGGAGACCGTGCTGCTGCAGCTGCTGCGCGGCAGCGGGCCGGCCGGTCTTGCCGCGATGCCGGCAATCGCGGCGCTCGGCGCCGGCCTGCATCTGCGTCCCCTGCTCGGCATCGCGCGCGGGGCGCTGCTGCGTTATGCGCATACGCACGGGCTCAGTTGGCTCGACGATCCGAGCAACGCCGACCCGGCGCTCGGCCGGGGCTGGCTGCGCGGCGAGCTGCTGCCGCGGCTGCGCTCGCGATGGCCCGGGGCGGATGCCGCGCTGGTGCGCGTCGCGCGGCACTGCGCTGACGCCACTGCGATCGTCGACGAATGCGCGGCGCAGGACCTCGCCGCCGTCGCCACGGCGAGTCCCTGGCAGCTTCAGGCCGGCGCCCTCGGGCGCCTGCCGCTGCCGCGGCGCCGCGCGGCGCTGCGGCACTGGTGCGCGCGCCAGGGCGTGCCGGTGCCGGACACTGCGCGTCTCGATGCGTTGCTCGCGCAGCTCGCCTCCGCGGCGGCTGAGCGCGCACCGCAGGTCGAGTGGCCCGGCGGTGCGCTGCGGCGCCACCGTGACCGCCTGTATCTCGATCCCGGCCTCGCGCCGCCGCCGGGGGGTTGCGCGCTTCCGCTCGGCCCCGCCGGGCTCGTGCTGCCCTCCGGGCTGGGGACGCTCGCGCTGGTGCCGGGTGGGGCGCTGCACCCGCGGCTGCGCGACGCGACGCTCACG
>Ga0209594_1001019_pt1 | contig 14633 bp, 13 predicted proteins | sample AshMeaCrysSpring_FD_184126 | JGI IMG/M metagenome (GOLD analysis project Ga0209594, IMG submission 184126) | Groundwater microbial communities from Big Spring, Nevada to study Microbial Dark Matter (Phase II) - Ash Meadows Crystal Spring... | ecosystem: Environmental > Aquatic > Deep subsurface...
GAAGGCCGCGATCCCCTCGCCGCGCCCGGTGAAACCCATGCGCTCAGTCGTCGTTGCCTTGACGTTCACCCGCTCCATTGGACAGCCGAGGTCGGCGGCAAGGACCCGAACCATCTCGGCCACATAGGGCGCGAGCCGCGGCCGCTGGGCGACGATGGTCAGATCGGCGTTGTGCACCGCAAGCCCCAACCCCGTCAGGCTCGCCATGACGCGGCGCAGCAGCAGCCGACTGTCGATCCCGGCATAGGCCGGATCGGTATCGGGAAAGTGGCGACCGATGTCCCCCAGCCCGGCAGCGCCCAACAGTGCATCGCAGAGGGCGTGGATGGCCACGTCCCCGTCGGAATGGGCGGCCAGGCCTTGGTCGTGCGGGATTCGCACCCCGCCCAGCACCAGCGGCCGCCCGGTCTCGAAGCGATGGGCGTCGATCCCCTGTCCGATCAGCACAACCGCCCCTGTTGTTGCAGGAAGAACTTGGCCAACGCAATGTCCTCCGGGCGGGTGATCTTGATGTTATCGGCGTGGCCCTCGATCAGCCTCGGGCTCAGCCCAAGGAGCTCGACGGCGCTGGCATCGTCCGTGACCAGTTTTCCAGCGTCGAGGGCAGCCTCCAGCGCCCCGCGCAGCAGCCCGAGGCGGAAGGCCTGGGGGGTATAGGCGTGCCAGAGCCCCTCGCGCGGGACCGTCGCCACGATGCGATCCTCGGGACCCGCCTGCTTCATGGTGTCGCGCACTGGCACGCCCAGGATCCCGCCAACGGGGTCCCCCTCCAGCCCGGAGATGAGCCTGTCGAGGTCCTCGGGGCGCAGGCAGGGACGAGCTGCGTCGTGCACCAGCACCCAGTCGTCATCGGTCGCCCGCTCGGCCAGCCCGGCCAGGGCATTCAGCACCGAGTGGCAGCGCTCGGCCCCGCCCGCCACGGTCCAGACCCGGGGGTGGCTGGCGTGGCGGGTCCGAGGCCACAGGGCGTCGGCTGGGTCCAATGCCACCACTACACCACGCACCCGAGGATCCTCGAGCAAGGCAGTGAGGGCGAGGTCTATGACCAGCTGTCCCGCCAGATCCAGGTACTGTTTTGGGATTGGCGCCCCGACCCGGCGTCCTACGCCGGCGGCAGGCAGCAGACCCCACCAGGCCGCCCCTCGGGAGGCCTCCTCGCCCCTGGCCGCCAGGTCTGGGCTCAAGGCTTGGGACCCGGCGCCGGCTCGGGGCCGGTACCGCCCGCTGGGATCTGGGGCTGCCCCTCGATGACCTGGAGGAAGACCTCACCCTCCCGAATCATGCCAAGGTCCATGCGAGCGCGCTCCTCCAGAGCCGCGCTCTCGCCCTTGAGGTCGGAGACCTCGGCGGCCAGCACGGCGTTGCGCGCACGCAGGTCCGCCAGCTCCTGGGTCTGGCGGGCGATCTCCGCCTTTAGGGCATGCACCTCGGCCAGGCTACCCCCCCCCACCCACAGCCGATACTGTAGCCAGGCGAGCAGCAGGACCAGGGTCAGGATCAGAACGCGCACGACGGGCGCAAACCGGGGGGCGAGGCCAAAACTCCCATCGGCTCAGAGCCAGCGGAAGGCGCCACGGCCCGCATAGACGGCCTCGTCTGCGAGCTGATCCTCGATGCGCATCAGTTGGTTGTACTTGGCCACGCGGTCCGAGCGGGAGAGCGACCCGGTCTTGATCTGCCCGGTGTTGGTGGCCACAACCAGGTCGGCGATGGTAGCGTCCTCGGTCTCGCCGGAACGGTGGGAGACCACCGCCGTATAGCCCGCCGCGTGGGCCATGTCGATGGCCGCCCGGGTCTCGCTCAGGGTGCCGATCTGATTGACCTTGATCAGGATGGAGTTGGCAACCCCAAGGTCGATCCCCTTCTGGAGTATCCTGGTGTTGGTGACGAAGACGTCGTCGCCCACCAACTGGACGCGGTCGCCCAGGCGCTCGGTCAGGGCCTTCCAGCCCTCCCAGTCGCCCTCGGCCATGCCATCCTCGATAGAGACAATCGGGTACTTGTTCACCCAGCCAGCCAGCAGGTCGATCATCCCGGCGGCATCGAGCTTGCGCCCCTCCCCCGCAAGGTCATAGAGCCCTTCCCGGTAGAACTCGGAGGCGGCCACATCCATGCCCAGGTAGATGTCCTGCCCGGGCCTGTAGCCGGCCTTCTCGATGGCCTGGAGTATGACCTGGATGGCCGCCTCGTTGGATGCGAGGTTGGGTGCGAAACCGCCCTCGTCGCCCACGGAGGTAACCATCCCCTGGGCGGCCAGAACGGACTTCAGGGCGTGAAAGACCTCGGCCCCGTAGCGTACCGCCTCCCTGAGACTCCCAGCCCCGACCGGCAGGATCATGAACTCCTGGAAGTCGATGCTGTTGGCGGCATGGGCCCCGCCGTTGATGATGTTCATCATGGGCACCGGCAGGCGATACGCACCGCCTCCCAGGTACTGGTAGAGCGGCATGGCCCGCTCCTGGGCTGCCGCATGGGCCGCCGCCAGCGATACCCCGAGCAGGGCATTGGCACCCAGGCGCTCCTTGTTCTCGGTCCCGTCCAGCTCGATGAGCCTGCGATCCAGCGCGGCCTGGTCACCAACATCCATGCCCAGGAGTCCCTCCCGCAGCTCGCCGCGGATGTTGGCCACGGCCTTGAGGACACCCTTGCCGCCATAGCGGGCCTTGTCCCCATCGCGCAGCTCCAGTGCCTCACGGGAGCCAGTGGAGGCCCCCGACGGGACCGCGGCCCGGCCAAGCGCGCCATCGGCGGTGATGACATCGGCCTCGACGGTGGGATTGCCGCGGGAATCCAGTATCTCCCGGGCGCGGATATCGGCGATCTCGGACATGCAGCTTACTCCTAGGGCTAGGGCTAGAAAACGCGATCAGTTATCAGGTGTCAGGTGTCGGTTGGCAGTAGGTACATGCCGCACAAGGCGAGACAAGGGCCAGGTCTGCGTTAGCTGTTGGGCCGCAGCCGAAGGCCTGTAACCGGTTGTTTTTTGGGCATCGGCCATGGACGGCGATGGGGCCGATTCAACAACTTGGCGCTCTCCGACAACTAACGCAGACATGGCCAAGCCACAACCTGGCAGCCGCTGACGACTGAAGACTTGTTACAGGCGATCCTCGACGAAGCCGTGCCCTTTCACCAGGCGGTCGATCTCGATCAAGGTCTCCAAGAGCTCGCCCATGCGGTCCAGGGGCCAGGAGTTGGGCCCATCGCTCAAGGCCATGTCCGGGTTCGGGTGCGTCTCCACGAACAGCCCCGCAACCCCCGCCGCCACCGCAGCGCGGGCCAGCACGGGGACGAACTCGCGCTGGCCACCGGAGCTGTCACCGCGCCCGCCCGGGAGCTGCACCGAGTGGGTGGCATCGAAGACCACGGGGCAGCCGGTACCGCGCATTACGGCCAGGGCGCGCATGTCAGAAACCAGATTGTTATAGCCGAAGGAGACCCCCCGCTCGCAGACCATGATACGGTCGTTCCCCGTGGCCCTGGCCTTCTCGACGACCCGGGCCATGTCCCAGGGGGCGAGGAACTGACCCTTTTTGATGTTCACTGGCCTGCCATGGCTCGCCACGGCCTGGATAAAATTCGTCTGCCGGCAGAGGAAGGCCGGGGTCTGCAGGACGTCCACCACGGCCGCCACCTCCCCCAGGGGCGTGTCCTCGTGGACGTCGGTGAGGACCGGGACCCCGATGGCACGGCGCACCCCCTCCAGGATGCGCAGGCCGGCCTCCAGCCCGGGGCCGCGAAAGCCGTTCACGGAGGAGCGGTTGGCCTTGTCGAAGGAGGACTTGTAGATGAAGGGGACATGCAGGGCCGAGGTCAGCTCCTTGAGCCTGCCGGCGGTCTCCTGCGCCAGGCCCTCGGACTCGATGACGCACGGCCCGGCGATCAGGAACAGCGGCCGATCGAGGCCAACCTCGAAGCCTGCGAGCTCCATCAGGCGGCCTCCGCCTGGGTGCGCTCGTGCTGGGCGATGGCGGCCTCGATGAAGCCGCGGAACAAGGGGTGGCCGTCGCGCGGGGTCGAGGTGAACTCTGGGTGGAACTGGCAGGCGATGAACCAGGGGTGGTCTGGCAGCTCGACCATCTCCACCAGGCGTCCATCCAGGGACCAGCCGCAGAAGCGCAGACCGCTGTCCTGGAGCAGATCCAGGTACCTGTTGTTGAACTCGTAGCGGTGGCGGTGGCGCTCGCGGATCTGCGGCCTGCCGTAGACCCGCCTGGCCAGGCTGCCTGGCTCGAGGCGGCAGTTCTGGCCGCCGAGACGCATGCTCCCGCCCAAGTCCGACCGGTCATCGCGCCGCTCCACCTGGCCCGAGGCATCCTGCCACTCGGTGATCAGGGCGATGACCGGGTGAGGTGTGTCACGGCGGAACTCGGTGCTGTGGGCCCCCTCGAGCCCGGCCACATCGCGGGCATATTCGATGACCGCGACCTGCATCCCCAGACAGATGCCGAGGTAGGGGATGCGTCCCTCACGCGCATGGCGCACGGCCCGGATCTTGCCTTCGATGCCGCGCTCGCCGAAGCCGCCCGGGACCAGGATGGCGTCCATCCCGGCCAGGCTACCGCACCCGAGGCGCTCGATCTCCTCGGAATCGACGTAGTGGACCCTGACCTTGGTGCCCGTATGGACGCCCGCGTGGGCCAGGGCCTCGGAGAGGGACTTGTAGGCCTCGGTCAGGTCCATGTACTTGCCGACCATGGCGACATCGACCTCGCGCTCCGGATAGTCGAAGCCGTGCAGGACGCGCTGCCACTCCCCCAGGTCCGCCGGGGGGACGTCCAGCCCGAATTGGCGCACGGCCAGGTCGTCTAGCCCCTGCTCATGGAGCAGCAGCGGGATGCGATAGATGTTGTCGGCGTCCACCGCGGAGATGACGGCCGCCTCGGGGACGTTGGTGAAGAGGGCGATCTTCTTGCGCTCGGCATCCGGCAACTGCTGCTCAGCGCGGCACAACAGGACGTCGGGCTGGATGCCGATGGAGCGTAGCTCTTTCACTGAGTGCTGGGTGGGTTTGGTCTTGATCTCCCCGGCGGAGCGAATGTAGGGGACCAGGGTCAGGTGCATGAACAGGGCGTTCTCCCGCCCCAGCTCCACGCGCATCTGGCGGATCGCCTCCAGGAACGGCAGGGACTCGATGTCCCCCACGGTCCCACCGATCTCCACCATGGCAATGTCCGCATCCCCGGCGCCGAGCCTTACGCTGGCCATGATCTCGTCGGTGATGTGGGGGATGACCTGGACCGTGCGCCCCAGGTAGTCGCCGCGACGCTCTTTGCGGATCACCGCCTCGTAGATCTGTCCGGTCGTGAAGTTGTTGTTCCGCCCCATGCGGGTGCGCAGGAAACGCTCGTAGTGCCCCAGATCGAGGTCCGTCTCGGCCCCGTCGTCGGTGACGAAGACCTCGCCGTGCTGGAACGGGCTCATGGTCCCCGGATCGACATTGATATAGGGGTCGAGCTTGATCATCGTCACCGTGAGACCCCGGGCCTCCAGCAACGCCCCCAGGGAGGCGGCCGCGATGCCCTTGCCGAGCGAGGACACGACACCACCGGTGATGAAGATGTACTTGGTCATGGGGGAGCACGGGGAGGCGGCAGTAGCCCGAATGGGCCGACAAACTACCAAATTAACCCGGGCGTCTCAACGCGGGCGGCGAGCCGCAGCTCGGAGAGGGGCAGGCTCAGTGCACGGCAGCCAGGCGACGAGCCGCCAGCGTGGCAAGAACCGCTGCCGATTCCGGCGCGCGGGTCGCCCCATAAAATAAAAGTATCTATTACTCCATAAACAATCTATAGTGCTGACGTTCGCCTATGCGAACCCTTCCGACCCTGCCACCAGGCTACCTAACGGGCTGGGTTCTTTCCGAATCGCTCTCTTTGACCCCTTCTGGAGTGTCCAATGCGCAATCTTTCCAAGCTTCTGGTCGTTGCCGCAGTTGCCGGCGCCGCCACCTTTTCGATGAGCTCCGCCCAAGCCTGGTGGGGCGGCGGTCCCTGGGGTGGTGGCCCGGGTGGCTGGGGTGACCGCGGCTACGGCGACGGCATGGGCGACTGGTTCAGCGACATGTTCGGCGACGGCTACGGCGACTTCAACATGAACATGAGCGGCGGGGGCAGCGGCCGCGGCTATGGGCGCGGCTACGGTCGCGGTCGCTACTACGGCGACTATTATGGCGGCTACGGCCCCTACGGCTGGGGTGGTCCGGGCGGTTGGGGTGGTCCCGGCTACGGCGGCTATGGCTACGGCGCCCCGATGATGCCCCCGGTGGCCCCTGTCGCTCCGGCGGCTCCGGCCGCTGGCCAGGCCAAGTAAGGAACCCCGCCCAGGGTCGGCACCGCCGACCCCTTGCCCCGCGGGGATGGAAAAGGCCGCGCCTCGTGCGCGGCCTTTTTTCGTCATGTCCACAGGCGCGGGAACCCGCACCCGGACATCGGGTTGATCCAGATCAACCAAAGGCCGAAAATAGCGGCAATTCGACTGCGGGGAACCCGGCTTTGACGCAACAAAAGGTCATTTCCTTCGAGACGATACGGGTCGCTTGCAAGAACTGCAACCTGTCCACCCTGTGCCTCCCCATGGGGCTTGCCCCCCAGGATGTGGAGTTGCTCGACGAGATCGTCAGACGGACCAAACCCCTGCACCGGGGTGATTACCTTTTTCGCAGCGGCGAGCGGTTTCGCTCCCTCTACGTCGTCAAGACCGGCTCGGTGAAGACCTACGCCCCTAGCGAAGAGGGCGGCGAGCAGGTGCTCGGCTTCCACCTGCCGGGGGAGATCATCGGGCTGGATGCTATCAGCAGCGAGGTGCATGCCTGCTCCGCGCGGGTCCTTGAGACCTCCGCCATCTGCGAGTTGCCCTTCGCCAGGCTCGAAGAGCTCTCTGCCACCATCCCCTCCCTCCAGCACCAGATGTACCGCCTCCTGAGCAAAGAGATCGGTCACGACACCGAGCTGCTGTTGCTACTTGGCAGGAAGTACGCGGAGGAACGCCTGGCCGCGTTCCTGATCAGCATGTCGAACCGACTCCATCAGCGCGGACTGTCGGCAACCGACTTCCACCTCAGCATGTCCCGCCACGAGATCGGCAACTATCTCGGACTGGCGGTCGAGACCATCAGCCGGCTCTTCACGCGCTTCCACGAGGAGGGGCTGCTTCGGGTCGACCGCAAGCATGTCGAGATCCTCGACATGGGGGGCCTAGAGGCGATGCTGGATCAGGCCATCCCCAACGGCAATCGGGCCCGGTCGCGCTGAACCAGCGCAATCAGACTTGCGCCTGGGGAAGACCAGCGGGCGACGACAACCATCGCCTCCGCCCGCAAGGGCGAGGCGCAGGGCCGGCGGTGACTCAGGCCTCGATCATCTGCTCCAGGGTGTGCCCGGGGCGGACCATGGGCAGGACGTTCTCCGCCTTGTCGATCCAGATGTCGACCAGGACCGGACCCGGATCGGCTAAGGCCGCGGCGAGACCGGCCCGCAATTGTCCAGGCTCCCTGATGCGCTGGGTCTTGAGCCTCGGGTAGACATAGCGCAGGCCGGTGAGATTGGGGATCTGACGGCGGCAGGACTGATCCAGCTCGGTACAGTCGGCGTCGCAGTCGCTGGTGCGGGCCAGGCAGGTCTCGTAGTGGTGGCCGTCGTCCATCATGTCCTCCCACTGCCGCACCATACCCAGGTAGCTGTTGTTCAGGACGAACATCTTGATGGGTATGCGGTTGGCCACCAGGGTGCCGAGCTCCTGGATGTTCATCTGGAAGCTGCCATCCCCGTCGATCAGGACCACGGGTCTGGTGGGATCGGCAAACCAGGCCCCGATGGCCGCGGGGAGCCCGAAGCCCATGGTCCCCAACCCGCCAGAGCTGACCCACTGGCGCGGGCGGCGAAAGCGGTAATACTGGGCGGCCCACATCTGATGCTGGCCGACCCCGGTGACCAGGGTGGCATCCCCCCCGGTGAGCTCGGAGATGACCTCGATGGCCGCCTGCGGCTTGATGTTCCCGTCGCTCAGGTAGACCTTTGGGCTCATGCCCCGCCAGCCGGCGATCCTGGCCATCCAGGCCCCATGGCTCGCCGTTCGACCGCTGGCCAGGGCATACTCCAAGAAGGTGTCGAGGCCGGCCACCAGGTGAAAGTCCGCGGCGACGGTCTTGTCGATCTCCGAGGGGTCTATGTCCACATGGGCGATGGTCTTGCCCTCGGCGAAGCCGCGCACCGCCACCCGGTCGTCGAAGCGCCCGCCGAGGGTCAGGATCAGATCCGCTTCCCTCAGGGCATAGTTGGCAGGGATGGTCCCATGCATCCCCGGCATGCCGAGGTTGTGCGGGTCGTCGAAGGGGACCGCGCCAAGGGCATTGAAGGTCGTAGTCACCGGGCAGTCGAAGACATCCGCGAAGCGGCACAGGGGCCCACTGGCCTCGGCGTGGATGATGCCGCCGCCGGCCTTGATCACTGGGCGCTTGGCGTCGGTCACGGCCGACAGGATGGCATCGGCAGCCGCCTTGTCGAAGGGGATGGACTCGCGGTGGCGCTTGCGGCTCTGGCTTTGGTCCCTGGCCTCCGCCAACTGGACATCCTTGCAGATATCCACCACCACGGGACCCGGCCGCCCGCCCTGGGCCAGGGCGTGGGCCTCGCGCAGGACCCATTCCAGGTCCGCCACGTCCTTGACCAGGTAGTTGTGCTTGGAGATGGGGCGGGTGACGCCCACCGTGTCCACCTCCTGGAAGGCGTCGGTGCCGATGGCAAGGCTCGGGACCTGACCGGTAATAAACAGCGTCGGTATGGAATCCTTATAGGCATCCGCGATGGGTGTGGTCAGGTTGGTCGAGCCTGGTCCCGAGGTGGCGAGTGCCACCCCGACCCGCCCGCTGACCCGGGCGTAGCCCTCCGCGGCATGGCCCGCCCCACCCTCCTGGCGACACAGGATGAACCTCGGACAGGGGTCGCCGCGGCGCAGACGCTTGTTGAGCTCGACATGGAGCGGGATCACGGCCCCCCCGGTGTGGCCGAAGATGATCTCCACCCCGAGCTCGGTGAGGACGTCGAAGAAGAGGCCGGCACCGGTGCGCCGATCACCGGCCGGGTCGCGCTGGGGTTGGGTGCTCATCGAGGGCTTGACTGCGCCTGTAGACGGTGAAGGGTGCATCATGATAACCGCGGAACAGCGGCCGGCGCGCCGTCTGGCACAAGAGTCTCTGGAGCCCAGGAGGGAGGCCCAGGCCTCTGCCCCCTGGGACCGGGCAGGCCTGCCGAGCTCGGAGATACTCTCCCCAGGTACCCGACTTCGCCTGCCGCTATCCGCGGCGCTTGGTGAGCGGATACGGCCCGAGGTCCTTGGGCGGCCGCAGAGGTGAGGAAATGGGGTGGCGCGGGGCTCCGGAAGGATTGAGTGGACCGGTCCCCGCGGCGCCGGCCAGGATCCTGTTCGCTCGGCTGCGGCGTGATGTTGAGTCACGGCGGTCCTGGCTAGGGCATCCCGAGGACCCATCCATGGGGCGCCGCCCAGTCTCGCATCCATGCTCGCCGTTCGCTCGGCTGCGGCGTGACGTTAAGTCACGCCGGTCCGGGCTCACCCCGGTCGGCCGTCGATGCGCGGACGTACCAGCATAGGCCCATAGACCCACAAAAAAAGGACGAAGGCGAGCATCCAAAGGATGCCTGAGACCAGAAGCCAGACGCCGTAGCTCGCTGGGGCGATGAGTCCCGCAAGCACGCGCGCCAGAGCAGCGGCATTCAAAAGGACAAAGGCGGCGCTGGTGGCCGGCGATCCGGCCACCAGGCGGCCGGTGTGACCCAGGGTGACCCGTGCCATCATTCCAAGCGTAAAGACCCCAAAGGCCCCTGCGGTGAGGGCATGCAGGGCCGGATAGGGAGGTAGCCAGCCAAGGCCCGCAAGGGCATCCAGGGCAAGCCCGCAGATGAGCCAGAGATATCCGGCATAGAGCACCGCGAGCATCGGGTTTCGCCAGGCACGAAGGTCTTGCCAGCCAAGGAACCTCAGCACCTGCAACAGGGCCACCACACCCGAAAGGACGGCCCCCGCGAGGGCCGCATGCCAGCCCCAGGGACCCGCGAGTGCACCAAGCAGATGGGCAAGGACCAGGGCCGGGGCGAGGATGAAGGTGAGGGATTCCACCCAGGGCCTGACCTTCGCCGTCGCCCCCGCCACGCCGCGCTCGGTGAAGAAGGGCATGACCCGTCCCGCCACGATGAGCAGGGTCAGTACCGTCAGGTCCAGCATCAGCCGATCCCCGGTGAGTGCCGTACCCCGGGTCACGCCCAGTGCGTCCAGGTGGACCAGGACACCGGCCAGGGTCATGCCCGCGAGCAGGAGCAGGAACACCCGATTGGTCTTGTTGCCCCCGAGCCAGAGGGGCCGCGCCAGGCCCAAGGCCAGCGCAGGAAAAAAGGCCAGGTCCAGGACCGCAACCACGACCCCGGGGACCGGCAGAAAGGGGGCGGCGCGCGCCGCCAGCCAGAGGGCGAACAGGGCCACCAGTCCTGGCCCAGTGGGCGTTGGCATCCCCGTCCAGTTACGCACCGCAGTCAGCAGGAACCCACTGACCACGGCCCCCACATACCCGAAAAGCATCTCGTGGGCGTGCCAGGTGGTGCCCTGATAGTAGCCGGGCGGCGGCAGATGGCCGCCGAGGACCGCGAGCCAGATCCCCATCAGCAGCAAGGCCGCGACACCGGCCCCGAGGAAAAAGGGCCGAAAGCCTAGGGCGAAGGGGCTGAGCCCACCCTTGACCGGATTCAAAGCGATGGAAAGGCGGGCCTCGGGCATCGACGGACTCCTACCAGGCAACGACATCTCTTCCGGCACGGCTCTCGCAACCCCTCACCGCGGGGGGCGGGATCACGGCGGCGCAGCACAGGCCCCACCGACCGGCGCGCAAGTCTCTTCGCCGGGGGACGACATGCCGCACACGGCCCGCAGCATAACACCCCTGGCACCGGGTCCCAGCATCAACACACCCCCCATCACGCGGGGTTGCGTACCGCGCCGTGATCCGAGAAAGGCTATTGGACCGCGCATGGGCAGGTCCGGCGGAAACCGTAACAGGGAGACAAACAGCCGCTCATAGCCACACCTTACCAGAGATCTCGCTGGCACCGTGACGTGCAGCGCCCGCCCCCTAGCCCGCGGCGGCCTGATCCTTGAGGCGAGCGGCCAGCGGTGCCCCGAGGTAGCGGTCGAGCAAGGCACGGGCCAGGTAGATGAGTGGGGTCAGGACAATCGCGGCGCCGAACTTATACAGGTAATTGACAGTGCCCACGGCCAGGAACAGCGACAAAGGCCACTGCTGAGGCCCCAGGACGAAGGCGATGTAGAGAACTACGAAGCTGTCCACCAGTTGCGAGACCAGGGTCGAGCCGGTGGCCCGTGCCCAGATCAGGCGCTCCCCGGTCAGGCGCCGAACCCGGTGGAAGATTGCCACATCGATGAGCTGCCCGATGAGGAAGGCCGTCACCGAGCCCGCGATGGTCCACATCCCCTGCCCGAAGATGACCTCGAAGGCCGCCTGCATGTCCGGAACGCCGCGCTCCTGGGAGACCGTCACCCACCACTCCGCCGGGGCCAGGGACATGGCCAGGTAGGCAAAGACAAACGCATAGAGGATCAGGCCCACCGTCAGGAAGGAGATGAGGCGAACCCCGCGCCGGCCGAAGTACTCGTTGATGACGTCGGTCATGACGAAGACGACGGGCCACAGCAACACCCCAGCGGTGAAATTGAGCGACCCTGTCTGACCGAACAGCGCCCAGTCGAGGGGCTCGAGGCCAAGGGTCTCCTCCAAGGCGAAGATCTTGACGCCGATGAATTCCGCAATGAGGGCATTGCAGACAAAGAACCCGGACAGGACAAGAAAGACACGCAGGGCACGATCGTTGAACATGGGGCAGACCTCGCGATGTGCCAGAAACAGGGCGGGCAGGTGCCCTGGGTGCAATGGTGTCGAGCCGGCCTGACGTCATGGGGTGGCAGGATAGGCGCTTGGACACACACCTCGGCGGGCCAGGCACAGCAGCGCAGCCCGACTATCCCTGCCGGCCCCCGGGTCTTGAGGCTTGTGCCGCCGTCATCGCGGCAGGGACTACCGGAATCCAGCGGGCCAGTAATGCCATGACAGGGTCCGATGCGGCATGGCGCCAATCCGCGCGGCTCAGGGCCTGGGCAGGGTCACGCCCACTTGCCCCTGATACTTGCCCCCGCGGTCCTTGTAGGAGCAGGCGCAGGGCTCGTCCGACTCGAAGAAGAGGATCTGGGCCACCCCCTCGTTGGCGTAGATCTTGGCCGGCAGGGGTGTGGTATTGGAGAACTCCAGGGTCACGTGCCCCTCCCACTCCGGCTCCAGTGGTGTCACATTGACGATGATGCCGCAGCGCGCATAGGTGCTCTTCCCCAGGCAGACCACCAGGACGTCCCGCGGGATGCGCAGGTACTCGACGGTCCGCGCCAGGGCGAATGAATTGGGCGGGATGATGCAGACCTCGGACTTCAGGTCCACGAAGCTGTTGGAGTCGAAGTTCTTAGGGTCGACGATGGCCGAATTGATGTTGGTGAAGATCTTGAACTCATCGGCACAGCGCACGTCGTAGCCGTAGCTCGAGGTCCCGTAGGAGATGATCCGTCCGGCCTCCGACTCCCTCACCTGGCCTGGGGCAAAGGGCTCGATCATGCCGTGCGCCTCCGCCATGCGGCGGATCCAGCGGTCGGACTTGATGGACATGGTGAGGCCCCTCGCTCGGTCTGCCCCTACTGGGGTAGGCGGAAAAACGGCAGCGTACAACGCGACGCGCTCTGCCGCCAGCCGGACTGCCGGAGTCGAAACCGAGGGCGAGCCGCAATCCGTGCGGATGGTGGTCGCCCAAGGAACCCTGGGTATGCCCGCAGGCCGCCGGTGGGGGCACTCACTCGCGCAGCAGGAGCCGCTTGGCCTCGTTGATCTTGGCCGCCAGGTAGTCGGAGCCGCCGCGGTCCGGGTGGAAGCGCTGCATCAAGCGACGGTGGGCGTCGCGCACCTGGTCATCGCTGGCCCCTTCGGCGAGGCCGAGGATGCGCAGGGCCTCGTCGCGGTCCATCCGACCGCCCGTACCAAGCGGTTGGCCTGCGCCGGCCGCGGACCCAGAGTCCTGATCCCGCCAGGCATCGCCCCGCTCGCGGTCGAGGTAGGTCTCGAGGATGGTGGCGGACTGCGGGTCTTGGGCGCGGCACTGCGCCAAGAGGGTCAATAAAGACTCAAGCGGCAGATCGGAAAGGCGCCGCCCCGTCAAGGGTCCATCCAGGACAGTGCCATCCATGCGACCGGTGGCGTGCTCCAGGGTCATGTCCAGGAAGCGGGTGCCGATGGACGATGTCGGGCCGCCTCCGCCCCCACCCATGGCCCCGGCGGCACCCAGCAGCCCCAGGCTGCGCAGGACCTGCTGGGCCAAGGGCAGCAGTCGCAACAGGTTGGCCATGCGGACCAAGGCGGGGACCGCGGCAGCCAGGGCGGCGATCAGTGGGTTTAGGCGCCCGGTGAGGACCAGCACCAGCAGGAAGCCAATGCCGCCGTAGAGGGCCGCCTTGCGTAGCGTGGCGGCGACCCGCTGCGGCGGGGTACGGCGCAGCCAGTGCAGTCCCCAAAGAACCAGGCCGATGACGGCCGCGACCAAAATGAGTCGAGCGAGCACGGCTCAGCCCCCACCGTCCCCTGCAATAACCTGGTGGGTGAGCTGCAGCACGGCCCCGCCCCTGGCCTGCCCAAACTGCGCCAGGGCCTTGCGCCCCCCGGCGGCGTAGACGGCCACGGCACTCAGCAGGTCGCGCAGGACCTGTGGGCTCCGGGCGTCGAAGGGGGCATAGGCCCCACCACTGAGGCGGGCGATCTGGCGAAAGCAGCGCTCGGCCGGCCGGTCGCCCCCCTCCTGGAAGACAAAGGCCGGGACCCCTTGCAGACCGAGCCGTCCGGCCAGCCCGGCGAGCTCGTCGGGGCCCTCCTCCACGCAATCGCCGATGAAGACCAGGGCGTTGACCCGCCCGCGGGCGGCCTCGTCCAGCGCATGACGCAGGACCCACCCGATCTGGGTGAGCCCGGCGGCACACTGCACCCGGCCCATGAGACCGAGGAGCTCGCGGGCCTCGCCGCACCAAGGCGAGGCGCTGAATTCCAGGGTCCCGCGATAGAAGCAGAGCTGGACCTCCAGCCCACCGAGGTCGCGGGTCTCGGTGAACATGGCCGACTGGATGCGCATCGCCTGGTCCCAGGTGGGCTCCCGGCTGGCGGTGGCGTCCAGGGCGAAGATCAGGCGCCCGCGGATCCCGGCCGGACCGCGCCTGGGCGTTGCGGCGACCCGGCGCAGAAAGTCGGACACGGCACCCTGGCTGGCGTCCTGGAGGTCATGGGCGGGGCGGTCCCTCGACGCCAACTTGGGCTCCGACTTGGGCACCGGCTCGGCCGAAGGCCCGGAGTCTTGGGCTTTGCCGTTCGCAGTCATCGGGTCGCAGTCATCGGATCGCAGTCATCTGGTCGGGGTCACCTGGCTGAGGACATTCCGCTGGGCCCATCGGGCATTGGTGCATCTGTTCGCGCGCGACGGGCCGCAAGCATACCCGCAGGCGCGCCCCGCAAGCCAACAAGCCACGCAGCC